>VYLR01000025.1_pt1 | contig 159352 bp, 134 predicted proteins | sample 5114291 | NCBI WGS metagenome assembly VYLR01 (sample SAMN12291774, study PRJNA351875) | freshwater metagenome | isolation source: freshwater lake | place: USA: Michigan, Lansing Lake | collected 2013-08-14 | reverse complement strand
GAAACAAAACTCGCGGGATCTCCTTGAATGAGTTCTAAACCCACTCGTTAAAAGGTCTTCATGTACAGGCGGGGGAAATGACACCACAGAGGAGGGCTCATGATCTTCCCTTGGCACACAGACTTACACAGCCGGGGCGCACGGTTTGCGTCGTATTCCGGGTCAGTCCGTTAATCTGGCCCACCTCATCTGGCGCAACCCACGCGCCCCGGCCCCTCTACAAGGTCACCCCCGCTGGTTTTCCGCGCGGGGCTATGGGTGTTGGGGGGATGGAGCGCGCAGCACGAGCTGCGCATGTCACCGCGAACCGCTGCGCAGCTAGTGGCTCACGCGTTCCTTAGGGGGCCCCGCTCTGCGCTACCGCATCGGCGGGGGATTGAGGAAGTCCTAGCTATTGGCCTTCTTATCATCCGCCACAACCCGCAAGCCCAGATCGCGCAATTGTTGCGGCGTGGGCAGAGTTGGGGCACCCATCATTAAGTCTTGGGCGTTTTGGTTCATTGGGAACATGATAACGTCGCGGATATTGGCGGTGCCAGCCAAAAGCATCACCATCCGCTCAATCCCGGCTGCGCAGCCGCCGTGTGGAGGCGCGCCATAGCGGAAGGCATTCACCATTCCGCCAAAGCGGGCTTCAACTTCAGAAGCTGGATAGCCCGCCAATTCAAAGGCCTTGAACATGATTTCTGGCTTATGGTTACGAATGCCGCCTGAAAGCAATTCATAGCCATTGCAGGCCAGATCATATTGATAGGCATAGACGCTCAACGGATCGCCCTGAAGTGCTTCCAGACCGCCTTGCGGCATGGAGAACGGATTGTGCGAAAAGTCGATCTTGCCCGTGACTTCATCGGCTTCATACATCGGGAAGTCGACGATCCACGCAAAGGCAAAGCGGTCGGTCTCGGTCAGGCCGAGTTCATCGCCAATCACCATGCGGGATTTTCCAGCAATGCGCTCAAACGCCTGTGGCTTCCCACCCAAGAAGAAGGCGGCATCGCCTGCGTTTAAGCCAAGCTGCTTCCTGATGGCTTCAGTACGCTCCACCCCAATATTCTTTGCTAAAGGCCCCGCTGATTCAAAATATTTGGACCATAAATCCTCTGCCACGCTGTTTCTTTCGTTGAAAGCAAGATTCTGAATCATTAGAGACAGCAGCTTCACATCAATGTTCGACAACTTTTCCCCTCGTGAAAGGCCGACCAAATTGCTCGGTGTCCCGCCAGAGAAAACTTCCAGCAAATCATCCCCAACTACTGCGTCTTCTTTGGCCCGCCAGAAAATATAGCCCATGCCCGGCAGGCCTTCCTTCTGCGCGAAAGCATTCATACGGTCACAGAATTTACGGCTGCCGCCACCCGGAGCTGGGATGGCGCGGATTTGCGTGCCAGATTGCTCCAAGAGATTGGCAAAAATGGCAAAGCCCGAGCCTTTGAAATGCTCGCTCACCACTTGCATTTTGATCGGATTGCGCAAGTCTGGCTTGTCGGTGCCATACCACAGCGCGGAATCCTTATAAGAAATCTGCACCCAATCGCGGTCGACCTTCTTGCCTTGACCGAATTCTTCAAACACGCCCGCGATCACCGGCTCCATCGTCGCAAACACATCGTCTTGCGTCACAAAGCTCATTTCCACGTCGAGCTGATAGAAGTCCGTCGGCGAGCGGTCCGCGCGCGGGTCTTCATCGCGGAAGCAAGGGGCGATCTGGAAATATTTGTCGAACCCCGCGACCATGATCAGCTGCTTAAACTGCTGGGGTGCTTGCGGCAGCGCATAGAATTTACCGGGGTTGAGGCGGCTTGGCACCAAGAAGTCGCGCGCGCCTTCAGGGCTCGAAGCCGTCAGAATGGGCGTTGTAAACTCGGTAAAGCCTTGATCCATCATGCGCTTACGGAAGCTACTGACCATTTTCGAGCGCAACATGATGGTGTTGTGCAGGGTCTCACGCCGCAAATCGATGAAGCGATAGCGCATGCGGATGTCTTCTGGATAATCCGGCTCACCAAAGACGGGCACGGGTAATTCGTTGGTGACTTCAGAGTGCACGTCGACGCTGATGACGCGCAATTCTATCCCACCCGTCGCAAGATCGGGGTTAATCGTAGAAGGGTCGCGCGCAATCACTTCGCCTTCCACACCGATGACGCTTTCAGCCCGCAAGCGGGTTAGCTTGTCAAAGCTTGGATTGGTTGGCCCGCACACAATCTGGGTGATGCCATAATGGTCGCGCAGATCGATGAAGGCCACGCCGCCATGGTCGCGGCGGCGGTGGATCCAGCCGGCGATCTTGACGGTTTGGCCAACATGTTCGGCACGAAGGGCGCCGCAAGTGTGTGTACGAAAGGCTGACATGGGTAGGTGCCGATTCAATGAGTTTGTTTGAGTGCGCGATAGACCGCGTGACGACCAAAAGGTCAAGAAAGGAGGGCATATGGCGCGGCCTTATGGTCGGATCTCGCGCCTTTTGGCATAAGACGTGTTGCAACAAAGCGCCATTCTGGCCTGTTCTGCATTATTTTCGCCGCGAGACCGGCTCTGGCTCTCGCACTTTATCCCAATCCACTCCATACGAGATCGCATGAAAGTGATCCAAACGACCCAAGAGCTGGCCGAAGCCTGCGCCGCCATTGCCCAACATGAGTTTGTCGCGGTCGATACGGAGTTTCTGCGCGAAACCACCTATTGGCCGATGCTCTGCTTGATTCAAGCAGCAGCAGGCGAAGTTGAGATTTTGATCGACCCGCTGATCGAAGGGCTCTCGCTTGATCCATTCTTAGAACTAATGGCCAATGACAAGGTGTTGAAAGTCTTCCACGCGCCGCGTCAGGACTTGGAAATCTTCTATCGCTTGATGGGTGGCAAACTGCCCTCGCCTGTATTTGATACCCAAACTGCGGCCATGGCTTTGGGTCTGGGGGAGCAGATTGCCTATGATGGCCTTGTTATGGCTCTGTTGAAGCGGCCGGTGGATAAGTCGCACCGCTTTACCGATTGGAGCCGCAGGCCGTTGTCAGAAAACCAATTGGCCTATGCCTTGGCAGACGTCACCCATTTGCGAGACCTCTATCCGAAAATGGCGGCTCAGCTGGAGCGCAAGGGTCGGGCAGACTGGGTAGGCGAAGAGATGAAGGCCTTTGTCGATCCCGTCGCTTATGACACCACACCAGCGAATGCGTGGAAGCGACTGAAGCCCAAGCGTTTTGCGCAAGATTATCTGGCTGCCTTTTTTACAGCAGCGACCTGGCGGGAATGGTTTGCGCAAGAACGCGATGTGCCCCGAGGCCGCATTTTAAAGGACGATGCCATCTTTGAAATCGCCGAACAGCGCCCACGCGATGCGGATGCGATGGACCGGATGCGCGCTTTGCCGAAAGGCTTTGGTCGCTCAAAAGGGGGCGCGCAATTGCTGGAAGCTTTGAACGAGGCCTTGGAAAATCCCGCCGAATTCGCCCCCAAGACCGAACGTGCACCCTCTTCTCCCCCGGGCCTTGGACCTGTGGTAGAATTGCTCAAAGTGCTGTTGCGGTGTGAAGCAGAGCGTTTGGGCGTGGCCTCAAAACTTCTCGCAACCGTCTCAGACCTTGAAGAGATCGCTGCGAGCGACGCGGCGGATGTGGCGGCCATGAAAGGCTGGCGACGCGAAGCTTTTGGCGAAAAGGCCCTGCGTCTCAAGCGCGGCGAAATCGGCCTTGTTATGAAGGGCAAGCGCGTGCGTGTATTTGATGTTGCGGCGGATGCGATTGTGGATGAGGAACCTGAAATGGATGGCGACGAAGCGGTTTAAACCGGGTTTGCGCTATTCGACCAATGTCGCAACCGGGGTCTTGAGAGCTTGCCCGAGTTGATCAAGCCGCTTCAGCGCTTGTTCAGCTAACAGGCCCTTGAATTCGGGGCTTGTTGAAAGCGTAAGTTTCCCATCGCGATGGCTCAACTTGGTTTGGGTCAGGAGCTGCGCAGACCTTCCGGACAATTCCGCGCCTAAGCGGATGGCGGCACCCAAAGCATCTGCACGCGCTAGGCGTTCTTCATCCAACAAGCGCTTGACCAGATTGGGCTCTATCTCATCGAGCTTAGCACCATAGCGGCGGGCACACACACGGGCCAGAAACACCCGCTCAATATGGGAGGCGGCTGGATAAGGTGCGCGCAGGACGATTTCGAACGCAATCCGCGCTCGGTCGTCAGGGTGCAAGGTGGCACCAACATCGGCCAGCATACAGGCCGCCGCGCGCAAAATCTCGCCACGACGGTCCGGGAACAATCGAGGCAGGTCCTCAAACACCGGCATGACCCACCAGAACAAGGCTTCGCCAAATTCGCGCATGCGCGGGTCAGAGCCGACCATGGCAATCGCACCGGCAACCAACGGGTCTTGCGCGCGCTCTTGCGGGCTCAATTCTTCCATTAGAATGCCTTCACGAAGGCCGTGAGACGAGATGATGACGGTGTCAAACGCACCAAAATCGAGAAGAGCCCGCAGCAAGGTGGCAGCATAGGGCAAGGTTTCAGCCCGCTTACCGGTTGAGCCATCGATCCGTTCCAGAGAGCGCTTGCTTTGACCAGAGACGAAGTCACAAATGGTAATCGCTTCGGCCCGCGTCATGGCATAATTGTGCAGAACCTGCAGAGGGTAATTCCGCGTGATCATATCGATCTTGGCAATCGCCCGCCACGCGCCACCGACCGCGTGCAATTCGGTTCCGCGCCCAAGGGGCAGGACATCAGACTTGGTCAACACAGTGTCGATACGTTGACGCATATCCGCGACGTCGAAATTGTCCGTAACACCCATGGCTAATGGGCCTAAAGGCCAGCTTTCCGCTTTGCCGGGTCCTTCAGGACTTAAGCCAACCAACTCAAGGCTCGAGCCTCCCAAATCTCCGGCGATGCCCCCTGCCCCAGGTGCACCGGCCAAAACGCCCAAGGCCGATAAGCGGCCTTCCTCAGGCCCTGAAATCACCCGTACCTCAAAGCCTGTCTCAATCCGGATCTGGTTGACAAAGTCTGGACCATCACTTGCATCGCGCACGGCAGCGGTCGCAACCGCATGAATGGTTGTAATGCCAATCGCGTCAATCAACAGCCGGAACCGGCGTAAGGCTTCCAGCGCTCTGCGCACACCGATCGGGTTTAACATACCCGTTTCAGGGACACCTCGTCCAAGGCCCGCCAGCACTTTTTCGTTCAAGATTGGCGCATTGGCGCGGCCCTCCACGCGGTAAATCACCAAGCGGACCGAGTTCGAGCCAATATCAATCACCGCTTGGTCGCGCAGCGGGTTCAAAACAAAACGATTGGGCATATCAAGCCTTGGTACTGCTGCGCAACGACTTCCGGCGGACTTTGGCGCGAGGGGCGTTTGGACGTGTCAAGCTGGCCGCGCGGCCACGGCCAGAAAGGCTGGGGTTCTCCATAAACCACGTATGCACATTGAAGGGCTCCGCCTCATTGACGGGCACGACCCGAAGATAGGTGCCATCAGGCTGCATCGACCAGCTTTGCGCCTCATCGGCTAGATTGGCGACCATGATCTGATCGAGGATTTGCTGGTGCACGGTTGGGTTCTCAATCGGCACCAATGTTTCCACACGACGATCAAGGTTACGTGGCATCCAGTCGGCGGACGAGAAATAGACCCGCGCCGATGGACTGGGCAGAGTTGCGCCATTGGCAAAGCAAACGATGCGCGAATGTTCGAGGAAACGTCCGACAATCGACTTCACCCGAATGTTCTCCGACAAGCCGGGAAAGCCTGGGCGTAAGCAACAAATGCCACGGATGATGAGGTCGATGGGAACGCCAGCTTGGCTGGCCTCATACAGCTTTTCGATGACGACAGGGTCTACCAGTGAATTCATCTTCGCCCACACGCCACAGGGCTTACCTGCTTTGGCCGCGGCAATCTCTTTATCTATCAGACCTAAGAGAACAGTCTTCATATTAACGGGCGAGACCGATAGCTTTTCCATCTGAGCTGGCGTGGCATAACCGGTCACAAAATTGAACAAGCGCCCTGCGTCGCGTCCAAAGGCGGGGTCAGCGGTAAAGAGAGAGAGGTCGGTATAAATGCGGGCGGTGACGGGATGGTAATTGCCAGTGCCAAAGTGCGCATAGGTGCGCAGCGCCGTTCCTTCACGGCGCACAACAAGACTGACTTTGGCGTGGGTCTTTAAATGCACGAAGCCATAAACGACGTGGACGCCCGCCCGTTCCAAGTCGCGCGCCCATTTCAGATTGGCTTCCTCATCAAAGCGGGCTTTGATCTCAACCAAGGCCGTAACGGACTTGCCTTGTTCAGCTGCGGCAATCAGAGCCGCGACGATGGGGGAATCGGTGGAGGTGCGATACAAAGTTTGTTTGATCGCCAGAACATTAGGGTCGCTCGCTGCCTGCCGCAAAAACTGAACGACAACGTCAAAGCTCTCAAACGGATGGTGGACGAGAATATCCTTTGCCCGAATGGCAGCAAAACAATCGCCACCAAAATCGCGGATCCGTTCGGGGAAACGCGCAACATAGGGTTTAAACTTAAGCTCCGCCCGGTCATCGGGGATAATCTGGCTAAGTTGGGCAATACCCAAAATGCCGTTGACGCGCACCACTTCATTCGGTGCGGCGCGCAATTGCTCGATAATGAAGGCTTGCAGGTCCACAGGCATGCCAGCTTCGACTTTCAGACGCACCACATCGCCCTTGCGCCGTTCGCGCAAGGCTGCCTCTGCTTGGCGGACAAGGTCTTCGGCTTCTTCTTGAAGTTCAACGTCACTGTCGCGGATGACCCGGAACGCGCCCGAACCAATGACTTCATAGCCGGGAAACAACGTGTCTGCGAACAGCCGAATAGCGGTTTCCACCGCCACAAATCGGCGCACACCGTCCAAAATAGGCAACGGCATAAAGCGGGCTGCCTGCATCGGCACCGGCACAAGCGCCGTCATCAGGCGGCTATCGTGCTCTCGCCGCAAGCGGAATGCGACGGTAAAGCCAAGATTTGGGATAAAGGGGAATGGGTGAGCTGGATCAATCGCTAACGGCGTCAAGACGGGGAATAATTGCGTTAAGAAGTCATCTCGCAAGGTCTCGCGATCAATTTCGCCGGCCTCTTCGACCGAGACGACGGCAAAGCCGACTTCACGCAACTCGGCATGGATGGCGCGCCAGCAGGCCTGCTGCCGATCCATCAAGGCGCTGGCGACTTTATCAATTCGGGCCAATTGCTGCAGAGGTGTTAAGCCATCTTGGCTAGGGGTCTTGATGCCGTCGCGCACTTGCTCGCGCAGACCCGACACGCGCACCATGTAAAATTCATCGAGGTTGCTGCCACAGATCGACAAAAACCGCAGGCGCTCCATCAGGGGATGGGCATGATTCTCAGACTCATCCAGCACACGCGCATTAAAGGCCAGCCAGGACAATTCGCGGTTGAGATAGCGCTGTGGATCGGGGCCGCGCACAACAGATGTCTTGGTTGCTGCCTTGCGAACCGGGGCACGCCGCGTCGCCAAACGATCAGGTGTAATGGCCAAACCTTGAACCGAGGGCTCGGATTGGGGTGCCGAAGGCGTCTCCGGGGCGGGTTCCGCGATGGATTGCGGGACGGGTTCTGTGGGTTGGGTCATAGAAGTCCTCGCCTAAGCCTCAAATAAGTCGCCGCTCTGAGCTTGCCCATCCGCCCATTCATTAGGATAGAGAGCGCGCAGCGCACGTTGTGCTAACGCCATAGGCGTTTTTAGTGAAGGAGTCGCGACTGTTTCGAGACAGGCAGTCACAGCTTTTGCAGCTTCAAAGGTTCGAGGGATCCGGGCTGCGAGATATAAAGCCGAAGGCTCGTCTAGTCTGAAGCCTTTTGCGGCTGCATAGCGGACGATGAGCTGCGCTAATAACTTCTGCTCTGGTGCCTTCAAGGATTCCGTTGCAATGGCTTGCAATCGAGATCGCAGGTCAGCCAGGTCAAACGGCCAGTGCGACGGGGGCTGTCGGGATAACAATAAAACAGCCCCACCATCGCGCTCAAGGCGTGATAATAGCGCGAACAAAGCAGTCTCGTCGGCTTTTTCGGCTTCGTCGATCAAGGCAATCAACTTCCCAGAAACGGCGGATGCTTCGGCAAATTGGAGGGTCAGATCACTACCCTTGAGCACTTGAGCGGAGGCTTTTTTAGCCCAGATAGCCCCTAAATGGGATTTACCTGATCCCGCTTCGCCAAACAGGCAAAATACGCCACCGGGCCACGTGGGCCACTGGTCCAAGGCCGCCCGCGCCGTGGCGGTTTCTTCTGAAGCCACAAAGGCCTCGGCAGCATAGTTTGGCGTTCCAAAATCCAGATGCGCTTGGCTCATGGCATTGGGTTCTTTCCAGCAGCAAATCGCATTGCCTAAAATTACGGAGCCGCGACTTTCACCACTGCACCGGCACCATCGAGTTTCAGCTCTAGGCCCGCACGTGCCAAAATGGCCTGCAAATCAGCTGGGGTACCTTCATAGCGGAACAAGATCAGGGCACCATCAATGGAAATCGCGCTGATTGAAACTGAAACACCCTGTAGCCGGCTGAGAGCCACGCGCAATTTGCCCCATTCATCTATACCCGAATAGATGGCTGAGGCACTTAAGCTAGATTGAACTGCTGGCGCGGGAGCCGTTAGTTCAGATCTGGCCGCAGATTGGGCAAATGCAGCTGGGGCGAGGATGATCAGGCCTAGTCCAAGACAGGGACCAATCCATCGGGGCAGAAAGCCAAGAAAATGTGTCTGGGTCATGAGCTCTCTATAGCGCGAATGCAGGCCAACGTGAAACACACTCTTGCGGTCTAAGCTGTAGCCGATCATAGGGCTTGCATGACCTCTGACTCACCCTCGCCGCCCCGTCCAGTTGCCGCTCCGAGCAAGCCTCCTACCAATGGCCTGACCTATAAGGATGCGGGCGTCGATATTGATGCGGGCGATGCTCTGGTAAAGCGGATTGCGCCACTGGCAAAGGCCACTGCGCGTCGCGGCGCGGATGCTGCGCTTGGCGGCTTTGGTGGCCTGTTCGACCTCAAGGCGCTGGGAATGGCTGATCCCATTCTGGTCTCAGGTACCGATGGCGTTGGGACCAAGCTTGAAATCGCTTTGGCTGCTGGCATTCATGATGGCATTGGCCAAGACCTCGTGGCCATGTGCGTGAATGACGTCTTGGCACAAGGGGCCGAACCCCTCTTCTTCCTAGATTATTTTGCGTGCGGCAAACTCGATCTTGAAATTGCTACTGCCGTGATCAGTGGTATTGCGCGGGCTTGCAAAGAAGCAGGTTGTGCGCTGATTGGCGGGGAAACTGCCGAAATGCCGGGCATGTATAGCGAAGGCAAATACGATCTTGCAGGCTTCACCGTGGGCGCCGTCGAACGCGACAAAGTCTTGCCAAAACTCGACAGCATGCGGCCAGGCGATGTGCTGGTGGCCTTGCCCTCTTCTGGGCCTCATTCCAACGGCTATTCCTTGATCCGCAAAGTTGTGGCGGTCAGTGGGCTGTCTTGGGAAGCCGCAAGCCCGTTTTGCGACGGTCAAACTTTGGGTCAGGCGCTGTTGACGCCGACGACCCTCTATCCAGCCGTCGCCTTGCCCGCGATACGGGCTGATTTGATCAAGGGCTTGGCGCACATTACGGGCGGCGGCTTGACCGACAATATTCCACGTATGCTGCCCAAGCATCTGGTGCCCGCCTTGGATGATCAAGCTTGGACTTTGCCGCCAGTCTTCCAATGGCTGCAGGAAACAGGGGTGATCGCCGCCAGCGAAATGGCGCGCACCTTCAATTGTGGCATTGGCTTGGTTGCAAGCGTCGCACCTGAAAATGTGCCTGCCCTGCTCGACCTTTGGCTTGAGCTTGGCCAAGACCCCATCGTGTTAGGCGAAGTTCGCGCCGCATGACCAAAGCGCGTGTCTTGGTGCTGATTTCGGGCGGGGGCAGTAATCTGCAGACCTTGATCCACGCCAGTCGCGAGGCAGAATCTGACTATGACATCGTCCATGTGATTTCGAACCGCCCAGAAGCTTACGGCCTAACGCGCGCCGAACAGGCGGGAATCACAGCCCGATGCCTGGACCACAAGGCCTTTAAAGAGCGCGGCCTATTTGATGCCGCCTTGGCTCACATGATTGATGAAGTCAGCCCAGATTTGATCGTCTATGCAGGCTTTATGCGGATTATGGGCGCTGACTTTGTCTCGCGCTATGAAGGGCGGATGATCAATATTCATCCCTCACTTCTGCCAAACTTTCCAGGTCTTCACACCCATGCTCGAGCGTTAGAAGCTGGCGTTACCATCCATGGCTGTACCGTCCATTGGGTGACAGCAGGCGTGGATGAAGGGGCGATTATTGGTCAGGCCGGGGTACCCATTGTCCCCGGCGATACGCCGGAAGATTTGGCTGCACGCGTTCTGGTGCAAGAACACCGCCTCTATCCTGTCTGTGTGCAAGCTGTGGCGTCCGGACGGGCCAAGTTGGTCGATGGACGCACGCTGCTCGATGGCAAACCGGGTGGCCTTGCACTGTTAGCCTAGGCCATAAAGACAAAAATGGCGGCCGTTTATCCGACCGCCACTTGCTTGCATTATTGTCGCTTAAACCGAAGGCTTAGCCGACGATTTCGTTGCCGGCGAAGAATTGGGCAATTTCTTGGGCGGCTGTCTCGGCAGCGTCCGAACCGTGGACGGTGTTTTCACCAACAGAAACCGCATGCGCTTTACGGATGGTGCCTTCTGCGGCGTTAGCTGGGTTGGTTGCACCCATCACGTCGCGGTAAGCAGCGATCGCATTTTCGCCTTCAAGAACTTGCACGACAACTGGAGCGGAAGTCATGAAGTCCACCAATTCGCCGAAGAATGGACGCTCACTATGCACAGCATAGAAGGTTTCAGCTTGGGCGCGGGTCATGTGGATGCGCTTTTGTGCCACGATGCGCAGGCCAGCAGCCTCAATCATCGCGTTGACGGCACCAGTCAGGTTCCGGCGGGTCGCATCTGGTTTCAAAATGGAGAAGGTACGTTCGAGTGCCACACTGGCCTCCTTAAGAAGTTAGCAAGCGCGCCCTCGGGTGAGCGCGCAATCTTGGATTTGGATGGCGCGCCTCTAGCAGTCCCGGCGGCGAGTTGAAAGCCTTAAGAGCAATATATCCTGCCAACTCTTGTTCCCCGGTTGATTTCGATATTCAACCGACCGGGTGTAACCGGTTGGGTAACGGGGTCGCCCAAACGGTAAATCCGAGTGCCGGGTGGTAGTTTAAGTGTCATCACATCGCTGATGGTGCGACCCACTAGCGATTTATAAGGACCGACATCGCACTTGGGCTGAACTTGAGGGGGAGATTTTTGAACGGCAGAAGTCGCAACACTCGGAGCTTTTGGCGCAGCCGAAGCCGCACTTGTGGCTGCCTGAGGTGTGGTCGGGGGTGGTTCAGTTTTCGCAATTGGGTCGCTGGCGCTAGCCAACAAGACGATCATTAGCCATTCTTTGCCCATCGTCCATCCTCTCCCTGCCGCCAATAGGTCGGCAAAAGGCCAGCCTCCTTGGCCACCCGCCATTGCTGGCGCGCATGGGTGACGTTGTTGGCGTCACGGCCATCAAACAACACAAAAATCCGGGCAACACCGTCTGTCGCGGTCCAACTGGCTCCATCAAGCAGAAACACAGCCTCAGCACTGACAGAAAGTTCAGATTGGCCAACAGGGCTCGCCCCCAACTTAATCGGCGATAGGTGACTGTCTTCAGCCCCTGGGGGGTGATGAGGCAGCCAGGAGTTAGGCTTCCAAGTCCATAAGTGGCTATCGAGTGTTTGCAGGCGCTCGTTCGAGGGTGACAGCACCTGCGCGCGCCACCCTCGATCTAAGCATTTCTCAATCAGCGGCGGTAAAGTCTCTTCGACGCTGGCCGATTCCAGATGGTAGAACCAGATTTCCGCCGCCGCTTCGGTCATTGATTTTAGCCTTCAAACGAGTCCGCAACCAAGCGGTTGAGCAGACGCACACCATAGCCAGTGCCCCAAGACGGTTCACGCGGATCATCATTGCCGGGCTTCCAAGCGGTGCCCGCGATATCAATATGGGCCCATTCGACGCCTTCTTTCACAAAGCGCTGTAGAAATTGCGCGGCGGTGATTGAGCCTGCACCAGCCCCGCCACCGGAACGTTGCACGTTTTTCATGTCCGCAATGGGGCTATCCATCAGCTTGTTATAGGCAGGGGTCAACGGGAAGCGCCAAACCGGCTCTTCTGCCACGGTCCCAGCCTTGGTGATCTTGGCTGATAGGTCGTCAGAGTTTGAGAAAAGGCCCGCAAACTCATGACCGAGCGAGATGATGATCGCGCCAGTGAGGGTTGCGAGGTCGATCATGGCCTTTGGGGCATGCTTTTCTTGTGCATAAGTCATGACGTCACAAAGAACCAAGCGGCCTTCCGCGTCGGTGTTTAGGACCTCAATCGTTTGACCACTCATGGACGTGACAATATCGCCCGGACGCTGGGCAAGGCCGTCAGGCATGTTTTCAACGAGACCAACGAGGCCGACGACATTGGCTTTGGCTTTACGTCCAGCAAGTGCGCGCATAGCCCCGGCAACAGCGGCAGCGCCACCCATATCGCCTTTCATATCCTCCATACCGCCAGAAGGCTTTATAGAGATACCGCCGGTATCAAAGCACACACCTTTTCCAACCAAAGCCAATGGGGCTTCATCGCCACCACCTTGCCACTTCATGACGACCAACTGGCTCTCGCGTGCTGAGCCCAGACCGACACCCAGAAGCGAATGCATGCCCAAAGCCGCCATTTGCGCTTCACCTAAGACTTCGACTTCCAAGCCAAGCGACTTCAGTTCCTTCAAGCGTTTTGCAAACTCCTCAGGGTGCAGCACATTGGCTGGCTCATTAACGAGGTCGCGGGCAAAACTTACGCCATCGACAACGGCTTGGTGGGCCGCCCAAATGTCGCCGCCATCGGGCACATCAATTTCGAGTGTCTTCAAGCTGGGCTTCTGTTCTGCCTTCAGCTGGGTGCGATAGGTATCAAACCGATAGGCGGCCAGAGCAGCACCAAAGCCGATTCGCGCTGCATGGGCAGCATTGGCAACCTTTTTCCAGCCCGCCAGAGCCACGCTGGCGGTTTCAATGCCAGAGGTCAAAAGCGCCTTTACACCAGAGGCAGCCGCACGTTCCAGCACCGCACCATCAACTTTTGCAAGGTCACCAACGCCAACCAACACCACAACATCAAGCGTGTCGCTCGGGGCGTAAACCGTCAAAATTTTGCCAGTGGCACCAGTGAACTTAGCAGCGGCAACCGCCTTAGAGAGCCGAGATTTGCACGCACGATCAAGCTTTTGCGCCGGAGGCGACATCGCCGCTTGACCGTCGGTTTGGCCAACAAACGCGATGACGGCCTTTGCTTCTGTCCCGGAAGTAAATTCGATTTTCATAGCTTTCACGCTCCCAAATCCTGCACCGGCCTGCCCTAGCAAGCGGTCAACACTCTGACCCAGCCAAGCTGGATGTAAAGATGATGGCTTCTAAATTGCGCGGCACGGTGTTAGGTGCAACTGGCAAGCTGTCAATCGTTGCCTCCCCAGCACAGCTAACGGAACCATGAACAAGCTCCAACGCTATTATTTTGGCCAATTGGTCCCAGTGTTTCTCCTGATTATGGTCGGGCTGACGCTGATTGCTTTATTGACACAAAGTCTCTCGCAGCTCGATTTGCTCTTTGAGCGTGGCCAAAGTGCGGCAACTTTTTTGGGCATTTCAGTCTTGGCGACACCTCAGATTATGGCGATTGTGATGCCAGTCGGTCTGTTTGCAGCCGTGAGTTGGACCTATGGGCGGCTGCATCAGGACAATGAGATCATCGTTGCCTATGGCGCTGGGTGGACTTTATGGCGGGTGGCTGAACCTGCCTTCCGTTTAGCCGCAATGGGGGCTGTGGCCGCGCTGGCCGTGAATTTGTTTGTCCAGCCACTGGCACTGCGAGAAATGCGCGAGCGTTTGTTTGAGATCCGCGCTGACTTTGCAAGTTCAATGGTCCGCGAAGGCGAGTTTCGTTCGACCGTCGATGGCCTGATGATTTTTGCGCGGCGCATCGACCGCGACGGCACGTTGAATGGCCTTGTTATTTCTGACACCAAGTCTGCTTCAAGCCCAGTGATCTATGCGGCGGAACGTGGCACGATTGCCAAGCTTGAAACTGGGCCTGTAATCGTTCTGCAAGATGGGTCAGTCCAACGTAAACTCGAGAATGGTCAGATCGATTTAGTCGGCTTTTCCAATTATGTGGTTGAGTTACGCGGCTTTGCGGACAAGAACCTTGAGCTTTTTTATAAACCCTCAGATCGTTTCTTACCTCAATTGTTAAAGCCAGATCTCACAGATTATTGGGACCGCGACCATGTCGGAGATCTATTAGCTGAAGCCCATCGACGGTTAGCTGCCCCGATCATTTGTCTGTCTTCTGTCGCTTTAGCGATGCTGGCGATTTTGGGGGGGTCCTTCTCCCGTCAAGGCTATGCCGCCCGGATTGGGTGGGCATTTGGTGGACTGATCTTCATACTTTTGAGCTTTACAGGCCTAATTCCGACGGTTGCTGACAATCCGGGCCTCGGCCTCCTGCTCTTTCTGATCCCCTTAGCTGTGCTTTTCTTTGCAACACGAGCAATGCGGGCGCGCTTACCCATTTTGGGAAGTTTACCAGACAGATTTGAGCCCGCTTTAAAGCCAAAAGTGCGGAGCGATTATGCACATTAGTCGTCTGGATATTTATATCTTCAAACTCACGCTCTATGGCGTATTGGTGGCTGCTGGCGGCGTGTGTCTCTCGATCATATTGGTCGATATTGTTGAGCAGTTGCGCAACGTCTCTGGGTCGGCGAATGGAAGCACGTTCACCGCCTTGCGCTTTACGCTTATGCGCACACCCGGAATTCTCGAACTTGCCTTGCCGTTTGCCGTTCTTGTAGGCTCAATCGTTACTTTCATGCGGCTGGCACGCAGCTCTGAAATTGTTGCCATGCGGGCCTCTGGCGTGTCGACCTGGCGGTTCTTAAGTCCGGTGGCCGTCTTGGCTGCCTTGGTCGGACTGTTTGCAATTTTCATATTAGGCCCATCAGCGGCCCGCCTTAACCTAGCCTATGAAACCCAATTACAAGCGCTCAATGCGGTAGCGACCACCAAGACCGGCGAAGGTGGCCGCACGATGATGTGGTTCAAGGATCGCGGGCCAGACCTCCAACTGACGATATCAGCTGAGGCAGGGTCGGCAGGGCAATATAGCAACGTGACGATTCTGGCGTTCAGCAAGACGGATTCACGCTTCATTTCCCGTTATGATGCAAAGGCCGCGACACGATCTGAGCAGTCGTGGACCCTATTCAATGGCACCAAATCGTCCGTTGGTACCCAAGCAACGCCCTTTGCGACCCTAACATTTCCCATTCTCAAAGATCGTTTGGACGATAGCCAGAAGAATAAAGATGCCACGGCCCGGGCGATGTCGATTTGGGATCTGCCGCGTGCTGCACGCGATGCCGAAGCTGCTGGTGGCTCACCCCAGCGCTATTGGTTGCAATTCCATCGGAAGTTGGCGCTTCCAATCGCGCTTTTGTCGATGGCCATGATCGCAGCTGTTTTGTCGTTGAGCAGCGATCGTTTTGGGCATAGGGCAATCATGGCAGCGGCAGCAATTACAGCCGGGCTCCTCGTCTATTTCGTCAATGACATATCTGGCGCTCTGGCCACGGCAGGCTATGCGCCGAGTTGGATTGCCGCTTGGTGTCCGCCACTTGCAGCTTTATTTATTGCCCTTGCAACAGTGTCCTATCGCGAAGACGGGTGAGCTTAGCCGCTAGACGCGGGGTGAGTCGCTCTTTACATCCAAACAATCTATTCCGCTGTGGCGACTCATCGAGGATCGCTTATGTCCCGCGCATTGCACCGTCAGTTACTGGCCGTTTCGCTTGGAACCCTATTGGTTCCGGCGCTTGCGTTTGCACGTGAGAAACCAGACTGGAACCTTCAAGAGGCGCCAGCGGCGAAGGCTTCCAACAAAACCACCGATGCGACGAGCGCATCAGCTCCAGCAAAAGCGGAAGACCCCGTTTTATTAGAAGCTGACTCGATCGAGCAGGGTGACGAAGTCGGTATCCTCATTGCCAAAGGCAATGTGACAGCCCGCAACAATGGCCGCACGGTTCGTGCAGACCAAATCAATTACAATCAGAATACTGGAATCGTAAAAGCCTTTGGCCATGTTACGGTGGTGAATGCCGATGGTTCAACCACCTTTGCCGACGAACTTACCCTAGATGATGAGTTATCAAGCGGCGTCGCTGGCAATTTTGCCTCAAAGTTTGCTGACGGTTCGACTCTGGCAGCCAATGCAGTCGTGACGCGCGAAGGCGACCGGAAGCTCATGTCGCAAGCGGTGTTTACCGCCTGCCCTATCTGTAAGGATGGCAAGACCAAACCTTCATGGATCATCCGCGCCCGTCGAGCGATGCAGAATGAGCGCGCGGAGTCGATTGTTTATAACGACGTCGTCTTCGAGGTGAAGGGCGTTCCAGTTCTTTACATCCCTTATTTCGCCCATGGTGACCCATCCGCCGGGCGACGTTCAGGCTTGCTACAACCCAAGCCAGGCGAATCGTCGCGCAATGGCTACTTCATTGAGCAGCCTTATCTACAGGTAATCGATGCGTCGTCCGACATCACCATCACGCCGCTCATCAGCCAATATATCAACCCGGTTCTTCAACTGGATTATCGAAGGAAATTTTATTCCGGCGGCCTCGCTCTAAGCGGCTCTGTAACCAAAGAGAGATTCTTTGGCAAACGCGGGGAAAAAACTGGGGAATCTGACTGGCGTGGCCACATTTTTGGGAATGGCGAGTTTAAAATCAATGACACTTGGAACTGGGGCTTCACCGCCGAAAGCGCCAGTGATGACCTCTACCTGTTCCGCTATCGTATCGGTCAGGGCAATACTCAAGCGGGCTTGGTCCGCCCGCAAGCTTCGCGGCTTATGTCCCAGCTCTATGTGCAAGGCCAATCAGATCGATTCTATGTGCGCTCTTTGAGCGCTGTCTTTCAAGACTTGGTACCTGGAGAACGGCGGAAAAATGTCCCGCGCGTGGCACCACTGGCGGAAGCCACTTATCGATGGCTGATTGGTCCGATGAATGGTCGGCTCGATGTGTCGGGATCAGCCGTATCTCTGATGCGTACCGAGGGACGACTTGACTCCCTCCGGGGCACGTTTGGCGCAACTTGGCGTGGCACACAGATTCTCCCAGGTGGATTGGTTCTAGAGCCTACGGCTATGGTTCGAGGCGACTATTTCGACTACAGCGAAGGTTCGAACGTCGGGGCAGTAAATGCTGTGCCTCTTAAAGCTGACTCGTTTGGCCGGGGTTTAGGTTTGGCCTCTGTTGATTTACGTTGGCCCCTTATTCGTCCTGGCAACCGTTTCAACTTGACCTTAGAGCCGCGGATGGCGCTAAGCGTTGCCAGCGAAGATGATCAACAAAGCCGTGTGCGCGTGGAAGACGCCTTGGGCTTTGAAATGGACGCAACCAGCCTGTTCCGCCCAGTTGGAGCGGCCGGCATGGACTTGTGGGAGCCAGGTAGCCGTATCAGTCTCGGCGTACGGGCTGGGATCGACGTTCTGCCAACTTCTGAGGCCAATCCCCAGCCACTGCGCGCAAATGCGTTTCTGGGACGCCGTATCCGGACCGATGAGGCGACCGTCTTTAGCCGCGCTTCTAATCTAGACAGAAAGGAATCGGATTGGGTTGGCGATTTTGAACTGCGCCATGACACTTATGGTAGTTTGAGTGGTCGCCTGCGGGTCGATGCGAAAACCGGCAAACTGGTCCATACCGAAGCCATTGCGCGCCTCAAGCTTTGGCGCACAGAAACGAGCCTTCGATATCATGAATTCGATTCTGTTACGGCCGGTCCAATTCGAGCCAATAAGGAATTACAGGGCTCAGTTATCCTCCCGCTCAATAAGAACTTTAAACTGTTTGGCGCGCTCTATCGCGACTTCAATTCTGACACCAATCTGCGCTCCGCATATGGCTTAATTTATGGCGATGACTGCACTGATTTCCTTATTTTTTACGAGGAAATTGGGACGCGAAACCGCTTCATTGAGCCCTCGCAATCTATCCGCTTCCAAATCGCATTCCGCACTTTGGGCGAACTGTCTGACGCCCCATTTGATTGAGGTATGTCTGCCTAAAGATCGACAAATTTACTGTGCATTGACTTGCGCCTGATGAGTCCGTTGGTCATGAACGGATTTTCGGCTAGAAGACTGTGGTAAAACGCCAACAATCGCGCACAGGCGCATGGAGTGAATGGATGAGCAAGGGGACAATCAGCGCAGGTGCAGGCCGGGTCGCACTGGGTGCGATGCTGGCACTCTCTTGCGCAGTCTGGCTAAAGCCTCAAGCAAGTCTGGCTCAAGCGCGCCCGTTAAGTGAAGGCGTTGCAGCAATTGTGAATGATCAGCCGATTACACGCCTTGATGTGCGTCAACGGGTCCAATTTCTGATCGCGACATCTGGCGCGCAGCAAATCACGCCAGAGCTTGTCCAGCGCGCCACCTCGGCGGCATTAAATGGCCTGATCGACGAGCGTCTTCAATTGCAGGAGGCCTCCAAGTTTAAAGTGGATGCATCAGACCGCGAAGTCGACCGCATCTTGACGAACCAAGCCCGACAAAACGGGGCAACACTAGAAACCTTCTTCCGCGATTTGGAAGAGATTGGCGTCTCGGCTCAAAGCTATCGTGACAAGACGCGCGCTGAAGTTGTTTGGCAGCGCATCGTCAGTGGTCGCTTTGGATCGCGCGTACGAGTCAATCGCGATCAGGTCAAATCTGCTCTTGATCGAATTTTGGCCAATACAAACAAGCCGCAATATCTGATTTCTGAGATTTTTCTTGAAGATGAAAACGCTCAGAGTGCGCCTCAAACGCTCGAAGGTGCCAAGACTTTGGTGCAACAATTAAGGAGTGGCACGCCGTTCCAATTGGTTGCACAGCAATTCTCTTTTGCTCCATCGGCTTCAACCGGCGGCGATATGGGCTGGATTACTTTAGGCGAGTTGAAGACCGAAGTGGCTGCTGCGGTAGAGCAAATGGGCCCCGGCACGGTCAGCGACCCGATCGTTGTTCCTGGTGGTGTTATGATCGTCTCTGTCCGCGAAAAGCGTGAACCTAGCCCGCCTAAAGCCAAGCTCAAACTGAAGGAAATGACCCGCAAAGTTGTGGCCGGTGCAGACGAAGCCACCTGGAGGCGCGCTGAGCAGGCCGCCCGCCTTAGCCGCGACGCATTGCGCAACGGCTGTGATGGCGTGACACGTGCTGCGCAACGTAGTTCGCTGGAAGTCATTGATTATGGCGAAATTCAAGACGAAGATTTGGGCGAGCCTTTCCGGACCCAAGCACTTGGCCTTTCTAATGGGCAAGCCAGCGCGGTATTCCGCTCCGATGCTGGGGTTCATGTCATGGTGTTGTGTGACCGTGAAAACACCGGCTCTGACATCCCGACGCTCGAGCAATTGGAAGACCGCCTGTATGATCAGGAATTGGCCCTGATCGCCCGCCGCTATCTGCGGGACATCCGCCGTGAAGCGGCAATTATCCAGCCTTGATCGCGTGACGCTAGATTTATCAGCCCCGAAACGGCCGCTGGTTATCTCGATGGGCGATCCATCCGGTATCGGTCCAGAGGTCACGGCGAAAGCTTGGCAGGCCTTGCGCCTTAGCTCTACGCCCTTTTGCGTCTTGGGTGACCCCGCCCTGTATAGCTTAGTTCAAACTCAAGTCATTAGAGATGTCGCGGAGTCAGTTGACGTTTTCGAGAAGGCCTTGCCCGTTTTGCAAGGCTTTGAGGCGAAGGGTGTCGTGTTAGGGCAGCCAAGTCCAGCCCATGCGGGTGTAATCTTGGGCGCGATTGAGTGCGGCGTCGATTTAGTTCTCTCTGGACAAGCCTTGGCCCTTGTAACCGCCCCGATTGCAAAGTCGGTTCTGATGGCGGCAGGCTTTAGTCATCCGGGACATACCGAATTTTTAGGGGCGTTGCTGACTACGACCCCTTTTGACGGCACACGCGGGCCTGTGATGATGTTGGCGGTCGATGGGTTACGCGTTGTTCCTGTCACCATACACTGCGCTCTTTCTGAAGTTCCCAGCCGATTGACGCAAGACGCCATTATCCACGCGGGCCTAGTCACCGCTGAAGCGCTTCAGCGCGATTTGGGGCTGTCCGCACCGCGTCTAGTCGTCGCCGCACTCAACCCGCACGCGGGTGAAGACGGGGCGTTTGGCGATGAAGAAGGGCGGATCATTGCCCCGGCGATTGCAGTCCTCAAAGCCAAAGGTCTGAATGTGCGCGGCCCCCTGCCAGCTGACAGCCTTTTCCATGCGCAAGCGCGCGCGACCTTTGATGCCGCCATCTGCATGTATCATGATCAGGCGTTGATCCCCCTGAAAGCACTCGACTTTTGGGGTGGCGTCAATGCCACTTTGGGTCTGCCCATCATCCGGACAAGCCCCGACCATGGGACAGGGTTTGACATTGCCGGACGTGGTATAGCCCACCCAGAATCCATGATTGCTGCGATCCAGATGGCGGCGGTTATGGCGCATGGGCGGAAGCAGCAATGAGTGGCGATCTGCGACAAGCGCTAGAGGAATCCGACTTGTTCGCGCGCAAAAGCTTGGGCCAACACTTTCTATTGGACCTAAATCTAACCGGAAAAATTGCGCGCTTAGCCGGGATTCAAGCTGGTGAGACGGTGCTAGAGATTGGACCAGGCCCGGGCGGCTTGACCCACGCACTTCTGGCCAGCCCTGCCGAAAAAGTCATTGTGGTGGAGAAAGATCCCCGCTTTGTGGCGCACTTGAACAGCTTTTTTGCGGCCCATCTTGATCGCTTGGTGGTGATTGAAGCCGATGCGCTGGCGGTCGATGAGGAAGCCCTGCTGGCCAGCCATGGGGCGGAAGGCCCTGCCCGCATCATTGCCAACCTGCCCTATAATGTTGGAACGCCTTTATTGGTGAAGTGGCTCAAAGCCGGGCCTTGGCGCGGCCCGATGTGCTTGATGTTTCAAACCGAAGTGGCCGAACGCATTTGCGCCCGCCCAGGCAGCCCGCATTATGGCCGTCTTGCCGTACTGGCGGCTGCACGCTGCGATGCCCGTCTGGCACTGCACGTGCCCCGCCTAGCCTTTGTGCCGCCACCCAAAGTCGAAAGTGCTATCGTGATTTTGGAAGATCATAACAAGCCATTTGCCGACTTAGCAGGCATTGAACATGTCACCGCGCATGCCTTTGGCCAGCGGCGCAAAATGCTGCGCGCCAGCCTCAAGGGCCTTGGCAATTGCGAGGCTATCCTAGGCGCAGCTGGCATTGACCCAACGGCGCGGCCTGAGACCATTGAGCCGGAAGGGTTCTTTGCTCTGGCGAGAGCTTGGCGGGCAAACGCCTAGCGCTCTAAGCCTCTTGAACAACCTTCGCAGGCTGGGTTGGATCATAAGCCAAAATTGGGGCTAACCAACGTTCGGCTTCGCGCATTTCCATGCCTTTACGGATGGCATATTCGCTCACCTGATCGCGATCGATCCGACCCACACCAAAATATTCTGCCTGTGGATGGCTGAAATAGAGGCCCGAAACGGAAGACCCGGGTAGCATGGCGAGGCTCTCTGTAAGCTTCATACCAACCTTAGCTTCGGCATCTAAAATTTTGAATAATTGTTGTTTCTCTGTATGGTCAGGCTGTGCAGGATAGCCCGGAGCCGGGCGGATGCCGCAATACTTTTCACCGATGAGATCATCCACTGGCAATTGTTCATTCGGCGCATAGCCCCAATAATTCTTGCGGACCAATTCATGCATCCGCTCAGCAAAAGCTTCAGCCAGACGGTCACATAAGGCTTGGAATAAAATGGCCGAATAATCATCATTGGCGTCTTTGAACGCTTGCGTACGTTCGCGTTCGCCATGACCCGCAGTAACCGCAAAACCTCCAATCCAGTCGTCGACACCCTCAGGGGCGACAAAGTCAGCCAAGGCCAGATTGGCGCTACCCGCACTCTTGATCATTTGCTGGCGTAAGGTGTGAAAAGTGGTCTCGCGTTTTGTCCGGCTCTCATCTTGCCAGACCGCAATATCGTCGCCAACCTGATTGGCTGGCCAGAAGCCGATCACGCCCTTTGCCGTAACCCATTTCTCCGCGACCATCTTGTCCAGCATGGCGCGCGCATCGGCATAGAGCGGCTTGGCCGCCTCCCCCACAATCGCATCTTCCAAGATAGCCGGGAACTTGCCGTGCAATTCCCACGTGGCAAAGAAAGGCGTCCAGTCGATAACAGGCACCAAGTCCGCCAACGGATAATCGTCAAAAACCTGCGTGCCGATAAAGCTGGGCTTAGGCGGCGTATAATCGCTAAAGTCCAGCTTGGCCGCATTGGCGCGGGCAGCGGCCAAAGTCGCGCGTGGGCGCTTATCTTGGCCTGCAAAATGGGCAAGGCGGGCACGTTCTTGGTCGTCAAGAGTCTCTTGGATCAGGTCTTGGCGATCGTCGCCCAGAAGCTTTTGTACGACAGGCACAGCGCGGCTGGCGTCAGTCACATAAAGGACAGGTCCCTTATAGTTTGGTGCGATCTTGACCGCCGTGTGAGTCCGCGAAGTGGTGGCGCCACCAATCAGCAAGGGCATATCGCCAAAGCCCTGCCGCTGCATTTCGCTGGCAACCCAGCTCATTTCGTCCAACGAAGGGGTAATCAAGCCTGAGAGCCCGATAATATCCACCTTATGCTCTCGGGCTGCTTCAAGGATTTTCTCACAGCTGACCATGACGCCCAAGTCCACGACGTCAAAACCATTGCATTGCAAGACAACGCCGACGATATTCTTGCCAATGTCGTGCACATCGCCTTTCACCGTGGCCATCAGGACCTTGCCTGCTGCCTGATCTTGTGTGCCGAGGCGCAATTTTTCTTCTTCCATGAAAGGCAGCAAATGGGCCACAGCCTGCTTCATCACGCGGGCGGATTTCACAACTTGCGGCAAGAACATTTTGCCAGAACCAAACAGGTCGCCAACAACGTTCATCCCGTCCATCAACGGGCCTTCAATCACATGAAGTGGCCGATCTGCTTCGAGGCGGGCGGCTTCGGTATCTTCGACGATGAATTCGGTGATGCCATGCACGAGCGAATGGGCCAAGCGCTCCCGCACCGGGGCTTCGCGCCACGAGAGGTCCTTGACCGCTGCCTTTTGGCCTTCTTTGCCGCGATAGTTTTCGGCTGTTTCCAGCAAGCGCTCGGTGGAATCGGCGCGACGGTTTAGGATGACATCTTCGCAGCGCTCCCGAAGCTCCAGATCGATGGAATCATAAACAGCCAACTGGCCAGCATTCACAATCCCCATGTCCATGCCCGCTTTGATCGCGTGATAGAGGAAGACCGCATGCATGGCTTCGCGCACGGGCTCATTACCCCGGAACGAGAAGGAAACGTTAGAAACTCCGCCAGATACATGGGCATGAGGCAAGGTTTCGCGAATGATCCGGGTCGCTTCTATGAAAGCAACGCCATAATCATTATGCTCTTCAATGCCGGTCGCGACCGCAAAAATATTCGGGTCAAAAATAATGTCTTCTGGCGGGAAGTCGAGTTTATCTCGCAAGAGGTTATAGGCGCGGGTACAAATCTCCACCTTGCGGTCCACCGTATCGGCTTGGCCCTGTTCGTCAAAAGCCATGACGACAGCCGCCGCCCCATAACGCCGTACCTTTTTAGCTTGCGCCAAGAATTGCGTTTCGCCTTCCTTCATCGAGATGGAATTCACGATGGGCTTGCCCTGGGTACATTTCAGGCCCGCTTCAATGATCTCCCATTTGGAGCTGTCGATCATTAAAGGCACTTTAGCGATGTCTGGTTCAACCGAGATCAAGTTCAAGAAGGTTGTCATCGCCTTGACGCCATCAATCAGCGCCGCATCCATATTGATGTCGAGCACATTGGCACCGCTCTCAACTTGTTGCAGCGCGACAGCCAAGGCAGCCGTGTAATCGTCATTCTCGATGAGCTTACGAAACTTGGCAGAGCCGGTCACATTGGTCCGCTCGCCGACAATGACAAAGTTTGAAAAAGGATTGGTCAAAGGAATCTCGATCACGCTGCTGCGGTAAAGGGTTCGAGGCCAGAAAGCCTCAAGGCGGTTTGGATTACGGGGGCCACACGCGGCTTACCATGGCTTGCGGCATGGGCGATATGGTGGATATGGTCTGGTGTCGTGCCGCAGCACCCGCCCATCACATTGACCAAGCCCTCTTGCGCCCAAGGCGTCATGGTATGGCACATGTCATCAGGCGTTTCATCATAGCCGCCAAAGGCATTGGGCAGACCAGCGTTGGGATAAACCGAAACCCGGCAGGTCGCCACACGTGACAACTCCGCCAAGAACGGGCGCATTTCATTCGGACCCAGAGCACAGTTCAAGCCGATCGACCACGGGTTTACATGGCGCACCGCGTTCCAAAAAGCCTCTACGGTTTGGCCAGACAAAGTGCGACCCGAGCGGTCGGTGATCGTGCCGGAAATCATGATGGGCACAGCCTCGCCACGCTCTTCCAACACTTCGGAAATGGCATAAAGCGCTGCCTTGGCCACCAACGTATCGAAAATGGTCTCAACCATCAGGAAGTCGACACCGCCATCGAGAAGGCCCAAGGTTTGCTCGCGATAAGCGACCACCATTTCATCAAAAGAAGCAGCGCGATAGCTTGGATCATTCACATCTGGTGACAAAGACAAAGTCTTGTTTGTTGGCCCGATGGACCCAACAACCGCCTTTGGCGCATCCGCCGTTTCAAACGCCAAGCAGGCCTGCCGCGCCAGCTTCGCCGCCTCCAGATTAAGCTCATAGGCTAACGGCTCAAGCGCATAATCGGCTTGGCTGATCGTCGTCGCATTAAAGCTATTGGTGGAGATGAGGTCAGCACCTGCCTTCAAAAATGCCTCATGAATGCCCAAGATGATCTCTGGCTTCGTGATCACCAACAGATCATTATTGCCCTTCAAAGGGTGACCATGATCGGCAAAGCGCGCGCCACAATAATCATCTTCTTCCAACTTGAAGGTCTGGATCATCGTGCCCATTGCCCCGTCCAAAATCAGGATGCGGTCCTCTGCAATGGCTTCGATCTTTGCTAATCGGTCTTGGCGGCTCGTAAAGTGGGTCATGCCGCATCCTTCTCGGTGACAGGCGTTTTGAGGCCCAACCGGCGGCAGGTGGCAAGCGCCAGCTCTGCGCGATTGAGGGTGTAAAAATGGAAGCGGTCAACGCCTTCTGCCTGCAGCTTTAAGCACAGGTCAGCAGCAACGGAGGCTGCCACCATATCGCGGACCTCTGGGCTTTGATCAAGGCCCTCAAAGGCCTCAGCGAACCAAGCCGGAATGCTGGTACCAGTCGACGTAGCCATGCGGGTATAGCCTGCAACATTACCGACAGGCATGATGCCGGGCAACAAAGGAATGGTGATGCCAGCCTTATGGGCCGCATCACGGAAACGCAAATAGACGTCTGCGTCACAAAAGAATTGGCTGATCGCGCGCGTTGCGCCAGCGTCAATCTTCGCCTTCAGCACGTCAATGTCATGTTGCAAGCTAGGGCTTTCAGGATGCTTTTCCGGATAAAAGCTCACCGACACGTCGAAGTCTGCGATGCGGCGCGCTGCCTCGGTCACTTCGGTCGCATTCATATAACCATCGGGATGGGGCTCAAACGTCGTGCCCACCCCAGTTGGGGGATCACCGCGCAAGGCTACAATGTGACGCACGCCAGCCGCCCAATACTCGCGAAGCACCTCATCGACTTCCGCTTTCGACGCCGCGACACAGGTCAGATGTGCTGCGGGTTGCAAGCTTGTCTCGTCTAAAATGCGCTTAACGGTACGATGGGTACGCTCGCGCGTGGAACCACCGGCACCATAAGTCACCGACACAAAATCGGGTGCTAGGGGTGCTAAGCGTGAAACCGCATCCCACAATTTCGCTTCCATCGCCTCTGACTTGGGCGGGAAAAACTCAAAAGAAATAGTAGGCTGGCTCATGATGTAATCCTAGATTCTAAACGTTCGTTTGTCGCAGATGTTAGCAGCGAAAGTGGCAGTTCCGCCTTCCACAACGTGACTGCTAAGCCTGATTGACCCGCGTTGGGGGCAATATGCTCGACAGTTTCCACCACCAAGCCAAATTGCTCACACCAGTGCGTGACTTCTTGATCCGCGAAACCGAGGCGACGATGGGCATGAGCTTGACGAAGCTCTTCAAAAGCGTGGGGGGCAAAGTCTGCGATCAGAAGCGTTCCCCCTGGCTTAAGGATGCGGGCAGCTTCTTTGATCGCGGCTTGTGGCTCTGGCAGATAGTGCAGCACTTGATGAATGGTCACCAAGTCTGCACAATTATCATCATAGGGTAGGCCCATTATATCGGCCTGACGGACGGAAGCCTGCCCGCTGCCAGTATCATCCAAACGTGCCCGGGCAAGCGCCAGCATCTTACGACTGGAATCAACGCCTTCCGCACGGCGCGCTTGTGGGGCGAACAATTCAATCATTCGCCCTGTGCCGGACCCTAAATCGATATGGAGGCCAAAGTGTTTGCCCGTGACCGCTTCAACCAAACGGGCCTCAACCAGCGCTTCTGGCTGATGCAAACGGCGCAAGGCATGCCATTCGTCGGCGGCCGTTTCGAAGTAAGCGCGCGCCACTTCTTCGCGCTGTGCCTGAACCTGAGTTAGGCGCTCTAAGTCCCGGACCAATACCAAGTCATCTTGGGGCACTTCATCTAGGACGGCGCGAATGATGCGCCCTTCGGGACCATCGGTCTTCAAGCGAAAGAATACCCACGCACCTTCAGGACGACGCTCCAAGAGGCCAGCTTCCGCCAAGAGCTTTAAATGGCGAGATACCCGCGGCTGACTTTGGTTGAGCACGGTGGACATTTCACCTGCCGCCAATTCGCCGCGCGCCAGCAGAACCAGAATCCGCAAACGCGTCGGTTCTCCAATAGCCCTCACGATGTCGACGATCTTGTCCATGCCCTATCCTAACATGAAGATATAAACATATCTTTATATGATATGGCAAGGACTTTATGCGATGGCACAGACAAAGGGGTTTGAACTCGCAGAAAACCTCCATACAGAGTTCTGATGACCGATGCTACGCCCTCATCCGTAACAATTTATACCGACGGTGCATGTTCAGGAAATCCCGGCCCTGGTGGCTGGGGAGCGATTCTGCAGTTCAATGGCCAAGAGAAAGAGATTTTTGGCGGCGAACCTCTGACCACCAATAATCGCATGGAGCTTATGTCAGCCATTATCGCGCTAGAAAGCCTCAAGCGCCCCTGCCCCGTGATCCTTTACACCGATAGCCAATATGTTCGCCAAGGCATCACAGAGTGGATCCATGGCTGGAAGAAGCGACAATGGCGTAAGGCCGATGGCAAGCCCGTGATCAATACAGACCTATGGCAGCGCTTAGAAACCGCGAACAAAGCCCATAAGGTAGACTGGCGCTGGGTTAGGGGCCACGCAGGTGACCCGATGAATGAGCGGGCAGATGCTCTGGCCCGTCAAGGCACAGAGCTTGCCCGCTCCATGAAGGCTTAGATGTCGGCGTACATGTGGGTCTCGGCGGCCGCCCCTTCATGGGTTACAGCGCCCAAATAAGCTGGCCCAACCAGTTTGGCATATTTGGCAATGGCACCAGAATTGTAATTGGTCTTCCGCGGCTTCCAAGCTGCGCGGCGGGCCGCAAGGACCTCTTCAGAAACCTCAAGATCAATGGTGCCAGCTTGGGCGTCGATGGCGATGATGTCGCCATTTTCAACCAAAGCTATCGGTCCGCCAACGGCGGCTTCTGGTCCGACATGGCCAATGCACATCCCGCGCGTTGCGCCTGAGAAACGTCCATCGGTGATCAGCGCGACATCGCCGCCTCGGCCCAGACCATAAAGCGCTGCAGTGGTCGACAGCATCTCTCGCATCCCGGGGCCACCACGAGGCCCTTCATAGCGAATCACCAAGACTTCACCGGCCTCAAACGCTTCGTTTGAGACCGCTTCAAAGCACGCCTCCTCCCCATCAAACACCCGGGCAGGACCACGGAACGTCAAATTGGCAAGCCCAGCGATCTTCAGCATGGCACCGTCTGGCGCCATAGAGCCCCACAGGCCAACAACGCCGCCGTTTTCCGTCAATGGTGCCTTGACGGAGTGAATGACCTTTTGATCGGGGTTCCAGGTAACTTCTTCGATATTCTCACCCAGGGTCTTGCCCGTTACCGTGATGCAAGTGCCGTCGATTAGATTTTCATCCAGCAGCGCCCGCAACAGCATCGGCATGCCGCCTGCTTCGCCCATATCCTTAGCAACATATTGGCCGCCGGGCTTTAGATCAGCGATCCAGGGTGTCAGCATGAAAGCGTCGGCGACATCCTTCATGGTAAACTCAATGCCGGCCTCATGCGCCATGGCCGGCAGATGCAGCGCAGCATTGGTCGAGCCACCGGTGGCAGCCACAACAATCGCCGCATTCACAAACGCTGCGCGGGTACAGATGTCGCGCGGGCGCAGATTGCGTGCAATCAAGTCGACAACTGCATGGCCTGAGGCAACGCCGTAAGCGTCTCGGTCTAGATATGGCGCGGGCATTGAGGAAGACAAAGGCAAGCTTAGACCGATGGCTTCAGCGACACAGGCCATGGTGTTGGCGGTGAATTGGCCGCCACAAGCGCCATCACTGGGGCAGGCATGGCGTTCAATCTCACACAATTCCTCAAAATCCATTCGGCCAGCTGCATGGGCACCAACGGCCTCAAACACCTCTTGTACCGTGATGTCCTTGCCCTTGTGTCTGCCCGGCAAGATCGAGCCACCATAGAGGAACACGCTGGGCACATTGAGGCGCAACATCGCCATCATCATGCCGGGCAAACTCTTGTCACAGCCTGCTACCCCAACCAAAGCATCATACGAATGGCCCCGGATCGAGAGTTCAACCGAATCGGCAATCACTTCACGCGACACCAATGACGAGCGCATCCCTTCATGGCCCATCGCGATTCCATCGGTGACGGTGATGGTGCAGAATTCCCGTGGGGTCGCGCCTGCCTCCCTGACACCTGCCGCAACCGCATGCCCTTGACGCATCAGAGCCGTGTTGCAGGGTGCGCTCTCGTTCCAGCACGTCGCAACGCCGACAAACGGGGCCTCAATCTCGCGCGTGCCAAGCCCCATAGCATAATAATAGGAGCGATGTGGGGCCCGAGCGGCACCCAGCGTAACGTGGCGACTTGGCAGTCTTGATTTATCCCAGATGCGAGTGGTCATGGCTATTCCTCATTAGTCCACAGCCTTATGGCGCGGGAATTGTTTTTTTAAAAGCACGCGAACGACTTTGTGACCATTTGTTGCAGGGTCGTTCGCGCCGCGAAGTAAGCAGACTGGATTCAGTTATCCCTTAAACCCAGTGGCTACCATGAACAGTTCTACACTTTCCGCGCGGCTGGAAGGCGGCTTAGCATGGCGCACCTCTTTGAAGGATTGCTTCAGAAGCGTGAGAATTTCGGTTTCAGTGCCGCCTTGGAACATCTTGGTCACAAACGCCCCACCTGGGGCCAAGACCCGCATGGCAAAGTGCGCTGCGGCTTCCGACAGCGCTGCAGTGCGCAGATGGTCTGTCTGCTTATGACCAACCGTATTCGCCGCCATATCGCTCATCACTAAATTAGGTGCCCCGCCTAACAGGGCGACCAGTTGATCTTCCATCCCTTCCGCCAAGAAGTCGCCTTGAATGATCGTCGCGCCTTCAATTGGGTCCATCGGCAAAAGATCAATCCCAACCAATGCAGCCGCACCGCGCCGCGCGACAACTTGCGTCCAGCCCCCTGGTGCTGCACCAAGGTCAATCACCCTTCCATGATTTGGAATGAGATTAAATTTCTCATCCAATTCAATCAATTTGTAAGCTGAACGCGCACGCCAACCGTCTGCGCGAGCTTTGTGCACATAGGGGTCATTCAATTGCCGTTCAAGCCAACGGGCGGATTGAGCCGTACGATTTTTTCCGGTCTTTACCCGTGTGGGTGTCGCGCGTGTATCGGTTTCGCCGACATCAAACACCACCCGACGCCTACGCTCTGGCAGTGCTGGTGGTGGACCTTTTTTGGCCCATTTTCCTTTGTCTTTTTCGTCGCTCATGATTTAGCCCGCCTACGCCTACGCCGGCGGCGCGGTGGTTCTAGCATGGTAAGGATTAGCCCTTCGCGTAAACCGCGGTCTGCTACGCGAAGGCGTAGACTGGGCCATCTGTCTAAAATGGCTTCTAAAATGGCAGCACCAGCTAGCACCAAATCAGCGCGGTCCGGTCCGATACACGGTTCAGCCGCTCTGCCGGCTTTGTCGCGCGCCATTAGGTTCGCGATTGCCGCGCGGGTATCGTCTTCAGATATCCACAGGCCGTCGACGAGCCGGCGGGAATAGCGGGCCAAGCCCAAATGAACCCCAGCCAAGCTGGTCACCGCGCCAGACGTGCCAACAATGTGGGCCTTTCCGGTCATTAAATGTTCGCGCACCACATCGGGCGCTTCAAACCCAGCCACATGATCTGCCGCGCATTGTTTCATCGCGGCATACCAGTTGCGCGTGTCGTCGTGCTCTGGAAACTGATCTGCTAAGGTTACCACGCCAATAGGTGCTGAAAACCAATGCTCTAACTTAGGCCTTCGATCCGCCCCGCGGTTTACAGCCCAGGAAAGCTCTGTCGAGCCACCACCAATATCGACAACGAGAGCGCCAACGCCGGTAGGATCAAACAGGTCCGCGCATCCAATTACGGCCAAACGGGCCTCCTCGTTCGGACTAATGACTTCAAAGCGAATGCCAGTTTTTTGGGTGATCTCTTTTAGAAATGAGGTCCCATTGCGGGCAGCACGGCAGGCTTGAGTGGCAACGCAGCGCAATCGTGCAGGCTGATAGCGCGCAATCTTTTCTGAACAGGCCTGAATGGCGGCATAGGTGCGCTGCATGGCTCGTTCAGACAATAGGCCTGTCGCTGACAAACCTTCACCCAACCGAACAATTCGTGAAAACGAATCAACCACGCGAAATCCGCCTGGGGCACGTTGCGCCACCAGCAGACGACAATTATTGGTCCCAAGATCCAAGGCAGCAAAACACTGCGCAGGATCGTGCGACGCGTAGACGCTCTGTGGCGGGCCAACAACCAGTCCCGTCGCAGGCGTTGAAAGGCCGCCGGCCATATCAAACCTCTGTATGCGCCGAAACTCAGCGCTTTGTTGCTCCTATCGTAACATCCTATTGGCGAAGGGCAATCTCTGCGCATGTTTCACAAGAGGTGCTTGCACGACGAAACAATCGTGCATAACTCTGGTACTCAGGAAAGGAGCGCCCTCTCATGTTGAATCAAACAGCGAAGTTTCGAATCGGAGAGATCGTTCGCCACCGGCTCTTTCCATTTCGAGGCGTAATCTATGACGTTGATCCCGAATTCGCCAATACCGAAGAGTGGTGGCAGGCGATCCCGGAAAATCTGCGTCCACGGAAGGATCAGCCTTTCTATCATCTTTTGGCCGAGAATGATGAGACCCATTACATCGCTTATGTGTCGGAGCAAAACTTACTCCCCGATACGTCTGGTGAGCCTGTAGAGCACCCTACAGTTTCAGAACTCTTTGCAGACTTTGACGGCAAGTCTTATCTGCGGAAGCCCGATATGAAGCTCAATTAAAGCTTGAGCACGTTCAAGACAGGGGTTGTGCGATGAACACCAAAGACAGGGACAGTACACCGCCTCCCCACGCCGCTGCCGACTGGACGATTGATCAAAACTGGTCGGCCTACACATCGCAAGAGCACCAGCGTTGGACGCGCCTACACGAGCGGCAGATGCAGATTCTGCCAGGGCGCGCCTGTGATGCTTTTATGGATGGACTATCGGTCTTAGATCTTCATGGCGAAGGCATTCCTGAGTTTCGAGCTTTGAATGAACAATTGCTGCCGATTTCTGGCTGGACCATTGTCGCCGTACCGGGCCTCATCCCTGACAACGTTTTCTTTGACCATTTAGCCAATCGGCGCTTTCCCGCAGGCAATTTCATCCGCTCTGACGCCGAGTTTGACTATATCGAAGCACCCGATGTGTTTCACGATATTTTTGGCCATGTGCCGATGCTAACCAATCAAATCTTTGCCGACTACATGCAGGCCTATGGCCAAGGCGGCCTGCGCGCAATGAGCCTCAATAATCTCGACGCTTTGGCGAGGCTTTATTGGTATACGGTCGAATTTGGACTGATTGCCTCAACAAAGGGGCCGCGCATTTATGGCGCGGGTATTTTGTCATCGCCTGCTGAAAGCTGCTTCTGTCTTGAGTCACCCTCACCCAATCGGCTCGGCTTTGATCTACTTCGCATTATGCAAACGCGCTATCGCATCGATGATTTTCAAGAAACCTATTTCGAAATCAGTGACTTTAATGATTTGTTCCGTGCAACCTCGCAGGATTTCGCACCCCTTTACAAGCAACTTGAGGCCGCCCCAACTTATGCGCCGGGTGAGACCCTTTTGAGCGACAAACTAATTCAGATGGGCGATCGTACTTACATCCGACCTGAGCATTGACAGGCAATTCTTTAGCTCCAATCAGCGCTGTCAGTGCCTTAAGGTGTTCCACCTTGACGTTGGCAAAATGTCGATAAGTCCCTTGCGTCCTTGCACAAACAAAAAAAGGCCCGGCGATCTCGCCGGGCCTTCTCTTTAGAAAGTGACTAAGATCACTGGAAGGTGAAGGTCACTTCTGCGCGACGGTTCAAGGGTTCCTTGACGCCATCAGCAGTTGGCTTAGCTGGCTTGGATTCACCAAACGCTTCGCCTGTCATCAGATCACCTGGGACGCCGCGAGCAACCAAAGCTTCACGGACAGCAACAACCCGCTTCTGAGACAGCTCAATGTTGTATTGTGGCTTACCGGACAAGTCAGCATGGCCTTGGATCAAGGCAGTCTGATAGTTGCAGGTTTGAGCCGACAACTCTTGCACCGCGTTATCCAGCACGCTGGTCGCTTCCGCAGTCAGGAAGGACTTGTTGTGCTCGAAGTACACCACGAGCGAACGACCGTCACACACAGGTGGTGGTGGAGGCGGAGGAGGCGGTGGTGGCGGTGGCGGAGGTGGTGGTGGAGCCGGTGGTGGTGGTGGAGCTGCGAAGGAATAACGCAGACCCAAGCCGATGCCGCCAATGCCTGGCAAACCGCTTGTACCCGAACCAGCGCCCAATGTCAGAGGAGCTGTGGTCGAGGCACCGGTGAAGTTCGAACGAATGCGGCCAGTACCTGCGAACGACAGGTCAGCAACGTTGACATAGGTGTATGTGAGGTCGGCGTTCAAACGCTCAGACAACTTCAAGCCCAAGCCGGCAACCAACTGCCAAGCAAAGCCCGTATCGCTGTCATTGATCGAAACTGCCGAAGCGCGGCTAAAAGCCAAGACTGGGTTTGAAGCGTTTGCACTGTCAAACGAACCAGCCAGCAAATCAACGCGTGCCAAACCGACGCCAGCGCCGATGAATGGGTTGATGTTGCCGTCACGGTTGAAGTCGTACAGGCCGTTGACCATTGCAGTCCACACGCCAATGTTACCAACAGTCGAACCAACGCCGCTGTTTTTAAAACCAGCGTTGCCTTTAGCCAATTGTGCTTCAACGCGGAAACCGTTCTCGAAACCATAGCCTAATGCAATGTTTCCGCCCCAGCCGCCATCACCCTTGGCACCTCTGCCAATGATATAAGGCGACTGACCAGCGCCCGATGGGTTCACAGGAGCATCAATATCAACGCTGCCACCGATGCTGTAGCCAGTGCCTGCGCTACCATACCAACCATCAGCGGATACGATGCCTGGCGCGGCTGCCAATGCGATAACCGCAGAGGCGCAAAGCCAAATTCTCTTCATGGGTCTATTTCCCTCATAAATCGATAACGCCCGGTTGAGCGCTCCACAAACCTAATAAACGATGAAATTGAGAGGTCAACTACCAGCTTAAGAGTTAGTCATATTCAAAACGGCAAATTTGGGTGTTAACTGCAACAGTGTTGCAATACCGCCTCACGGTCTCAAGCAGCCATTTGGTTCCGCAATAACAACATCAAAACTACACATAAAACGGATCAGAACAGAGTTGGTGAGCCCGCCGGGGTTCGAACCCGGGACCTACTGATTAAAAGTCAGTTGCTCTACCGGCTGAGCTACAGGCTCCCAAAAAAATGGGCTTCGCGATTCCGCGGTCCGGGTGTGAGCGGCGCTGATAAGCACAGGCCTGCCTCCAGTCAATGCCTAGAGGTGAAGTTCATAGGCAAATGAGCGCGCTAGCCTTACTGTTTATCGAATCGACAATTGACCAAGATCAAGGCGCCTCCCGTGCAAGTTAGGCTTGACCAACCTAGTCACCACAAGGCAAGTCGTAGCGGGGACAAATTAGAACGCGCTGCACGAAAGTGGAACTAACACCATGTTCAACTGTCACCCTCTTGATCTTGATCGCGCAAAGTTGCTGCCGGTTCGGTTTTTAGTTCTTGCAGTGGCGGTAATGAGCGCAACGGCATTAACAGGTTGTGCCAGTATTGGGGGGCCTAAGGCCTCGGCTTCGACAATCACGGCCACCAGCGGAGCGGGTGATGGTGGCGAAGCTATTCGCGCAGCAGCTTCAGATGCCGCCGTCCAGCCATTTCGCGATTTCGGCATGGTCCGCCGGAAAATCCCAGCAGCCTTGGCCCGAATTGGGGATCCATACGCCCCTCCAACCGGGCAAACCTGCGAATGGATTCAGTATGAAATCCAACAATTAGATGCCGCGCTTCAAGGAGACGTGGAGGCGGCCGCAGGCCATGATGAAAGCTCCATGGCGTCAAAAAGTGGCACTATGGCCAGAGAAGGGGCGACAGAGGCCGTGCGCGGTGTTGGGTCCATGCTTGTACCTCAGCGTAGCCTGGTGCGCATGTTGACGGGTGCCTCAAAAGCGGACCGCTTGTACGCTGAAGCCGAACAGCGTGGAATGGTGCGCCGGGGCTATTTGCGGGGACTGGCTGATTCGAAGAAATGTTGAGCGTGATCAGCGAGCAATTCATGCTCGCTCTAGCGAATTAAGCGGGATCAAATCCCCATCTTACCCGCAAAGCTTGGCGGGCTTCGCTAAACTTGCCGACAGCAATAGCGGCCCGCAACTGTGCCATCAGATCCTGATAAAAGCCTAAATTGTGCCAGGACAATAAGGTTTGGCCCAAAATCTCTTCTGCTTTGAACAAATGATGCAAATAGGCTTTGGACCACTGATTGCTAGCAGGGCATGTGCTTTCTGGATCAATTGGGTCAGCATCCTCGGCGAATCGGGCATTCTTGATATTGATCGGCCCATCCCAAGTCCAAGCTTGGCCGTGTCGCCCAGCACGAGTCGGCAGGACGCAGTCGAACATATCAACCCCGCGCGCGACGGCTTCGAGAAGGTCAATTGGTTTGCCGACGCCCATCAGATAACGCGGCTTGTCTTGAGGCAATTCAGGGACTGTTACATCAAGGGTCTGACACATCAGTTCGTGCCCCTCACCGACGGCCAAACCACCAATGGCATAGCCATCAAAGCCAATTGATTTTAGAGATTCCGCTGACCGCGTACGCAAATCTGGAAAGATCGAGCCCTGAACGATACCGAACAAGGCTTGGGTCGCACGAGTGCCACCAAAAGCTTCTTTGGACCTTGCTCCCCAGCGGGCGGATAATTCTAGCGAAACCAAAGCTTCTTCATGGGAAGAGCCAAACGTCGTACATTCATCCAATTGCATAATGATATCTGAGCCAATGAGGTCAGCTTGCAGTTCAATAGAACGTTCTGGCGTTAGCATATGTTTTGAGCCGTCAATATGACTACGAAACTCGACGCCCGCTTCGCTCATTTTGCGTAAGCCAGCTAAGGACCAGACTTGGAAGCCGCCCGAATCAGTCAAAATCGGCTTATCCCACCCCATAAAACGGTGGAGGCCGCCTAAGCGGGCCAAACGCTCGCCGCCCGGGCGCAACATCAAATGATAGGTATTGCCCAACAAAATGTCGGCACCCGTGGACTTCACTTGATCCACAGTCATCGCCTTGACTGTGGCGGCCGTGCCGACCGGCATAAACGCCGGGGTTCGGATCTGCCCACGGGGTGTGTCCAACACGCCCGTGCGCGCCAATCCATCGGTTGCATGCCGGGTAAAAGTAAAACTCATGAAGTCGGTGCTTTCCAAAGCAAGCTCGCATCGCCGTAAGAATAAAAGCGATAGCGCGCGTCAATGGCATGGCGATAAACGTCACGCAAAGCCGCCATGCCAATCAAAGCACCGACCAACATTAAAAGCGTCGATTTTGGCAAGTGAAAATTGGTGATCAGGCCATCAACCACTTTGAACCTATATCCTGGCGTAATGAAAATCGAGGTATCGCCCGCTCCAAAGGTGATCTGACCATCGGGATCGACGATAGATTCAAGCGTCCGCAAGCTGGTCGTGCCTACAGCTATCACCCGCCGACCCTCAGCTTTTGCGCGCGCCACCGCCTGCGCCGTTTCCGCGCTCACTTCATAGGTCTCCGCATGCATCACATGATCATGGATATCATCGACCTTGACTGGCAAAAAAGTGCCCGCCCCGACATGTAAGGTCACCCAATGACGTTCGATTTCAGCCTCATCCAAGGCTTTGAGAAGGTCCGGGGTAAAGTGAAGCCCTGCAGTTGGTGTTGCGACTGACCCTTCTACCCGTGCATAGACCGTCTGATAATCCTGCGCATCTTGGGCATCAACCGCACGCTTGCGCGCAATATAGGGTGGCAAAGGCATCGATCCAAACCGCGCAATAGCTTGGTCGAGATCTGCCCCCGATTTTGAAAATGCAAGCGTAACTTCGCCACCCGTGCCAAGACGCGACACTTCGGCTTGAAAATCGTCATGGAACGTCAAAACATCGCCCAAGGCGACACGCTTTGCTGGGCGCACAAAGGCCTTCCATCGTGCTCCATCGACACGCTGATGCAGATTGATATCGACAGACACCGGCCCGCCAACCGGGCCACGCTGGGCCCTTGTGGCTGTTAGAGAAGCCGCCAAGGTCCGTGTATCGTTGAAAATCAGGACGTCTCCGGCACGCAAATAGGTGGGCAAAGTGGAGACGATTGCGTCTTCTATGGCATGGTTAGGCTTAGACACCAAAAGGCGCGCCGTATCGCGCGGAACGGCCGGCCGCAACGCGATCAAGTCTTCTGGAAGATCAAAATCAAACTCGGACAGGTGCATAATCGCCCTTAACAACCTCCCTGAAGAGGAAAACCTTTCATGCGAACACTGCGTCTTTCGTCAACGGCCCAAACAGGTCCAGTTGAGTCACATCTAGTTGACAAGCGGAAAGTGAGTAACCATCGCCTGCCCCGGCTTTTTTCAGTGAAGCGCTGGCCAGCCCCCCGGCATCACAAGTGCGCCGAACTGGGGCAAGCGCACAGACTGTGCTGAGACTATGGGTTTAGCAGGTTTGTGCCACGGTAAGCGGGCGAAGTCCAACGGTCCGGCAGATGCTGGACCGCTGGACCAATCGTGGGGTCGCTCATGCGACGTCTGCTGCGACTTTCATCGAGACAATCTTACCGGGCGCGCGTGGTGGCTCACCCTTTGGCAAAGCATGGACCGCCTCCATACCAGAAGCAACTTTGCCCCAAACTGTGTATTGGCGGTCGAGGAAGGTAGCATCATCCAAGCAGATGAAGAATTGGCTATTGGCCGAATGCGGCGCATTGGTGCGCGCCATCGAGCAGACGCCTTCGACGTGGGGTTCAGCATTGAATTCAGCTTTGAGGTCTGGCTTCTTTGAACCACCCATGCCGCTGCCATTGGGGCAACCGCCTTGGGCCATAAAGCCGTCGATGACACGATGGAAGACGATCCCATCATAAAAGCCTTCACGTGCCAATTCCTTGATGCGCTCTACATGGCCGGGAGCCAAATCAGGACGCAGGTCAATCGTGACTGTGCCGGTGCTAAGTTCTACAATCAGTGTGTTTTCGAGGTCTTGGCTCATAATCATCTCCATGTCGCAAGGCGTCCTAAACGCAGATGAACGCGCGGCAAAGCCCCAGCCGCCAATTGATGTCAGCAATCTATTGTTTGCTCTAGCGGATAATCCGGCCTTCGGGCGCTAAATCGCAATTGGAAAAAGCGGCACCGCGTTGTTCTAAAGTTGCTTTCAACTTCGCTTGAAAGCTCGGTCCATCCGTGCGCTGAACCATAACCGCCGGGCGATCAGCCTCAGGAACATCGGCCAGAACCCGTACGGAAATCATTTTATCTGGATCGACCACGGGCTCACCCACTTTGAAGGCCCGTATGACATCGGTCCCAACAACAGCGCGACCCCAAATCGTATAGCGACGATCCAAAGTCGGATAAGCGGCCCGCATAAAGAAGAATTGGCTATTGGCGGAGTTCTCGTCACTGCCGCGCGCCATGCTGGCCACGCCCAAGCAATGGTTACCCCAAGCAGCAACCTTTTTATCTGATGTTCGTTCCATCAAAAGATCTGTTTGAGACGTAACAGGAATAGTACCCATCCACCCAATTGTCGCACCGCCACGATCTACCGCACGAACAAAGTTAGACGCAGCACCGCGACGGAAGTTAAACTCTCCCCGCAAATCAGGTTGGTCAGAGCCACCCGTCCCATCACCCTTTGGATCGCCGCCTTGGGCCATAAAGTCGCTCACAACACGGTGGAACGAAAGGCCGTTATAGAAACCTTCGCGCGCCAGCATTTTGACACGTGCGACATGGCCAGGCGCCATTTCAGGAGCCAGCTCCACGATGATTCGACCTTTTGTGGTCTCATAGATCAGCGCGTTTTCTGGATTCAACACACGCCAATCTTCTGCCGGAAAGGCCACTTTGTTGGTGGCGGTAACCACACTTGACGAAGTTGCTGGCTTATCTGCAGCAACCGGAGCTGCGGCAGGTGGCGTTGTCCATTGTGCGACTGCGGCTGCAGGCTTTGCGATAGGCTTTGCCGCGCTCGTTGCAGCAGCGGCCGCCACTGGGCGGGCGGCAGCGGGCGCTGCCGCCTTTGCTGCGGGTGCTTTCGTAGGAGCAGCAGCTTTCGGTGCGGGGGTTGGTGCTTTCTTTGCAGGGGCCTTTTTAGCAGGTGGCTTTTCACCCATAGGTACAACCCGCAATGCAGGCGCGCTCGACTGCGCAAAAGCAGCAGCGCCACCAAGCAGGGCTAGTCCACAACAACCCAGAGCAAGAATGTGCTGTCTCACTTGAATTTCTCCTTCAGGGCACGAACGACATTCTGGCTCACAAAGGGCGTAACATCGCCGCCTAACCGAGCGATTTCTTTGACAAGCCGCGAGGCAATCGCCTGATGTTGAACATCGGCCATGTAAAACACCGTTTCAATATGTGGATTGAGCTTTTGGTTCATCCCGACCATCTGAAACTCATATTCAAAGTCTGAAACAGCGCGCAAGCCCCGGACAATGCAGGAGGCACCGACTTGCTCAGCAAAACTGATCAACAGACCTTCCATGGGACGCACTTCAATCTCGCCATATTGCAAGAATTGCTCAGTGTCCTTGACCACCATAGCCACGCGCTCTTCCAGCGAGAACGTGGGCCCTTTGTCACGATTGATGGCGACACCAATCACCAGTTTATCAAACAATTTGATCGCCCTTCCGACCACATCTAAGTGGCCTAGAGTGATGGGGTCAAAGGTTCCTGGATAAAGACCAACACGCATCAACGTCTCCTCCGCATGGCTGGGGTGGCCTCTTTAACTGCTGGGTGCAGCTGGTGATGAATCCGTACCCTCTGCAGGACCTTCGGCATCATCTGAACCCATATCGGCCAGACGTTCTACCGAGACCACACGCTCGCCTTCTGAAACGCGGATGATCATCACACCTTGAGTGGAACGACCGGCCCGCCGGATCTGATCTACACGGGTCCGAATCAATTGACCACCGTCTGTGACCATCATGACTTCATCACTTTCCTCAACTGGGAAAGCCGCAACCAATTGGCCGCCGCGGCGCGACAAGTCGTGCGCGACAATGCCCTTCCCGCCCCGATTGGTTACACGATACTCATAAGACGAAGCCCGCTTGCCGAGGCCTTCTTCGGCGACAGCCAACACATATTGTTCGCGTGCAGAGAGCTCAGCATAGCGCTCTGGTGACAATTGAGCTGGCCCGACATCGCCTTCCACACCGTCTTCAACCACATCTGCGACAATTGTCGGATCGATCTCTTCACCTTGGACCGACCGGCTCTGCTTGATGTAAGTCGCCCGCTCCTCAGCTGTCACATCGACATGACGCAAGATTGACATAGCGATCACTTCATCGCCTTCAGCCAAGGTGATGCCGCGCACACCTGTTGAATCGCGGCCTTTAAAGACACGAACGTCTGTCGCTTGGAAGCGAATGCACTGACCCAGCCGAGTGGTCAAAAGCACGTCGTCCTGATCGGAACAAATGGCCACATCGACGATTTGATCGTCTTCGTCGTCAAACTTCATGGCAATTTTGCCGCCGCGCGCCACGCGCTGGAAATCAGCCAAGGAATTGCGCCGGACATTACCTTTGCGCGTTGCAAACATCAGTTCCAAAGCGCCCCAGCTATCTTCATCCTCGGGCAGAGGCATCACAGTCGTGATTTTCTCATCCTTTTCGATTGGCAAGATATTCGCAATCGAGCGACCCTTGGTGCGTGGATCGCCCTGCGGCAAACGCCAAACTTTTTCGCGATAGACAATGCCTTTAGATGAGAAGAAGAGAATGGGCGCGTGGGTCGACGCCGCAAACAGGCGGACCACAAAATCCTCGTCCTTGGTTTCCATGCCCGAGCGCCCGCGTCCACCGCGGTTCTGGGTCCGATAGGTCGAAAGAAGCGTCCGTTTCACATAGCCTGCGTGCGAAACCGTCACCACCATGTCTTCACGCTCGATGAAGTCTTCATCTTCTAGGTCAAGATCAGCTTCGATAAAGACGGTCCGGCGCGGCACCGCATAGGTGTCACGGACGTGGGTCAATTCTGCGCGGATGATTTCAATGACGCGGGACCTGGACCGCAAGATATCCAGCAAATCAGCGATCTTGGCGGCCAAGGAACGGACTTCATTCGACAATTCGTCACGACCCAAACCGGTCAATCGCTGCAAACGCAAATCCAAAATTGCGCGGGATTGGTCTTCACTCATCCGGATCGTGCCAGCTTCTGTCAGGACAGAGCGGGGGTCGGCAATCAATTGAATGATGGGTGCCAAATCATGGGCGGGCCAATCGCGACTGGTCAAAGCCAGACGCGCGGATGCTGGATCAGGCGACTCCCGGATCAGGCGAACGACTTCGTCGATGTTTGCAACAGCAATCGCCAAACCAACCAAATCATGGCCGCGCTCACGAGCTTTGTTCAGGCGATGGCGAGTGCGACGGGCGATGACTTCTTCCCGGAAGGTCAAGAAAGTCTCAATTAGGCCCCGCATCGACAATTGGATGGGCCGACCACCAACTAGCGCCAACATATTGACGCCAAACGAGGTTTGTAGCTGAGAATAGCGGTAGAGTTGGTTCAACACGACTTCCGCTGAAGCGTCCCGCTTGAGTTCAATCACGACCCGCATGCCCCGACGATCACTTTCGTCGCGCAGGCCTGAAATACCTTCCACCCGCTTTTCGCGAACGAGCTCAGCAATCCGCTCAATCATCGAAGACTTGTTCACTTGATAGGGAATTTCCGAGATGATGATGGCTTCGCGGTCGCCGCGCAGGGTTTCAACAGAAGTCTTGCCACGCATGATGACAGAACCGCGCCCCGTCAACAGGCCATTGCGAGCACCAGTGCGTCCGACAATTTCGCCACCAGTCGGAAAGTCTGGGCCAGGTACGATGTCAAGTAAATCTTGGTCTGACAACGTAGGATCATCTAAAATCGCCAACGTGGCATTACAAATCTCGCCCAAATTATGGGGCGGAATATTGGTCGCCATACCGACGGCAATGCCGCCTGCGCCGTTCACTAACAGGTTAGGATATTTAGCTGGCAGGACAACAGGCTCACTCTCAGAACCATCATAATTGTCTTGGAAATTGACCGTGGACTCATCAATATCGTCCAACAAAGCCATGGCGACCTTGGCCAGCTTGCTTTCGGTATAACGCATCGCCGCAGGTGGGTCGCCGTCGACTGATCCGAAGTTCCCCTGCCCGTCGATCAAAGGCAAGCTCATAGAAAAGTCCTGCGCCATGCGAACCATCGCGTCATAGATCGCGCTATCGCCATGGGGGTGATACTTGCCCATGACGTCACCGACGATGCGCGAAGACTTCACATGTTTCTTGTCCGGCGTATAACCACCTTCACCCATCGCGTAGAGAATTCGGCGATGCACTGGCTTCAAGCCATCGCGCGCATCTGGCAGAGCCCGTGCCACGATTACGCTCATCGCATAGTCCAAATAAGAGGACTTTAACTCATTCTCGATGGAAATCGGCGTGATGCCCTTTACGTCGACAATCACTGTCTCTGGGCGGTTGGGTTCAATCGGATCTGCGCCGTCTGTTTCTGGGGTATCTGTCAAGGGGTAAGCCGTCTGTTGCTGTTCAGGATGGTTGCGATTCGGACGCAACCTTGCCCCCTCACTCTAGCATTCGCCCGCGCGCAGGTCCAAACTTCGTGCATGCAATAGCCGCCTTTTGGTGATAGAAGATGTGGGCAATGACCGGAATAGATAATCCTCAACCCACCAACGCACAACAAGGGCAAGACCTCCCGCGTCCATCAGGCATTCTTGCGCCGGTTTTCATGAAATTGGCCGTCATTGGCGTGATTTTGGGGTGCGTGGGCGTGCTTATCGCCCTCTTGATGCCCAAGCCCAATTATGAAGGGCGACTGGTCGGGCAGATCGGTGATGTTCATATTTACGCGGTACCGCTCACGACCAATGAAGAAAGTCTCGTTGTCTGGCACGGCGGACGCAAACTGGATGCTTTTCCGACCGATCCAAATACCCCAATCCAACAATTTGACCTTTCCTCGTCAGATCGTCAGGCCTTAGGGACACGCCATCCAGACCTTGTTGTAGATGGTTGGTCCGGCGGCACGCATTGTTGCCTCACCCGATTTGTCTTTGATGGGCCAACCGGCGCGCTCATGGGCAAGCTGCCTTTGGGCGGAAGTGGTGCGTCGCGTTTTGTGCCTTTAAAGCGCTCAGACCCGTATCCCGCAGCATTTTTGGCCATTGATGACCTGACCCTTGATGGCCAAAGCGAAGAATCAGGTGTCCCATTAGCCCCGATCCTTGTGGTCTGGCGCGGGAAGAATTTTGGGCTTTATGTGGAGGCGATGAAAGCCACAACGCCCGACAGTCCGCCGCCTTATCTTTTGAAGACTGATTTTGAGGAAGCGCAGTTAGAGCTTGCAACCAGTATAAGCGCAGAGCCTGCAGGCACACGAGGCGACATCGCCCAAGCGCTTGATCAAGCCGCCCAAATCCGCTCGGCGGAAATGACGTCAGCAGTTCTAAAACCTCAGAATATTACGAGCCTTGCGCCACTTTACGTTTTCCTGAATGATTATGTCTATAAGGGCCAAGCCGAAGCGGGCTTTGCTTTAGTCGAAAAGGCCCATGCCGCTTCGCCCGACGCGCTGAAGACCGCGCTGCGGACTTATGTGGTGCAGTTGCGGCAATCGCAATGGCTTCCGGACCTAAATCGCCTCAATGATGGCAAACTGGCTGGCCTGCTTGATCGGTTCGATGGGGGTGAGACCGCGCAGCCTTGATCGGCTGATTATTTCATCCTTTCACCTTTTTGGATCATTTACTGAAGAGTAATATCTCAGAAATGAAGGTCGGCAACCGCGTCCAAAATGGCCTCGCGGTCGAGACGATAAGTCCTGTACAGATCAGGCAAATCGCCGGTTTGACCGAATTGCTCTACCCCAAGAGCCCGCACCCGATGCCCCAAGACAGAGCCAACCCACGACAATGCTGAGGGGGATCCATCCAGCAGGGTGATCAGCCCTGCCCTCGTCTGCAATGGGCTTAAAAGCTGTTCGATGTGACTGGTAAGCCTAGGCCCGCCCGTCCAGCGCGCACGTCCTGCCGCAGTCCAGCCCCGGTGCAAGAGGTCTGGCGAAGTTACCGCCAACACGCCCATGCCCGGATAATCTTCCTTCAAGGCGTCATAACCAGCCAGAGCCTCTGGCGCTAAAGCCCCGCAATAGACCAAGGCAAGCTCTGCCCCGGGGCTAGGGTGAATCAACCAATAAGCTCCCTGTAGGGCCCCCGTTTGCCAGCTGCTATCGGCACGAACTGGCTGGTCAAGCAGACGTGTCGACAGCCGGAAATAATGGCACCCGCCTGTCTCCTCTTGTAGATCGACAAAACTGTGGCGCATCAAAAGGGCCAATTCGTCGGCAAAGGCCGGCTCCCAATGGGTCAGGCCGGGCTGGCCCATTCCGATCAAGGGCGTGTTGATGGATTGATGCGCACCCCCTTCGGGTCCAAGTGTCAGACCCGATGGCGTCGAAACCACGAGGAAGCGCGCATTCTGATAAATCGCATAATTGAGCGCATCAAGGCCACGGGCGATGAACGGGTCATAGAGGGTGCCGATGGGAAATAGGCGCTCGCCAAAATGCTCCCCCGCCAGACCAAAAGCCGCGAGATTGAGGAAGAGATTATTCTCCGCAATACCCAATTCAATGTGCTGCCCTGCCCCAGACCCAGTCCAGATTTGCGGGCTAGCGATCTTGCGGTCCTTAAACACATCCTTAGTGGCCGTGCGCGAGAACAAGCCACGCCTATTCACAAAGCCACCCAGATTGGTAGAGACCGTTACATCCGGTGAGGTGGTAACGATCCGAGCGGCAAAATCGCTTTCGGTTTTAGCAATATCGGCCAAAATTTTTCCAAAGGCCGCCTGGGTTGCTTGCTGCTCCCCATTTGGTACCTCAAACGCCTCTGGGATGGCCACGGGTGCTGGATTAAAACGGCGTTTCATATCGGCTTGAAACGGGGCCTGTGCGATCAAGGCCCGCACCTCTGCTTCATGAGCCGGGCTTAATCCCGCAAGGGCTTCCCACTCCTGCCCCTCTGGCACACCGATGGATTGCCGCAGGGCATCAATTTGAGTGGGAGTCATCAAGCCGGAATGGTTGTCCTTATGGCCTTGAAACGGGAGCCGCCAACCCTTGACGGTGTAGGCGATAAACAATTTGGGCCGATCATCCTGAGCGGCTTGCTCAAACGCCTCCACTAAGGTTTCTAGGCAGTGGCCACCCAATTGGGTCATCAAGTTCGAGAGCGCCGCATCCTCATAAGTGCCAATCAGGTTCTGGCCCTCTAGCGGCAAATCTTGCAACAAACGCTCGCGCCACGCGACCCCACCTTGATAGCTCAGTGCGGCATAAAGATCGTTCGGGCAGGATTCAATCCAAGCTTGAAGCGACTGCCCGCCAGGCTTGGCGAAAGCTTCCAACTGTCTCTTGCCATATTTGAGGGTTAAAACATCCCAGCCGACTGTCTCAAAAATATCGTCAAACCGATCCCACATCCGCTCAGAGGTCGTGGCGTCTAAGCTTTGGCGGTTATAGTCAACGATCCACCAAATGTTGCGCAGATCATGCTTATAGGCCTCAATCAAGGCCTCATAAATATTGCCTTCATCGAGCTCAGCGTCGCCCAAAAGCGCAATCATCCGGCCCATAGATTCAGCCGGGACGCGGCCACGGGCGGCCAAATAATCTTGGACCAAGGCAGCAAAAGCCGTTACGGCGACCCCAAGACCAACCGAGCCGGTTGAGAAATCGACGTCATCCTTGTCCTTAGTCCGGCTTGGATAAGATTGCGCGCCACCTAGGCCCCGAAACCGCTCTAATTGATCGCGCGTCTGGCGGCCAAACAAATACTGGACACCATGGAAGACGGGGCTGGCGTGAGGCTTAACCGCAACCCGATCTTGTGGACGCAAGGCTTTGAAATAAAGCGCCGTCATCAGACTAGTCATAGAGGCACACGATGCCTGATGCCCGCCGACCTTCAGCCCGTCGCGATTGGGGCGCAAGTGATTGGCATTATGAATGGTCCAAGAAGCCAACCAAAGAAGGCGTTCTTCTACAGTGGCGAGAGCTGAAAGCTCGCTTGGCGACAGAGCGGGCTTGGATGCAGGAGCAATGGCGTTCATGTGCGCACTTTAGCGCCACCTGCTGAATCCCGCCAGTGGTGGTTTCTGGCAAGTTATTCGGCAGCGGCGGACTGTGCTTGCGTCTCGCTGCGCTCAAAGTCCTCAATCGCCTTGGCACGGGCTTCAGGACTACCCGTAAAGCGGGCGAGCATCATGTAAACGACGGGCACGACATAAAGGGTCAAAGCCGTCGCACATAGCACCCCGAACACTACCACAACCCCGATATTGGCCCGCGCTTCACTGCCAGCCCCATGCGATAAAGCCAAAGGCAAGGCTCCGGCGACAGTTGCAACAGAGGTCATTAGAATCGGCCGTAATCGCAAGTCAGCAGCTTCGGCAATCGCGTCACGAACCGAACGCCCTTCATCGCGCAATTGGTTTGCAAATTCAACGATCAAGATCCCGTTCTTTGCCGCCAAGGCGACAAGGATAATCAAACCAATCTGGGAATAGATGTTGAGCGTAAAGCCCGCGGCATAGAGTCCGAACAATCCCCCAGCAATGGCCAGCGGCACGGTGATCATAATGGTTATGGGATGAACAAAGCTTTCAAACTGCGCGGCCAAGGTCAGAAACACGATCAAAATAGCCAAAGCAAACGCAAAGCCGATGGCGGAACCAGCTTCTTTGAATTGTTGCGATTGACCGGTGTAATCGATTTTCATATCCGGCTTCATGTCCGCCGCTGCGGCATCTTCTAACCATTTCACTGCCTGACCAATGGAGTAGCCTTTGTTGAGGTTGGCGATAATCGTAACAGCGCGCAATTTGTTGACGCGGGGCAGATCATCCGTACCGCCTAAATTCTTGGTGGTGACTAAGTTGGATAGTGGGACAAGCTCCCCCGTACGATCAGACCGCACATAGATCCGTCCAAGTGCTTCAACGCTTTGCCGTTCGCGACGATCAACCTGTAAAATGACATCATACTCTTCGCCATCGGCGGGATAAGTTCCAACCCGGCGCAAGCCTGTGGTGGCTTCCAATGTGCGACCGATAGACTGGACTGAGACGCCGAGCGCGGCTGCCCGCTCGCGATCGATGGCAATCTCAATCTTGGGCGAGATTGGTTCGTAATTCATCCGAATGCGCGCAAAGCCATCATTCGCGCGGCCTTTCGCGACGATCTTTTCGGCAACGGCGGCTAATTCCAGATAATCGCTGCCACCTAAGACAATGGCGACGCCGTCATTTCCGCCGCCCCGACCGCTCGAAAAAGCGTTCTGCATGGACGCGCGAAATTGGGCACCTGGAATGCCGGCCAGCTTCCGATTGAGCTCATCGACAATATCATTGCCATCGCGGCGGGTACCCCATTCGGCCAAGAAAACACGACTGAGGCCGCGATTCATGCGGTTTGTGCCTTGATCTTGAAAGTTGGGCGCAATGACGAGGGTCCGAGACGCCTCCCCGCTTTTCACATACTCCGCTAGAACCGGCTCAACTTTGGCGACAATCTGGCGCGTATAGGCAAAGCCCGCACCCTCAGGTCCACTGAATTGCACGGTGATATTGCCACGGTCTTCAAGGGGGATAAGCTCATTGGGCAGTTTAGATGCAAAAAAACCTGCGGCTAGGATTGCGACGCCCATGACCGCAAATGCCGTCTTCGGGGCATGCAAGCTGGCTTTGACCGAGGTCGCATAGGACCCACGCACCGCATCGAAAGACTTGTCGATGAAGGCCGAAAGCTTGTTGGACTTACCAGCAGGACGTAACAAAAGCGAACCCATCATGGGAGTCAATGTCAGCGCGACAAAGGCAGAAATCGTCACAGCGGAGGCAATTGTCACGGCCAACTCAACGAATAAGCGACCGACGAAACCACCCGTAAACAGAAGAGGTGTGAAGACCGAGACCAAAACCGCCGTCGTCGCGATGACGGCAAAGGCAACTTGATTGGTGCCACGCTGTGAAGCGATTAGCGCAGGCTCTCCCTGATCAATCCGGCGCTGAATGTTTTCCAAAACCACAATAGAATCATCGACAACCAAGCCAATGGCGAGAACCAGCGCCAAGAGGGTGATTAGATTGATCGAGAATCCAAAGATGCCCAAAACCCCAAACGTCGCGATCAGGCAAACAGGAATGGTTGCGGCCGGCAATAAAGCGGCGCGGAACGAGCCCAAAAATAAGAATATCACGAGGATTACCAAAACAACCGCTTCGGCCATCGTGGTCCAAACCCCCGAAATCGCGCGCTCGATAAAGACCGTTGAGTCAAACGCAACAACGATGGTTGTCCCCTTCGGCAGGGTTTTGGCAATCAAATCGTTTTGTGCCCGAATGGCCTTCGCGACATCAAGCGCATTGGCATTGGATTGGCGTACAATCCCAAGCCCGACTTGATTTACGCCATTGCCACGGAATATCCGACGGTCATCTTCAGGTTCGACGGCAACACGCGCGACGTCTTCCAAGCGGGTAACCCGCCCATCACCACTTCGCCCAATCGGCATACGCCGGAACTCTTCAGCGGTGCGATACCCACGGGCAATCCGCATCGTATAGTCGCGCTCTTGGCCTTCAATAGTCCCCGCTGGCAATTCGACGTTTTGAACACGCAAGGCCGTGTCTACATCATCAGGGGTTAGGCCGCGCGCCGCCAATGCCTCGGTATCGAGCCACACCCGCATGGATTGGCGCAAACCGCCAAATACCCGCACGGTGGCCACGCCATCGATCGCGCTTAAGCGGTCAACCAATGTCCGCTCGGCAAAGCTCGTCAATTGCCCTGTCGTCAAATTGCTTGACGCTAAATTGAGGAACATGATCGGCTCAGAGTCTGCGTCGGATTTTTCCACCTGTGGCGGATCGACACCCTGCGGCAAACGGTTTTGAATCCGGCTGACGGCAGCGCGAACATCATTGGCTGCTTCATCCAGATTGCGGGACAGTTTAAACTCAACCCGAATCGACGAGCGGCCGTCGCGGCTTGAGGCCTGAATCGAGGCGAGGCCTTCGATGCCTGTCAATTGATCTTCAATGATCTGCGTGATCCGGGTCTCAACAATGTCAGAAGACGCCCCGCGATATTGCGTGGTGATCGAGACAATCGGGGGATCAACCGCAGGCAGCTCACGCAAGGGCAAAGTGCGAAAGGCAATCAAGCCAAACGCGATCAAGAGCAAACTGGCCACTGTGGCCAGGACTGGGCGCTTGACTGAGACGTCAGCAAGAAACATCAGCCGCCACGCCCATCTGATTTAGTGGCCTTAGGGGCAGCTTTGGTATCGGCGGATTTTGCAACCGGTGCGCCGCCGCCAATTGGCTTAATGGCTTGGCCATCCCGGAGGCCAACCAAGCCTTCTGTGATCACCATGGCATCGGCAGGTATTCCGCTAATGATTTCAGCAAAGCCATCACGGCGCATCCCGATGCTCACAGGAATACGTTTTGCTTTCTGCCCATCCTTGCCATCGCTTTGAGCAATAAATACAAAGCTCGCATTGCCTTCTTCTAAGAGCGCAACCTCGGGCACAGCTGGCATACGCCGATCTGGTGTCTTTAAGTCGACGCTCATCAACATGCCGGGACGCAAGCGACCGTCGTTATTGGGAATATACGCTCGTGCCCGAATAGACCGCGACCTAGGATCGATGCGCGTGTCCACAAAGCGCACCGTCGCCTTATAGAGCTGGTCTGGAATCGCGGTTGAGCGGATCGCAACCTCTGTGCCCACCTGCAGCGAGTTGATCCGGGTTTCTGGAACGTCAAAGTCAACTTTAATCTGAGAGATATCATCTAGGGTCGCCAACACATCGCCTGGGCGGGCCAATTGACCGGGACTGACGGTACGCAGACCGATCCGGCCAGCGAATGGTGCGCGGATGATCCGGTCAGACAAGCGCGACTGAACGGAATTGGTGCGGCTCGCTACACTTTGAGCACGGGCGCGCGAGGATTGGGCGCGTTGATCAACGCTTTGCGCGCGGCTGGTAAGCGCATTTGCCCGTGCTTTTTGCGTTTCGATCCGTTGCGAAGCACCTTCCGCACGCTCTTTAGCCACTTGAAACCGGGACTCGGCTGACTGCAATTGCGCACGTGCTGAGTCTAGCCGGGCCTTCGAAGCAAAGCCTCGATCGGCCAAAGCGGTCACGCGGTCAAAGTTCAACTTGGCCTCGCTGCGAACTGCCTCGGCTTCTGCAATGCCCGCGCGCGCCGCTTCAAGGTCACGGCTGACCGCGTTAATTTCATTATAGGCTGCATCTGCTTCAGCGCGCGCCGCCGCCGCTTCTTGATAGACGCCATCCGCATCATCAAAGGCAGCGGCAACATCATTGCGAGCTCCACCAAGGTCAGCAGATTGCTCGGTCCGCGCCAGAACGATCAATATCGCGCCACGCGCTACATTCTGGCCGCTCTCAAAGCGAACTTCGTCAACAACATCTTGAACCTTGGACGTTACAGTGATGGATTCATTGGCTAAAGCAGTGCCAGGAATTTCAACTCGATCTGAAAACGTGCGTATTTCGGCTTTAGCCAATGTGACATTTGCGGGCCGTGCCCCGCCTTTACCTGCTCCGCCCTTACCTTGGCTTGCAGAGGCACCTGCCCCGCCACCCATACTTGATTTACCGAACAGGCCGACTTCTTTGAGCAAGACGAACGCAAACATGACGGCAAAAGCCGCCCCCGCCAATGCAAAGAAAAAATGTCGTCTTAGAAATTCTGGCAAAACGAGTGTCTCCGAGACAGGCTTTTCTTAGAAGTTATGGCTTGTGCGTTAGAACCTTAGTGTGACGATAAGCGCCTTGTCATTAGAACCGCCTGCACTTTTATCGTTTCTAGCGGAGCATGAGCGCTTCGACATCAAATTGTGCTCCCCAAAACCTAGCCGCTTTGGAATTTAGAGCAAAGCGTTTGTCTTTCTAATTAGAATTTCTGCCAGAGGCCGATCACTAAGCCGCGGTCGGCAGACGCCGAGTCTTGATCCACCGCCTGTCGCCAGCCGAACTCCAAGGCTAGTGTGTCAGAAATGGGTCGAACATAACTGATTTGCGACCGGACAATTGCCTTCGTGCAACCATTCCCGTCTCCGAAAGCCTTCAGGATAAGGCGTTGGTTTCTAGTCATATTCAGGCCGAACGTGGCATCAAACCGGCTGCCAATGCCAGTTTCGCCGCAGGTTCTAGAGGCCGCTTCTAAGTTAACCCAGCCCTTCTCTTTAAAGCTTTTGCCAGCGGCAATTCGCGTTTCGACCCCATACGCTCGTTCGCTTTGGTTTTGTGTTTGAGGAATAGAAAAGCCGCTAATTTGTGTCGAAATTGCAATCGTTTTGCCGCCATAGATTTTGCGTCGTGCCCCAAGCTGCACTTCATCCAACACCCAGGATTTATTTGGGGATTGAACGGCTGAGCTGAGTGATGGAGCGACTACAACTGCTAAACCTCGCTTCAGCCCATACTCTCCATAAAACTCAAATGAAGCTCCAGACTGTGCTTGGTCGGTTCTGACTTCGACTAAATTAGCAATCAGCACGCCATGTTGCGGGGCCGGCAGCCACGCGCCAGCCGACGAAGTCGACGGTAGTGCGGCGACCCACCCAAAAATCAGCCAGAGGAAAAGCCTGCAGCGATCTAAGTGTTGAACCCGGGAGATTGGCGTGACACCTTGCGCAAAAGGCCCGGCCACGCCAACATTCCGCCAAGGGCCTGAGTGAATGCAGGTTTGACTTGCTGGCCCACCCGCTCCTCCATCGCCTCATCGCAGGTCAAAAGCTCGCCGCCAGATTGGGCGAGAACCTGCATCTTGCAAGCGCGTTCTAAGTAAAACATCCGCATAAAGGCCGAAGCCGCTGACTCACCAACCGTCAACGTGCCGTGATTGCGCAACAACATAAAATTCTTGGAGCCAATGTCATGCACTAAGCGCTCGCGCTCATCTAAGTCGAGGGCGACGCCTTCATAGTCATGATAGGCAAGATCAGCGGTGCAAGCCATGGCTGTCTGTGAAATTGGCAACAAACCGCCTTTTTGCGCACTGACAGCCACACCGGCATCGCTATGGCAATGGATGACGCACATCGCATCCTCTCGCGCGGCATGGATGGCCGAATGAATGGTAAAGCCAGCTGGATTGATGAAATAGGGCGTCGGCTCAATGACGTTTCCATTCAAGTCGACCTTCACCAAGGAAGACGCGGTGATCTCGTCAAACATAAAGCCGTAAGGATTAATCAAGAAGTGATGATCCGGCCCCGGCAAACGCAGCGAGATGTGGGTGAAAATCATGTCATCCCAGCCGTAAAGCGCGATCAGACGATAAAGCGCAGCACAATCGACACGCGCGCGCCACTCAGCATCATCCACTTTTTCGCCATAGATCGGCGCAACGCTGGCCATCATACCGGTTAAGGCAGGCGCTGCACCGGGTGGCAAAGCGGAACTACCTGGCGCGCTGGTATTTTGGCTATGTGCGTTCATCAAACGTTACCTCCACTGACGGGCTAGCACTTTTGCCCCATTTTTGTTTTCGGTCAAGTTACCTGCAGAAACTTTGCATTTCTACAAATGTAGTTTACATTCTAGTAACCACATTAACACTACTCATCATAGTGTAATGGGAAACAATAGCACCAACCATCCCCTCATTTCGCTCGCAGAAAACAGTTCGCGCGAAGCGCGCGAGGCGTTGGTTGCGGCTACTGCTGCACAATTCCTAGATACCGGCGATGAAGCCAGTTTGTTGGAGCGGACTTTATTTTCCGATATCCTCGTCAAACTCTATAATTTTGCACGGCAAGAGGTAAGGCTTAAGCTTTCAGCCACTTTAGCCATGGCCGATTGGGCTCCGATTGAGTTGGTTCGAGAACTGGCTATGGATTCCTTTGAAATCGCACAACCAATCCTGGCTTTTTGCCCAATCCTCAATGACGATATCTTGGTTGAGGTTGTTAAGGCGTGCGGATTTGAGCATCGCATGACAATTGCGGAGCGGTCTTGCATCGGCGAATCGGTTTCTCAAAGCCTCATTGAGACCGAAGACAAAAAGATCCTCAACAACTTGGCAACAAATGTAACCGCCCGGATCGCTGTGAGAGATTTTGAGCGCGCAATGAACGTGCTGTCAGAGACACCAGAAACACTGAATGCTCTCATCACCCGCCATGATTTGCCGCCCAGCTTAGTTGCTGCGGCCTTTGCCATTGCCGGAGCGGAAGCGCGAGACACCATTACATCCCGTGTATCCCCGCGTATTGCCAGCCGATTGATAAATGTTGTCGGCGATTCTACGGCGGCAGTTGCGGCGAAAGCTGCAAAAAGTGCCTTCAAAAATCCAATGCCCGAGCGTGTTGTTGAAACCGTACGCAAAACTGCGCGCAATCTTGATGTAAAGCCAACTCCTGGCTTCTTGGTTGCAGCTTTGATGCGTGGAGAGCGCGAGCATTTTGTGCGTGGCATTGCCCGTATCTTGGAGTTGCCGGTAGCAGGCGTAAGCCGGAAGTTGGCAAGTGCTGAGACAGAAAGCATCGCGCTCGCTGCGCGCGCTGCCAACTTTGATTCCTCTATCGTACGGACCATTTACGAGACTTTAGAGGTTCGCTCGATTCCTTGGACGATTGGTGACGATCGCACGGTTGCCCTCGTCTGGATGCGCTGTTCCCCGGGTGCAGCGCGCACTGCCTTTGCAAAAGGCATGCCCAACTAATAAAGAGTAGAAGCTGCCTTCTTCTCATCCTTGAGGAGGGGTTAGACCTTGGTTGGGTAGAGTCCATGACGCCATCACGTAGACGCCTTGAACGCATTGCCTTTGTTGCGAGCGCTCGGCCCGAAGCACGCGAAGCTATGATGCGCATGCGTCATCTTTATGGGTCGGTCAAAGAAGGCGACGCCGATGTCATTGTCGCTCTCGGTGGCGATGGCTTAATGCTGGAAACCCTCAGACGTCACATGGATGACGGGATCCCCGTGTTTGGCCTAAACCAAGGCACAATCGGCTTTTTAATGAATGATTATCGCGAAGGCGATTTACCCGATCGAATCGCGGCGGCCAAAGCCTCGGTTATCCATCCGTTGAGAATGTCCACGGTTCAAGTTGATGGTCAGATACACGACCATGTTGCGATCAATGAAGTATCGCTGTTACGACAAACCCATCAGACCGCAAGGCTGCGGATTGTGGTTGATGAAGCAGAGCGCCTAAATGAGATCATTTGTGACGGGGTCTTACTGGCAACACCAGCTGGCAGTACCGCCTATAATCTCTCTGCCCATGGCCCGATTTTACCTTTAGGATGTGGCTTGCTGGCACTGACACCCATTAGCGTATTCCGTCCACGCCGGTGGCGCGGTGCATTGCTGCGGCGGGAATCGCAAGTACAGTTTGAAGTTCTCGACGCTGACTTGCGTCCAGTTGCCGCGTCCGCCGATAGTCAAGAAGTCCGAAATGTTGCAAGCGTCAGTATTCGCGAGGATCGTTCTCGCAGCATGGTGATGTTATTTGACCCCGATCGTTCGCTTGATGAACGCATGCTCGCTGAACAATTTGCGCAGTGATTGAACTTACTTCTTCAATTAACGACAACTACCCAACGGTATTGCTCCAAATTAAACAGCCTGATCCTTGGCCTTTCATAATCTATTAAATGCAATTTGATAGCTATTGCCTGATAATGGAGTTTACGATGGCAAGCCAAGACGACCAAGTTGAATTTATCTCGCCGCCTAATCGCTTGAAAGCAAAATTAGGTAATCGTCTTGGTGGGTTTGACGCCGCGGCGATCGCGCGGGCCGAAGCCGCACTTGCATCTATGTCCGACCAATTTGCCGGATGGCTCAATGATGAGTTGACCAAGCTCGAAACAGCCTATGCCGTAGTCAATAAGCCAGGTTCTGGCGAACATGAACTTGAAGAATTCTATCGCCGCGCCCATGACCTTAAAGGTTTGGGTGCTACCTATGGCTACCCAATTGTCTCTCAGTTTGCAGCGTCTTTGTGCAAGTTGATCGATAGTCCAGAGGGCCGTGCCCAAGCGCCTCGAAAGATTCTCGACGCCCATGTTGGTGCGATCATTGCGGCCGTCAAGCAGAACATCAAAGATAGCGACCACCCAATCGGCAAAGCATTGCTGATCGAGTTGCAGACACAAGTGAATCGCTACGCTGCCAGCCAATAATTGCTGCAAGTCTTTTTTGTGCATTTAAACCCGGCCCAATGGTCGGGTTTTTTGTTGGGCAATACGAATAAAATTGTCCCGAGTGACCTGACCACAGCTTAAGCCCTCCATGCTATCACGACTTTCGTTCGATATTCGGGCACGGGAGTCGAGATAGAGCCGATGGTAACGCAGGTGGTTTCCTTAGCGCGCGTTGAATTGCTCCAAAGCCTTGCTGCTGGCGAAATCCACTTGGCTTTTCAGCCGCAAGTCGAACTATCTACGAAGAAGATTGTCGCATTTGAGGGTGTCGCCCGCTGGCACCATCCAAAGCTTGGCATTTTGTCTCCGGGCCTGTTTTTTAGCCTTGCTGCAAAGGAGGGCCTGATTGGCGTCATCAGCCGAACGTTAGCCGCCCAAGCCGCTCGCGCGATCTATACTTGGCGCAACCTTGGCCATGCTATTGATGTCGCCATTAACATCTCCATGTCGGACGTTATGGACCCGGGCTTTGCGCGCGACCTGGCCGATTGTGTGGCGAGTGAAGGTGCTAAGGCGGAGTGGATCGTCCTCGAGATTGATGAGGAGGAATTGACCTGCACCGGCAATCAAGGCCTTACCTGCTTAGAGATATTGGCAGGGTTCGGCTTTAAAATCGCCCTCGATGCCAAAGGACCACCAAGCCTTGCCCTCGATAAAAGGGCGCGTGCCCTCTTCTGCCAGCTTAAATGTGGTGGCTCCACGATGTTAACAGTGGCAAGCCGACTTCACTCGGTCGGGGCCAGTGCTTTCATGCGTCGAATTCAAGCTGCACAAGGGGCTGGCATGCCAGTTGTTGCGGTTGGAGCGGAGTCTGCCAAAGCCATACGCCAGTGTTATCAGATTGGTTTCACACGGCTGCAAGGTCATTTTGTGTCCCTGCCTTTAAGCTTTCAGTCAGCCTCACAGATGCTGCTTGAACAACCATCTCGACTGGAACCAGAAGACGAAGCGGCACAGGAGCCAGAAGTTGATACACCAACTTCAGAGATAGTTCTGGAGCGTGCTCAAGAACCAAATCTTGTCCAGCAAATACCCAACCTGCCTCACAGGCCGCTCCAATTTTTCAGCTTTGAGGAGTTGCCAGAGACTGATCAGGCAGGCTCCCAAGCAGCTTAAATCTGAGCCAGCGATTAAAGACGCTACTTCACAATGATGCCCGGTTGAGGGCCTTTCTAGCTCTAGCCAGCGGCGAGTCGCTTTTCTTCAGCCTCTTCGCGAACATAGTCGAGCTTTTCGAGGAGGTAATTCAAATCCTCGTCAGGAATCGACTGGAAGCGCGTCAGAACGCGTTCGATCATACGCTTACGGAAGCGGATACGGTCATCAGCGGTGCCGTCAAACTCCGTCTCGTGCAGGACCTCAATGGCAGCCCGGAAAGCGGGATAAAGGCTTGGCGGCATGCCAGCCCGTTCAAAAATGGCCCGCAGCCCCATCGTGCCGCCGTCGTGAACCAATAGCCAAGCTTTGTTATGGGGAATTCCTGCCAGTTCAGCGAAGGCATATTCCACCAGGCGCACTTCTCCTTGGCACAACGCACGCAGCACAAAGCTTGGCGTCAGGCGGCCATTAAGATGCAATTGTTGGGTATAGCGCTTCATGTCCGCTTGCAGGCCAGCCTGCGCGATCAAATCAATCCCAGCACGCTCACGTGTGTTCGTAGCCAGATCAATCGCCATTTGTGGCGGCATAGCATGTTTTTCGACCAATCGGTCAAACAACTCACCAGTCAAGCGTGCCGCCAATTTTTCAGAGACCAACACGGGTAGAATTGGCCGTTCAAGCATGGCTTCTTGCAAAGCACGCACGTTCGGGAACCGATCCAACGCGCGGGTCATGCCTACATCATTGAACTCAGCCCCGTCATTATGCAGCGCTTCAATAATGGCTCCATCTACGCCAAAGGTACACAGTGCCGTCGTAACGGTTTCCGATAAACTCTCTCGACGGGCGATCGCATACTGGCGGGCGGGCTCGGCCGATTCGAGGATCTCCACCAAATCCTCATCACTGAGCACGGGTGAACTTTCCAAGAGTGGCACCGCAATTGACTCAATATCGCGTGCTAGTTTTGAAGCAATTTCAGGGGGTAAGTTGGGTGACGCCTTCAAAGTCACAGCCAGTGCCCGGCGGACACGCTCTGCGGCGCCCGTGACGACGATCTGCAGAATTTGCTCCGCATAGGCGCGTTCTTCATCCGTAAGGGTCACCGTATCGATGCGTCGACACAACCGATAGCATGCCAAAGCACGATCTTCATCGGTATCGCCTTTGATTAAAGCCCGAATGTCTGCTTCACTCAGATTTACGCGTAGCGTTGAAACGCCCATGACACATCGCTCCCAGAACCACATTTGCCGTGATTCGCAACACAGCTAAGGTGCTCTGTTAGGGTTAATGGCGCCTTTACACATGTAAACTCTTCGGCTGTTGTGGTGCAGGTCGCTTATAAAAATCAAAATCTTCAGGGGAACACATTATGCTGCTCAAGGGTCTCAAAGTTGTCGAATATGCTACCTACATCGCAGCCCCTGGTGCAGGTGGCTTGATGGCCGATTGGGGGGCCGACGTCGTCAAAATCGAGCCACCCGGCGGAGACCCCATCCGTCGCTTCTTCGATACAATCGGCTCGGATATTGCCGAGAACCCTGTTTTTGACCTCGATAATCGGGGCAAGCGCTCAATCATCATTGATACCGCGCAGGATGCCGGTCGTGAATTGGTTCGAAAACTGGTCCAGGAGGCGGATGTCTTTATCACCAATGTGCGCCCCGGCGGCCTTACCCGCGCCGGCCTTGATTATGCCGCTCTGTCTGCCGTGAATCCTCGCCTGATCTATGCCAATGTCACCGGTTATGGCCTTGAGGGCCCAGATGTGGACCGTGCTGGCTTTGATGTCGCTGCATTTTGGTCGCGCTCTGGCTGGGCCCGACTGACGGCACCAAAGGGGGTTGAGCCCTTTCCAATTCGCACGGGCGTCGGAGATCACATCTGCTCTCTCTCAACTGTTGCTGGCATTTTGGCAGCGGTGCATAGCCGCCACAGCACGGGCAAAGGGCAGCATGTCGATGCGTCCCTATTGCGTGCTGGCACCTATACCTTGGGGTCGGACATGTCGATCCAGATGCGCTTTGGCAGGCTAGCCTCAACCCGGCCGCGGTTTGAGGCGGTCAATCCGTTAGCTAACTTCTTTCAGTGCCGCGATGGTCGCTGGTTGACCCTCCTGCCCCGGCAAGGAACTGCGGATTGGCCGGGTTTCTGCCAAGCCTTGAGCCTTGAAGCCTTGCAGCACGATCCCCGCTTCGCGACGTCGAAGGCACGGCGGGAAAATGGGCCAACGCTGGTGGCCCTTATGGATGAAGTCTTTGCGGCCCGCGACTTTGCCGAGATTGCCAGCCGCTTGGACGCCCACGATCTAGTGTGGGCACCCGTGCAAAGCCCCGCCGAAACCATTGCCGACCCACAGTTTTTGGCCGCTGGCGGCATGACCCAGATTGATGATGGGCATGGCGGGTCTAAAGCCTCACCTTCCGGGCCCATCCGTTTCCCTGGCATTCCAGAGGCCACAAAAGGGTCTGTGCCCACACCTGGTAAGGATGCGCGCGCGGTTCTGGCTGAAGCAGGCTTTAGTACTGAGGAAATCGAAGGCCTTTTAGCGAACGCCACGGTCTCCGAGAAGCTCTAAACTCCGTCGGTGGCTTGTTCGCGGACAGGCCACCATAACGGACCCACGGCAATCAGAAGCACAAGGATGTTGATAACCGCATTGGAAGGATTGCCAGAAGCAATCGAGCCCGCACTGTCGAGGCAGAACCACGTCATAATGCCTGCTAAAGTAGTCCGACGCACCGCTTCGGGCGCCTGATCATAGACCCAAACGGATAGACACCAAATCATCACGCCCCAGCCCGCCAGAAATCCCGCGGTCAGGGCTGATAGAAAGCGCGTATCTGGAGAGGCATAGGTGGTCGCCCCATCCAAGGGCCAACTAAGCAAATCCAATGTCCACCGTGCAGGCTCCATCGTCGCTGCCATAGTTCCCAGAAAGAACACTGGCCCAAAGGAGCCTACGACAATGGCTGTGACTTTCAGCCAGAGCTTATGAAAAGCGTGACTCATGTCCTCTTAGCCTGTCGGCCATTGTGCAAGAATCGTCGCGGCGTCGAAATAGTCCCGCCAATAGGTAATGAGGCCATCTTCAACCTCAAACACACCGGTTACAGGTAATTCGACCCATTTGTCTTTCAGACGATGTCGATCAAGCCGCTCTAAGAACACGATCCCACCGCTAGCGGACTCACGCAGGATTTTAAATTCATTCTCAAGAGTCGGCGAAAAGAAAGGCTCCAACACCGCCCGAATGCCTTCAGGACCACTTACCTCGCCGATTGGCGGAGGATTGATGTAAATGCAGGCTGGAGAGACAAGGGCCAAGGCCTTGTCATAATCCAAGGGCTCCATGGCCTTCAAAAAGCGGCGGACGATTTCAATCGCTTGGGTGCTTGTGTTGGTCATAATCTACTCCTTATTGGTGCGAACTTCAGCTTCAACGTCATTGGCGCTGGGCGCAATTACGTGGCGGGTTATTGTGTTCGCGATTGCGCAGCAGCGCGGAACATAGCCTCGGTTTCGGGATCGGCCGGGAACAGGGTTTCCAAGCGTAACTCATCTGCGGTTATGTCTTGCGCGGTGCCAAACGTTGCCACTACCGCAAACATTGAAATTTTGAGTCCGTGGATGTCCATGGTGAAAGGGATCACTGGCACGAGTGAGGCCTCAGCAGCCGACCACAGAATATGTGGATCCTGATACGGAGCAAGTTCTTCGAGAACAGTCTTCATATCAGCCCCAGCCAAAGCCTCTGCTTCGCGTTGCGCCCGTTGCCACATCAAGGGGCCGACAGCTGCCCAGTTGGTAACAAAGGGACGAATGCCATTTGGATGAAAGAATAAACGCAACAGATTGCGCCCTTCCCCGCCGACCCGAGTCCAAATGTCATCCCCCAGCATCGAATTTAACTGATCGAAGGATTGGTTGGATAATCGGACATTCCAAGCTCGATCCAACGCAATTGCGGGAAAAGGCTCATGTGCGGCCAGCATCATGCGAATGGCGGCCATGACTTGCCCCATTTGGGGATCATCCAACTCGCGGGTTTTGAAGATCGGCGCAAATCCTGCGGCAGTCAGCCAAGCATTACGGTCGCGCAGGGGTACCTCCAACGTTTCGCTCAATTGTAGGATCATGTTGCGACTTGGATTAGCGCGACGTGACTCGAGAAAACTGACATGGCGTTGAGAGACGCCAGACATCAGGGCAAGATCCAATTGTGACAGGCGGCGCTTTTGTCGCCAGTCCCGTAGGAGCTTGGCAAAGTTGCCGTCGGCTTCTGCCTGCCGGGTTTGAACCGAGATTGTCATGGAATATCTCCCGCCTATGACTAGAAACTGGCATGGCCATGCCACCAGTTCAATGACGTGAGAGGTAATTGCCAGCGAGCAGGAACGGCACCAATTTGTTGTTCAGCTATTTTGGGAGGTTTTTCATGTCTGCTTTTTGGCGCGCTTACTTTGGCGCTTTTTGCGCATCGCTGGTGTTGTTTGGCGTAGTGTTAAGCGCCGGTGCTTTTGCGCCTACGAGCGGCCCGGTAGCGCTGCTCATGACCTTGCTGTCTGGCGGGGCTGAAGCAAGCTTTGACCCCGCTCTGCGATTTTGCTTAGGTCTGATGGGCGCGATCACCATCGGCTGGGCGGTTATGATTTATGGCGTGATGCGCGTCGCATTTACGCTTGGGCCCCAGGGTCGACCGCTGTGGGACGCAATTACCGCCGGCTTGATCAGCTGGTATGTCATTGATGGCATCTGCTCAATTGCGACAGGCTTTGCGCTTAATATCCTCCCAAATACGGCCCTTGCGGCCATGTATCTGGTCGGCATCACCCAAAGCGGGGTACTGAAACGCTAAGGCACCTTTCATCCTCAGTCACGACATAGGAATTCTCATGGACGCGCTCAGAACCCCCGAAGACCGCTTTGCGGGCTTGGCTGATTTTCCCTTTACGCCGCATTATGTCAGTGACCTTGCGGGCTATGAAGGCCTGCGCGTGGCTTATGTGGATGAAGGTCCTTTAGACGCGAATGAGGTCTTCTTGTGTCTCCATGGCCAGCCAACATGGAGTTATCTCTACCGCAAAATGATCCCCGTGTTTGTGTCTGCCGGTGCCCGTGTCGTTGCGCCGGACCTCTTGGGCTTTGGACGGTCCGATAAGCCAGAAGACGAAGAAATCTATGGTTTTGATTTTCATCGCAACGCCTTGATTGCCTTGATCGAACGACTTGATCTGCGCAATATCACTTTGGTGGTGCAAGATTGGGGTGGACTGCTTGGTCTGACTTTGCCAGTTGCTCCCGGCATGGCAGAGCGCATTTCCCGCCTCATCATCATGAACACGACTTTAGCAACGGGCCACCCGCCCAGCGACGGATTTATGGCTTGGCGCGCCTACTCGGCTTCCCGTCCTGATTTGCCCGTGGGTGCTTTAATGCAGCGTTCGACCCCGCATTTGAGTGTTGAGGAAGCGGCAGCCTATGACGCGCCCTTCCCCGATGCGCGCTATAAAGCTGGTGTGCGTGCTTTTCCCAAGCGCGTCATGACCGACCCAGATATGGCGGGTGTTGACGTGTCTTTAGCAGCAAGAACCTTTTGGGCCGAACACTGGCGCGGCCAAAGCTTCATGGCTTGGGGCGCGGCTGACCCTGTCTTCGGGCTCGACATTATGGACGACATGCAGCAACTGATTAAAGGCTGCCCTGCCCCTCTCATCATTCGCGATGGCGGTCATTTCCTTCAGGAATGGGGCAAAGAAATTGCCGAAGCAGCCCTTAAGTCATTCGAAGCCCCAGCCTAACAAAGCCACCAAACTGAAAAGACCGGCCACACGCTGCGGCCGGTCTTCTCTTTCAGAGGAGGTATGGGTCCCTACTCATCCAAGCGGCGCTTGAATGTCTCCGGCAGGAAGAACAAGCCAACTACGGCCGTCAAACCTGCAACCAAGACTGGGTACCAGAGGCCGTAGTAAATGTCCCCCGTAGCGGCGACCATAGCAAACGCCGTGGTAGGCAGGAAGCCACCGAACCAGCCATTGCCGATATGATAGGGCAAGGACATTGAGGTGTAGCGGATCCGGCTTGGGAAAATCTCGACCAACAAGGCAGCGATTGGCCCGTAAACAGCGGTGACCAAGAGCACCAGATAAACCAAAATAGCGATTACCATCGGCTTATTCATCGTGGCTGGATCGGCTTTGGAGGGGTAACCCGCCTTGGCTAAAGCGGCTTTCACGTTGTCTTGATAGGCTGTGATCGCGGCCTTTTTGTCTGCCCCCGTCACGAGGTTCGGATCAGGTGCCACCAAGGTTTCGGTGCCAATTTTAATCGAAGCCACGGTGCCCGAAGGTGCGTCGACTTTGGAATAGCTAACCCCACTTTTTGCCAAAAAGGATTTGGCAATATCGCAACTCTTCGCGTCGAACTTATTCCTTCCGACAGGGTCAAACTGAACCGAGCAATCGGCATCATTGACGACGACGGTGATCGGTGCACTGGCCTGTGCTTGGGCCAAAGCTGGATTGGCGGCTTTGGTCAAGGCATGAAACGTTGGGAAGTAGGTTAAGGCAGCCAAGGCACAACCAATCAAGATGATGGGCTTACGGCCAATCTTATCGGACAACCAACCAAAGAAGACAAAGCCAGGGGTGCCGATCATCAAAGCAATGGCGATCAGAATATTGGTGCTAGCCCCATCAACTTTCAGCATTTTTTCTAAAAAGAACAGGGCATAGAATTGACCCGTGTACCAAACGACGGCTTGCCCAGCGACTGCACCGAACAGGACGATGACAACCCACTTCAAGTTACCCCATTTCGCAAAAGCTTCGGTCAAAGGTGCCTTGGAGGTTTTGCCTTCGTCCTTCATTTTTTGATAAACTGGGCTCTCGTTGAGTTGCATGCGGATCCACATTGAAACAGCCAGCAAAATCATCGAGACGAGGAAGGGCACGCGCCATCCCCATGCCTTAAAAACCTCCTCGCCGAGCAGCGACCGGGTCCCGATCACGATCAACAGGGCAGCAAATAGGCCCATGGTCGCCGTGGTTTGGATCCAGCTCGTGTAAAGGCCGCGCTTTCCGTCCGGTGCATGCTCAGCGACATAGGTAGCCGCACCACCATATTCACCGCCCATGGCCAGACCTTGCAAGAGACGCAAACCAATCAAGATGATCGGAGCTGCGACGCCAATGGTGGCGTAAGACGGTAACAGCCCCACCGCAAAAGTGGCTAGTCCCATTAGGCCCATGGTCACCAAGAACGTATTCTTTCGGCCAACCATGTCGCCGATACGGCCAAACACTAGCGCCCCAAACGGGCGGACAGCAAAGCCTGCCGCAAACGCACCTAGCGCAAAGATAAATCCGGTCGTCTCATTCACGCCCGAAAAGAATTGCGCGGAAATATAGGTGGCCAACAGGCCATAGAGGTAAAAGTCATACCACTCGAAAACAGTCCCGAGCGAGGATGCCGCAATTACCAGTTTTTCATTCTGCCCCTTTGCCGGATTGGCCGTTTGGCCTCCCGCAGTTTCAGGCATGGATTTTATGTTAGCCATGTCTCTCTCCCTCCATTTTTCCAGTTAGAAACTATATTTCGCCAAGAACTCGAGCCTGTCGAGTGAGCCGTCAGCCCCACTGACAACTTCGCGAACGCCGTGGCGATACTCTGCTCCCAAATCCACGCCTTTGACGGGGGAGTAGAAAAGATTGGCCGAGACGCTCCACGCCTGCTTGTTGAAATTCGCTAAACTGGCCAAAGCCAGACTATTGTCATAATCGACCGTCTGGATACTGCCGGTCAGGCTGGAACGAAGTTTAGGTGACCAATTCACACGTAGGGCTGAATATCCGCCCAGGATATCGACGTTCTTGAGTTGGCCAGTTGCAGGAGCAAAGACCGCGTCGGGCGCGAAGTTGAGACCGACATAGCGCCCAATACCTGAGCCATAGGTGGCCATGAACTTCCACTCATAGCGCTTGGCAGCATCAAGATTGATTTTGCCGGCTACACTGATCCCATAACCAGAGGATTCATCGCCTACTGCGCCATTATCCACGGACAGTCTGCGGGCAATCCCGGCAACGGAAACCTCCCCATTGGTGAAGGTGTGATTGAGGCGAACAACGAAATCTGGCACCGAGTCATCATCATTTTCGATAAGGGTCGGCGAGCCCAAATTGGCGCTGGCGGTTTCTGGGTTTTCGATCGCAAAGTGCAAGGTCGTCGTCTTGCTCAGCGGATAGGAATATCGAACCAAGGCTTGCCGGGCAAAGACAATGCCTTCGGTTGGCCCTATGAAATCCGTGGATTCGGGTAGTGTCGCTACATTTTGGAAAGTTGTCCAATCTTCGCCGAAGGTGAAACGATCATACTGAACATAGGCTCGGCGAAGCGCAAAATTATAACCATTGGTTGTTCGCTCATTACCTTGTGCGCCTGGAGAGGTTTGGAAGTCGCCTTCAACATAGCCTTTCAGGACATGGCCATTGACGGCGGTTTCAGTCGTCAGCCACAGACGGGTCTGCTTGGCGTTAAAGTCATTATCGACGCTTTCGCGTTGGCCGCCAATGGGAGTGGATTGGGGCAAATAGAAATCACGCCCCAAATTCCCCGTGGCAACATCGCCATCATTCCATCGGCTGAAATCAACAGTGGTTTTGATAAAGCCGCCCAGCTTCACTGTGGTAGCTCCAACTTTAAAGCCATCGGCCGGTGCGATTGCAGCACTCGGTGGGGCTAGCGCGGCAGGCGGCGCGACCTGAATAGCAGACACGGAAGCGGCCAATTCAGCGGTCCGCGCTTGTGCAAGTGATGCATCAGCCCGCAGTTTCTGATTTTCAGATTTCGCGGTCGCAAGCTCTGCCTGAACTGTGCCGAACATCCGCTCTAAGGCCGCGATGCGCGCCTCCAGCTCTTGCTCTTTGGGGGTGTCCGCATGGGCGGAAGTGGCGGCAAAGGCCAAAAGGGCGATACCCGACAGCAGTTGGTGACGCCGTTTGATCGTAAGCATGGTGGTTCCCTCGGTCGTTATTTTGACAGGCCACAGCCATTACAATGCGGGCCCTTGGGTCTAACCTCTCAGGTCATTGTGCGCGGCGATAGCTAGACTTTAGTCGTAGGCCCGATAGACTTTGGTCTAGGGTGCGGTGCGCGCGAAAAGACTTTAAAAAAGACCGAAACATCGCCCAGTAAATTGGGATGACAAGGGAGACGATCATGGTAGCGCTTTATCCAGTGCCAACCGAATGGGCTGAAAAGGCTCGCATTACCGAACAAGGCTATCGCGAGGCCTATGCTGCTTCGATCGAAGATCCTGACGCGTTCTGGACCAAAGAAGCGCAACGCCTGACGTGGATGAAGCCCTTCACAAAGGTGAAAAATGCGAGCTTTAACGAAGCAGACTTTGGCATCAAATGGTTTGAGGATGGGGTCCTCAATGTCTCGGAAAACTGTTTGGATCACCATCTGAAGGACCGTGGCGACCAAGTGGCAATCATTTGGGAAGGCGATGAACCCAACCAATCACGCAAGATAACCTATCGCGAGTTGCATCGCGACGTCTGTCGGCTTGCCAATGCCTTGAAGGAATTGGGTGTCAAAAAAGGCGACCGGATTACGCTTTATCTGCCCATGATTCCTGAAGCGGCCATGGCGATGCTGGCCTGCACCCGGCTTGGGGCTATCCACACCATTGTCTTTGGTGGCTTCTCCCCTGAAGCGCTGGCAGGTCGGATTCAAGATTGCGATTCCAGCATTGTGATCACCGCAGACGCCGGCATGCGCGGTGGCAAGACGGTGCCGCTTAAAGCGAATGTGGATACCGCCCTCGCCCACTGCACGTCGGTTAAACATGTTCTGGTGATCCGCCATGTCGGCAATGAGATCACCATGCAGGACGGACGCGATCATTGGTATCATGAAGCAATTGCTGGGGTATCTAATGCGTGCACGCCAGAGCCAATGAGCGCTGAAGATCCACTTTTCATCCTCTACACCTCTGGCAGCACGGGTAAGCCGAAAGGCGTCTTGCACACAACTGGCGGCTATCTGGTTTGGGTCGCCATGACGTTTTCCTATGTTTTCAATTATCAAGACGGCGAAGTATTTTGGTGTGCAGCCGATATTGGCTGGGTCACGGGCCATTCCTATGTGGTTTATGGTCCACTGGCCAATGGCGCGACGACTTTGATGTTTGAAGGCGTGCCCAATTATCCAGATTTCAGCCGCTTCTGGAATATTGTCGACAAGTATGAGGTCAATATCTTCTACGGTGCCCCGACAGCCCTGCGCTCACTGATGCGCGAGGGCAATAGCTACGTCACCGCAACCTCTCGCAAATCTCTGCGTCTGTTGGGCAGTGTGGGCGAGCCGATCAATCCTGAGGCTTGGGAATGGTATTATCACGTGGTGGGCGAAGGCCGCTGCCCAATCGTGGATACTTGGTGGCAAACAGAAACCGGCGGTGCGATGATTACCCCGCTTCCCGGCGCGATTGCCCTAAAGCCAGGCTCTGCGACTTTGCCGATGTTTGGGGTGAAGACAGTCCTCCTCGACAGCGAGGGCAAAATTCTCGAAGGGGCGACTGAAGGTAACCTCTGCATCACCGACAGCTGGCCTGGTCAAATGCGGACCGTGTGGGGCGATCATGACCGTTTCTTCCAGACCTATTTTTCAGCCTATCCGGGCTATTACTTCACTGGTGATGGCTGCCGCCGCGATGAAGACGGCTATCATTGGATCACAGGGCGTGTCGATGACGTGATCAATGTCTCTGGGCACCGCATGGGCACGGCTGAAGTGGAAAGCGCGCTCGTGGCCCACGCTAACGTTGCAGAAGCGGCCGTCGTCGGCTTTCCGCATGACATCAAGGGCCAAGGCATTTACGCCTATGTGACTTTGAACTCCGACACGACTGAAAGCGACGAAGTACGCAAAGCCTTGATCCAATGGGTGCGCAAAGAGATTGGCCCCATCGCGACACCCGATGTGATCCACTTTGCACCGGGCTTGCCGAAAACCCGGAGCGGAAAGATCATGCGGCGAATCCTGCGCAAGATTGCAGAGGGCGACGTGTCCAGCTTGGGCGATACGTCAACTTTGGCCGACCCTTCTGTCGTTGATGCGCTAATCGCGTCGCGGTAGCGGCCATGGCACGCACCATCCTAATTGCTGACGACCATCCCCTGTTTCGCCAAGCGCTTGCGATGGCGGCGGGGAATGTGGCCAAAGATGCGCGATTGGTTGAAGGCGCGACTTTGGCTTCCGCTCTTCTAGAGGCCCAGGCCGCAGATGACTTGGCTCTCATCCTTTTGGACCTCAAAATGCCGGGTGCGGAAGGCTTTTCGGGGGTGGCGCTTCTCCATGCCGAAAAGCCCGATGTGCCGATCCTTGTCGTTTCAAGCGAAGCCGCGGCCGGGACAGCACAAAATGCCCTTCGGTTTGGCGCTGTAGGGTTCATCGGCAAGGATTCGGATTTATCCGTGATTGAGACAGCCATTGCCGACGCTTTATCTGGCAAGCGTTTAGTTGCGCCGGTCGACGCACTCCTCGACCCCGTTGCAGCTCAGATTGCAAGCCTGACCCCCACGCAGCTAAAGGTGATGTTGGGCGTTATGCAGGGCAGGCTTAACAAGCAAATCGCATTTGATCTGGGCTTGAGCGAAGCAACGATCAAAGCGCACATGACCTCAATCCTCAAGAAACTAGACGTGCAGAACCGCACCCAAGCGGTGTTGGCCGCTAAGGCCCTTGGATTAGCTGCGACCTAATCCAATCGCAGATTGCGCCAGCCATTGTTCGAGTGCGTCAGGATCCACCGGCTTACGAAACACGGCTACTTGCATCGCTTGCGCTCTTTCCAAAAAGACGCTCTCAGAAGCTGCCGTTGTTAGGGCAAAGCAGGCGCTGGGATGATGTACACGCAAGGCCTCGATGACATCCAAACCCGTCAGCGCGTCACCCAAATGATAATCCACCAAGGCGCAATCAAACGCTTCACGTATCGCACTGGCTGTTGGCGCATCGCCGACGCAGTCAAACTGATAATCGCGACTGTCGAGGAAAGCGCGCATGGCCTCCTGATTGGCGAGATCATCCTCAACCACCAGAATTTTCAAAGACGGTTTGGCATTTCTGGGCTGAGGCACAGCATTTAGGGCGAAAGCGGGTTCTTCCATTTGGACTGGTGCTAAGGCAGCCAATGAAACACTAAACCGGCTACCTTGACCCAGGTTAGAGGCAAGCGAAATCTGGACATCCAGTACACGTGCGGTGCGCTCAACAATGGCCAAGCCTAAGCCAATCCCGCCGCCGTGCGCATGGGGCAGGCGCTCAAACTCCCGAAAGATGCGACCATGATCAGATGGGTCAATGCCTGGGCCCGTATCGATCACATCGATACGAATGGTTTCTCCACGTCTGCGGATCGCAACCACAATGCCGCCGACCTCTGTATATCGGATGGCATTGGACAAAAAATTCTGAAGGATTGAGCGCAATAATGTCGGGTCGGTCTCAACGTGCTGATCTCTTCCAAAAAGCCTCAACTGCAGGCCCTTTTCATGGGCCAATGGCATCATGGTGTCGACAAGATCCCGGAGCAGCGGCTTTAAGTTCACGCGCACGATTGACGGTACGACCCCGCCCGCATCGAGCTTGGAAATATCTAACAGCGATCGCAGCAGTGTGTCCGCTGACTGAATGGATAAATCAAGCTTACGCAGCAAGTCTTGGTCGCCATCGCCAATCTGGCGCGCAAGGGCTGAAGAGAACAGGCGCGCGGCATGGATCGGTTGAAGAAGGTCGTGACTGGCGGCCGCTAAAAAGCGGGTCTTCTCGGCATCTGCTTTAGCAAGGGATTGATTGGCCTCGCGCAAATCTTGCGTACGCTCTTCCACTCTGGCTTCCAATTCTGCGCGGGCACGCCGCAAGCCTGCCAAAGCCTCTGCCTCGGCTGTAATATCGGAAAAACACATGACATAGCCGCCACTTGGCATAGGCCCACCAACCGTCTTAATGACGCGTCCATCCGGCCGCACCCGTTCGAAACTATGGGCCAAGCCGCGCCGCATATGCATAAGGCGGCGCTCGACGTGGTTTTCAATCTCTCCTGGACCACATTCCCCGCGTTCAGCATTAAATCGAATGAGGCTGGCTACAGGTGCGCCAACATAGACCATCCCGTCAGGATAATTGAAGAGCGACAAATAGCGGCTGTTCCACGCCACAATATTGAGGTCGCGATCCACCACGCTTACCCCCGGATCTATATGCTCTAGCGTGGCGGCCAATAGGTCTTTCGAGAAACGTAAGCTTTGACCCGTCTCATCCAAAAGGCGCGACACTTCATCGGCGGAAAGGCGCGCACCAAAAAGTCTTGAACCAATCAGAGCCCGCGCCGACGGTAATCCTACGACCCCTGCAATTAGACGCTCTGCCTTCCGGGCACTGGCTTGGCTAACACTGGCCTCATCTTTCAGATTAGCAAAGGCTTCTTGAGCCAGAATGGGCCCAACAAAGCGCGCGACCAAGGCCTTTAAATCAGCGATGCGCGCCGATTGTAGCGATGAGTTTTGCGTAGGTGATCGCAAGAGGCCCGGCAGCGCACTGGTCTGGACACGGCGCGCCGTCACCAACAGATAAACGGCAAGATTGAGACCGAGACTCCAGATTGCACCATGGCTGATGGGGCTTAAAGCACCCAAGCCAAACAAATGATAAGGGTCAAACGGGCTGGTGGCCAATAAAGCCAGAGCGCTGGGTCCGAGAATTTGGGGCAAGGCCAAGGTGTAAAACCAGACGATGAGACCCGCGATCAAACTATATCTCGCGGCAATGGCATCGCGGTTACCCCGATAAACTGCCAAAATGAGGACAGGCACAAATTGCGCCATCGCGGCAAAAGCGACCAAGCCGATTGACGCGAGCCTCTGATTGTCGGGTATGGCAAGCGCCCAGAGGAGCGCAAAGACCATGATTGCGGCAATGGCTGCTCGACGAACCAGCAACATCAATTTGCCGAAATTGCGCGGCCCATCATTGCTCTGGCGACCGAGCAAGGCGGGGGCCACCAAGTCATTGGAAACCATGGTAGATAAAGCAATCGTCTCTACCAACACCATGGCAGTCGCTGCTGCAAATCCACCTAAGAAAACGATCATGGCGAGCACATGCGCGCCTTGGCTCATGGGCAATTGCAAAACATAAAGGTCAGGCCGTGCCGAACTGGGCAAAAGCGCAATTCCGGCACTGGCCAGCGGAACCACCACCACCAGCATCGCCACCATGTAAAACACAAATGGCCAGCGTGCTTGTTCAACATCGCGGCTGGATTGGGCGGCAATCACCATGAAGTAAAACTGGCGCGGCAACGCGATGATGGCTGCCATCGACAAGAGGGTGATAATCAAAAAGTCTGCATTAATGGCACCAGGACTGAACGTGGCAGCCAGCGTGTCTTGTGTACGAGCAAGCACGTCGGGCGGTGCTTGGATCAGCAATGACAAGGCAAAACCAGCAACAGTTAAAAGTGCCGCCAGTTTAAAGAAGGATTCAAATCCTACGGCGAACAAGACGGCATCATTGCGGGCAGAAGCTTCATACCTTCGGGTGCCGTAAAGCATTGCCCAACCGGCCAACAACAAGGCTGCACAGACAAGGATCAGAGGCGAATTCTGCGCCCCTGACACCAAGGCATAGGTACTGCTTAAAGATTTAAGCTGCAGCGCAATATAGGGAATGGCCCCGAGTAAAGCCAAAAGTGTGACAAGCGCTGCCACGCTTCGGCTCGACCCAAACCGACCGCCAATGAATTCTGAAATAGAGTTTGCGCCATCCGCTTTGACAGCGTCGACCATGCGAACCAGAAACTGACGTCCGAAAACAAAGACGAGGATCGGTCCAAGGTAGATGGGAACATAAGCCCAGCCGTCGGCGACCGCACTGCCAACAGCGCCATAAAATGTCCAACTGGTACAATAAACACCCAGCGCCAGAACATAAGCTGGCCGACGCAACCGCGCTTTCAAGCTCTGCCCGCCCCGCCCTTCAGCCCAAGAGGCGCAGACAAACAGAAGTGCCGCATACGTCAGAATAATGATCAGCGGCAGTGAGACGTCCATAATCCCCCCGGATCTATGGTCCTTTGGACCTTGTATTTCTTAGTAAGCGACCGCGTTAGGTCGATGCGGTGATAGTCTCTCCAGTTAGCGCTTTATAGCAATGATAAGTTGCATGTCCGAGCCAAGGAAACACAACAATCAGCCCGACAAAACCTGTGGCCAGCGATAAGCCTACCAACATGGCAATGTTAAAGGCAAAAGATGCCATCGCGCCTTTATTGCGCGATACTGCAATAACAGAAACCAGCATGGCAGTCATGGCGTCTACGGAGCGATTTGCTGCAAGCGGAATGGAGACGACCGAGACCACATAGCCAATAGTAGCCAAAGCCGCCCCTACCACGGTACCAATAGTTACCATAATCAGCCCTTCCGGCGTCTGCAGGGCGAAATTGATAAAGTCTTCATGCATAGCTGGCTGTCGGGCGCTGGAAGCGAAGGCATAGAGGAAGCTTGCGAGGCGGGCCCAGACCATCAAAATCAGCATTAAGACAAAAGCGATAATCGCGACTTGACCGGGCGAGACGATGCGCGGTTTTAACATGGCCCGAAGTGTTACAGGCTCGCCCAGTGCGCGCAGTCTGGAAATCTCATAACAGCTAATTGCTAAAATCGGCCCTACCAGAGCAAAACCGCCGCAAACAGCGGGCAAGAAGCCCAGCATATTGGCCTGCCAAAGTACCAGCACCATGACCCAAGCCACTAGGACGGGGACAAGGCCGATCAACATGCTATAGCGCCACGTCGCCTTAAAATCGACCCAACCATTAGCAAGCCACAGCCAATGGGCATCGGGCATGACGCGGACCACATGAACCCGCTCATTTCCCCCTAATGTGATCTCAAACGGGCTCATATCTGCCTCCGAGGCTGGGTTCTAAGGTAAGGGAAAATCATCGTCATTGAGGATGCGCATCGCTGCACCCTTTGGGTCGTCATATTGCCGGTTCTGGAGGTTCCATAAAAACGCGAGTAGGCCAATAAAGCCCATGAACAACGCGATTGGGATCAAAAACATCATACCGTCCATAGCATTAGCTCCCGTTATTGCGAACCGATGCGAGGCGAAGCGCATTCAAGGTCACGATGATTGACGAGGAAGACATAGCAATGGCGGCGATAAAGGGCGTAACAAGCCCTAGCATGGCGATTGGGGCCGCGATGAAATTGTATAGGGCTGCAAACCAGAAATTCTCCATGACGCGCTTCTTCGCTGTGCGGGCAACGTCAATCGCCTCTAAGACCGAACCCAGTTGATCGCCTTGGAACACAAGATCTGCAGCGGACTGACTGGCATCGGCCGCCGTTCCCGGCGCGATCGAGACAAAGGCCTTCGCTAAGGCTGGCGCATCATTTAGTCCATCGCCGACCATCAATACGCGGTGCCCCTGTGCTTTCAGACCATCTAGATGGGCGGCTTTTTCAAATGGCGTCAGCTCACCCAAATAGGTCTCAATCCCAGCAGCTTGCGCCGCACGGGCGACAGCTCCCTTTCGGTCGCCTGATAAGATAATTGGCTGAAACCCAAGCGCTTTTAAGCCTTGGATGGTTTGCACGGCGTCGGGTCGAAGCGTGTCCTCAAAGCAGAAACGCACAGGCGTGCGACCCTGAATGGCGAAATAAAGTTCCGTCTCCTCAGACTGGGCTTCCTCCACCCCAACCCAAGACGCGCGGCCCAAGCGCGCCCGCAAACCGTCGATCTGCGCCTCAACGCCACAACCCGGCACTTCGTGCGCGTTTTCGATTGCGGGTCCAGGTCCTGCTGCTCGGGCAATCGCGCGAGCTAAGGGATGGCGAGACGCTCGCGCCAGAAGTGCTGCTTGGGCTAATGCGGCCTCTGTAACCAAGTCAGTGCTCAGCAATTTCGGCTGGCCAAGCGTAAGGACACCTGTCTTGTCAAAAGCGATAAAGTCGATCTCAGCCAAACGTTCAAGCGCATCACCGGACTTCAACAAAATACCGCGTTTAAACAATCGGCCAGATGCGACCACCTGCACGGCGGGGACGGCAAGGCCAAGCGCACAGGGACAGGTGATGATCAAAACAGCGCAGGCGTTGAGAATGGCCACGCGCGGTTCCGCGCCCAAAAGTAACCACACCACCGCCGTCAAGAAAGCCGCGGCATGAACAACAGGCACATAAAGTTTTGCAGCCCGATCGGCCCAGCGCACATAAATACTTTTGCTCTGCTCCCCCATTTCAACGAGGCGGGCGATTTCTGCCAGAAAACTGTCCTCGCTGCGGGCGCTAGCTTCTAAAACAAGGCGCCCAGACAAATTCAAAGCCCCCGCCCGTACCGCTTGGCCTTGCGCCAAAGCCACTGGGGCTGTTTCCCCTGTCAACAACGAGAAGTCGGCTTCAGAGACGCCTTCAAGAATGGTGCCGTCCACTGGAATGCGGTCACCCGGCAGAATGATCACCTGGTCCCCGGGACGGATCTCGCCCACGGCGACACTGGTCGAGCTGCCGTCCGGCTCAAGTCGGCTAGCGGTAACCGCTTGCAACGCCAAAAGATCGCGCGCGGCTTGCCGGGCCTTTTGGCGAAGCGCGTGATCGAGATAGCGACCGATCAACAAGAAGAATAGCAACATGGCAACGGCATCAAAATAGGCATGCTCGCCGCCGCGCACTGTCTCGACCACAGACAGGCCGGAGGCTAACAACACGCCCAGCGAAATGGGCACGTCCATATTTGCGCGCCCCTTTTTCAAGGCGTTCCACGCGCTTTTAAAGAAGGGCATACCGGCATAGGCGGCTGTAGGCAGAGCAATACAGGCCGATATCCAATGGAACATCGTCCGTGTGCCCTCTTCCATCTCGCCATTGAAATGGGCCGACCAGATGGGCACAGAGAACATCATGATGTTCATGGCGGCAAAGGCCGCAACCGCCATACAAATGAGAAGGTGACGGCCTTCCTGATCGATGATGGCTTGGACTTTACTTGGGTCAAACGGCTGGGCCTGATACCCCAAATCAATGACGCGCTGAACGATGGTGCGCGGGTCAATTCGACCGTCCTGCCATGTGACGCTTAAGCGACCTGTAGTCAGGTTGAGACGTGCATCAGACACACCGGGCAATCCAGCCACACCCGTTTCAATCTTGCGCAAACAACCCGCACATCGCGCGCCACGCACCAGCAATTCAAGTGATAAGCCATTGGCGCGGTTCTGCTGGACAAATGCACGCGGGTCCGCCGCTGCACCCGCTACCGCTGGTGGCTCAAGACCCGAAGGGCAGCCCAAAACTGGCTCTGTCGAGGGGTTTAACGTAGTAATAGCGTTGTCTCCGTCGAAAATTGCGGTGCACCTTCAAGCTTGGCTGAGGCACTAAACTTCCAGCGGCCCGGCCGAATTTGTTGGATCACAGCACGGTAAATGCCCGGCGCCGTCTCTGAGAAGGTGAGATTCTGATCCTCGTTCGCGCCTGTGGTGCGTCCAATCGTGCCTTGCAGTTTAGCGCCCCGTAGAGGCTGGTTGTTGCGATCCGTTAGGCGCGCTTCAAGCACCGCCCCACCGCCGGTTGGCCGCTCTAGCCCCAACGACATGGTCCAGCCAAGCTCTGTTTGGCGGGCATTGGCGTCTAAAGTCTCGTTGAACTTGAGACCGTTGATATAGGCATGGTCCGTTTCACCGGAAAAGGTTTTCAAAGCTAGAAAAACAAATAGCATATTGACCGCCAGCATCACGCCGAACAACGCGCCGAACATGGCCAGAACATGCCATCCCGTCAGGCGAAACGGCTTTGAAGGCGCGGTTGCATCAGTCATCGTGGTCTCTCTCTTCTAAATGATCTCCACGAATGAAGACCGATTTTGATTTAGCGATCTCACCATCCTTGGCCGATTGCACTTCGATCATCACAGGCGTGGAACGATGCTTCAACCGTTCTGGATCGGCAACAACAAACAAACGGACTTCGGCGACACGGTCTGGCCCTGCCGTCAAGACGACACTATTGTCCACAACCGGCAGTTCATTAGCCTGTAATTGACCGCCCTTAACGCCGTTAATCCGTACACGCACATCGCGCATATGGTTGGCCTTGTTCAGGACTTTAACGGTGTAGGCATTGCGCACTTGGCCGGTGGACAGCGGGACAAATAAGGGTGCGCGGTCGCGCTGAACATTGACGTCGAGGGTCGAGCGCATCAACAGACTGGCCATCATCAGACCGCCGATGCCGATAAACAAAACCGCATAAAACAAAGTACGCCCACGAATAAAGCGATAGCCGGACTTCTCGCCAGCCTGACGTCGTTCAATATTCTGGATGGTGTCATAGGCAATCAGGCCCTTCGGACGATCCACCTTCACCATAATCTCGTCGCAGGCATCGATGCACAGCGCACAATTAATGCACTCAATCTGAAGTCCGTCGCGAATATCAATTCCGGCCGGACAAGCAGCAACGCATTGCCGACAATCGATGCAATCGCCGCGTCCCTCCCAACTATCGTTCTTTTTGTGGGCCCCGCGTGGATCGCCACGGTCATAGCGATAAGTTACCGAGAGCGCTTCTTGATCCAGCATCGCTGCCTGAATACGCGGCCAAGGGCACATGTAAGTGCAAACTTGTTCGCGCAACGTGCCGGCGAACACATAGGTAGTGGCGGTCAAAAGGCCTGCGAACACATAGGCAGACATGGGCGCTTGCAAGGTGAAGAAGCCTACAAACAAGCTTGGCGCATCATGAAAATAGGCAACAAACCAGCCACCGGTCGCCAGCGAAATCATCAACCAAACAAGATGCTTACCAATCTTTCGCCAAGCTTTGTTGAAGCCCCAAGGCTGTTTGTCGAGGCGAATGCGCTGATTACGGTCGCCTTCAAACCAGTGTTCAACCGCGATGAAGAGATCGGTCCAAACCGTCTGCGGGCAGGCATAACCACACCAGACACGGCCAAAGAGGGCTGAGGCCAAGAATAGGCCAATCGCGCTCAAAATCAGAAGACCGGTAACGTAATAAAGCTCTTGTGGCCAAATCTCGATGGGGCCGAAATAAAAGCGCCTGCCAGCAAAATCAGCAAGGAGAAACTGATCCGGTGCGGCCCCAGGTCGATCCCAACGCAGGAAGGGAACCACATAATAAATGCCCAATAAGAGGCCCACGATGAGCCATTTAATGCGCCGCCAAAACCCCTGCACGGCCTTCGGATAAATCTGTTGGCGCTTCTCATAGAGCTCTCGCTGCATAGCGGAATTCACCGCCACCGCATCAGAGCGCGCCACACCGTGCGCGGCCTCACCGCTCGCAAGAGCAGTGGGGCCGGCCGGGTCGAGAATATCAATGACTTTCATTGGACCTCAGGGGTCGAGGGCAGGATTAAGTGCCGCCGCCGAGTGAATGGACATAAACAGCCAAGGCATCCAACGTCGCTGGATCTAGGCGTTGCGACATCGTAGGCATGACGCCGCCACGACCCAGATTTATCTGGGTGGTGATTTCTTGCGCGGTTCCGCCATAAAGCCATTCTTGATCTGTCAGGTTAGGAGCACCTTGGGTTTGATCCCCTTTGCCTTCCGCGCCATGGCAGGCCACACAATTGGTCGCAAACACTACTGCACCGCGGGCGGCGGCTTTGGCATCTGCTGGCTGGCGCGACAAGGTCAACACATATTGGGTAACATCAGCGATCTGTTGGGGTTCCAATAATTTATCGCGGCCATAGGAGGGCATCTGGCTATAGCGGGCTTCTGGATGCTCGCTGCGTATGCCCGTCTGCAAGGTTGAACGAATGCCCTGGATCGAGCCATCCCACAGCCAAACATCGTCAACTAAACTTGGGTAACCCTTTGCGCCTTGGCCACCAGCACCATGGCAAGTCGAGCAGTTTTGAGCAAAAGCGACGCGACCAGATTCTTGGGCAAACTGAAACAATTCCTTGTTCTTACTGACCATTTCAATCGGTGTGGCGTGGAGTTGTGCGAACTGGGGCGCACGTGAACTAACCAGTTTTGCTACTTCTTGGTCCACTTGTCGGCGATCAGACATCCCCAAGATGCCCTTTGTATGGCCTGAGAGAGTTGGCCAAGCTGGCATGGCGATCCAATAGACCACAGCCCAGGCGATACAGGCATAGAAAGTCAACACCCACCATCTGGGCAGGGGGTTGTTCAACTCGGTAATGCCATCCCAGGAATGGCCCGTTGTCTCCACACCAGTGATGTCGTCCTTTGGTTTTTTATCGGACATGGTCAATATCCTCATTCTCAAGTGGCATGCGGGCGGCCTTGTCGAACTTGGCGCGATTACTGGGCCAGAAGACATAAAGGCAAACGGCAGCGAAGATGGCCATGAAGTAAATCATGCCCGAAGTTTGCGCGAAGGCAGACAATTGTTCGTACGACATAGACGCCTCCTTAGCGCAGGTTTTCAGCCTTTGTGGGCTCATAGGTTTTGAAGTCCACCATCGTGCCCAAGACTTGCAGGTAAGCCACCAAAGCGTCCATTTCGGTCACTTTGGACGGATCCCCATCGAAATCGCGAACGTTGACCTTGCCGCCGTAGCGGGCTTGCAAGCCTTCGCTATCGGCATTGGGGTCAGCTTGGGCGAGCAAATCAGTCTTGGCATTATCGATATCGGCCTGGGTGTAAGGCACGCCGACCCGGACTTGGGCAACGATATGCTTGTCTACCACGTCCTTGATGCCGATTTCACGACCTTCCAAGAAGGCATATGGCGGCATGATAGACTCAGGCACCACAGACCGGGGATTGATCAAATGTTGAACATGCCACGCATCCGAATATTTGGCACCGACCCGGGCGAGGTCTGGCCCCGTCCGTTTGGACCCCCATTGGAAGGGGTGGTCATACATGCTCTCAGCCGCGAGGCTATAATGACCATAGCGCTCAATCTCGTCGCGCAAAGGCCGGATCATTTGGCTGTGGCATGAGTAACAGCCCTCCCGGATATAAATACCACGTCCGGCGAGTTCGAGTGGGGTATAGGGACGAACCCCATCAACCTTTTCTATGGTTTGTTCGATCCGGAATAGTGGCGCGATCTGGACGATGCCGCCTATCGAGACAACCAGCAATATCCCGACCAAAAGGATCATAGAATTGCGTTCGATAATGCCGTGATTTTTGAAAAGCATGATCGTTGCTCCTACTCAGCGGGGACAAGGTTAGGGTTAGCGAGGGAGAGCGGCTCTTTTTTGGCCACAGCCCCTTGGATGGTCCGCCACAAATTATAGGCCATGATGCAGGTGCCCAGCAGGTAAAGAAGGCCACCGATTGCCCGGACGATGTAAGGCAAGTGCATCGCTTTGACGGTCTCCACAAAGGAGTAAGTCAGAAAGCCAAACTCATTGTAGGAGCGCCACATAAGGCCCTGTTGAATGCCCGACACCCACATGGATGAGATGTAGAACAAGATCCCAATGGTGGAGAGCCAGAAGTGCATCTCAACCAGCTTCAAAGAATAAAGCCGCTCGCGCTTCCACAACCAAGGCGTCAGGGCATAAAGTGCGCCAAACGACACCAATCCAACCCAGCCGAGTGCACCAGAATGCACGTGGCCGATGGTCCAATCGGTATAGTGAGAGAGCGAATTCACCGCCCGCACCGACATAACAGGGCCTTCAAATGTGCTCATGCCATAGAAAGCCAGCGAGGCGACAAACATCCGCAGCACGGGGTCTGTCCGCAACTTGTCCCAAGCGCCAGACAAGGTCATCAGGCCATTGATCATCCCACCCCAGCTCGGCATCCACAAAATGATGGAGAAGGTCATCCCTAAAGTCTGCGCCCATTGTGGCAGAGCTGTGTAGTGCAAATGGTGAGGACCGGCCCAAATGTAGATGAAGATTAAAGCCCAGAAGTGCACAATCGACAGTTGATAGGAATAAACTGGCCGATTTACTTGCTTTGGAATGAAATAATACATGATGGCTAAGAAGCCGGCCGTAAGAAAGAAGCCAACGGCATTGTGCCCATACCACCATTGGGTCAGGGCGTTTTGGACGCCGCCGAACAAGGGATAGGAAGAAGTGGCAAAGGGGGAAGTTGGCACCGCCAAATTGTTCACCAAGTGCAACATGGCAATCGTGACGATAAAGGCCAAATAGAACCAATTGGCCACATAGATGTGCGGCTCTTTACGCTTCCAAAGCGTGCCAAGGAATACGAGGAGATAAGCGACCCAAACGACCGTCAGCCAGAGATCTACATGCCAAGTCGGCTCGGCATATTCTTGGCCAGACGTGACCCCCATCAAATAGCCCGTTGCGGCCAAGACAATAAAGAGCTGATAACCCCAAAATACGAACCATGGCAGCATGCCGCCAAACAATCTGGCCCGGCAGGTGCGCTGGACAACATAAAAGCTGGTGGCGATCAAGACATTACCGCCAAAGGCAAAGATAACCGCAGACGTGTGCAAAGGCCGTAAACGCCCAAAATTCAAGAAGCCAAACTCCTTGAACGATAGCAGGTCTGGAAAGGCCAGCTGCGAGGCGATTATCACCCCAACCAACATGCCAACGATGCCCCAGAAGGTTGAAGCAATCACGCCAAACCGGATCACGCCGTCGCTATAGGTCGACTGATCGCTCTGAAGTGCCGTGCCATGTGCGGTGAAGACAAAGCCAAGCACGGCCAAGATAGCCGCGCCCAAGAATATCCAACCGTGGACAGCCATGCCGAGATCTTCAGCGCGCGAGACCGCAAAAACGGCCCATAACGCCACTAAAAGTGCAAGCCCACAAGTGAAAAAAATGTCGAAGCGAGGCAACGCCTTCGATTTGAGTAGGTTTGGTTCCATCGTAAGACAGGCCCCCCAGAAGCCGGCACGGATGATCCGCACCTCAGTCACAAGTCCGTGATACGCCCTATTTCCACAAAAATAAAAGGGTTATTTTGTCGCAGGGTCTGCGTCCCGTTTTTGCTGGATATGATCGGGCTTTTCAGGTAGGGTGACATCTTATCAAACACATCAAGAGGCTTTTGGTTCCATGCGTACAATTCAAGCAACAACCCTACAAGCCACTGATAAATCAAATATTTTGAACGAAACCCGAATCATTGCCTTGGCGCTTATGAGTGTTGGCGCTTTGTTGATCGCGCTTGGACCGTGGCTTTCAGGTTCAACTCAATCGCTGGGGAGCTGGTGTCATCATACGGCAAGCTTCAGTGCACGTGGCCTAGCGCAAGAGCTTACTTGGCTCGCCAGTCAACACTGTGGCTATTGTTACCTTGGCGCGGCGATGATCGGAATTGGGATTGCGACGGGGCTGCGACGCATTAGCTAAAGCCCCTAAATAGGATGAAACTAAATCGGGGCTTTTAGATCAAAGCCGAGAGATGAGTCGTTTTCAGACCGCGCATCAGCCCCATCTGGCGACAGGATCTGAGCGATCGATTTCATCCCCAGAAGCGACTGGATGACATCTAATCCCGCCTCTTCTTGCTTCTGGTCCCCTGCCCCATAAAGTTGGGCGAGCATGGTTGGATTCAAGCTAGCCAAGGACTTGTCATCGCCGTCAGCGACTTGGCCCAGCATGCGCATAAAGTCATTGGGCTGACCGTTGAAATAGTCATTCTCTAACAGGCTCGCCATCAAACGACTGGCCAAGGCGCGATCAATCGTACCCGCAGCATAGGTTTTTGGACCGAATAGATGCGCAGGCTCATCCCCCAACTCATGCTTGCTGACGGCGGGCGCTTGCCGATTGGCGGTCGCGCGCAGATTGTCTAACACTTCGGCCACAGTGCGTTCGGCTCCGCCATTTTTATAGAAGATCGGGCGGTTAGCTGCTGCCGCACTGGGAAACAAATCGGCAGCACTGGCCCAAGGCCTTTCACGCGCTGCATTGACCAATTCAGCCGCCCCGCCTGCCCCTAAGAAATGCGCAGCATACAGATCCCCCGCCTCTGGCTCTTGACCCGTTCGGCCGCGCAAATAGTCGGCATTATCGCCTGCAAACTCAGCCGCCATAAGCGATGAAATCTTAGGATCATAACGCAGATCTAAGATCGCGCGACGAAGACCTGGGTCCGACACATTGGGACGCCCATTGGCACCCATCTCAATCATAGAGGCTTCAGCGCCTAGGCCATGCTTGGCCCCATGCCGCTTGACCGTTGTCAGCCAAGTTGCGTCAAGGAATTGAAACAGGCCCGTAGCACTAGACGTTTTCGCTTCCGCCTTGGGATTGAGAGAGCTTTCGCGGACAGCCGTCGACAGCAGAAACTGGAAACTCATGCCCGTTGTACGCGAGGCGTGGGCAATAGCTTGGCGTACTGGTGAGCCGCCAATGGCTTCGGGTGTCACTTGCTTGTCTCCTACAGCCTTTCAGTCGCACTTCGGGCGACCGGTTCCACAGGCGTAAGATCGCGCAATCATGGTTAAGACTCTGTTAGCGCAATTCTAAAGCACAGAAATCAATAGGATTTTGGAAGTCCCAGGACCTTTTCAGCTACGAAATTAAGAATCATCTCGCGTGAAACCGGTGCGATGCGGGCAATCATTGATTCGCGGAACATGCGCTCAACCTGATATTCCTTGGCATAGCCCATCCCGCCATGGGCCAACACAGCGGCTTCACAAGCGTGATAACCAGCCTCCGCCCCCAAATACTTCGCAGCATTAGCTTCTGCACCACAGTCGAGGCCAGCATCGAACAAGGCTGCGGCCTTCATGGCCAATAGCTCCGCGGCTTCCAATTCACACCAAGACTTGGCAAGCGGATGGGCGACGCCTTGGTTCATGCCAATGGGGCGGCCAAACACAACGCGCTCTTTGGCATATTGGGCAGCACGGGAAAGAGCTGCCCGGCCGAGCCCGATGGCTTCGACGGCAAACAATACCCGCTCTGGGTTCAGGCCCGAGAGAATATATTTGAATCCCTTGCCTTCTTCGCCGATCAAGGCGTCATGGGGAACTTTCAAATCCTCGATAAACAGCATGTTACACTCAACCGCCTTGCGGCCCATTTTTGGGATGGGTTTCGCGTCAATGGCTGTGCGGTCAAAATCACAATAAAACAGACTAAGGCCATCAGTCGGGCGGGCAGCTTCTTCGCGAGGTGTGGTTCGCGCCAAGATCAGGATCTTGTCAGCACGTTGCGCACTGGTGGTCCAAATCTTCCGACCTGTAATCGTGTAGCCTTCATTGGTGCGTACCGCGCGCGTGGTAATCGCGGCTGTTTCAAGACCGGCATTGGGCTCCGTCACCGCAAAGCACATCTTGTGTTCACCCGTGATGAGCTTGGGCAAAAAGGCTTGTTTTTGTTCCTCCGTCCCGAACTTTTCGATTGGCTTTGGGCCAAAAATGTTCAGATGAATCGCCGAAGCACCGGAGAAGCCTGCGCCAGACTGGGCGACTGTCTTCATCACAATCGCCGCCTCAACCAGACCAAGCCCCGCCCCGCCATAGGCCTCTGGGAAGGCGCAGCCAAGCCAGCCGCCGTCAGCCATATCGGCAACAAAAGGCTCAGGGAAGCGGCCAGTCTCATCGGTTTCAGACCAGAAAGCATCATCATATTTGGCGCAAATGCGGTCAACGGCTTCTTCAATCGCACGGTGCTCTTCACTTGTTTCAAAGCCGCTCATTTTACGCATCTCCCGTGCATTTGTCCGGACATTTACGACCCGCCTTCTAGCTGGAAAAGCGTTCGGGTGCAAAGAGGTTCATCAAAGCCTGATCCAGTGTTTTGCCAGATATAAGCTGGCTTAAATAGGCGCCAATAGCCGGTGCCAGCAGCCAGCCATTCCGATAGGTCCCCGTCGCGAGATAAGTGCCATCCACGCCGCTCGCCCCAACCAGTGGCAGATGATCAGGCGTGTCCGGGCGCACGCCCGCCCAAGCCTCAACTACGGGTGCCATTGCCAAGGAGGGAAGAAGCTCCTTTGCTTCCGCCAACAGGGCCAAAACTGGATCGACATCGACGCTTAGTGCTGGGGCGGCAAGAGGATCTGATGTTGCACCAATGACCAAACCACCGCGGCGCGACAACACATAGATCCGGCCAGCGCGCACGATCGGGCTAGCCAATTCTGGATGTGCCACCCGCAACATCTGCCCTTTGACCGGCCTTAAGGCGTTCAACGCTGGAATTGACTGGCCAAAGCTTGAAGCGCCAAAGCCATTGGCAAGGATAATCGTTTCAGCTTCTAGGGTCCGACCATCCACAAGACCGAGCCGATGTGGGGCGATGGCTTCAGCTTGGCCGACAAGAAGTTCACCACCAAGCGACCGGAACCGGTCCGTCAAGCTTTTGAGGGCCGCCCGGGGTTCGAGCGAGCGCTCACCAGGTGCTTGGAAAGCTGCCTGCGCTGTCAGCCCCTCTGGAACACAAACAGAGGCAAGGTCCAAACCTAGCCCGGTGGCGCGCAACTGGAGGCCGAACAGGACCTCTACTTCATCTTGGGTGCGCGCCAGAAATAAGCTGGGCGCTTGTAAGTCGACGGCGCAGATTTGCGCCACTACTTGCCAGTGTTCGGCGCTTTTCAGGGCGAACTGGACAAAGGGGTCAGGGCAAGTTGGGTCTGTCGCCATTTCATAAAGTGGGGCCAGCATGCCGCCTGAAGCCCATCCTGCGCCTTGGGCACCAGAATCCACAAGCGTAACCCGATGGCCGTCTTCCAGAAGCGCGATACCGGTACAAAGACCGACTGGTCCTGCACCCACAATCAAAATGGAAGGATCACGCAGTAGGGTCATTGGATCGGCTGCGTCATGGGGAAGGCTCAACCCTCAGCCAAAGAATGAAATCTAAAAAAGACCCGCTATGGCCTTGATTGGCCGAAAGGCAAAACTCGCATGGTACCGTGAAGTGGAATTGAACCGCTGACCTCCAGAGCCACAATCTGGCGCTCTAACCAACTGAGCTACCACGGCACACATGCGAGGGGGCGGGAGATATACTGTCCGCCCTTTTTCTTCAAGTCCCTTAGTGCTCAAATCCATGTTTTGCTTCAGCTTGCGCTAGATCAGATAGCCCAGTTTTTCGATCTGGACTCGGAGGATTTCTAGTCGGTGAGGCGTAATAGGTACGTCTCTAAAGCGGCTGGAATTGCGCAACTTTTTGGAATCTGCCCAGCGCGTCCAGAGTTTCAACGCCTGCCGCGGGTCATAGCCTGCGGCAAGCATTGTCGCCAAAGCTGCGCGGTCCAGCGCCACGCCTTCGGTTTTGGTCCTTACGGCCACAAGGCGCTGGCAGAACCAAGCCGCAATTTGCGCGTCCGTCTCACCCGCAGCGACAAAGCCGGCGGTCATCAAAACCTTGCCACTCAAGGCCACGTCCGCGCGCAAGGCTTCAGTATCGATCAATTCCAATTTCAGATCTCGCAGAGGCAAGCCTTGTGCGCGCCAGATGCGGTCGATCACCGATTTCGGTCGGGCGTAATCTGGTCCAGTTTGACGAAAATTGGGGCGGGCGTGCGCTTTGTCCGAGAAGCTGACAAGGGCAAGGGCTACACCAGATAGCAAGGCGCGTCGGCTCAGAACGCCCCCCTCACCTTGCCCTGCAAGTCTAATAGACCTTTCAGCTCCACCCACGCCGCTTCGCCTTCGCTTCTGCTTGGCTAGGCCGCTACGCCTGCCAGATCAGCAAATCAAGTCTAGCTAGTGCCTCAGGGTTTCGCGGAGGCGGCCTTAGCCTCTGATTTAGCGGGCGTCTCCGGCAGGACCTGAATGCGGATCGTGTTTTGCGGTACCAGATAACGCTTGGAGATCTCGTGCAATTGCGCGGGTGTGATGGCCTGAAGGCGCGCTTCGGTTTGCGCTTCGCGATCCTTGCGAAATCCTGTGCTAGCGCCCGGGAGCTTTGGTGTATCGAGTTCTGAAAGAATAGAAGACCAGTACCCATTATTCTGGCGCGACCGCTCTCGCGATTTTACTGCGGGCTCGATCACACGCTTGAGCTCGTCTAAGGTGACCCCATCTTTGACCAAATCAGCGGCGATGCCATCGATAATGGCTTCGACTGGCTTAACTTGGTCCGGCGTCACCGAAGCATGCGCATAAAAGCGCCCCAGATCGGCGTAGGAGGTCGATGTCCAGCCACCATTGGGTGAATAGGACTGACCGGCAGCTTCACGCACCTTGTCGGTAAGGCGTAACTGGAGGATTTCCGATAAAACCCAAAACCGTTCAGCCTCGAACGGATCTATGCCGCCTTTGGTTCGCCAGGAGACATGAACGATTGCTTGTTCGGATGGCCCCTTATGCGTCAAGACTCGAGCGGGCTGGCCTGTTGGCACGGATCGGATCGTTGCCAATTGGGCGGTGTTGAGGGGCAATCCGGCCCGCTTTGGCAAGGTCCCGAAAGTTTTAGCCACGGCAGCAACCACAGGCTCAAACTCTGCGTCGCCAACCACGACAACATGGATGGTACCTTCTTCCCGTAAGCGCTTTAGATAGGCCTTACCTTTCTCATCATCGCTAGCGAGATACTTTTGCAGGTTTGGTTCTTCAAAGGCTGGATTACCAGTCTCAAAGAATGTCAGGCTAAAAAAGCTGTATACGCCAGATGCCGTCTGATTATAGGAATCCCAGCTAGTCTTGAGCGCATCGCGCATCATCAAACCCGGGCGTGGCCCCATTCGTGGTTCAACCACTTGACTCAGCATGACTTGCAATTGCTCTGGTAAGTCGGCGATGGCAGGACTTGCATACATTTCAAGCGTATCAGGATCAATGCGAACCGAAGCCAGCGTTGTGGATCGGCCAGCAAAGGCACTGATGGATTGATCCAACGTCAAATCGCCAACACCATCTCCACCCCAAGTAGCATCTGCAAATGAAGGCCAGTATGGCTCATCCTGCGGGAAGGCCAAATGGCCCGAATTAATCCCGACACGAATGCTTGCCCGGTCCTTGGTATAGTCTGTATGCATGAAGGACAGACGGACCCCATTCTCAAAAATCACCACTTTTGCCTTAGGATGTGCTAGCTCTTCGACCGTTTTGACCTTGCCCGAAGGCCCAAGATCGAGCGGTTTAAATTCGGCTTTCTTGACAACTTCGCGTGTTGGCAGCGGTGCAGCCATGGCGGCTTTCCAAGCATCAACAACCGTTTTCTCGCCGCCTTCGACTGGTGCTTTAGTAATCAGGATTAGTGCTGGATCTCCCCCTTGCCACCAAGAAACGAAGGCACGTTTCACGGCCTCTGGCGTTGCGGCAGCGGCTTGTTGGTCAAACAGTGCTAAATTATCTTGTGGACTCGTTATCACGCCTTCGAAGCCGAGCGTTAAGATCAAAGAGTCGGAAAGCCCGGTCGTGCGGCGCGTTGGCTCTTCCTTAATGGCGCGTTCAAGCCCAAGTCTGTTCTCTTTGACCTGTTCCTCAATTTCAGCTGCTGTAAAGCCTGTGGCCAACACCTGCCTCAATTCAATGACAACCGTCTTCAGGGCATCTTGCCAAGCATCTTCGCGCGGTACGACAGCAAGACCAGCCATGAGCCCGTTCTTATCGGTACTCTTCTGGTAGTATACGCCCAGTGTCGGGGGATTATCGACCAATTGCAGGCGTGCTAGCCGCCGTTGAAATAAATCTTGTGCCAGTGATTGCATGGCTCGCCAATTACGCTTTTCTCGCGTATCCAAATCGCCATAGTCGGTCTCATCTGGACGATTCAAAGTTACGGTAACAACAATTGGCTGCTCTGGCTCAACAATAACTTTGGCCCGAAGCGCGGTTTTGTCCCAAGAACCATTGTCGGGCTCCGGTGGGGCTTTGAGCGTCTTTGGCTTCCAATCTGAAAACTTGGCAGCAATTAGAGCTTTGGTTGCTTCGACGTCTACATCTCCGGTGACCACCAGAATGCTTCGCTCTGGCCGATACCAAGTCTCGTAAAACTCACGAACCTTGGCAGCCGTAGCAGCTTCCAGAATTTCCCGCTTGCCTATCGGTTCCCGAAGTGTGCTGATATCTTTGGGGTAAGCGAATTCCTTGGCTTGCCTTGATATCCGCCGCCCCGGCCCATCGCCGTCATTCATCTCAGAGATCACCACGCCGATCTCGCGCTTGATCGCATCGTCTTTCAGCAACAGGCGGTCGGCCGTTTCGCGGAAGATCGACAGTGCTGTGTCCAAGCGACCGCCGTCAGCGCTTGGGATGTCGAGCTTATACATCGTCTCTTCAAGGTTCACATGCGCGTTCACATGGCTGCCAAAGCTTGCCCCCAAACGCTCCATCGTTTTGGTCAATTCCCCTTCAGGAATATTGGTGGAGCCATTGAACGCCATGTGCTCAATGAAATGGGCAAAGCCGCGTTGGTCATCGCGCTCATACTTTGAGCCCGCTTCAATACGAAAGCGCAGAGAGACCTGCTTTTCCGGCAGCTTATTAGGCCGGATGGCATAGCGCATGCCATTGGGCAACACGCCATAGATCACATCCTTGCTGGGCTTAAGGTCCGAGCCTTCCCAAGGCCAAACTGCACCCGGTGGTGTGGCCGCAATCGGGCGGGTCTGGCTGATGGCTTGGGCTGCTACCTGTTGCGGTAAAGCGGGCAAAGCGATCAAAAATGAAAGACAAAAAAGCGAAGCGGCGCGAACAATGAAATGTTTAATCATGGGACGATCCAACCACAGGTTAAACCCTTTGCCAAGGTGGCAGACGCGCTAGATGACGAAGATCACAATCTTGTTTACAGTGCCTTCAACAACGACTTAGGGGGTCTAGGCGCATGCGCATTTCAACTCATTTCTGGCAGAAAATCGGCTCTTGCGCTTTGGCTGGCGGCCTTGCCCTTGCGCCCCTGCAAAGTGCCCAAGCGCAAACCTCTCAGAACGCGGGCATTGTCCGTCCAGGCGACCGGATTGCGGGGCCAGCCTTTGCCACCCGCAGCCCAGCCTATGGGATGAATGGTGCGGCGGCCACCGCCCACCCCATCGCCACCCAGATTGCTATCGACACACTCAAGCAAGGCGGGACGGCGGTAGATGCTGCGATTGCCGCTAATGCGGCTTTGGGCCTGCTGGAGCCAACGGGCAATGGCATTGGCGGCGACCTCTTCGCGCTGATCTGGGACCCGAAAACGCAAAAGCTCTATGGCATTAATGGCTCTGGCCGCGCGCCCATGGGTATGACCCTTGCTGATCGTGCCGCGCGCGAAGCCAAGATCAAAACCAGAGTTCCCGGCAGCAGACCGTCATTTGGCAGCTTGACCGTCACCGTTCCCGGTGCCGTCGATGCTTGGTTCTCCATGCACAGTCGGTTCGGCAAGCTGCCGATGGCCAAAGTGTTGGCCCCAACCATTGCTTATGCCGAAGCTGGCACCCCTGTCCCGCCCGTCATTGCTTATTATATGGCAAACAACCTCAAGCGCCTTGATGAGCGCGCCAAGGCGGGTGAAGTTGAAGAGTTTGAGAACGCCCGCAAAACCTATTTCGCGAATGGCAGCGTCAAGGCCGGCGAAGTGTTCAAAAATCCGGACCTAGCAAAAACACTTAACCTCATCGCGCGAGGCGGACGAGATGCGTATTATAAAGGCCCCATCGCCCAGACGATTGACGCCTATATGCGCCGCATTGGTGGCCCCTTGCGGGCGAGTGATCTTGCGGCACACAAAAGTGAATGGGTCGAGCCCATCTCCGTCACCTACCGGGGCTATGACGTGTGGCAATTGCCGCCCAACAGCCAAGGTGTCACGACTTTACAAATGCTGGGCATCCTCAGTCAGTTTGATTTGGCAGGGGCTGGATTTGGTACGGCTGAAAGCCTGCACTTGCAGATTGAGGCTAAGCGACTGGCATTTGAAGATCGCGCGAAGTTTCTGGCCGACCCCGCATTTGCCACTGTGCCAACAAAGGGCTTGATCAGCCCGGCCTATCTAAAGGGCCGCGCAGCACTAATCGACCCCAGCAAGGCAAAAGTCGAAGTAACTGCGGGTGATCCCAGCCAGTTCGAAAAGGGCGATACAACTTTTCTGGTCACCTCAGATTCCAGCGGCATGATGGTCGCCCTGATCCAGTCCAACTACCGGGGTATGGGTTCTGGCCTTGTCGCCGATGGTTTGGGCTTCATGTTCCAAAACCGGGGCGAAGCCTTTGCCCTCGATCCAGCGCTCGCCAACGTCTATGCCCCCGGGAAGCGGCCCTTCCACACGATTATTCCGGGGTTTGTAACTAAGGATAACCAAGCCTTTATGGCCTTTGGCGTGATGGGTGGCGCCATGCAGCCGCAAGGTCAGACCCAAATCGTCGTCAATATGATTGACTATGGCTTGGACGCCCAATCGGCCGGTGACGCGCCGCGCTGGCGGCATGAGGGTGGGTGCGAGCCTGAAGGCGGCTGCAAGCCGGGGCTTGGCCGCGTCGCCCTAGAATCTGGACATAGAGAAGCAACCCGCGCGGGCCTTGCGCAAAAGGGTTGGACTATAAGCGGCGCCGATGGCGATTTTGGAGGCTATCAGGCCATTAAGCGCGACCTGATAACGGGGGCCTATGAAGCCGCCACCGAAAGCCGCAAGGATGGTGTAGCCTTGGCATATTAGAACGAACCTAAAGACAAAAACGATCTAGGGGTCGTGTTCGCGCTGCCCCTTTTTTCTGTTCGTGCGTTTAGGCGAAGATGAACGGAAGCGAAATGGCTACCTCACAGGTCGTTCAGACGGTGCCCCTTACAACGGGAACATAGCCCCGAGCACTTGGCCTTGGTGCCGCAGATTGGAGACTGAAGATGAAAAAAGCTCTGTTGCTTGCCCTGACTGGTATCGCCACGTTGGCTTCCGCCCCTGCTGCTGAAGCGCAGCGTTTCGACCGCGGTCGACCTTCCATTACCTTGTATGCCGGAACCGACTTCCGCGGACAGGCCATAACCATTACCAACGATGTGCCCGATCTACGCCAGCTCAATTTCGACGAAGCCGCTGGCAGTCTGGTGGCACGCGGGGATTGGCAGGTGTGTTTGGACCCCAACTATGGCAGCCGCTGCCGAACCTATAGTGACTCCATACCCAATCTGGAATCCTTCAAGGGCCGGATCTCCTCTATTCGCTATATCGGTCGTGGCGGCGTTGGGAATCCTGGTCCTGGTGGTGGCTTTGGTCCTCCAGGTGGCGGCTTTGGCACCCCACCGCGTTACAATGGCCAAACAACATCGGGTCGCGCCACGGTTTTCTTCCCGGGGACCATCACGCAAGGCCAATTTGGCGGGCGCAATGACGCTAACCAGTTCTGCCGTGACCAAGGTCTGCGCGATGCGGTCTATTCAGGCCAAGATCGCAATGGCAATCTCGAAGACGTCCTCTGCCGTCGCTAATCTCGTTCAGATCAAAGCAAAAAGGCCGCGGTGTTGCCACCGCGGCCTTTCTTTTTAGTCTGTGCGTCAAACGCTTAGAAGTCGAGCGAAACGCGACCATACACGTAACGGCCCGAGAAGCCGAATGGTGAATAACGCGAGAACGCCGTTGCGCCCGAGTTGTTCAACGTTGTGAAGGTCGATGGCGTCAACACCGTGGTGCCTGGCGTCATACGTGGGTAGACGTCGGTTGCGTTTTCAACGCCCAAAGTCAGGCTAATCTTGTCAGTCAGCTTGTAGCGGCCTTCGATGTCGAACAGGACCTCTGGGGTCAGCACGATATCGCGCGCGGCGTCGGTGCCGGGCTCAGTCACTTCACCATAATAGGTGGCCTTGAAGGTGGTACCAAACTTGCCAAGGGTCCAATTCGTATTGAATGAAGCCTTTTCCTTTGGCTGGCCTTCGGTCAGCGTCAAGGTGTTGATGCGGTTAAACAATTGGGTTGGGGTCAAGCCAATTGCGGTCAAGGCTGGAATGACCGGGGTCTTGTCCAACTTGGTTTCGTTGACGCTCAAGCTACCGGTAAAGTCAAAGCGACCAAAGTCCGTGCGCAAGCGATAGCTGGCCACCAGATCCGCACCCTTGGTGGTGCTGTCCACACCGTTCAAGAAGAAGCGAACGGCGTTGATGCCGACGATGCCATTGGCCGCGAGCAAAGTCGTCACAGCTGGCTGGTTCAGGTTTTCCGACAGCACGATGCGGTCGGTCAATTCGATTTGATAGGCATCCAAGGTGACGTTGAAATCACCAAAGCGCAGAACGCCGCCCAGCGAGTAGTTCACCGATTCTTCTGGCTTCAAAGCCGTACCGCCCAGAGCGCGACCAATCCGGTCGGTCGAAGGCACAGTCAAGATTTCCAGCGGCACACCAGCAACCACGTTGGTGGACGATGCGGTGAAGAATTGCTGCTGCAAGCTTGGAGCACGGAAACCGGTCGAGACCGAACCGCGCAGAGCGAAGGTTTCGTTGAAGTCATAGCGACTAGAAATCTTGCCGCTGAGATTGTTTCCGAAGTCGGTGTAGTCTTCGACTCTAACCGCGCCAGATACCAAAAGCGCGTCGGTTACATTGACTTCAAGGTCGATATAGCCACCGATTGCATCGCGCGAACGACCGACTTCGTTGGATGGCTTAAAGCCGCCAAAGCCTTGCGAGCCAGCCACAAAAGCGCCTTGTTGGAAGTAGGAGCCTGGCTCACCCGCAAAGATTTCATAATGATCGCGACGCGCTTCAAGGCCGACGGCAACGTTTAAGTCAGATGCCAAGCCAACGTTGTAGCCCTTAACGCCCGACAAGTTGATGACAGTCTGGGTATTGTTGAAGCCACCAGCGTTGAACGAGGTTTGGCTTGCGACGCCCAACGAGCGGTTCAAGGTGTCACGGATTACGAATTCCATTTCGTTGAAACCGCGGTTCAAGCTCAGATCAACGTCCCAGCCATTCCACTTGGTCTCCAAACCCAAGGCAAACGAGCTATCAGTGATCAGCGAGTTGATCTTTGGCAAGAAGCCGTTTGGATAGATTTCGACGACGTTGCGGCTGTCAGCTGGCCAACGGAAGAAGGCGGCTGAGGTGGAATCGCGGCCTTGGACACTTGCCCAGCCATATAGGCGGGTCGTGTCGCTCAAGTCGATGTTGGCGTTCGCAAACAATGTACCTTGGATCAGCTCACCGTCACCATATTGTTGGTTCCAGCGGTTAATGGTGGCTTCGCGTGGATCGAGCGCGCCACTTGGCAACAGGTTGTAAAGACGACGGGTGTCATAACCTTGGCGGTTGATCGACTCGCGGTTTTGAATTTCTGCTGCAATCGTCAAAGAGCCATTGTCAAACAAAGGCAAACCGACCCAAGCATTAACTGTGGTGGTTGCACCGTCGCTCGCATCGCGCGACTTGATCGCTTGCCAGCTTGGGTTGGCAACAATGTTGGCTGCCGTGAAGTTGGTGGTGCCGTTTGGCAAAGCAGGTGCTGGGTCGGTGGTCACCGTAGTTTGACGCTGGCCGTAAGACACCGTCACATTGCCACCTTCGCGGCGCTGCTTCAGGCGCAAGTTGATCACGCCGGCGATGGCGTCAGAGCCATATTGAGCCGAAGCGCCATCGCGCAGCACTTCAACCGATTCCAAAATGCCGGTTGGGATGGTATTCAAGTCAACCGCCGAGGAGCCGCGACCGATTGAACCGTTGATGTTAACCAGAGAAGCGGTGTGACGACGCTTGCCATTGACTAAGACCAAGGTTTGGTCTGGAGCCAAGCCACGCAAGGTCGCTGGACGTACCGAGTCAGTGCCGTCCACGATAGCTGGACGCGGGAAGTTGAAGCTTGGGAGCGCGGTTGCCAATTGCTGGTTCAATTCTGGCGAACCTTGTTGAGCCAATTGTGCTGACGTCACAACGTCCACAGGTGCTGCGGTGCTCAGTGCAGAGCGCGCCGCCACACGGGTCCCGGTCACAACAACGACTTCGGCTTCTTTGGTGGCTGGGGCTTGTTGCGCAAACGCTGGCGCGGCCAAAGCGGCGGCACCCATCGCGACGATCATCGCGCGAATAGAAATGTCCATTTTTTTCGGTCCTTTTGGGTGGGTACTCACCCGCAGGGGTGCATGTGACCCTCGAAGCTGGTCGATTCAAGTCGATCATTGTCACAATCCTGATATCGAGGGGGTGAATCGCCGCCTTAGTGGTCGATATGTTGCACAATGGTCACAATTTGGAGTTCACGCTGAACTGACTTGCATCAGGCGACGCGGGGTGCCACGACTAGGCCAGCGCCGAGATCACGAAGAATCTCGCACTTTAGGAGACGTCCATGCATCCAGTACACCATGCGGCACAAACACCAGACAAGCCCGCCGTTATTATGGCAGGCTCTGGCAATAGCTTAAGTTATGGCGCGCTTAACGGCCGCTCAAACCAAGTCGCCCATCTACTCCGCAGCCACGGGCTGACCCCTGGCGACGCGATTGCCGTCTTGCTCGATAATTGCCCGGACTATTTTGAGATCGCTTGGGGGGCCCAACGGGCCGGCCTTTATTTCACGTGTCTGTCTACAAAGCTGCAGGTTGATGAGATCGCTTATATCCTGACAGACTCGCACGCCAAGGTCCTGTTTGTTGGAGCTAATCTGTTGGCTGTGGCCGAAGAAGCGCTGGCCCACGCGGATGTAAAAATTCCTGTGCTTGTGATTGGTGACGAACCCAAAGGCCATACAATTTATTCAGAAGCGCGCGATGCTCAGCCAAATGGGCCAATTGCCGATGAAAGTGCCGGTGCCGACATGCTCTATTCGTCCGGCACGACTGGTCGTCCAAAGGGCATCAAAATTCCGCTTACCGGTGCGCCAATTGACACACCCAACGCGCTGCAGATGATGGCGCAAGCGATTTATGGGATTTCGGCGGACAGCCAGTACTTGTCTCCTGCGCCGCTCTATCACGCAGCGCCACTGCGTTGGTGCATGTCCGTTCATAAGATCGGCGGCACGGTTGTGGTGATGGAAAAGTTTGAGCCCGAGACCTATTTGGCCACGGTTGAACGCCATCGCATCACCGACAGCCAGTTAGTGCCCACCATGTTTGTGCGTATGCTGAAACTGGATGAAGGCATCCGCAAAGCCTATGATCTTTCGTCGCTCAAAATGGCTGTGCACGCTGCAGCCCCCTGCCCGGTTGCTATCAAAGAACAGATGATGGCGTGGTGGGGTCCGATCATCCATGAATATTATGCCGGCACGGAGGGGAATGGCTTCTGCACCATCAGCCCCCAAGATTGGTTGCGCAAAAAAGGTAGTGTTGGGAAGGCTTTGTTGGGCGAGCTTCGGATCGTTGGCGAAGCGGGTGAAGTTGTGCCGACCGGGGAGTCTGGTACCGTCTATTTCGCTAACGGGCCACAATTTGAATATCACAACAGCCCAGAAAAAACTGCCGATAGTCGCAATGCCCAAGGCTGGTCGACATTGGGCGATGTGGGCTATGTCGATGAAGAAGGTTTCTTATTCCTAACAGACCGCAAGGCTTTCATGATCATTTCGGGTGGGGTCAATATCTATCCACAAGAAAGCGAGAATATATTGGTTACCCACCCAAAAGTTGCCGATGTGGCTGTTTTTGGTGTACCAAATGAAGAGTTTGGCGAGGAAGTGAAAGCTGTGGTTCAGCCAATGGACATGGCTGACGCAGGACCCGAATTAGAGGCGGAACTCCTCGCATTCTGCCGCGCCAGCATTAGCCATGTGAAAGCACCCCGTTCGATTGACTTTATGGCAGAATTGCCCAGATATCCCACCGGTAAACTCTACAAGCGGCTGCTACGCGACCGCTATTGGGCCGGTCGGGAGAGCAAACTTGTCTGAAGGTAAGAACCAAGCACAAAAGGAACTCTGGAACACTTTTGCGGGGGAGCGTTGGACGAGGCGGCAAGTCGATATTGACGCCATGCTGCTGCCTTTTACTCAGGCCCTGATGGAAGCCTCAGGGCTCTTAGATAGCGCGCCGCAAGTTGTTTTGGATGTGGGCTGTGGCTCTGGCGAAACCTCGCTAATCATGGCGGACCTTGGTCACAGCGTGACGGGCGTGGATATCTCAACCTCTTTGCTGGCCTTGGCCTGCAAGCGCGCCGGCGATCGCACAAACGTCTCTTTTTTGGAAGCAGATGCTTCAGAAGCAGCCTTTGATCGCCAGTTTGACCTGTTGATCTCCCGTTTTGGTGTGATGTTCTTTGACGACCCTCAGGCTGCTTTCACGCATATGGTTCAACATGTGAAGCCAGGTGGCCGGGTCGTATTTGTCTGTTGGCGGCCACCTGGCGAGAATGAATGGGTGACCATGCCCATGGGGGTTTTGGTCAGTGTAACTGAACCACCCGCCCCACCGCCACCCGACGCGCCAAGTCCGTTTGCATTCGCCAACCCTGAGCGGGTCACCGCAATTTTGGAAGGGGCAGGTTTAAGAGATGTGCGGTTTACACCAATAGACGCGGCCATGGCGATGGGATCGGACAAAGGTGCCGTTCAAGCCGCAGATTTTGTTATGGAAGTTGGTCCCGCGGCCCTCCCTATCGCGCTCCTGAGGCCTGAAGTCGTGGCGATGGTCCGCGAGAAAATGGAACTTGAAATCCAGCCGCGTCTTGACGATGGCTATTTGAACCTAGGTGGCGCAATCTGGATCGTTGAAGCGCGCAAGCCTTAACGGCACCCGTTTCTAGGGTTTATCCCGATACTTGTTGGTGATGGGATAGCGCCGGTCTCGGCCAAAGTTGCGGGTGCCGATCTTGACGCCTGGCGGCGCTTGGCGGCGCTTATATTCGGCGACATAGAGCAAGTTCTGGATCCGGTGAACCACTGCTGGATCATGACCGCGCGCGATCACATCCTCAATCTCAGCCTCTTCCTCAACAAAGCCATGCAGCATGTCGTCGAGTGCAGGATAGGGCGGCAAGCTATCTTGATCAGTCTGATTTTCCCGCAACTCTGCCGACGGTGCTTTGTCGATGATGCGCTGGGGAATGACTTCGCCTTGAGCGCCAAGCCCAATGTGGCAGGTGTGGGCGTTACGCCAACGCGACAGGGCATAGACCTCCATTTTATAAAGGTCTTTCAACGCATTATAACCGCCACACATATCCCCATAAAGCGTCGCATAGCCGACTGCCATTTCGCTTTTGTTCCCCGTCGTCAAAACCATGTGGCCAAACTTGTTAGATAGCGCCATCAACAAAACGGCCCTGCTACGGCTCTGAATGTTTTCTTCTGCGATCCCAGATTCGGTGCCTTCAAACTGGCCGCTCAACATGTGTGCGAAAGCGTCTACCGCTGGTTCAATTGAGATAACGTCATAGGGAATGGCCAAACGACGCGCATTGTCAGCGGCATCTTCCAAGCTTTCTTGGCTGGTAAAGCGCGACGGCATCATCACACAGCGTACCCGGTCGGGCCCCAAAGCATCTGCTGCCACAGCCGCACTCAGCCCTGAATCGATCCCACCAGAAAGCCCCAATAGAACACCCGGGAACCCGTTCTTATTGACGTAATCCCGCAAGGATAGAACCATAGCGGCATAGTCGGCCGCCTCGCCTTCTACTTGCTCAAGTTGGTCTGCAGCGGAACAAGCCCAAGTCTCACCTTGTTTTTCCCAATGCGCGCCCGACAGGCATTCCTCGAAATTGGGCAGTGTTTGCACGCAGGCCCCACTTGAATCTAAGGTAAAGCTGCCACCGTCAAAGCAAAGCTCATCCTGACCACCAACTTGATTGACATAGATGAGGGGCAGGCCTGTTTCTGAAACCCGCGCCCGCGCACTGGCTAAGCGTTCCTGCTTGACGGGGCGACGATAGGGTGAGCCATTTGGCACAATCAAAAGCTCAGCACCTTGTTGTTTGAGGCTTGCGGTGACGCGGTCAAACCAAATGTCCTCGCAAATGGGGATTCCAACTTTGATACCTGCAATAGTCACCGGCGCGGGCAAGGGCCCAGCGTCAAATACCCGCTTCTCGTCAAACACGGCATAATTGGGCAATTCGTGTTTAAACCGCAGGTCGGATACACGCCCCTCTGACAGGATCGCGACAGCATTATAAAGACCCTCTGCATGGCGCCAGGGTGTGCCGATGATGACAGACAGTCGCGTTCCAGCTGTTTCGCCAGCTAACTCCGCAACAGCCGCCTGACAATCCTTCACGGCTGCGGGCTTCAGCACCAAATCTTCTGGTGGATATCCAATCAAAAACAATTCAGTGAAAACAAGGATATCTGCATCAAGCCTCAAAGCCTCACGCAGGCTTGTCTTAGCTTTGGCGAGATTGCCCGAGATATCCCCCACAATCGGGTTTAGTTGGGCGGAGACGATGTGCAGCTTTGGTTGGGTCTGGCTCATAAGCCTAAACTAACCCGTTACGCGGATTGGTTCAAAGGTTTGCGCTGAGAATGGTTTCAATCTGCAAGGCAAGGTCCATTGCAGTTAGCGCATCTTGATTGGAGACCTCGACATAGGGGGCGGAGCAAGCAGCCACAAACTGAGCCAACATTTGGGCGACCGGGTCTGAATCTTGGGCCACAAAGGGCTTTGGGTTTGGCCAATTGACGCCATGAGAGACAACGCCGCGCACAAAGTCGACGCTCATCTGCGATTGCCCTTGTCCCGTATCCATAATCCATTGCGTCGTGCGAACACTGGCGGTGCGCGTCGCACGTAGGCGGGCTTCGCAACCACCTTTGAAGCGGATGCGCGCTTCCGCAGAATCAATCGCAGCACCCCGTCCACCCAGTTTTGTTGCCCGAACTGAAACCGCGCGCGAGCCAAACAAAACAGCCGCGACATAAATATCTTGAATCATCAGATCCAGAATAACCGACACATCGCTGACATGCTCACGCGGGGGGGCTTCGCGAATAGCTTCAAAACTCCGTAATCCAGCCATCCCTGGTGCAAGGCCGAGTGCGCCAAGCATCGGGCCTTCGCGGTGGCCGACTTGCAAGATTAATTGCCTCGCGCGCGCCTCTGCCACCATCTTTTGAGCTTCGTCACGGGAGGTCGCAATCGGGCGCTCAACAAGGACATGACAGTCATGCGCCAAGGCATGCAGACTTAAGCGCCCATGGGTGCCCGCTGGCGCAGCGATGATCACTGCGTCGGCCTGCTCTAGCAAGCTGTCTAGCGCCAAAGGTTCAATCCCAAATCGCGCGCACAAGCCCTCAGAGCGCCGCTCATCGGGTTCATAGAGACCGATCAGGCTTGCCCCCGGTGTCACGCGGAGCGCGGCAGCATGCCGCTCGCCTGCAACACCGGCACCAATGAGTCCCACTTTCATCAAGCTCTTACCGGCCCCTTTACCCATCATTCGGCAACCATCATTTGGCACCTAATATCGGGCCCGTTGTCCCGGCCTGTCACATAGACTTCATGTTTTTGTCACAAGCGAGTGGTGCTCAAGCATAAAACGCGGGCATCCATCAATCGCGCGCCAAGAAAAACTTCAGTAAACCAGCGATTTCCCTCTATCATTTGCAGCAAGCGCAAAAAGCCTTCGTCAAGATGACTTGACCCAACTCAAAAAAGGCCGTCATTCCCACCCATACAAGTGCACAAGAGTGCCAAGAGTTTTCAGGGAGAAGCACATGCCAGCAGTCACCTCAAAAGAAGTACGCTTGAAGTCGCGGCCAGAAGGTTCGCCGGTCGCAGAAAACTTCGAGATCGCCAGCGTCGAAATTGGAAGTCCAGCATCTGGCTTCGTCCAAGTGAAAAACCATTGGATGAGCGTAGACCCTTATATGCGCGGGCGGATGTATGACCGTCCTAGCTATGTGCCACCTTTCCAATTGGGCGAAGCGCTGCAAGGCCACGCCATTGGCGAAGTGATTGAGAGTGGCGATCCTGACTTCCAAGTGGGCGATATCGTGACCCACATGCTGGGCTGGCGAGAGTATGTTACCGGGCCCAAAGTATTGTTCACCAAGATCGACACCCACGGCATTCCCTTACAAGCCTTTTTGGGTGTGATGGGCATGCCCGGCATGACCGCCTATTGTGGTTTCCTCGAAATTGGCGCGCCAAAGCCCGGCGACACCGTGTTTGTGTCCGGCGCTGCTGGGGCTGTCGGGTCGCTCGTCTGCCAGATTGCTAAAATTAAGGGCTGTAAGGTCGTAGCTTCATGCGGCTCTGACGAAAAAGGTGCTTGGCTTAAGTCTGTGGGCGTAGATGAAGTCGTCAATTACAAAAAAGTGGCGAACTTGTTAGACGCGGTTCGCGCTGCTGCACCACAGGGCATTGATATCTATTTCGACAATGTTGGCGGCGAACATCTCGAAGTCGCTCTCGAAGTCGCCCGCCCCGGTGCCCGCTTTGCCGAATGCGGCATGATCAGTCAGTATAATGCCACAGAGCCTACCCCTGGCCCCCGCAATTTGGTCTACATTGTTGGTAAAAGCTTGAAGATCCAAGGCTTCATCGTCTCCAACTATGCCAGCATGCAAGGCCAGTTTCTGGCAGAAATGGGCGGCTGGATCAAAGACGGTCAAATCAAGTGGGAAGAGACTGTGATGGACGGAATTGATCAAGCTCCAGCTGCCTTCATAGGTCTATTCAGTGGGGCTAATGCTGGTAAAATGTTGGTCAAACTAGTCCAATAGGGCCAGCCAAAGATCGCGAAGCGAAGGCCAGTTTTGCACGCTTGGGCAGACTGGCCTTGCGCATTGTATTTCTTGGGTGACGAATGCCGTCTTGCCCTGTAGAAGCCCCGCTTCAAATTTCGACCCTGAATAGGAAACGACTCATGAGCCGCCTTTTCGACAATTATGTAATGGTTGACTGGTCGGCTGCGGCCAAGCCTGCAACTGGGGCGGATTCAATCTGGATCGGGACGTTGCGGCGCGATGTGCGGCTTCAGTTGCGCTTTGAAGCCCAAAATCCGCCAACTCGCAATGCCGCTTTTGAGGCGATCACCAGCCTCTTGGCAGAGTTTGACAAGCGCGGCGACCGCACCTTGATCGGTTTTGATTTCCCGTTTGGCTATCCGCAAGGAACTTCTGCCGCCTTGAAGTTTGAAGGTGCCCCTTGGCTGACTATGCAAGCCTTTCTATCCAAGGAAATCAAAGATAAACCTGATAATGCCAACAATCGCTTCCAAGTGGCTGCCATGATGAACCGCCTGATTTCAGGTGGGCCATTCCCATTCTGGGGCTGTCCGCCACGCGATGTGCTGACCACACTTCAATCGAAGAAGACCCGCCCACATGGGCCAGGGGATGTGCCGGAACACCGTTTAGCAGAGCAGGCCGCCAAGGGCGCAAGCCCGATTTGGAAGCTATATACGGCAGGCTCGGTGGGTTCGCAGGCCTTAATGGGGATCCCGGTTGTGAAGAAGCTGCGCGACACCCGCACCGACGCTCGCATCTGGCCATTTGAAACCGGCTATAAGGCTTTGTCGCGGGACGATCTCGACGGCGTCAAAATTGTGATGGCCGAGATTTATCCATCCATCGTCAAGGCCTTACCCGCCAGCGGCGAGGTGAAGGATTTGGCGCAAGTTCGCGCGATTGCAGAGCATTTCGCTGCTCTGGACGAAGCTGGAAAGTTAGCGGCCGCATTTGGCCCAGCCAAAGGCATGACCGAAGCGCAAATCGAGATGATTGAGCAAGAAGAAGGCTGGATTTTGGGGGTCTAGCCCGCCTAAAAATCTTTAGCGTCTTAAGACCCAGCCAATGACTGCGCCACCGACAATCGATGCTCCGGCATACAGGGTCCAGTGTGCCGGCTCGCCTTGATAAAACACTGCAAAGATTGCGATCGGTAGAAGCGCAGCCGATGTGCCGAGCAAGCCTAGAAAGGCAGTTGCCCCTGCTGTGCGTAATTCCCGCTTGCCAAATGTGCGCACGCTTGCCTCCCATCCTGTGCCGAAACCGCACAGATAGGTGAAAGGCAGCAAGATCGAGTCCAGCGCAAACCCTTCAATCGCTATTTATGGGGATAAGTCCGAACTGGCTTGGGGATTGGCTGCCTTTTCAACTTCAGTCGAAGTGATAGGCCCCAATAGCAAAAGGCGAACCACCAAAATGCCCGCAGAAACGATACTGGCGAGGGCAACCGCCTCAAGAAGCCCCCGTGCCCCGCGTTCAAAATGGATACAAAATAGCCATCCCAAGGGCGACATCACGAGCACATAGGAGACAAAGTGACTCACTGTTGGAAACCAAGGCGAGCCAAGAGCACGCAAGGCTTGGGCTGCTACGACTTGCAAGAAGTCTGGCACCGCCATCAGCCACACAAGGCCAACCAAAACAGCGCCATAGGCCATCAAGCTGGGGTCGGTTGTAAAGGCGCTAGCAATCGGTTCTGCCGCAACCCATGTCACCATAGAAAACAAAGCAGCGTAGACGCCAGAAAGGCCAAGACCCATCCAAGCAATCTTGCGCGCACCAACCAAGTCGCCGGCACCGCGTGCGTTTGAGGCGATCACAGCGGTCGCGGACGCAATGCCCATCGCCGGCATAAAGCCAATCGACATGATGTTCATCACAATGTTGAACGCGCCGACTTGAACAACGCCAGCCAGACCAGCGATTATCGTAAGGATATTGAAGGAGCCCGCCTCCAAAATCCCACTACCCGCGGCCGAGAGCCCAATGGAGACTTGTTCTTTGGCCTCACCCGGCGCTGCTCGGGTGGTAAAGTCCAGAAACCCAAACTGCTTGGCGTCTGGCATATTCAAGAGCCAGATCATGGCACCCGTGGCCAGGAACAATCGTGCACCTAGCGTACTCCAAGCCGCACCGTCTGCCCCTTGTAGAGGCACAAGATAGGTGGCTAGCGCCAGATTGACCACATTGGCACCGGCCATCAAGGCCAGGGCCACACGTGGCCGTGACAAGGCTTCTAAGGTTTTGGCGCACGTCAAATAGATGGCGTTGGGCAGCAAACTAAGACCCAAGATGGCCGCACAGGATGCTGCCCCTTTTGCCAAATCGGGTTGTTGACCCAAATGATTCAAAGCCCACAGGGCACCAAAGTGAAGCACGATGGCCAAGATGAAACCCATAGCTATGGAAGTCACAATGCCGCGCCGCCAAATCAGCCCAATCGCAAGGGGATTATTCTCGCCGTAGCGGCGCGCAGCCAAGACTTGCACGCCGACCAACAGCCCAATGGTTGCCACCAGGGCTGTACCATTCAAGCTCCACGCCAAAGCAAGTTCTGCAAGCTCTGTCGCGGAATGGCGGCCCACCAGTATGGCATCGACCAACCCCATCAACATGACGAGCACGTTCGACCCCGCAACGGGGCCAGCTAATAGAAGGAGTTTCTTCAGCAGCCCACCTTGCGGCAGAACTGCCGCATCGGGGGCAGAAGTCATGGTTTACCGGCGTCCTGACACCATTTTTGAGCGTGCCCACTGACGGCAATCGTCAGCGACCTCGAAGGCAGAGCGGATCTGCGCCTCGCCCGGCATTTGTGGATCGATATGGGTCGCAGCATCCACGGCTTGTTTAAAGGCAATCTCTGCTGCCCCAATCTGGCCAGAACGCAGATAAGCCCACGCCTCCACTAAGGATGGGGCGATTGGATCACGTGCCAGAAGCGTGAAAAACGGTTCGTCGGTCTCAGCCTTAGAGTAGGCGTCAAACTGGCTTGGCTCGATCTTGCTGCTCATGGGTGCTTCCTATTCGGTTAATCGACCATAGCAATCCGCCGCAGATAAGAAAGGGGGCGAATGAAGGAGAGATGCGAATTCTTGGCCGAATCCGGCATAGTGTTGCAGCGATGCCCGACCTGAACCTCGAAACAGACTATGCCAAGCAATTGCGTGTGCCGTTACACTCGGTTTGCGGGATTGATGAAGCCGGACGCGGGCCTTGGGCGGGACCTGTTGCGGCGGCTGCCGTAATCCTGAACCCCAATGATTTACCAAGCGGAATTGATGATTCTAAGCGCTTGACGCACGCTCAGCGCGAGGCCTTGTATGACGTCATTCGAGATCAAGCTTTGGACAGTTGCGTTGTGATGATCTCTGCGCAAGAAATTGATTCTACAAACATTCTCAAAGCGACCTTAGAAGGCATGGCCCGAGCGGTTCAAGGCTTATCCAGTGCTCCCAGTCTCGCCCTGATTGATGGTAATCGCCCGCCGACGCTTCCTTGCCCGAGCTTTTGTGTGGTCGGCGGCGACCGGCTCTCGCTGTCCATTGCAGCCGCTTCCATTCTGGCCAAGGTCGCGCGCGATCGGATTATGACTGAGGCAGATGATCTCTATCCCGGTTACGGATTTGCCCAGCACAAAGGCTATGGCACGAAAGCCCATCAGCAAGCCTTAGAACGTTTGGGCCCCTGCCCGATCCACCGGCTGAGTTACAGGCCGGTCGCGAAAGTCTTGCAGGCCTTGTTAGATTAAACTTCCGCAATGTTGCGACCGCTTAAGACGGAATAGCGGTACGCAAGACGTTTCTTATCTCGACGGGAACAAACCTCTGGAGATGTGAAATGAAACCAATTCAAAGCTTGTTGGCTGCTGCTGTGGCCCTCGTCCTCTTGGCCGGTGCCCCTGCTGCTGCCAAGGATCGCGACAATAATCCCCCTGGTCGAGCCGGTGGCCCCGGTACCAATTGGGAAAACCCACCAGGTGCCCGTGGTGGCCCCGGTGCATCACCTGATCGCATTTACCGCCACAAAGGGACACGCTACACCTTCGCACGTCATCATCACGGCTATTACTACAATGCCCATTTTGGTTATTGGCACCCGAACTACGGGTTCTGGAACCAAAAATCGCGCTGCTGGTTCGACAACGACTCTAATCCCCCAGGTCCGGTCGGCGGACGCGGCACCAACTGGGAAAACCCTCCGGGCATTCGCGGTGGCCCAGGTGCATCACCTGATCGGTATCGCAGCTGCCGCTAGGTTTGGTGCGGGCCCTCACAAAGGCCCGTTACCAAGGATCGCCTAAGCCCTGAGGTGATCTAACACGCGCCGCCCTTTGACATCCCCCTTCAGAGGGCGGCCAACGTGAAAAAAGTTTTGCAGTAGGATTGCAGAAAAAAAGAATCACTGACTCGATTTGTGAATCCTTTTTTAACCCTAATAGATTCAATTGCCCCTAACACTAAAAGGGGTACAGAATGTCAGCAAATTATGAAAACCGCATTTTGATTGGCGATTGTATTGAACTCATGAACAGCCTGCCTGAAGGCTCTGTCGATATGATTTTTGCGGACCCCCCCTATAATCTCCAACTGGGTGGCGACCTGACTCGTCCTGACAATTCCAAAGTTGCTGGCGTCGACGACGACTGGGACAAGTTTACTGACTTCGCAGCCTATGACGCCTTTACCAAGGCTTGGCTGGCTGCGGCGCGACGTTGCCTATCCGACACCGGCACAATCTGGGTGATCGGTTCGTATCACAACATTTTTCGCGTTGGCGCGACTTTGCAAGACCAAGGCTTTTGGATCTTGAATGACGTCATCTGGCGCAAGACCAATCCAATGCCAAATTTCAAAGGCACGCGTTTTCAAAACGCGCATGAAACCATGATCTGGGCAACCAAATCTGCCAACCAAAAGCGCTACACCTTTAATTATGATGCGCTAAAAGTCCTCAATGACGACCTGCAAATGCGCTCTGACTGGTCCATTCCCATTTGCTCAGGGCAAGAGCGCTTGAAGGATGTGTCTGGCAAAAAAGTGCACCCAACACAAAAGCCAGAAGCCCTGCTGCATCGCATCATGATGGCTGCTAGCAAGCCAGGCGATCTGATCTTGGACCCCTTCTTTGGCTCTGGTACCACCGGAGCGGTCGCAAAAGCCTTGGGTCGCCGCTGGATTGGCTTGGAGCGTGACACTGGTTATGCCATGGCCGCTGAGCAACGCATTTCGCGCGTAGAGCCCGGTCATCTCGACGATCTCGCGGTGATGAAGTCGAAAAAGGACGAGGTCCGTGTTCCCTTTGGTACCATTGTGGAACAGGGCCTCTTGCGGGCTGGCGATGCGATCTACTCGCCGCGCGGTGACGTGGCTGCCCGCGTACGCGCGGATGGCTCGATCATGGCTGGCGAAATGGTTGGCTCTATCCATCGTGTCGGGGCTCAAGTTCAACACGCCCCTGCCTGCAATGGCTGGACCTATTGGCACCTGCGCACCGATTCCGGGCTCGTTCCAATTGACACGTTGCGGCGTGAAATGCGCGCGCGCATGGCGGCCTAAATCCCAACGTTAAAGCGGGCCGCCTTTAAATCGGCCCGCTTGCACGCAATTTGCCAATCCTCTTTAGCGCAATAATAACCTCAGGGTCGTATACGACGGGTAATGAGCCTGCGTATTGTACCCCCTCGTTCTTTTGACTTGACAGCTAGCCTGACGGTTGCGGTTGCTGCTTTTCTGGCACCGATAGCACTTCTACTTCTCCTGTTTCTGCAAGAACAGCAGAAGGCCATCGACTTTGCGCAAAAGGAAATTCGTGGCGTCGAAATGGCCAAGGCCATCAACAAGGCTGACATCAGCCTTGGCCAAGCGTTGTTTCAGACCGAAACCAGTGGCGCGCTGACCTCTCAACTTTTCACCTCGGTTTCAGACCTCAAGCGGGCGCAGGGCCGCTATGGCCAAACATTTTCCACCGAAAGCACAGTCGAGCAAGTTTCAGAAGATTTGCTCGAGATTGCAGCCAGTGGCAAAGCTGAGATCGGTCAGGTCAACTCCAGTCGCTCAAAATTACGGACGTTGACCGGGCAAGTTGGGGACGCGTCCAATTTGATCTTGGATCCCGAACTTGATTCCTATTATCTCATGGACTTGTTGATTGTTCGCTTTCCAGAGACCCAAGCGATCTTGGACGCCAAAGCCGCCGCGATGGGCTATTTCCGGAGTGAAGACAAGACAAATGTCACGACGGATGGCAACGAGCTTCTGCGCCTAAGCGGCGGCTACCGGGTAACAATCAGCCAACTTGAAGATTCAGCTGCATCGGCCCTGCGTCACTCGCGACGGTCAGAGCGTCTTGGTATTTTCCAGAGTGAATTTGCCGAAGGTATTCGCGCCTTAGACCGCCTCGATGTTTACACGCGCCGTCTATCAAGTGGGACTGAAAGCTTTGAGCCCAAAGTTGCCGCCTCACTTGAATGGCAGGCGCGCAAGCAATTTCATGACGTCAGCCTGATTGTTGCGAACGAACTAACCAGTCTTTTAGAAGAACGGATTGAGCGCCTTGAAACGGCGCGAAACCAATCGCTGTTTGCTACATCTTTTCTCTTTGTGGTCGCACTTGTCTTTGTATTCGCTTTTTTACGCTTCCGCGTCACTAAGCCTTTGACACTTCTGACTCACGTCGCTGAGCGCTTTGTGGGAGGTGACTTAAGCGAAGAAACACCACTTCAAGAGCGGGCGGACGAAGTAGGTGCTTTATCCCGTGCTTTTGAGCGATTGCGCATTGATGCAGCAGGGCGGCTTGAGGCCGAAGCAGAACGGGCAAGTGCAGTTGCCGCCAATAAGGCGAAATCTGCGTTCTTGGCGATTATGAGCCATGAATTGCGCACGCCGCTTAACGCTGTGATCGGATATGCCGAAATCCTTGAGGAAGACCTGCAAGGCACAAACCAGTTACAAAGCCGTGCCGATGCAGAACGAATTAAGGCTGCAGGCAAGCATTTGCTTGGTGTAATCAACCAGATCTTGGATTTGTCAAAGATTGAAGCAGGCTCCATGGAGACGGAGGTGATCGCTTTTTCTCCGGCGGCTATCCTGCAAGAAGTCGCCGACACCATTCGCCCTATTCTTGAGGCCAATGGCAATGTGCTTGCCATCCAATCGGAACCGATCACAAACGCCCTCGGCGACCCGATGCGGTTGCGACAATGCCTCTATAATCTCGCCTCTAACGCAGCAAAATTCACCAGCCAAGGGGTTGTCACGCTTGAGTTGAAGCAGCAGGGCGATCATTTGCTGTTCCAAGTCAAAGACACTGGAATTGGGATGACCGCTGAGCAAGTGACGCGCATCTTTGAGCCGTTTGTCCAAGCCGACGACTCCACCACCCGAAAATTTGGTGGCACTGGCCTTGGGCTTGCCATCACGCGCAAGCTTGCTCGATTAATGGGTGGCGATGTGACGGTTAGCAGCGAACCCGATGTCGGATCGATGTTTGAGTTGACCATTTTGCAATATGACAAAGCGCACCGGGGCGACGAACCCCTATTTAGAGAAGAAGCCAAGCAAAAGCGTCGTTCATTGGCTGCTTAGCGATTAACTGCCAAATCGAGAGCGCGTTGACCTGATGCGATTATCTTCTGCATCAGACTGGGTAGAGCTGCCGTCCCCAAATCCGCCAATGCTAAATGATGAAAGCCATCTAAGTTTTGCACATGGGCGTGCAGGATAGCAAAAATGTGCATCCGAAGTTCGAAATGGGTGAAGACGTGGCGAACCGGCTCACCCTCACTCCACTTGGCTTCCAGATCGTTTTCCCAAATCACGATTTCAGACTTCTCATAAGGTGTATCGCGCCACGGAAGGTTTGGCACCTCCAACATGCCACCCAATAGGCCTTCATTTGGCCTGCGCCGAACCAAAACACCGTTGGGACCTAGGTGAACAAAGGCGACGCCAAAGCGAACGGGCTTAGCTTTCTTGGCTTGCTTCTTGGGATAGTCAGCCGCACATTGGTTTGCATAAGCCGCACAGCTTTCAGACCACGGACAAAGCCCGCACGCCGGGTTTCGAGGCGTACAAATTGTCGCCCCTAGGTCCATCATCGCTTGGGCGAAATCACCCGGCCTATAGGGATCCTCGAACTTAGACGCCGCATCGCGAAAGATAGGTTTAGCTGCAGGCAAAGCCGCTTCAATCAACCACAAGCGCGACAAAACCCGCTCAACATTTCCGTCCACAGGCACATGGGGCAAGTCAAAGGCGATGGCCGCTACCGCGGCTGCCGTGTAGGGGCCAATGCCCTTGATCGCGAGTAAACCGGTTAAAGAGGCTGGAAAGCCGCCCAATGCTGCAGCCGCTTTGGCCCCTGCATGCAGATTGCGGGCACGGGCATAATAGCCAAGCCCCGCCCAAAGCCCGAGAATATCGTCCAAAGGCGCAGCCGCTAAATCCCCCAATTTCGGATAGCGCGCCAGAAAAACTGCGAAATAGGGCTTAACCGTAACAACCCCGGTTTGCTGCAACATGATTTCAGACAGCCATACGTGGTAAGGGTCCGGGCGTCGCCCCGCTTGCCCCTCAGCCGGTGGCACGCGCCACGGCAGGAGACGAGCATGGCTGTCATACCAAGTCAGCAATTGGTGCCGCAGGACGGCAATCCTATCAAGCGGTGGCTTGTCCATGACCCGTCCCTAGCTGCTTTGCCAATCAAATACATCAGGGCCTCGCAGAGTGGCATTGAATAGGGTAAGCATCCGCCATGCCCAATCCGGATCACGACGACCACAGCTTTGACCCGAACCTAGAGGTTGCGGCTACGGCGTGGCTGTCGCAACGGCGTGGCAAACCGGTTTGGGCCGGCCCGCCGCCGGTAGCGCGCCTCATCGCCAATTTGGTCCCGCAAGATCAACGCAAGGCGGGCATGACCGCGCGAGAGCTGCAAGCCCGTTGGGCCGAGATCGTTGGCGACAAGATTGCGACCATTTGTCAGCCTGATCAGATTAAAGGCGAAACACTGGTCCTAAAGGTCGTTGCCGCAGCAGCCCCCCTGCTTTCGATGCGATCGGCTGAAATTGTCGGACTTGTTCGTCTCGCTGGGGCCAGTAAGATCAAAAAGTTGTCGTTGGTTCGTGCACCACTCAAACAAGCGATGAAAGCACCCGCTACGGCCTCAAAACGAAAATTGAACGCCACTGAGCAGCGAAAACTGGATGAACAGCTTGAACAGGTGACACAACCAAGCTTGAAAGCAGCCTTGACTCGGTTGGCCGAAGCCACCGCATCTATCGACTAAGTGATGACCTTGCCCGATAAGGGCGCTTAGCATGACAAAGCGGCTTCGCCTCCATACGATGCACGCGCAAGAGGAGTGACCAGATGTCTATTCAATTCCGCACCTTTGGTGCCGCAGCCAAATTCGCCGTCGTTGCCGCAGCTTTGGCTTTGAGCGCTTGCAGCCCATCGACTGGCGGCAAGTCGGGGGGTGCGCCAGCCAGCGCACTCGAGACCGCCAGCGATTTTCCCATGGGCTCTAAAGATGCCAAAGTGGTGATGATTGAATATGCATCCATCACCTGCCCACATTGCGCCAACTTCCACACGAATGTCCTGCCAACGATCAAGGAAAAATACATCACACCCGGAAAAGTGCGTTATGTGTTTCGCGAATTCCCAACCTTGCCGGTTGAACTGGCAACTGCAGGCCATTTGTTGGCGCGGTGCGCAGGTGGGGAAAAGCGCGACCAAGTTATTGATGCCCTCATGCGCGGGCAACGGGAGTTGGTCACACAAGCTCAAGGTCCATTAGGCGCTAAGCAAGCGCTTTTGAATGTCGCGGTTTCGGTTGGAATGAATGAGTCCCAATTTGACGCCTGCATGGCCAATCAAGATCTGCTCAAAGTCTTGGTGGACGTGCAAGAAGGCGGCGTGAAAGCTGGTGTTACAGGAACCCCGTTCATCTTCATCAATGGCGAGAGTTTTGAGGGCCCAGCTAGCCGCGAAATTAATGTTGATGATATGACCAAAGCACTCGACGCGGCACTGGCTAAGGCGAAGTAAGGTCATACGCTGTTGCACCAACGCCGCCCGTTGCAGGACTGTCGTCGAGCCAAACAGTGGCAGACACGGGCGGCTGCTTGCCTAATCGCAGGGCTCGCGGCATTGGCTGTGCCAAGCGATTGGGCGGTGGCTAATGAAACGCCAAAAGCACTTGCTGTTCCGGCCCCAGTGGCGGATTGGGCCTTGGGTTCAGAGCGGGCACAAGTTACCTTGCTTAAATATGGCAGCCTCACCTGTTCGCATTGCGCAGACTTCAACAATCAGGTGTTGCCGCGGATCAAGGCGACTTATGTCGACACAGGGCGAGTACGCTATGTATTTCGTGCCTTTCCAACCCCACCCGCCGGGCTTTCTTATCCCATGCATAGCTTAGCCCGGTGTGCGGGGCCTAAGGCTTATCATCGTGTCGTGGATGCTTTCTTCCAAAAGCAGAAAGTCATCTTTGACGCGGCTCAGCAAGGTACTGGCGCGAAGGATGCGGTCTATTCGATCTTTACAGAAGCAAGCGGCATGAGTGCAGCACAAGCAGATGTGTGCTTGCGCACCCAATCTTTTGCCGATGAAGTCAATCAGCAATCTTTGAAGGGCGAGGAGATGGGGGTTCGGGGCACGCCGAGCCTCTTCCTACAAACCGCCAAGGGCGTTACCCTTCTGGCTCCACCCTATGATGTCGAAAGCGTCAGCCGCGCCTTAGATTCCGCACTTGCCTCGCTGCCTCCCAACCCCACTGCGAAGCCAGCCAAAGCCAAAGCGCCATCAAAGATCAAGACCAAGGCCAAGAAGCGATGAGGGTTACCGATCTACGCGTGGTCGGGTTTAAGTCCTTTGTGGACCCGGTGCATTTAAAAATCGAACCAGGCCTAACTGGCATTGTTGGGCCCAATGGCTGCGGCAAATCCAATATTCTTGAATCCCTACGCTGGGTGATGGGGGCAACGTCGGCCCGTGCCCTTCGCGGTGGCGAAATGGATGATGTGATCTTTGCGGGCACCGACAAGCGCCCTGCCCGCGACATTGCCGAGGTTGTCATCAGCCTCGATAATCGCGAAGGCCGCGCGCCGGCCCCATTTGACCAGGATCCAGTGCTCGAAGTTTCCCGCAAAATCCGCCGGGCGGCAGGCTCAAGTTTCAAGATCAATGGCAAAGAAGTGCGTGCACGAGATGTGCAGCTTTTATTTGCGGATGCGTCCACGGGGGCCAATTCACCGGCTTTGGTGCGACAAAACCAAGTCAGCGAATTGATCAATGCCAAGCCAGAAAACCGTCGTCGAATCTTAGAAGAGGCGGCAGGTATTTCCGGTCTTTATACCCGCCGCCATGAAGCTGAACTTAAACTGCGCGGCGCGCAAACAAACCTAGAGCGGCTCGACGATGTCATCCAAGCCATGCAGGACCAATTAAATGGTCTGCGTCGCCAAGCTCGCCAAGCGACCAAATATCGCGCGGTAGCCGAAGAAATCCGCACGCTGGAAACCTTCTTGTTCGCGCAACGCTTCAACGAAGCCCAATCCGCTCTGATGCTGGCGCAGGAAAACCAACACAAAGCCGAGCAAGAACTGGCAGATGCCACTCTAGCGGCCAATAAGGCCGCAGCTGCGGCGGAAAATTCTGATGAAAGTCTGGGCAGACTTCGGGAAGAACAGGCTGTAGCCGAAGCCCTCCTCCGCCGACTTGAGGGTCAGCGGATCGCCTGCGAGCGTGATTTGCAAAGTGCGCGGGATGCCCTTCGCGCCGCTGAAAGCGACTTGGTTCGCATTCGCAATGATAAAGCGCGCGAACAAACCCTGTTTGAAGATGCCAACCAAAATTTGCAGCAGGTCACAGAAGCTTTGGCAACCTTACCTGACCGAAGTGCTTTGGATGGCCAGGTTGAACAAGCAAAGGCAGCGACTGCGCGGGCTAATGAGATACGAGAGGCTGCAGAGGCGACTCTGACCGCAGCCATTTCCCAGCGCGCTGCAGCGGTCGCGGAACGCACTGCACAAACGCGCGCATTTGAAGATGCCAAGGGACAACTCCGTCGTCGGCAAGAGGCTGTTGCACGCATCGAGGCTGAGGTTGAGAGGCTGCGCCAAGCCCTTCCAAACGACGATGTCCTGATCATCGCGCGCAAGGAAGCCGAAGCCATAACGGAGGCGGCAAATGCAGCCGCCGAGCGCGCGGACCAGAGCGAGAAAGAAGCTGAAGAAGCAGCCGGCCTCGAGACAGCGGCACGCGAAGCTGCCCGCCAAGCGCAAAACCAGTTGGACCGACTGACATCAGAACTTAAAGCTCTCGAGGCCATGACCAAAAAGCCAGTCGCAGGTTCTTGGGCCAAGGTTCTCGACACCATTCGCCCGCAGGCGGGCTATGAGCGCGCGGTCGCGGCGGCCTTTGGTGATGAATTACAAGCGGCTCTTGATGCGAACGCGCCAGCCGCTTGGACGGGTCAAGAGATCCGCGACTTTGACTGGCCTGATGGGGTCACTGCGCTATCCGCGTTTATGACGCAAGTGCCGCCCCAACTCGAAGCACGTCTTGCGGGGATTGGCGTCGTCGATAGGGCTATGTTTGATCGCCTGACCGACTTGCCGACCGGCGGCCGACTGGTGACTCTGGAAGGGGACATGCGACGCTGGGACGGATTTGTTCGGCGCAAAGATGCGGTTTCTTCGGCTGCTGTTGAGCTGGAGCAGCGCACTCGGCTTGAAGCTTTGCGGGGCCAAGTCCCGGCAGTGCAAGAAACCGCCCAAGGCTATGCCAAGGCTGCAGCCGAAGCACGTGCAAAGGCGGATCAAAAGCGGGCCCAAGCCCGCCACGCACGGACGGAAGCCCCACGCGCTTTTGCAGCCGTTGCCGGGGCACGTGACCGCATTGCCCGCTTAGAGGCAGATTTTGCACGCGCGCGCGCCGGCTTAGAACAGGCCGAAGTCAGCGCCGCTGCTGCCGCAGAAGAGCAACACCAAGCGAGCTTACTGGTCGATGTGGCCTCTGAATTGCTGGCTGCCCTGCCGCCAGAAGAAGATACGAGCCACTTGAACGCGGTTCAGGGCCAAGCCCAAACCGCACGTGCTGGGGCCAATCAAGCCCAAGCAAGCCTGAATCAAATCCTGTCCCGCGCACAAGCGCGCGATAGCCAAGAATCTAGTTTAAATCGTGACTTAGCCTCGTGGCAGACACGTTTAAAAGCTGCGGAGGCGCGTCTTTCTGAGTTGGACCAAGAAGGTGCCAAAGCGATGACGCGCAAACAAGACGCCACGGATGCGCCTATTGAGATTGAAAAGCGTCAGCGCGAGCTATTGTCACACGTACCAGCCGCTCAAGCCCGCAAAGCCAAAGCCGATGATGCTTTGAGCCAAACTGAAGCCACCATCCGAAGCCTGCGCGACCAAGATCGTTTGGCCAGCCAAACCCTGTCGACAGCGCGAGAATCCCGCGCTGCAGCGACAATTCGCACGGAAGCAGCCACAAATCGGCTGCAGGAGTTAAGCGATGAGATCCGGCGCGCCTTGCAATTGGACCCTGCCGATTGCGAACGGCGCGCGCGCTCGGCCTTGGGCGAAGCGTTTGACCAGACCACGATCCATGCGACCGAGCAACGGCTCGCTAAACTTCTCTATGATCGAGAAGCCATCGGTGGTGTGAATTTGAGGGCAGACGAAGAAGTCGTCGAACAAGAAGCACGTTTGACGGCTTTGATTGCCGATAAGGACGATCTGACCTCTGCCATCACCAAGCTGCGCGGTGGCGTCGATCAGATCAATGCTGAAGGGAAAGAACGCCTGATAGCAGCCTTCGACACCGTGCATGGTCACTTCCGGATTTTGTTCGAGGCCCTGTTTGACGGCGGCACAGCTGAACTTCGCTTGACGGAAAGCGATGATCCATTGGGTGGCGGGCTTGAAGTCTACGCCTGCCCGCCTGGAAAAAAGCTGCAAAGCCTGACCTTGATGAGTGGCGGCGAACAGGCGCTCACGGCGTCAGCTTTGATCTTTGCGGTCTTCCTTTCAAACCCATCGCCCATCTGTGTGTTGGACGAAGTTGACGCGCCTTTGGACGATTCAAACGTCGATCGTTACTGCCGTCTGTTGAATGAAATGCGTCAGCGGACGGAAACCCGCTTCATTGTCATCACCCACCATCCCATTACGATGGCCCGAATGGATCGCCTATTTGGCGTCACCATGGCCGAACGCGGCGTGTCGCAATTGGTGAGCGTTGACTTGAGTCGCGCTGAGGCCTTGATCTCTGACGAATAGGCAAATGACAGTTCAAGCCGTTATCAATCGATTGCACAATTTCCGTGCATAGGCCTCACGAATTTGTGACTGTTCTGCAACAATTTTGAATCAAAGTCGCCCTTAACGCGAATCTCGTGCGAAATCTCAGATATAGGAAGGTAATGCGACTTGTCATAACAAAATTGGAAGGTAACCACAGGAGGTCAGTTTTACAAAACTGACTTCAATAAGTCATAATTAAGGATAAAATATCCATGAACAAAACCTCGAAACTGCGCGGCACCAGCCTGCTGGCCTTGTCGGTCGCCTCGGCGTTGATTGTAGCCGCCCCCCAATTCGCCCTCGCCCAAGCAGCACCTGCAGCAGCAGATGCGCCAGCCGAAGAAGTGATCATCGTGACTGGCAGCCGTCGCGCCGTTCGATCGGCCGCTGACACGCCTGCACCGGTCGACATTATCAGCGGCGCTGAAATTGCGGCCCAAGGTGATACCGACGTTGCCAACTTGATCCGGAACGTTGTTCCTTCGTTCAACGTCAATACCCAATCGATCAGCGATGCGGCTTCAATCGTTCGTCCAGCCAACTTGCGTGGTTTGGCTCCAGACCACACGTTAGTTTTGATCAATGGCAAGCGTCGTCATCGCTCAGCGGTCGTTGCCTTCCTCGGCGGCGGTATCTCGGATGGTGCACAAGGGCCCGACATCTCAATTTTCCCGACAATCGGCTTGAAGCAAGTGCAGGTTCTGCGCGATGGCGCAGCGGCTCAATACGGTTCTGACGCAATCGCCGGCGTAATGAATTTCCGCCTGCGCGATGACACAGACTCATTCGAAGTTGAAGCCAAATATGGCCAATTCTATGAGGGTGACGGCACGACCTATCAAATCGCTGGCAATTTCGGCGTGCCGCTAACTGACGCAGGCTTTGCAAACTTAACGCTTGAGTATCGCGAAGCAGGTGAAACGAGCCGCTCGGTCCAGCGGGGCGATGCTGCTGCGCTGCGCGCTGCTGGCAATACAAATGTTCTCGCTACGCCTGTTCAAACCTGGGGTTCGCCTGAAATCAAGAGTGAGTTTAAAGCATTCTTGAATGCTGGCATCGATGCTGGTGAAGACCGCTCCTTCTATGCCTTCGGCAATTACGGCAAAAAAGAAACCGATGGCGGTTTCTATTATCGTAACCCCAATACCCGTGGCGGCGTCTATTCCAATGACGGCGGCACGACCTGGCTGGTGGGCGATCTCACACCGGGCACAACTCCCTGTGCAGCTGTTGCGCCGGGCGCTGCAGGGCTTGCAGCCTTGAAAGCTGATGCAAATTGTTTTGCCTTTGTTGAATTGCTTCCCGGTGGCTTTACCCCGCGCTTTGGCGGTGAGTTGACTGACCTTGCCGGTTACCTCGGCACGAAGGGGAAGATTAAGGGCATCGATTATGACATCAGCTTCGGCGTTGGCATGAGCGATATCGACTTCAACATTCGCAATACCATCAACCCTTCCTTGGGTCCCAATACACCAACCAGCTTCCGTCCAGGCGGTCAGACTCAATTGGAGAAGACCTTCAATCTTGACTTGGCTTACGCCATGCCGGTGGCATCATTCGCATCGCCTCTGAACATCGCAGGTGGTTTTGAATGGCGTAATGAGTCCTTCGAGCTAAAGGCCGGCGACCAAGCGTCTTGGGAACGCGGCCCATTAGCTAGCCAAGGCTTTGGTTTAGGTTCAAACGGCTTCCAGGGCTTCAACCCGTCCACCGCTGGCCGCTGGAATCGTTCCAACGTTGCGGTTTATGTCGACCTCGAAGCCGACGTCACCGAAATGGTGACCTTAGGCGCAGCTGTGCGTTCGGAAGACTTTGAAGACTTCGGCACCACGACCAACTACAAGCTATCAGGCCTTGTTCATGCAAATGACGCCCTGACCTTCCGGTCGACGTATTCCACTGGTTTCCGCGCCCCAACGCCAGGCCAGTCGAACATCATCAACACCACGACCTCCTTGATTAGCTCGGGTGGTATTCAGAGCCTGCAAAACACCGGCACAATCCCACCAACTTCGGTGTTAGGCAAACTGCTGGGCGGTCAACCACTCAAGCCTGAAACTTCGAAGAACTTCTCGATCGGGGCTGGTCTTGAATTGGGTAAACTCAAAGCCACTCTCGACTTCTTCAACATTGAGATGGAAGATCGCATCCGGTTGAGCGCGCCAACAAAGTCATTGACCCAGGCGCAGTTCAACGCTTTGACGGCTTCTGAACAAGCTGCAATCCGGGCTCTGGGCGGCGATACCCCAGATTTCACCGCCTTCAAATTCTTCGTCAATGGCGTGGATACAACCACTCAAGGCATAGACTTTGTGGCTTCTTACCCATTGAATCTGTTCGGCGGCAAGACCAATTTGTCGTTTGCGGCCAACTGGACCGAGACAGACGTTACGCGCGGTGAAAAGCTCGTCGGCTTGGAATCAGACGGCAATGCTGGCTTGCGTCAAATGGAAGAAGGCTTGCCCAAGTTCCGTGGCAATATTGGCCTCAGCCATTCAATTGGAAAATGGAACTTCAATGGTCGCGTGAACTATTTTGGTGAGTTCTATGAAGCCCATGCCGATGCTTTTGATCTGCCAATCGATGGCGATGCGCAGGTAACCTTGGATGCGGAAGTCACTTATTCCTTGACTGATGCGGTCTCGCTCACCTTGGGCGCAGAAAATCTGACGGACAGCTATCCAACCAAAAACCCATATGCGACCGTTCTCGGGGCCGAATATGCAACGACCGCTCCAGGCGGCTTCAATGGCGGCTTCTACTATCTGAAGCTCAGCTACAAGCGCTAGTCGTAAGACTTGGTTTTAAAAAATTGGGGCTCGGCAGTGTTCTGCCGGGCCCTTTTTTGTGTGTCATCCGTGCTGAAACAAGGGCTGCAAGCGGGGATATCCGCGAACTTGCTCTCCCACTGGGAGAGGGGCTTTCCTCCACCCTTTCATCTCCGCCGAAGCGACAGCGGAGAACGGGGACCTCATTGGTTTTGCGGAGAAAGGTCTGGGACTCGGCTGATGCCGTAGGGGATGTCAGTCTTTACTCCCATCTCTTCACATCCAAAACCCGCCCCAAAAACCCATTTTTCTGCGCCGAAATCCGCCGAAAATTGACGCACTGCACCATCGTACTGTAGAAATCCCGAAAAAGTGATCAGAATCAGAACTATAGATGCACATCTGCTCGGGTTGACTTGGGATAAGGGCGCCTCTAGTTTCCGCCCGCGTCGACAAGGGGGCAAGTCCGCACTTTTGTTGTTCGCACGGCTGATTCATGGCTGACCCTAGACACCCCCATGGCTCTGATGCCCTTGATGATTTGGCCAAACGTGTGGCTGCAATCCATCAAGAGCGAGAGATTTCCGGGCCAAAGGTCAATGTGGATCGGTCGGGCATGTCTTTAGGGCTGCGTTTGGCTTCTGAATTTGCTTCGGCAATTCTAGTCGGTGGGCTGTTAGGATATGGTGTTGATGTTGTTTTGACGACGCAGCCATGGGGCCTATTGGTCGGTTTGGCGCTCGGCTTTGTGACCGGCACAGTGAATTTAATTCGGGCGTCGCGTCAGATGACGCAGGCCCACCTCGTTGATCCCCAAGCATCCGGCTTGAAGGACGACTTAGACGAAGACGCGTGAAGCAGGAGACAAGCGGCGTGGCCAGCGATCCGATGCACCAGTTCCAGATTGCCCCCATGATCCCCATGGAGTTGGCCGGCTATGATGTGTCGTTCACGAACGCGAGCCTGTTCCTTGTCTTGGGTGCTGCACTGCCTGCCGCCTTCATGTTGGCAAGCTCTGCCCAGGCCGCTTTGGTACCTGGCCGGATGCAGACCTTAGGCGAAACCGCTTACGGCTTTGTCTATAACATGCTGTACAGCTCAGCAGGTTCGGACGGCGTCAAGAAGTTCTTCCCACTGGTTTTGAGCTTGTTCCTGTTCATCTTCACGGTGAATATGGTTGGCCTGTTTGCCTATAATTTCACGCCAACCAGCCAAATTATCGTGACAGCCATGATGGCACTTTTGGTGTTTTTCACCGTGATCATCGTCGGCTTTGCCAAGAATGGCTTAGGTTTCCTCAAGCTGTTCGTGCCATCGGGTATCCCTTGGCCGCTTTACATTATTGTGACTCCGATCGAGATCATTTCCTTCTTCTCGCGTCCTTTGTCACATGCCGTTCGTCTCTGGGCAAACATCCTCGCCGGTCACATTCTGGTTAAGGTGTTTGCTGGTTTCGTGCCTATGATGGCCGAGACCGGAGCCGTGGGTGCCGTTGGGGCTATCTTGCCCTTCGTTATGACGGTTGCCCTCTATGCACTAGAAACCCTCGTTGCATTCCTGCAGGCCTATGTGTTCACCATGTTGACCTGTATCTACCTCAATGACGCGCTGCACGCAGCCGATCACTAAGTCACCCTTTTCTTATCGTCCCTTAATCCCTCAGGAGAATTCATCATGGACGCAGAAGCCGCAAAGTACATTGGTGCAGGCCTTGCTTGCTTGGGCATGTTGGGCGCCGCTATCGGCGTGGGCAACATCTTCGGCAGCTTCTTGGAAGGCGCTATGCGCAATCCTTCGGCCGCACAAGGCCAGTTTGGCAACCTGATCTTCGGGTTCGCCGTGACAGAAGCGCTCGGCATCTTCTCGCTGCTGATCGCGATTTTGTTGTTGTTCGTGGTCTGATCCAGATTTCTAATCTGGTCTTTCATCAAAGACCCGGAGTGGTTTGAATATGGCTGGCGAATCTCACGCAGTCGAAGCTGCGGGTAAAGCAGGTGAGCATGCAGGCGGTGGCTTCCCACCGTTTGACCCGAGCCTGTTTTCTTCGCAGATCTTTTGGTTCTGGCTTGCCTTTGGCGCGCTCTATATCGTGTTGGCAGCGGTGGTTATTCCACGCTTTGCCAAGACTTTGGCTGATCGTAAGAACGCCATTGAAGGTGATCTGAGAGCGGCAGCAGAACAAACTGCAGCCGCTCAGGCAGCACGCCAAGAAGCCGAGAAAGCCCAAGCCGAAGCCCGTGCGCAAGCGCGGAAGACGGTCGAAGCCGCCCGCCATGACCATGAAGCAGCCGCAGCGAAAGCTGAGGCTGCTGCTACCCAAAAGGCCAATACCAAAATCGCCAAAGCTGAAGAGAAAATCGCAGCTTCGCGTGATGCGGCTTTGGTCAGTGTGAATGAAACAGTCGGCGAATTGGCCGGTGCGATTGTGGAGCGTGTTTCCGGGATCAAGCCAACCGCCAAAGCGCTCGACACGGCAGTTAAATCCGTCGCAGGGGCAGCATAATGGCAGTTGGATTTGACGCGACCCTCGTCGCCGCCGTTGGCTTTGCTACCTTCATCGGTGGCATGATTTATCTCAAAGTTCCTGGCATGTTGACCAAGGCTTTAGACGATCAATCGACCAAGATTTCGAAAGAGTTGGACGAAGCCAAGCGCCTGCGCCAAGAGGCTGAAGCTTTGTGGGCATCTTATGAGGCCCAACACGCGAAGGCTGTTGCCGATGCAGCTGCCATTATCGCAAAGGCGGAAGAAGATGCGGTGCGGGTAAAGGCTGAAGCCGAAGCCCAGTTAGAGCGGTCGATTGCCGCCCGCAGCAAGCAAGCTGAAGAGCGTATCCGTCGCGCTGAGGAGGCCGCAATCTCTGAAGTACGCGCGGCTGCATCCAATGCTGCTATGGCCGTGGCTGAACATGTCTTGGTTGCCAGCATTAAGGGCAAGGCCGGCGAAAAACTGGTTACCAATGGCATTGCCGCTGTTGAGAGCAAGTTCGGCTGAACAAGCTTCAAGGGGCGGACTTGGTGACAGCTAAACCGCCCTTGATCGCTTCGCTTTCTACCATCCAAACCTTGCGAGGTGTCGCGGCTTTAATGGTCGCGATTGCGCATTTACATTCAGTGGAAAACCGCTTTGGCGGCACGCCTTTGCTGGGCAATTGGGCGTTAGCCGGGTTTGGCGGGGTTGATCTGTTTTTTGTCATTTCAGGCTTTGTCATGGTCTGGGTTACCCGCGCAGATCAAGGCAGGGCCGCAGCGCTTCCAAGCTTTTGGTTTGCCCGCCTCGCCCGCATTTACCCCCTTTGGTGGCTCGTTTTGTCCGCTCTGGTAGCGGTGTGGATGATTAAACCAGACTGGGTTTATGCCAGTCATGACTCAAGCCCTGAACTCTGGAAATCCTATCTATTGGTTCCAGACAAAGAGCTGCCGCTCCACGCAGTCGGTTGGACATTGATCCATGAACTTTGGTTCTATCTCGTATTCGGATTGATGCTGCTCCTCCCGGCGCGTTGGTTCCCCGCGGCACTCGCGATTTGGGCTATTCTCACTGCTGCTGCGGCCAGCATCTTACCGAACCCAGAGGATCCTTTTGTCGCACTGATCCGTCACCCGTTGACGCTCGAGTTCATCCTCGGTGCTGTCGTCGGCCTGGTGGCCCAGCGACGGATTTTCCCTGCGCCTCGTCTCTTGGTACAGTTTGGGGCATTTTGGATGTTGCTCAGTGCCCTAGCCCTGCGTGAAAATGCACCTTCTATGTTTGGACAAGAATGGCCGCGGCTAGTTTACTTTGGCATTCCAGCGGCATTATTGGTCTGGGGCTGTGTTGGCTTGGAACAAGGCGGCTATAAAAGTCCCAAATGGTCCGTTTCATTGGGCGATTGGTCTTATGCGCTTTACCTAATCCATGTGCCCGTTTTCGCGGCGTTGGGCCGCTTGGCAGCACCCTTCTCTCGCCCGGGGCCGCTGGACAATCTGATCCTGCTGACAGTCGCCTTAGCGGCCGCAATTGTAGCGGCTTGGATCCTGCATGTGGGCTTCGATAAGCCAATCCAACGTTTGGCGGCCCGGCTGCGCGGCAAGCCTGCAGCGGGCGGCTGACGACCTCTTCAAAAGAAGCCGTCAGCTTAAAGGTGATCCGCTTATTCAGCCGCGATCTTGTTGGTTTCCACACTTGGGCTCCATTTGAGGACAGGCTTACGGGCAGCGCGGGTTTCATCCAAGCGCTTTACAGGTGCATGATAGGGTGCCCCTGTAAAGCGGGCCGTATCGCCAGACTTGGCTGCTTTGGCTAGGCCCGTCATGGAGGCCACAAATGCATCCAAGCTCGCCTTGCTTTCGCTTTCGGTTGGCTCAATCAACATGGCGCCATGTACTACCAGCGGGAAGTACATGGTCATGGGGTGATAGCCTTCGTCAATCATGGCCTTGGCAAAATCAAGCGTAGTGACGCCCGTACCCTCAAGCCAGGAATCGTCAAACAAGGCCTCGTGCATGCACACGCCGTCAAAAGCTGGGCTCATATGCTCTTTCAAACAGGCTTGCACGTAATTGGCGTTTAGCACCGCATCTTCTGAGGCTTGCTTGATGCCATCAGCGCCATGGCTCAACATATAGGTCAAAGCGCGGGTATACATCCCCATCTGACCGTGGAAGGCTACCATTCGGCCGAAAGGCTCGCCGTCGCTATCGACTTCATGCTCAACCAAATCAAGGGTGCCATCTGCCCGGGTAACGACATAAGGCACCGGCGCAAATGGGGCCAAAGCATTGGACAAAACCGTTGGGCCAGAGCCAGGCCCACCGCCACCATGCGGGGTGGAGAAGGTCTTGTGCAGATTGATGTGCATGGCATCGACGCCCAAGTCGCCTGGACGAACTTTGCCTGCAATGGCATTAAAATTCGCGCCGTCGCAGTAGAAATAGCCCCCAGCTGCGTGGATCAAATCCGCAATCTCGCGGATGTCACGTTCAAACAGACCGCACGTGTTTGGATTGGTGAGCATGATGCCGGCAACGTCATCGCCCAGTTTGGTTTTAAGGTCGCTGAGGTCGACGCGGCCATCGGGGGCCGCCTTGATTTCATCCACGATGAAGCCGCACTGCACGGCGGTCGCCGGATTGGTGCCGTGTGCGCTTTCAGGCACCAACACGCGGCGGCGGTGGGCTTGACCTTGCGCGTCGAGGGCGGCGCGGATCGCCAACATGCCACACAATTCGCCATGCGCCCCTGCCTTTGGCGACAAAGCAACGGCTTTCATACCGGTCAAGGTAATCAACCAATGCGACAACTGGTCCATCACGCCTAACGCGCCTTGCACGGTCGAGACGGGCTGTAATGGATGCACGTCCGCAAAGCCCGGCAAACGCGCCATTTTCTCATTCAAGCGCGCATTATGCTTCATAGTGCACGAGCCCAGCGGGAACATGCCCAGATCAATCGCGTAATTGCGCTGGCTCAAACGAACATAATGGCGCACAGCCTCTGGCTCTGAAAGGCCAGGGTTTCCGGTCGAGGTCTTACGTGCAAGACTGCCCAGACGCGCTTTCACGCCCTTCACGGGTGGCAAATCAACGCCAGTACGGTCGATTGAGCCGGTCTCGAAGATCAAAGACGTCGGCTGTAACAACCCTCGTGCGCCCGAGAAAGTAGTGGGAGCGGCCGCATCATTGGCGACGGCTGCAGTGGGGCGGCCAATAGTATTCATAGCCATGATCAAATCACCTTCTTCAGGGTATCAGCGAGGGCTGCGATATCCTCAGCCGTCGTGGTCTCTGTCGCTGCGATCAGCAGCACATTCTCAAAGCCCGCTTCTTGGCGTAGGCGCGAATAAGGCACGCCGCCCAGCACGCCTTGCGCCGCCATCGCCTCAACCGCTTTTGCAGCATCACCTGGCAAGCGCACCGCAAATTCATTGAAGAAGCTCTCGCTCAACAGTTCGACATCCTTAATCCCGGAAACTGCGTCGGCGGTTTCACACGCCGCTTCATGGTTCAGTTGCGCCAAGTGCTTGAGGCCCTTGTCGCCCAAAAGGGTCATGTGGATTGTAAAGGCCAAGGCGCAAAGCCCTGAATTGGTGCAGATATTGCTGGTCGCTTTGTCGCGGCGAATATGCTGTTCGCGTGTCGACAGCGTCAACACAAAGCCGCGTGTGCCATCAGCATCCACGGTCTCACCAGCCAAGCGCCCGGGCATTTGGCGAACATATTTGTCCTTAGTGGCAAAGAGACCAACATAAGGGCCGCCGAAGTTCAAGCTATTGCCAATCGACTGGCCTTCACCGGCGACAATATCGGCCCCCATTTCGCCCGGTGGCGTAACAAGACCAAAAGCAACCGCTTCAGTAAAGACCGCGATCAACAGCGCGCCCTTGGCTTGCACGGCTTTGGCGAGCTCGGTGAAATCGGTCAGCGTGCCAAACACATTCGGGCACTGCACCACCACACAGGCTGTATTTTGATCCACGGCGGCCAAAACCGCTGCCTCGTCATTGACGGCAATCGGAAGACCAGCAATCTCAAGTCCGGAATGCTTGGCCAAGGTGCGGGCGGCGCGGCGATAATGGGGGTGCAAGCCACCTGAGAACACTACCTTCGTGCGCTTGGTGACACGGGCCGCCATCACGACCGCTTCCGCACAAGCAGTAGAGCCATCATACATTGACGCATTGGCGACATCACAAGCCAGCAAGCCTGCCACTTGGCTTTGGAACTCAAACAGGGTCTGCACCGTGCCTTGCGCCATTTCTGGCTGATAGGGGGTGTAGGTGGTCAGAAATTCTGACCGTTGGATCAAATGATCAACGCTGGCTGGTACCGCATGACGATAGGCCCCTGCCCCGCAGAAAAACGGCACGCTGCCAGCTGCGACACTGGCATTTGACAGACGCTGCATGTGACGCTCAACCGCAAGCTCGCCTTGGGCGAATGGCAAGTCATAGATCGGACCGTCCAAGCGCGCGATTTCAGGAACGTCGAGGAAGAGATCTTCAATCGACGCAACGCCAACTTTGGCAAGCATTTGCTCACGATCAGAAGGGGTAAGGGGCAAATATCGCATCAGGTTTTCTGACTTTCTTTTTGCATTTCGAGGGAAAGTAGCTGGTGGGAGGTATGTGCGGAGGCGGCAAAAGCCTCCTGCACGGATTGGTAATCGGCCTGTGGCTTGCCTTGGTTGATCTTGCGTTTGGCTATCAGCGCAGTCACTCGGATTTTTAGGCCGACGATCCCACGTTCAAGGCTGGAGATATAATCAGCGGGCGCATCGTCAACGGTCCAAGGTTTGGCAGCAGGCGCTTCCATGTCATGTGTTGCAGGCTCTAGATAGGCCCGCATGGCGCGCGGATCGGTTTCGACGTGTAAATGCCCTCGCGCCTCCGCAGCCAAATAGGCCCAAGTTGGCACCACTTTGCCGTGGATCTGCTTGGATGGATAAAGCGACGGGCTGACATAAGCATCGGCCCCACGGAAGACGGCCACACAAGGTCCACCCTCCGCGGGAACAGCTTCATGAAAGGGATTGGCGCGCGCAATGTGACCGATGAGCTCATGGGTGCCGGTTGCTTCATCGTAGCGCACAACCAAGGGCACATGCGCGACCACCGGCCCTTCTGGGCCGTTGACGCATAGAACCGCGAAAGGATGGGCTTTCACAAAAGCCCACGCCTCCTCGGGATCATCCACCAGATTGTGCGCCGGCACATACATCAGGCTTAGAGGCCTGCCAGGTAGGCGTCGTATGCCGCACGATCCATCAGGGCATCGAGCTCTGCGGGGTCGGTCAGTTTCAGCTTGGTGAACCAGCCAGTGGTCTCTGCGGCTTCGTTCACACCTTCTGGCGCTTCAGCCAAGGCTTCATTGACGTCGACGACTTCGCCCGAAACGGGTGCATAGACGTCAGATGCGGCTTTCACGCTTTCCACCACGGCCACTTCATCGCCTTGCGACACAATGCGGCCGATGTTTGGCAATTCCACGAACACCACATCGCCCAATTGCTCGGCGGCATAGGCGGTGATGCCACAGGTGGCGATGTCGCCTGCAACAGATACCCATTCGTGGTCTTTGGTATATTTGGTGGTCATGTTTCAGCCTTTCCGGTGGTAATTATGAGGAACAAAGGGCAAGGGTGCGACGACCCAGCGGCGGGGTTGATCGCGGACGATCAAATCTAATTCGGTGCCGACAGCAGTGAAGGCCAAATCGACATAGCCCATGGCAATCGGCCCACCGACACTGGGACCATAACCGCCTGAGGTAACCATGCCGACCTTTTCACCTGCGAGATTTCGGATTTCAGCGCCTTCCCGCGCCGGTGCTTTATCCTTCGGCAAAAGGCCGACGCGCTTGCGAGCGGGCTTTTCTGCAAGTTCTTTCAAAATACGAGAAGCGCCTGGGAAGTCCGCACGCTCACGCCGAACTCTTTGAATGGTCCAAGCAAGGCCTGCTTCAATCGGGCTCGTCGTTTCATCCAGATCATGGCCATAAAGGCAAAGGCCAGCTTCCAAGCGCAAACTATCGCGCGCACCAAGACCAATGGCCTTCACATGCGCGGTGGCCAGCAAGGTGCGGACAAAGGCTTCAGCCTTGTCAGCAGCAATCAATACTTCAAAACCATCTTCGCCCGTATAGCCAGATCGGGATACAACGACTTCGCCATAGGGGCCTTTAACGGTCGCAAATTCCATGAAGCCCAAACGCTTTGGCCCGTCGCCAACATTGCCAATGGCCTCCACAGCTTTTGGCCCTTGAACGGCGATCAAGGCGCGATCATCGGCCCTTGTTAGTGTCGCTTTGCCAGCACAAGCCGATGCGATAATCGCAAAGTCCTGTTCTTTGCAGCCCGCATTGACGACGAAATAAAGCGTTCCTTGATCGGCATCGGCTTTCGGGCGACCAACAAACAAATCATCCAGCACGCCACCTGTGGCATTTGGCAACGTGGTATAGCGCAATTGACCAGGCGCGAGGCCTGCGACATCGCAGGGCAAAATCGTCTCAACCAAGGCCGAAATCGCCGCATGGGCAGCGTCACCCGTTAAGCTCGCATCATTCAGCGTCAGAAAAGCCGGGCCCATGTGCGACACATCAAACAGGCCGCAGCTTTCGCGCGTCCACACATGCTCTTTCATCACGCCTTCGTGAAACTGAACCGGCATCAAATAGCCCGCAAAGGGGACCATGCGGCCACCCATGCTTTGCCAAAGCCCAGTTAGGGGTGTGGTCTTCAATGAAGTGTCTTCAGACATTAAAAGGCTCCGACAGGTATGCGACACGCCACAGGGTTCCCCCGTTCTGGCGCGCGCCCCAGCTGTCTAAAACCTGAGAGTTTTCGCGGGGTGCCTTGAGTGTTCAAGGGACCGCTTGCTCCTTCGGCGGTTGGGCGATGGACCCAACACTCTCCAGCGTATTGACGTGGCTGCGGTCCTTTTGCCTGAGAGTTTCCGGGGCGGTTGCTCCTTCGGCGCGGTCCTCTGGGGGATCGTCTCTCCCGCAGTCACACATGAGCTTGGGCCGGGATCATCCGACCGCGGCACAAGAGTTGCCCTCCTGCCCGCGCACGCGCGGCGCGTCAACTGGTTTGATCGTGTCACCGCCATTCATCGACAAGCATTTGCAGCAGGAGCAGGCAAATTGAAGGCTTCTTAGACAGGAAAGTGCCTAACCGCCCTACTTGGGCATCCTAGGTGCCGGATGATGAATTGGCCGACGAAGCCACTTGCTGTGGCGTAAGAGCCAACACAGTCAGCACCAGCCACAAGGCTATAAAGATATGGAAGAGATGCCAGCTGATATCTGGGCCAAGAAACTTTGATTGGCGCAGAAACAAGACGTTTGGCAGCATCAAGCCAAAGCCGAACGCCGCACCAAAATTGGGCTGCCCGCCCAAGCGGTTTAAGCCAAACAAGGCGATCCCAGCTATGAGGGCGAGGATGTAAATTGGTGCGCTCGCCGCAGGAAGAAGGATCGCCAGCCCCACAGCGCCGGCGCAGATAATTAGGCCATAAACCGAGCGAACAGGGCCGATAGTCGTTTTGAAGATCTGCCAGAGAAGCAGCAGCAAGCCCAACAACCCACCAACCTGTGAAGCGAACCGGTGCGGCACGCCGAGCGGCTCGATTAGCCCGCTTGTCACTCGGACAGTGCCAATGGCCGCGGCAAGGCCAAACAAGGCAACACCCAGTGCCCCAACTGGCTTGCCAGCCTTCATCAAGTGCCACGCCCCCCATGCAGCAACCACAAGGACTAAGCCGTCTGTCAGTGCATAGTGAAGCGGCATCATTGTGGGTTGGTCTCCGCAGCAACTGGGTCGCGAGGCTTGGTGCCAATACCGGCCGCGCGCTTGATGTCGGCGGTAGAAAGGCGCGATCCGTCATGGCTCCACCCCGGCGGCGCAAAGATGTAGCAGAAGCGCTGAAACAGGTTTAGCCCGCGTTGGCTGGCATCCTTGGCTATGCCGATATATTCGTGCGTCAGGACCGTGAACAAGTTGAAGGTGTTCAAGTTTTTGACTAGGCCATAGACAGGCCGATCCGCCTCGTCCTCAGGCACAAAGGTTCCAAATAGTCGGTCCCAAATGATCAGGGTCCCTGCATAATTAGCGTCTAGATAGCGCGGATTGGTCGCGTGGTGCACCCGATGATGGGAAGGGGTGTTAAAGACAGCCTCAAACCAGCGAGGCAGCTTATTGACGGTCTCGGTATGCAACATGAATTGATACGTGGCATTCAACACGCCACAGAAAGTCACCATCACCGGGTCAAAGCCGATCAGAACCAACGGTACTTTGAACAACATGGTGCCGGTGAAATGCTTGGTCCAGCCTTGTCTGAGGGCGACCGCCAGATTGTATTCCTGACTGGAATGATGAACGACATGCATTGCCCAAACCCACCGGCAGCGATGCGCAACCCGGTGATGGCAATAAAAGCGCAAGTCATCGAGAATGAAGCACACCAGAAACGTCCACGGGTTTATGGGTAAGGTAAAAAACTGGAACGGCTGAACCAAGGATAAAATACCCAACGTGATGAAGGCCGACATCGCATTGACCGGGTCACTCAGGACACCCGTCAGAACGCCTAATGAGGCATCCTTAGCGGGCATTTTGCCCTTGGCCCGAAACAGCTTGATCGCGATCAATTCGATGCCAAGTAGCGTGAAAAAGAAGATCGCTGAATAGAGGCCGATATTGCCGTGAATGAACTCGGTGGTCGTCATGCGCTTGCCCCCTTGATGCCGTTTTGGCCCGCTTTATCGTGTTTGGGTAGAAAGCTAGGCCAGCACACCTGCGCCAACAATTGAATAATCATCCATGATTATGTAGACATTGGAACATGTCTATTGATCTTGTCCTGATCCAACGGTTCGAAGCCGTCTATCGCTTAGGCAGCTTCTCCCGCGCGGCGGAAGAAATGCTGATCACCCATTCGGCGCTGACCAAAAGCATCCAAGCCCTAGAGGCAAAATGGGCTGTTCGGCTGTTTGATCGCACGACGAGATCGATCATACCGACTGAAGCAGGCCGGAGATTGGCTCTGACTGCGGCTGATCTGCTGGCGCATGCGGAAAAGGTCAGAGCCGATGCGATTGCTGGAGAGTTGCAACTCAACCTCATTTGTGGCCCTGCCGTCATCGACACGCTAATGCACGGTGCCTTGCTTGAGTTCCGCAAGAGCCATCCCCGTGTGGCTGTCCAAATCGAGACCATGCCGCCAGACCTTGCTAGTGAAAGGCTAGTCCGACGGCAGGCCCATCTTTTGTTGTTTCATTCGACGACCATTGAAGGCCTGAAGAACCAAAGCGAACTAAAACTTCAAAGGCTGGCTTCTGAGCCCTATCAAGTCGTGTTTCGGCCCGGCCATCCTATTGAGGCGACCGACGGCTCCCTCTCCGCAATCCTTGCCTTTGACTGGGCGATCGCGGGATTTGATAGCAGGTTTCAAAATGCTCTGCCGTTTGAACAGCGCGAACTATTGCGCCAGCGAGGGTTTCCAAAATATCGGATATTGAACCAAAGTGCCTGTCTCGAACTGGCCATGCGGTCTGATATTGTTACCATGTTGCCGGCTTCAGCTGCCGCCCCTTTGGTCGCTAAAGGGGCGTGTCGGACCCTACCCTTTCCGGGCGGCGCGTCCTTCTCAATCAGTGCCGTGACCCATGCGGCTCAAGCACCTTCACCAACGATTCAAGGGTTTATCGGCGCGATCAAATCGTCGCTAGTTAGCTGAGACAGACATTACGCCACGCCTACGAACGCAAAAGTAATGGGTGCCGCAATGCAGGTTCCTTCGCCTACAAACACAAAGGCCGCACCGGTTTCCCCGTGCGGCCTGCTCTCAACAAGTTGAGTGCGACGGTCCCAAGTTCTAGGTATAGCTTTCGCTTCGCCTTTAGAAGTATTCGTTAGAATTAGACTATGTTGACCCCACCTATTGAAAGGCGTTTTCTTCTTTTGTCGCCTCGCTAACTTTCTACTCCCGCGCTTGCTTCCGTGATTTCAAGAGTACGCCTGATTTTTATTTTGACAAGAATTTTTTTGTGTGTCCCAAAACTTAGATTCACGCATAGAATCAGCGGTATCCGGACTATCCCCAAATTTATCCACCATTTTATCCACAGGAAAGCGAGCGGCCTCTTTCAATCTGGTTTGGCAATACACATATTCCTCGCGGGCGATGATTTAGGGTAGGCTTGGTACGAGGTTTCGCACCGCTGTTTGGCCTGCGCGTCGTTAGCCCTTATTGGGAGGGTAATTCATGGAATTCTTTTGGTTCTCCGCCGTTTTAGTTATTATGGCGATCATTTTTGTCACCACATTTGTCAAAATCGTCCCACAAGGACGCCAATATACGCTGGAGCGCTTTGGTCGCTATTTGCGGACTTTGCAGCCCGGCATTCATTTCATCACCCCAATTATGGACCAGATCGGCCGCAAGATTTCCATGATGGAAAGCGTTCTGGACGTCCCGCGCCAGGAAGTAATCACCCGGGACAACGTGATGGTGCGCTGCGATGCGGTGGTCTTCACCCAAGTGTTTGATGCTGCCAAGGCCGCCTATGAGGTCGAGGATTTGCGCTTGGCGATCACCAATCTGTCCTTGACCAATTTGCGTACGGTGATCGGCTCGATGGAGTTGGACGAAGTGCTGTCACAGCGCGACACCATTAACGCCAAGCTGTTGCAGACCATTGATGCCGCGACCAACCCATGGGGTGTCAAAGTGGTGCGGATTGAGATCAAAGACTTGTCGCCCCCCGCAGACCTCAATGAAGCCATGGCCAAACAAATGAAGGCAGAGCGCGAGCGTCGGGCCGAAATCACCTCTGCCGAGGGCGACAAGGCAGCGGCCATTCTACGCGCTGAAGGCCACAAGCAAGCCGTTATTCTAGAAGCAGAAGGTCGCAAGGAATCGGCTTTCCGGGACGCCGAAGGACGTGAGCGCGCCGCCGAAGCAGAAGCAAACGCGACGCGCATGGTATCCGACGCGATCTCAGCCGGCGACGTCAATGCACTCAATTACTTCCTCGGCCAATCCTATGTCGAGGCCTTTGGCAAGCTGGCCTCCTCGCCCCAACAGCGCACTGTGATCGTGCCCACAGAGTTGAGCGCGATTGCTTCAGCGATCGAAGGCGTGCGTCAATTGACCATGTCCGGCACGGCTACGCAGGGCCAAGCTCCTGCACGCGCCTCTGTTCCCACCACGAAGGGCTAAAACCATGGAAGCACTGAGCGAAAACTGGGCGGGCTTTGGCGCGCTGACGTGGCTTGGCATTGGGGCGGCGTTATTGGCGGCTGAATTGTTGACCGGTACGGCCTATTTGTTGTGGATCGCGACCGCAGCTGCGCTAACCGCAGCCCTTGCCGCGATCTTCCCGGAAGCAAGTCTGCCGTTGCAATTGGTAGCCTTTGCCTTGTTTGCCTTGGCAACGACTGTTGCGGGGCGGCGCTTTTTCAAGCCAGACACCACGCCTTCCGAAGACCCCACTCTAAACGCTCCGCTTCAGCGTCATATTGGCCAAACCTCAATTGCGGTCGATGACTTTGTTGGGGGCATGGGTCGGGTTCGTTTAGGTGACACGGAATGGGCAGCTAAAACCTACGATGGGGCCGAACCGGTCAGCGGCAGTGTTTTGGTGGTGACAGGGGTTGAAGGCGCGGTCCTTCATGTGACACGCGCCAATTAAGCCTTCCCATTCAAGGACGGCTGCGGCTATAGAATTACGATGGATCGATTATTGGAAGGCTATAGCCGTTTTCGCCGGGATGCTTGGCCCCACCAGCGCGAACTCTATGAACAATTGGCCGATGGCCAAACCCCGCGCTTGTTGGTGATTGCCTGCTCGGACTCTCGCGCCGATCCGGGCCAAATCTTTGACGTATCGCCGGGTGAGTTATTTGTCGTGCGCAATGTGGCCGCCCTTGTGCCGCCCTTTGAGCAAGGCGAAGGCCTACATGGAACCTCCGCGGCAATTGAATTTGCCGTCCAAGCCCTTGGGGTCAAGACGATCCTTGTAATGGGCCACGCCCGTTGCGGCGGGGTACAGGCTGCGATCGACCGTGGGCGGTGGGGCACCAAGGCTGGGCATGAAGGCCAAACAATGCGTTTTGTAACCCAATGGATCGATGTCCTGGTCCCTGTGGTCGTGGCTTTAAACACTGAAGAGATCGAGCCATGCGAACGCGCGAGCGTAGAGCTTTCACTGTCCAACTTGTTGGGCTTCCCGTTTGTCGCGGAAAAAGTCGCAGCAGGCACCCTCAATCTCGAAGGCGCGCGCTTTGACATCGCCACTGGCGGGCTGGACCTGTTCAACCATGAACGGGGCTGGGTGCGGGCAGACCCGCGTGCGGCGGACTAGGACATTAAACTCGCTAGCGTCGGCCAATCGCTGATCATCGCCGAAACTGCGAAATAGGCAGGTATCCCGATGATAATATTGAACGGCAGGGTAATACTGATTGAGGTGGTGAGGTAGAGGCCCTCGTTCGCCTCTGGCATCGCCATACGCACGGCTGCCGGGGCCGCAATATAAGACGCACTGGCCGCCATGGTGGCGAATACCGCTGTTCCGCCAACCGAGAAGCCCGCGAAATGGCCGACGATCAAGCCAATTGCTCCAAACAGGATGGGCATGGTGATGCCAAAGCCCAGCATGAAGGGCAAAGGGGCTTTGGATTCCCTTAGACGCTTTAATGCCACCACGCCAAGTTCCAACAAGAAGAAAGCTAAGACGCCTTGAAACGGCGTAATGAAGACAGTGGAAACCGCTTCAATCCCTTTAGCGTCCGTCAATAGGCCAACCAGCAAACCACCGCCCATCAGCATGACGCTCTTGCTCGTAATCGCTTCGCGCAGGACATGGTTGACGCTGATCGTGCGGTTTTCCGACATCAGGCGCGCCAGCACGATGCCGATAATGATGCCGGGCACTTCCAACACGATCAGCAGAGCTGTCAGATAGCCCTCGATTTGGAACCCACTTAATGTCGCGAAGTTCAAGGCGGCCATAAAGGTCACAGCACTGACCGAGCCGAAGTGTGCGGCCATGGCGCCGGAGTCGACGATGCTTTGCTTACCGATCTGTCTTGCGACGTAAAAGGCAATCAACGGCGTCAAAACACCCATAAAGATGGTGGCCAGGAAAGGCAGCAGCATCGATGCGCCAGCCGAATTATCAAGCGCGATCCCGCCTTTAAGGCCAATCGAGAACAAGAGGTACATCGAGATGGTCTCGTGCACCTGTTGCGGGACGCGTAAGTCGCTCTTCACATAAGCGGCAAAGGCACCCAAAGCAAAACAGATGACGGCGGGCGAGAGAAGGTTTGCTGCGACGAGGTCAAAGTTAAACATGGCGGCCCGCTATCGTGAAACCCGATAGCTTGCAAGCTTTGGTCCGACTTTTGCGACCACAACTCTGTGATCGGACCAAAGTCTGCGATTTATTTCCTACTTCTCAAGCTCCACTTGCAGCGAGACTTGGATCGAATAGCTTACCTCGCCTGCAGCCACAGGTGTGGGTGCAGCGGCGTCCGCCATCGCGGCACGCGCCATCATCATCGGCATAGGTTGCGGAGGCATGTAGCCACCGCTCTCATTGATCGAGACAATGCGTTTAACCCGCATGCCGGCGGCCTTGGCGTAAAGCTCTGCGCGGCGCATGGCGGTGGCCATGGCCTCTGTGCGGGCTTGGTCCAGCATGGCTTCAGGGTTTTCAATGCCGAAGTTTGGCCCGTCAATCTCGTTAATGCCTTGGGCGACTAGGGCGTCCATCACGGCACCGATTTGGTCGATCTTGCGCAGCTTCAACGTCACGCGGTTAGAAGCCTGATAGCCGACGATGCGCGGGCGGGTGCCATTGGTATAATCATATTGCGGGCTGAGCTGCACGCCAGAGGTCTGCATGTCCTTGTCGGCGATGCCTGCGGCTTTCAGCGCTACAAAGGCCGCTGACATCTTGCGCGCATTGTCTTCCATGGCGGCTTTGGCAGTCTTAGCGGTCGTCAGGACCCCTGCCCCCATGGTCGCCATGTCTGGCGCTTTCTTCTGATCGGCGCTTACTGTGAAGTTCAAGGTTGTTGGCGTGATGGGTGCTGGTGCCACGCAGCAAGGCGCGCCCATCACCGGTGCAGCCTGCGCCATAGCCGACAGGGGCACGAGCCCGACTGTGCCCAAAACGAGGGCTGATAAGAGGGTGTGGCGATGAAACTGACGCATGATGTATTCCCTTCCCAGATTGGTCTTGTGGTTTCTACCTAAACCAACATGAACAGAGTCTGCACTGCTTTTGGCAAAAAAGAGACCGATCTGCGTTCAAATGAGGACGAGGCTTTTGCGACGCATCAAAAACCGCTATCTCCCCGCCTCCCGCCTCTGGTTCGCCATGGCACGGGTCGTTAGCTCAATGGTTAGAGCCGGCCGCTCATAACGGTCTGGTTGTAGGTTCGAGTCCTACACGACCCACCAGCCTTCGCTCTTCGAGCTACGGCTTGGCGAGCCGAAGCACGCAGTGCGTAGGCTGCCTGTATACCGCGGCGAAGCTCGAAGAGCGAAGCCGGGCTGTTTCAGCATGGCTAGAGCGAATCCATCCATCATTTTGACACACGCTAAGGCACTTCCCGCAATCTCGAGATTCTGATATTTCACGCGCCAAACACTAATTGACAACATTTTTTTGGATTAATTAGAGGAGATAAGCTTGATGCTAGGAAGCCGTGTTATTGGATTGACTTTGGGAGCAAGTTTGTGCGCGTCAAGCTCTTACGCTCAGACGCATCTGTGGGAAGAGGCGGTTTTTGAGGTGCTTCCAAAAGCAATTGAGGTCAGTGATTCAATCAGAACTGCTCGAGAGAGCGAGACGCTGTTTATCCAACCAACAACATTTGAAGGGGCCGCACGCTTAGATAGTGCTTGGACATCTGGCAAGCTCCCCCAGACCCCTTGGATGGAAGCTAGTATCCCCGGGGGTGCACTTCTGTATCGTGTTAAACTCCAACAAAAAAAGGGATGGTCAACCTATTGTACTTTAGAAATGGTTCAAAGCCGTCCTGAGAGTCAAGTGGCGCGTATTTGTTTTAGTGACTCCAATAATGACGGTGCCTTTGAGACTGCATGGCATATGAACGTCCCAATGGAGTTTAGCTCAAGCACGAGACCATTTGAATCCCGGCCTAGGCTTCGAATGAGCGGCGGCAGTATCGATGGTCCGTATGCGCCCATAATAGAACCCTTGCGTTATCAATTGGTCCCCGAGTCGCAAATTGAATCACCAAAGATAGCAATCGAATTATCGTCCCTTAATTGGACAGTAGCATGGTTCTCGGCAGTTGGACTACAGAGTAATGGTCACGCTATTTTACAGTCCATTGAGGATGAAAGTGCGTCGAGGCCGAAAACGATCGAAATAGCTGGTAGCCAGATTGAAGTTATTTCATTGGAGCAAGAGGAACTAACTTTCCGGATTGTTCGACCTTTTCCAAGCGACCGACCCTTGCCAGTTATGACAGTCTTGCCCCCTTCACCCCCAATACCACCCGCACCAAAGGCCAACTAAGAAAGCACAACAATGCTCGAGCTACGGCTCGGCTAGCCGCGGCGAAGCTCGCAGAGCGAAGCCGGGCTAACCCTTCATCCCCCAAAGCCCCGCGAGGTTATTCTTTTGCATATCGCTGGACCCACCGACGATCCGCATGCCGAGGAGGTCGCGGACGTGGCGTTCCATGTCGAAGGCATCCGACAGGGCATAGGCACCTAGGACACGTTGGCAGATGAGGGCGATTTCGGCAGCGGTGTCGGCGACAAATAGTTTGGCCATGCTGGATTCAATGCCGCAGGGCAGGTTCTGCGTGGCGAGCCAAGCGGCGTGGTAGAGCATATGCCGACAGGCCTCGAGCTTGGTGCGAGCTTCAACCAAGGCATGGCGAATGGCCTGATGGCCGGAGATGACTTTACCAAACTGCACCCGCTCTTGCGCATAGGTCCAGGCCTCTTCGACGGCGGCTTGCGCGATGCCGAAGGTCACGGCGGTGATCTCCAGCTTTTCAACATCAAGTGCGCGGCCCGCCAACATGCCCCAGCCCTTGCCCCATTTTTCAGGGCCACCGACGATATTGGAAACGGGAATGCGGGCATTATCGAAATAGACATCGCTCGACAACGTATAGCGCAGATTGACGTGCTCGATCGGTTGCAGGGTCACCCCCGGCGTATCTTTCGGGATCAACACAAAGGCGAGATTCTTGCGCTTCTCATCGCTTTCAGTGCGGATCAGGCAATAGATGTAATCGGCAAAGTCCGCGCCCGTGCACCAGCGCTTGGCCCCATTAATCACCACATAGTCGCCGTCGATCACACCGCGTGTGGTGACGCTGGACAAGTCTCCACCCACATCGGGTTCAGACAGACCATAGCAGAACATGAGTTCGCCCTTGGCCAAGGCTGGCAGATAGGCGGCCTTTTGCGCGTCATTGCCATTTTCAGAAATGTTCATCCCGCCATAAAAGGCGCAATGGATGAAGGGTCCTGCCAGAAACGCCCCTGCCCGGCACAATTCTTCGATGACGGCCACAGCGGCATAGACGTCTTGGCCGAGGCCACCATATTCCTCTTCAACTGTCAGCCCGCAGATGCCCATGGCGGCGAGCTCAGCAAACAGGTCGCGCGGCCAAGTATGGGTCCGGTCCCAGAGTTGGCGCTTTTCGCGTGGGGCCTTGGCCTCCACAAAGCGGCGCAGCTGATGGCGTAACTCGGTAACGTGGTCGGGTTCTGGGGCAAAGGCGTGTGGCAATTCTATTCCCCTGTCAGATTCATTTTGCGCTTTTCTTTAAAGGCAGCGACGGCTTCGGCACGGTCCTTGGCCATGTTGGACAAGGTCTCATAGGCGACCGCCGCATCCATGGTCAGATTAGCCGCCTGGCGCAGTTGCTGGTTCATGACGACTTTGGTCCAACGCACAGCCCAACGCGGATTGCCAAGGATTTTACCTGCCATTTCGGCGACTTTGCTGTCGAGTTGGTCCGAAGGCACGGCATAATTGACAAGGCCAATACGGGCCGCTTCTGCGCCAGAGATCAAGTCGCCTGTCAGCAACATTTCCTTGGCCCGCGCGATACCGATCAAGGCGGGCCAGATCACGGCCCCACCATCCCCTGCGACGAGGCCGACCTTCACATGAGGGTCGCCAATCTTGGCCGTGTCTTCCGCAATGATCACATCGCACATCAAGGCAATCGTGGCCCCAAGCCCTGCCGCTGCGCCATTCAGACGGCAGATGATGGGCTTTTCGAGTTCCAACAGAGACAACACGATCCGCTTGGCATCGGGTGCAATGGCGCGGAAGCTGGCCGGATTGCTGATCTGCTCGTCAAACCAATCTAGGTCACCACCAGCGCAGAATACGCGGCCTTTGCCCGTCAGCACGATCAGGTCGCTATCTGGATCGCGCTGGCAGTCGGTGAAGACGCGAGCCAATTCCTCATGCATGGCTTCATCGACGCCATTGACGGGATTATTACCGCTGATGGTGACGACCAGAACACGGGGGCCATAACCTTGGTCATAGGCAAATTCGATGCGGGAATAGTGCTGAAACTCCATCTGCCAAGCCCCGCTTAAATCCGCGCAATCCGGCGGCCAAAGGTGGCACCGGGTTGGAACAAGGCACAAAAGGCCGCAGGCAAGCTTTCAACGCCTTCCGAGACAACTTCTTTCACTTTGAGTTGCCCGCTTTTGATCATGGCGGCAGCTTCGGCTTGAGCTTCAGGGAAAGCGCGCAAATCATCAAATACCACCAGCCCCTCCATCTTCAGACGATGGGTGATGAAGCGGTCTGTATTGCGAATGCCATGCCGGTCCGGCAGCGCGACGTTGTAATCCGCCACTTGGCCCGATACCACAATTCGGCCGAATGGGCGCATCAACGGCAGGATGGTATCAATCATCGCATTGCCGACATTATCAAACAACACGTCTGCACCTTCGGGCATGGCTGCAGCAAGGTCTGCCGCAAACGTGGGCGAGCGGTAGTCGATTACTTCGTCAAAACCAGCCTCAGCCTTCAACCATTCTGACTTATCGCCAGCGCTCGCGACACCGACGACACGGGACGCACCCCAAGCCTTCGCCAACTGCCCAGCAGTTGCGCCAACCGGGCCGGCGGCAGAGGTTACAATCACGCGGTCCCCCGGCTTGATCTGGCCAATGCGCTTAAGGCCAAACCAAGCCGTCATGCCTGGCACACCCAAGACACCGATCCAAGCTGATAAGGGCACATCCAAGTCCGGCAATTTGGCGCAATAGCCCCGGCCATTAGAGATAGATTGGCTGGCCCAGCCTGAACCCAAAGTCACCAATTGGCCGACTTCAAAGGCAGGATTCTGGCTTTCCACCACATGGCCGACGGCAAACCCATCAATCGGGTCGCCAATTTTCAAAGCACCGGCGTAAGAATCGGTGCCCGACAGGCGCGACCTTGTACCGGGATCGGCTGAAACAAACTTATTCTCCACCCGAAACTGGCCGTCCTTCAAAGGCGGGGCTTCAAACGTCTCAAGCTTAAAGTCCTCCAGCGAGGGGGTTCCGGTGATATGGCGGGCGAGGGTGATACGGTGAATTTGGGTCATGCCCACACCTTGGCGCGCAATGGGCGTCCTGTCAGCCCAAAAGTGCATCTGATCTGTTTTGCTGTCGTGACAGCAGAGTTTGGCTCGGGCAAGGATTGGCCAAATAGCGATGAGGCAAAGCATGACCCAAGAAACCGACACCCGCACCGGCGCAGACCAATTGGTGGCGACTTTGGCTGAACATGGGGTCACGGCCTGCTTTGCCAATCCCGGAACCAGCGAAATGCATCTGGTCCAAGCCCTCGACCGAGAGCCGCGCATTCGTTCGGTCTTGTGCTTGTTTGAAGGGGTTGCGACAGGTGCTGCAGACGGGTTTGCCCGGATCGCGGGCAAGCCTGCGATGACGCTTCTGCATTTGGGCCCGGGCTATGCCAATGGCGCGGCCAATATTCATAATGCGCGGCGCGCCTATGCGCCCATGATCAATGTGGTGGGCGATCACGCCACCTATCACCGCACCTTGGACGCACCCCTGGCATCAGATATTGAGACCTTGGTAAAGCCCAATTCGCGCTGGGTTGGCGTGGTGGAAAAGGCCAGCGAAGCAGGCGAAATGGCCGCAAAGGCCATTGTTGAAACTATGGGACCGCCCGCAGGACCTGTGACCCTTATCCTACCCGCTGACAGCGCTTGGAGCGCGGCTGGCCCCGATGCGCCACGCGTGTCTGTACCGGGGTTATCGCTTGTAGACCCCGCCCAAGTCGAAGCGGTGGCCGACGCCATTCAACTGGCGCAAAAGCCGGTTGTCCTCGTCAATGGCCCTGCCCTTTATGATGAGGCCGCGTTGGAAACCATGAGCCGCTTGAAGGCTGCTGGCGTCCGGGTTTTGTGCGATACATTTGTCGGACGGCTCGCGCGCGGTGCAGGCCGCTTTGGCCCCGACCGCATGGCCTATTTTGCCGAAATGGCGATGGAGGATCTGGCCGGCGTTGATCTGATGATCTTGGCAGGCACCGGCGTGCCATGTGCCTTTTTCGCTTATCCCGGCAAGCCCAGCATTTTGGTGCCAGAGGGCTGCACCACCATCGAGCTTTCGGGTCGCAGCGAAGATACGGCAGAAGCCTTGGCTGCTTTGGCCGATGCTTTGGATGCGCCAGAGGCCCCACCAGCGCCAGCGCGTACCGAACAACCCATGCCAACCGGCAAGATCACACCTTACACCTGTGCAGCCTCACTGGCGCGCCACATGCCCGATCAAGCCATTATATCTGACGATGCGGTTACCGCAGGCCTGCCGCACTTCATGGCAACCCAAACCGCCGCCCAACATGACTGGCTGTTCCTAACCGGCGGCGCAATTGGCCAAGGCCTGCCCTTAGCTGTAGGTGCCGCCGTTGCAGCCCCAGACCGCAAAGTCATTGCACTAACCGGCGATGGCGCTGGCATGTATACGCTGCAAGCCTTGTGGACGATGGCGCGCGAACGCCTGCCCATCGTGACGGTGGTGTTTGCCAACAGGTCCTACCGCATTTTGAATATTGAGATGGGTCGTACAGGAGCAGGTCAACCTGGGCCTGCTGCCAGTTCCATGCTGTCGCTCGACAAGCCCGCCCTCGATTGGGTGAAACTGGCGGAAGGTCAAGGGGTTGAGGCGGTATCTTGCGACACTGCAGAGGCCTTTGATACCACCCTTGCCCGCGCCATTGCGGCCAATGTGCCGGTGCTGATTGAAGCGGTGATGTAGGGCGTTTTGGTTTCAGAACTTTGACATGGTTTTGGTGACCTTTCTGGCCACAAAACCATATCAGTTATTGTCCTAGGGAGATTTGGCGCGTCAAGGTCAGATTTCCTTTGGAAATCTGTCGCGAAGCGACGCAGCAAAGCTGCGACCTTGACCCGCAAAATCACCCGAGTAAACTTTTAATTGGTCTTTGGTGAGGCGGAAGCATCACCAAAACCGTCCAGACAGAAAATGTTCCTGCGTTGGAATCCCAGACTTAGGAAACCCTACAACGGAATATTGTCGTGCTTCTTCCAAGGGTTCTCAAGCTTCTTGTGCTTGAGGGCGCGTAGGGCTTTGGCAACCCGGCGGCGGGTGGAGTGTGGCATGATCACGTCATCAATATAGCCGCGTTGGGCCGCGACGAACGGATTGGCGAAGCGGTCTTGATATTCGGCGGTGCGGGCAGCAATCGCGTCTGGGTCGCCCATATCGGCGCGGAAGATGATCTCCACCGCCCCTTTAGCCCCCATCACGGCGATTTCTGCGGTCGGCCACGCATAATTGACGTCACCACGCAAATGCTTGGAGCTCATCACATCATAGGCGCCGCCATAGGCTTTGCGCGTGATGACAGTGACTTTTGGCACTGTGGCTTCTGCAAAGGCAAACAACAGCTTCGCGCCATGTTTGATCAACCCGCCATATTCCTGCTTGGTGCCCGGCATGAAGCCCGGCACGTCAACAAAGGTCACGATGGGGATGTTGAAACAGTCGCAGAAGCGCACAAAGCGAGCAGCTTTTCGGCTGGAGTCGATGTCCAGCACGCCCGCCAAGCTCATCGGCTGGTTGGCGACGACGCCCACGGTGGAGCCTTCAATGCGGGCAAAGGCCGTGATGATATTCTTGCCAAAGTCTTTGGCGATCTCGAAATAATCGCCATCATCGACAACCTTCTCGATCAATTCCTTCATGTCATAGGGCTTGTTAGGATTGGCTGGGATCAGGCTATCCAAGCTCATTTCCACCCGCTCTGGGTCATCATGGGTCGGCCGGGTTGGCGGCTTCTCGCGGTTTGACAGGGGCAGATAATCAACCAAGCGGCGCATTTGGAACAAGGTGTCGAAATCATTGTCAAAGCTGCCGTCAATCACGCCAGACTTGGCACCATGCACACTGGCCCCGCCCAATTCCTCGGCGGTGACGACTTCGTTGGTGACGGTTTTGACCACATCAGGGCCGGTCACGAACATATAGCTGGTGTCCTTCACCATGAAGATGAAATCAGTCAAAGCAGGCGAGTAGACGTCGCCACCCGCGCAGGGGCCCATGATGACGCTGATCTGTGGGATCACGCCAGACGACATGACGTTTTCCATGAAGATGTCGGCATAGCCTGCCAGCGAATCAACGCCTTCTTGAATGCGCGCGCCGCCCGCATCAAACAAGCCAATCACGGGCGCGCCATTGCGGGCAGCCATTTGCTGGACTTTGACGATCTTCGCAGCATGGGTCAGCGACAACGAACCACCGAAGACCGTGAAGTCTTTCGAGAACAAATAGATCAAGCGCCCATTGATCGTGCCCTGGCCGGTAATAACGCCGTCACCTGGAAACTTTTGCGCATCCATGCCGAATTCGGTGCAGCGATGCTCGACGAACATATCAAATTCTTCAAAGCTGCCTTCGTCGAGCAAGATTTCGATCCGCTCACGCGCTGTCAGCTTGCCTTTGGCATGTTGCGCATCCACCCGCTTTTGGCCGCCACCGGCACGGGCTTTGTCACGTTTGGCTTCAAGCGCTTGAAGAATATCTTGCATGGGTCTGTCCCTGAAAAAAGGTCACGCTGTGGGCAGCGCTACCGGTGTTGAAACTGGGTTAGCGGGACAAAGCCGCGCTGACAAGTTTTCGCAGCGGCAAGTCCTAAAGCGCGGGGAGACCCAAAAACGCTTCACAGCGGCGGATCCAAGCCTGAATAGCCGGGTAACGATAAAGCTCAAACCCACCCTGATCGGCAAATCGGGTATAGGGCAACAGCGCCATATCCGCCAAGGTAAAGGCACGGCCGACAATCCAGTCCTGCCCACTTAGATGTTCGTCCATCCGGGTCAGAATGACTTGACCACGTGGCAGAAGGCTGGGGTCAATCTCGGCATCGGTCTGGCCTAACAAATGCACTTTCGCACGACGAACCGCGATCACGGGCTCGTGGCTATATTGTTCCCAGAAAAGCCATTCGAATAGTTTGGCGCGATCAAAAGCATCTTCAGGGACTAGCGCTGACCCTTCGGCGAGATAAAGTATGATCGCGTTGGATTGGGCCAGCGTCCGCCCGTCGTCGAAACGCACGACGGGGACTTGGCCAAAGGGATTTAGCGCCCGAAACTCTGGCTTCGTCGTCTGGCCCGCCAGTGCCAGCACTTCGTGCCAAACGTAGGGCAGTTTCAGATAATCTGCTGTCCAACGCACTTTCAAGCAATTGCCAGATCGATCATCGCCATAAATCTCCATGTTTTCCCCCTGTGTTCATACGACTTTTGACTTCCTAGCACAGCTTCGAGATAGAATGTCTCAAGAGTCCGCCTAAAGACTGCTAGAGGCGGCTTCTGCCCTCCAGCCTCGACGGGCTAGGTGACATTGTTTATGCCTACACCCTCGCGCGATGCCCAAAGGTGCGCCCCACACGACTTTAACAGCTAGGGAAAGACTGCCTGTGAGCTCTGCAATCAAACCAGTTATCTCCGCAACCGGCCTTTATACGCCGCCAAATTCCATCACGAATGAAGAATTGGTCGATAGCTTCAACCGCTATGTGGAGCTTTATAACGCCGAGCATGCAGTAGCGATCGAAGCTGGCGAAGTGGCTGCACTGACGCCGTCATCGGTGGAATTCATTGAGAAAGCCTCTGGCATCAAGGCCCGCTTTGTCGTCAATAAGGATGGCATTTTGGACCCCTCCATTATGGCTCCGCGCATTCCAGAGCGACCGAATGAAGAGCTGTCGGTCTTGGCAGAATTGGCCGTGCGGGCTGCCCGCCAAGCACTCGAGCGCGCAGGCCGCGACCCAATGGATGTGGATGCCGTCATTTGTGCGGCGTCCAATATGCAGCGCGCTTACCCCGCTATGGCGATTGAGATCCAGGCGGCACTGGGCTGCAACCCGGAAGGCTTTGCGTTTGACATGAATGTGGCTTGTTCCTCAGCCACCTTTGGCATTCAGACAGCGGCAGACTTTGTTCGCGCCGGTCATGCCCGCAGTGTGCTGGTGGTCAATCCAGAGATTTGCTCGGGCCATTTGAACTTTAAAGATCGCGATAGCCACTTCATCTTTGGCGATGTCGGCACCGCCATTTTGATCGAGGCAGCAGACGTTGTCGGTGACAAGCCGCATTGGGAAATTTTGGGCACAAAACTAAAAACCCAATTTTCCAACAATATCCGCAACAATTTTGGCTTCTTAAACCATACAGCCCCAGAAGGGATTGGTGCCAAGGACAAGCTTTTCGTCCAAGAAGGCCGGAAGGTGTTCAAAGAAGTGGTGCCCATGGTGGCGGCCATGATTATCGAGCATATGGAGACCTTGGGCCTTGAAGCATCTGGCCTGCGCCGCATGTGGCTGCATCAAGCTAATGCCAATATGAACCGCTTGATCGCCGGCAAAGTTCTGGGCCATGAGGCCACGGAAGATGAAAGCCCCACGGTGCTGGATACCTATGCCAACACCTCCTCTGCAGGCTCCATCATCGCCTTCCACAAGAATAGCGATGACTTGGGTGCCGGCGACACTGGCCTCATCTGTTCTTTCGGTGCAGGCTATTCGGCAGGTTCTGTTTTTGTCCGCAAAGTGGCCTAAAGTGCCATTGTGAACGGTTTAAAGTGAAATCGAGCGAAGGTTACAAGAGTTTCACTCGACATTCTCAATGCAGCCTGCAAGCTATACTTACTTGAAGGTGTGGATTGGGGAGTTGCGCCATGTTGATCTTTGCATTGCTAGCGGCTGGGTTTGGCTCATCAACTCAAACCGAGGCGAAGGAACACGAGCTTGCACTAGCGGCGCGAGAAGTTGCCGTTGAGCAGGAGCTTGTTCCCCCCCCAACAAGGGATACATCAAAGCATTTTTTCGAAAAGCGCTTTGAAAAAAGCCCAGACAAGCGCAGTTTCATGGTGATAAATCCGCCGCCACCGGCCAGTCAGTTTGCTGAGCGGCAAAAAGGTAGTCAGTGGCTAGAGCCCCCCGGAGGGTGGGTCTCACCAGAGTTAAAGACAAAGCCCTATCGCGTTAAGCCAGCGAAAGAACCTGCGCCAAAACTTCGAATCTTGCGTGGCGGCGAAAGATAAAGGGACAGGCTAAAATTTGCGCGCAACTTTGATCCCTAGGGATCAAAACGCGCTTAAGTCACAGCAACGCCTAGGTGCAAAGCGCGGCAGTCTAAGTTAATCAAGCACCATGCGTGCTGCCCCCTACATCTCCCCCGTCAAGATTGATCTGACCCGTCAAGCAGATGGCACCATCCTGCTGACAAACCCCCATCCCATGCGACCGGCCTTTGCCAATGTTGTCATGCCTCTGGCGCATTGGGCCGAAGCAGCCCCTCGCAGGCTATGGCTCGCGGGCTTTGAAGCAGGCGCCTGGCGGCATTTGAGCTATGAGGACGGCTGGACCTTGGTTCAGTCGCTAGCCGCGGGCCTCTATGGAAGGTTTCCACGCGGCAGCATTATCGCCATCGCGTCCTCCAATTCTATTAGTCATGCTCTTTTGACCTATGCCGCGCCCTTAGCGGGCCTCGCCGTGGCGGCAATCACACCCGCTTACGCCACAAAAGCACGGGACCCCCGCCGCCTGCATGAAGCCCTCAAAACGCTGGGAGCTGCCGCGGTCTTTATGGAGGGGCAAGCATTCGCCAAGCCAGCATTCTGGGCAGAAGAAGTTGGCGTGCCTGTTATCTCGCCCGGCGATGGATTTGGTACGGCGGGCGAAATCTCGCTCGACCACCTCTACGCCGACCCGCAAGATGCGCCGGACCTTGCGACCATCGACCCACGTGACGCGTGCAAATATCTTTTGACCTCCGGCTCAACCGGCTCACCCAAGGCAGTCACCGTCACGCATGCTAATCTGGCCATTAACGCAGCCCAAATCCGCTCCACCTTTGACGAACAGCGCGAAGCGGAGATTTGGCCCGACGGTATCATCATGGCCAATCATCTTCCGTGGAGCCATTCTTTGGGTGGCAATGCCGTGCTGCATATGCTGTTACATGCAGGCGGCAGCCTATGGATCGATCCGGGTACACCAACAGCAGATGGGCTTGCGGCCACCATCGCAACGATTAAGCACGTCAAACCCAATTACCACATCACCGTGCCCTTGGGCTGGACGCTTCTGGCTAGCGCTCTGGAACAGGATGAAGATTTAGCCCAAGCCCTTTTTGCCAATTTGCGCATCATGCAATATGGCGGCGCGGCCTTGACCCAAGACGTCTATCGCCGCCTGCAACAGGTGGCCGTGCGCCAAACCGGGGAAGAAATCACCTTGGCAGCGGGCTATGGTGCGACTGAGACGGCACCGACTGTGTGCAATGTGCATTGGCCCAACGAAATCATGGGTCTTGTCGGCCTACCCGTCCCCGGCCTTACTTTAAAGCTTGTGCCCCAGGGTAACAAGCTTGAAGCCCGTGTCAAAGGTCCAGGCATCACACCGGGCTATCTCAATGCGCCAGATAAGACCACCGATGCCTATGATGAGGACGGCTTTTACAAACTGGGCGATGCGCTGCGCTTTGTTGACGCCAATAGGCCTGAAGCGGGTCTCGCCTTTGATGGCCGCTTGTCAGAGGAATTCAAGCTCGCCAATGGCAGTTTTGTGCCTGCAGGCTTGGTCCGCCCTGCCCTTGTTCAAGCCTCAGATGGCTTGTTCAGCGACGCTGTAATCTGCGGCGAGGGCCAAGAAGAATTGGGCGCATTAGCTTTTATCAATTTGAGTAAAGCGCGCGCGCTTGCTGGCCTAGACGACGACCTCGATACCTTGGTTTGGCATGAAAAAGTCCGAGCACACGCCAAAGCAACGTTGGAGAAAGCAGGTTCTGGTCAGCCCGCGACAAGACGTGTTACCCGCCTCATCCTTTTAACCACGCCGCCTAGTCTTGAGGATGGCGAGATCACCGACAAGGGCTATTTGAACCAAGGCGCATGCCGGACCTGCCGCGCGAGTGCCGTGCAGGCGCTCTACCAACAAGATCCAGTTCTAGAGCGGATTGATCTGGCTTAAGCAGGTAGCGCGAAATTAGCTGGGTGCTTGCCTACAGCGCGATCATAATGACTGCGGATCAGCGCCCAGTCGGCTTCGTAATCCCCAGTCGGCTTGATAGAACCACTGATGCGGACGGTTTTGGTGGCGAAGTCCATCACAGCAAAGACGATGGGCACGACAGCGGCTTGGGCGATGAGATAATAGCCCTTTTTCCATTCCTCTGCGCGGGCCCGCGTCGCCTCGGGAGGAATAGCGAGGAACAAGTCGCGCGCATTGGCAAAAGCTGTTGTCATGCTGGTGACAAGGCCATTGCTGGTCGAACGATCAACGGGTACACAGCCCAGCCATTTCACGATGCCACCAAACGGGCCTTCGGTCAGGCTTTTCTTTCCCATAAAGCGCAAAGTGATGCGATATTGGCCTGCCGTCGCCAGCATCAAGATGCCATCCCAATTAGACGTATGCGGGGCGGCCAAAATCACTGCTTTCTGAAGGTCCGGCCAATCGCCTTGCAACCGCCACCCGCTCAATTTGAGGTATAGCGCACAAATATAACGCCAGATTTCAGGCAGAATACCACGAAATGGCGCTGGTTTGTGGGTAGCTGGATCGAAAATTTGGTGGCCGTCAGTTGTGCTCACGCGTCGTCCTCCAAGGCTATTGTCGTGTTCTTAAGCCGAGGACCAAGGTTTGCGTCCTTCGCCACAGCTTGTCCAACCATCAAATGCAGTCTGATTAGCTTTTTGCTGCGTTATACGGTCGAGTATAGGTCTATAGGCGCGATTAAAGCGTCCCGTCAGATTGGACACATTGCCCACAGTGATCTGCGAAAAAGTGTCCGCTTCATTGACTTTAAGTACAATTACGCTCACGAGGAAGCCACGGAGCCCACCATCCAGGGGGATGATGGGTAAGTCGCGCCATGTTCGGCGCCTCGCCGCAAAACATTGTGAGACGATAAAATGACCGACAACAACGGGACCGGTGATACCGGCCCGATTAGCGAGACTCCAGATGGCGTAACTTTCGCCGATTTGGGTTTTTCGCCCCCGCTTTTGAGCGCTATTGCCGAAACGGGCTATACCAAACCAACCCCCATCCAATGGAAAGCCATTCCTGAAGTCTTGGCGGGACGCGACGTTTTAGGCATTGCTCAAACCGGCACCGGCAAGACTGCCGCTTTCGTACTGCCAATGATTGAGCGCTTGTCGCAGGGCCGTGCCCGCGCACGTATGCCGCGCACGCTGATTCTCGAACCAACGCGGGAATTGGCCGACCAAGTCGCCGAAAATTTCCGCAACTATGGCAAGAACCACAAGCTGACGATGGCGCTTCTGATTGGCGGTGTCTCGTTCGGCGATCAGGACGCCCTTTTGACCAAAGGGGTCGATGTGTTGATTGCAACACCGGGCCGCCTGCTGGACCATTTTGAGCGCGGCAAGCTACTGCTAACCGGCGTCAATATGCTGGTGATCGATGAGGCCGACCGGATGCTTGATATGGGCTTCATCCCGGATATTGAGCGGATCGTGAAACTAACGCCCTTTACCCGCCAGACCTTGTTCTTCTCGGCCACCATGCCCCCTGAAATCAAGCGCCTGACCGAGCAATTCTTGCAAGCCCCTGCAAAAGTGGAAGTCGCGCGCCAATCGCAAGCGGCTGCGACCATCACACAGCGCTTGTTGAAAAGCCCCTCCTCCGACCCCAAGACCAAGCGGGCAGTACTTCGCGCGGCCATTCAGTCGGCCATGGCAACCATGAAGAACGGCATTGTGTTTTGTAACCGGAAAACCGATGTCGACATCGTGGCAAAATCCTTGAAAGTCTATGGCTTTGATGCCGCCCCTATTCATGGCGATTTGCAGCAGAGCGTGCGGACCGCCACGCTGGACCGTTTCCGCAACAACGAACTGCAGATCCTCGTGGCGTCCGACGTAGCAGCCCGCGGCCTCGATATCCCTGATGTCAGCCACGTGTTTAATTTCGACGTGCCGCGCCATGCCGAAGATTATGTCCACCGCATTGGCCGGACCGGGCGCGCTGGCCGATTGGGCGAGGCCTTTATGGTCGTCACACCGGGCGACACCAAAGCACTCGATGCAGTGCAAAGCTTGATCAAGACGACGATCGAATTTGCGGACATCGAAGGCATGCCGCACGAAAAAGTCCAAGACGACCGTCGCCCAGCGCCTACAACTGGCTCCAGCAAAGGTGGTAGTCGTCCCCGTCGTGGTAAGCCTGCAGCACCAGTTGACGCGGAAGTTGAAGCGACTGAAGCGCTCGACACCGGCGCAGAGGCGGCCGAACAAAACGACCCAACCCCCGCTGAGATCACCACAGAAGCGGCAGGCAGCCGGAGCCGAGGTGGACGTAATCGCCGCCGCACAAAACCAGATAGCCGGTCCAGCGAGCCTGCTTCTGACCCAATGGCGGTGATTGATTTGGGTGGAGAGGATGAAGGTGATCAAAGCTTTGAATTGCTTGCTCCACAGGACTCCTCCGACACACCCCGACAAAGCCGTGGTCAGCGCGATGGTCAAAGCAGAGGGCCACGTGGTCGCGAGCGCAATGATCGCGACCGGAATGATCGGGGTGAACGGGGTGGCCGCGACCGGTATCGCCAACAGGATCAGGACCCCGACGTCCTTGCCTTTGGCAATGATGTGCCAGCCTTTATGAAAATCCCCATCCACCTAGGCCCAATTAGCGGCGACGAGTCCTAGAACTTAAAGCTTGTAGACTTGGCTTTGGCGTCGAGGTCAAAGCCGAGCCGCGACTTTGTGCCGCGCAGACATGCAGGTTTTGAGTGTGAGTTTGGCTTGCAGGATGCCTGCGGCTGTGACAATACCAGTTGATGATGCGAACCATTCTCAAAAACTCCCGTTCCCGCCTGTTTGTTTCGGTTGCTGTTGCATCCACTCTTTTGCTGACCCTTGTGGGGTGTGGTGCGTCGGAACCCGCTGCGGGCTCTAAAGGCGAAGTCAATATCTATTCAGCCCGCCATTATGATGCAGACGAACAGCTCTATGACTTGTTTGAGAAAAGCACGGGCATCGCAATCAATCGCATCGAAATGAAGGGCGACCTTCTACTGGAACGCCTCAAGGCTGAAGACACGCAGAGCCCTGCTGACGTGATCTTGTTGGTTGATGCTGGAAATTTCTGGCGCGCAGAAACCGCCGGCCTATTTCAATCGGTTCAATCAGCCAAACTAGATGCAACCGTGCCTGCCACGATGCAGGGACCCAAGAAAGATTGGTTCGGCTTTGCCAAGCGCGCCCGCGTGATTGCTTATGACCCAGTACGGATTAAAGCAGATCAAGTTGCTACTTATGCGCAATTGGCTGAGCCTGGGCTGAAAGGCGCAATCTGCGTTCGCCCATCCAGCAATGTCTATAATTTGTCTTTGATGGCGTCCTTCATCGCAGACTGGGGTGTACCCAAGGCAGAAGCCTGGGCTAAAGGGGTTGTCGCGAACTTTGCCCGTCCCCCTGAAGGTGCCGATACCGATCAACTCAAAGCCATTGCCGAAGGCAAATGTGCGGTTGCCATCGTGAACCATTATTATGCTGTGCGGTTGCAGCGCTCGACAGACCCGGTTGAAAAGTCGATTGCGAGCAAGTTTGCCTTGTCTTTCCCAGATCAAGCCGGTGCAGGCACCCATGTGAATATTTCAGGTGGGGCACTCGCCGCCCATGCACCCAACAAAGCCAATGCGATTGCCTTTTTAGAGTTCTTGGCGAGTCCTGAAGCACAAAAAATCTTTTCCAAGGCCAATGATGAATTCCCCATCCTTGCCAGTGCGATGGACGACAATAGCGAGCTTAAAGCGCTCGCAGGCTTCAAAGAAGCCCAAACCCCGATGGCTGCTTTGGGGACCAACCAGCCAGAAGCCCAAAAGGTCTTTGATCGCGCGGGTTGGAAGTGACCACACTTGATCCGGCAGCAAGGCCTAGCCCTTCTCGGGAGTGGGGAGGGCTTGGCCTGTCTAGGCCCCTTGGACTGCCTCTAAAGGCTTGGGCGCTCAATACGCTGTTGCTTGCGGTTCCGGGCCTACCCGTGCTGTTCACTTTGCTGGCCGCCTTTCGTCCAAGCGCCAGCTTTGACCATATTGCGCACGTGCTTTTGGGCGAAATGGCTCTAAACTCACTCGCCTTGTTGGGTTTGGCGACCCTGGGGGCCACGATCTTAGGCGCTATTGCGGCTTGGTTTGTTACAGCTTTTCAGTTTTGGGGGCGGACGACGCTAAGTTGGGCATTAGCGTTGCCCTTGGCGATGCCTGCCTATGTGGCCGCCTATGCTTGGGGCGATCTAACCGGAGCGCGTGGGTTTTGGATCGCCGCATTGGTTTATGTAACAACGCTATACCCTTATGTGTATCTGGCCGCGCGCAGCGCTTTTGAAGCGCAATCGGTGTGCGCTTTAGAAGCCGCTCGCCTCCTCGGCGCTGGTGCTTGGAAGCGCTTTTTCGCCATTGCTCTACCTTTGGCGCGCCCTGCAATTGCGGCAGGGGCCGCGCTGACAGGCCTCGAGATTGCTGCTGATTATGGCGCAGCCGACCATTTGGGCGTTTCTACCTTGACCATTGGCGTGTTTCGCGCGTGGTTTTCTATGGGTGATTTAGCTGCGGCCGCCCGGATCGCATGCTTGCTGCTTGTTGGCGTTCTGTTTTTGGTTTGGCTTGAGCGCAAGTCTCGGGCAGGCTTGGTCTCGGGGGGCTCGACGCGCTGGCGTACGCCGCAACGGGCGCAACTGACGGGCTTGGCACAAGTTTTGGTAAATGGCTTTTGCCTGGTGATCCTAGCGTTGGGCTTAATCATTCCGGTAGCGCATCTCGCAAGCTTGGCTTTAGCCAGTGGATTGCCTGAACGGGCCTTAAGTCAGCCCTTGGCTGCCACTGCATTGCTCTGCGCCTTAGGAGCCAGCGCCACTTTAGTTTTAGCAGGCCTCGGCGCCTTTATCGGCCAGCGCAGTGCGCAAGCCAGCGCCTTTGTGCGGGCTATAAGCCTTGCGGGCTATGCGACACCCGGAGCCGTAACGGCCTTGGGGATTCTGGCAGCACTCGCATTGAGCGGGTCGCATGTGGTTGCAGCTTTGAGCGGCCCATTGGCTATCCTCGCGCTCTGTTATGCCTATGCCGCGCGCTTTACGGCGGCGGGTCTTGAGCCCTTGAGTGCTGGTCTTGAGAAATCGACCCGTTCGATGCGGGAGTCGGCACAGACCTTAGGGGCAAGCCGGATCAAGCGCTTTTTAACTTTGGAAGCCCCTTTAGCAGCCCCGTCAGCCTTTGCAGCAGCTTTGATTGTCGCTGTCGAGATTGCCAAGGAATTGCCTGCAACCACAATTCTGCGCCCCTTCGGCCTTGATACGCTGGCCGTTCGTGCCCACGCCTATGCAGCTGATGAGCGACTGGGTGCTGCAGCTTGGCCGGCGCTTGCGATTGTGCTGGTAGCTTTAATCCCCACCCTCTTGTTTTCACACGGCCTTTCAAAGTCGCGGGCGGGGCAATCATGAGCGAATTTGCCCTCGAAGCGCGCCATCTCAGCCGCACTTTTGGCGCCGTCAAGGCTCTGAATGATGTGAGCCTAAACCTAGAGGCTGGCAAAGTGTTGGCGCTGCTGGGCCAATCAGGCTCTGGCAAAAGCACGCTCCTGCGTGTCTTGGCCGGGCTTGAAAGCTTAGACGCTGGTGAGGTTTTCGCGGATGGCAAACTGGTCAGCGACGTGCGCACCACTGTGCCGCCTGAAAAACGCCCCCTGGGCATGGTGTTTCAAGATTACGCCCTATTTCCCCACTTGACCGCTTTAGGCAATGTTGCTTTTGGCCTTGGCCATTTGACCAAATCCGAGCGTTCAGGCCTAGCCGCATCCTGGCTAGAGCGTGTTGGCCTTGGTGACCGTGGCGGCGCGTTCCCACATGAGCTCTCCGGCGGAGAGCAGCAACGCGTCGCCCTCGCGCGCGCGCTCGCCCCTAACCCGCGCGCCATTTTGATGGATGAACCCTTCAGCGGGCTTGACCCCCATTTGCGAGCGGACTTGCAATCAAGCATGCTGGCCACCTTGTCAGAAGCTGGTGTTGCGGCCCTAATTGTCAGCCATGATACCGAAGAGGCCCTGGCGGTTGCCGATCAGGTCGCCATCATTGAGCATGGCCGCATCCTACAGAGTGGCTTGCCACGCGATGTCTATCGTGCGCCCAAGTCCTTGGAAGCGGCCCGCGCTTTGGGTGCGGTTTGGAGCTTGGACGGCCGGGCAAAAAACGGCCGGGTGGAGACGCGCCTTGGGACGTTTGACAGCCCTTTTGACGGCCCAGTCGTTGTGTGCGCCCGACCTGAAGCAACCCTTGTAACCGCCTCAGACAATGGGCAATTCACGGTCGTGGATCGCCGGGGCGTCGGCCGCTTTTTGACCTTGAAGCTGCAGGGTGTCTCAGGCGATGGCGGGTTCATTACGGCTCTGGTAGAGGCGAAAACCGCGCCAGAGAGAGGTCAACATGTTGCCTTAAGCCTGTTTCCTGAAGATGTGTTTGTCTTTCAAGGTTAAAGCGATCTATCCCCCTCACTTGAAAAACCCGTCAAGCTTGCCCAAGGTGGGCGAATGACTGCTTTGCTTGCCCCCCTCACCCGCTTGATGCAGACCCGCTTTGGTGCAAACGCAGAACTTCAGGAGATGACACGGCTGTCGGGCGGGGCGAGCCAAGAGACTTGGGGCTTTAGCCTTCACTTGCCCGAGGAAGCACCGCGCCACCTCATTCTGCGCCGGGCCCCGTTTCAAAGTGCCGCGAAAGGTGAGGCCATCGGCCTCGTGAAAGAGGCGCAGACCATTGCCGCCGCCGCACAAACTGGCACGCCAGTTCCTGATATCATTCATGTTTGTCGCCCCGAAGATGACTTAGGCGATGCTTTCATCATGGCCCATGTGCCAGGCCAGACAATCGCCAGAAAAATCCTGCGCGATGAGGAATACAGCCTTGCGCGCCCACTTCTGGCGTTTCAATGCGGCGAAGCATTGGCAAAAATCCATGCCGTCGCGCCCGGTAACTTGCCGTCAGACCTGCCCATAAGCCATGGCTTAGATCAATTGGACCGCTATGAAGCCATGTATCGCAGCTTTGGCATGGATCGTCCGGTGTTTGAGCTGGCGCTATCATGGCTGCGTAAGCATGCACCGGCCCCCTTGCCCACGACCTTGGTGCATGGCGATTTCCGCAATGGCAATTTGATGGTCAATGAAAGCGGTCTTGCCGCTGTCTTGGATTGGGAGCTGGCCCATCAAGGTGACCCACGCGAGGATCTGGGCTGGATCTGCGTAAACTCTTGGCGCTTTGGGGTACGGGGCAAAAAGGTTGGTGGCTTTGGTTCCCTCGAAGACCTGGTGGCAGGCTATCAAGCCTCTGGTGGCCAATCACTCGAACCAAAGGACCTTAACTGGTTTCAGGCCTTGGGCAGTTTTAAATGGGGCATTATGTGCTTGATCATGTATCAGGCCTTTGCCACCAAAGCCGATCCGTCGATTGAGCGGGCGATGATTGGCAGACGGGCGTCTGAAGCTGAAATTGACTTACTCAATCTGATCGAAGGTCGTCCGCATGCATGAAGCCCCGTCCTCAGAAGAATTATTGGGCTCCGTCATTGGGTTCTTGAACCACGCGGCCGCCCCCCAACTCAGCGGCCAAGCTGCCTTCCACGCACGCGTCGCTGCCAATGCTTTGGCTTTGGTCGAGCGCGAGATGGCGCAGCGGCCCGCAGCAGACGCCCGGGCGCGGACCCTGTTCGCAGCCCTGTTGAACGATGCGGCAAGCAGTTTGCAAGCTTTAAACGCCCAAGTTTGCGCGCAAATCCGATCGGGTGACTTAGCATGTGACAATCCAGCGCTTTTGGCGGCCCTACGTGAGATTACTTCGGCCCAACTGGCCATCGATCAGCCCACCTATAGCGGCCTGCACCCATGAGCCAGAAGTGGCAGCGTCGGATAATTGGTGGCATCATTAGCCTCAATCTATTGGTTGGGCTGACGGCCTATTTCATGCGCGATAATTTGTTCCGTGAATTGATCCAGCCCGCCGTTCCATTTCAAGTCGACGAACCACCGCCCGTCCCCGACTATAGCGACGCGGCGGCATGGGCCTTCCGACCGCAGGGTGCCAATGCAAGTCTTGGTAAAGCCGACATCTTCATCGTGCACCCCACAACCGCTTGGAGCGGCAATACGGGTTGGAACATGGACATCGCCGACAATGTTTCCCGCACAAGGCTGGAAACGGTCGCCCTGCCTAATCACGGGGAACCCTTTGCCGCAGCTGGCCCTCTCTGGGTGCCGAGGTATCGCCAAGCCGTTCTATTTGCCTTGCTGTCGCAGCGAGATGACAGCCATGAAGCCCTCAATCTCGCCTACGAAGATGTCGCGCGCGCCTTTCTCACCTTTCAGCAAGCGCGCAACCCCAAGCGACCCTTTGTTTTGGTTGGACTTGGGCAAGGTGGCTTACATGTACTCCGGCTTTTACAAGAAAAGGGCGATTTGGGGCCGATGTTGGCTGCGACCTATCTAATTGATCAGCCCGTACCCAATGCACTGTTCGAAGGCCCACGTGCCGTGCCAAATTTTCCAAAGCCCTGTCAAAGCGCCAAACAGACCGGCTGCTTTGTTAGTTACACGAGCCTCGATGGTGGAGACCAACGCGGCGCGCGCATCCTGAAAGAACGCTCAACGATCTGGACAGCGGATATGGGCTATCGCGCCATTGGCGGGGGGCGGTTTGCGTGCGTGAACCCGCTGACGGGGGCCGCGCCCCTTAGCAATGCGCCTGCCAGCACCAATCGAGGCTCTGCCGCTGCCAGTGGCCTCGAACGCGGTACAGAGCCTGCCTTATTGCCCGGAGAGACCGGTGCCATATGCCGCAATGACTTGTTATGGGTTGAGGTAAACCGCCCTGCAGCCCTGTCGCGCGCGCGGTTCGAACTCGGCACTTTTTATAAGATCACCGGCTATAATCTGTTTTACGCTGCGCTTAGCGCTGATGTCCAAGCCCGGGTCAACGCGCTAAAATAATATCCGATTCTCACATAAAAAAGCCCGCCGGACCCAAAGTTCCAACGGGCTTTTGATTGTTCGGATTGATAGGATTTACATCCCAAAGCGGGCTTTCATTTCAACCGTCATCTCTTGAATCGCCTTTACGGTCACTGGATCCTTTTCACGGGCCTTCCAGTATTTGGCGATCTTCTTGAAGTTCTTCAAAGGTGCCTTGACCCCCAAGACCGGCAAGATTTTGACCACAAAGAACAGGCTTGGTGTGACGGTGCAGTCAGCCAAACTGAACTTATTACCAGCCGCATGTTTCTTGCCCGTCAACACATATTCGAGGTGACCGAGCGCGGTATAGACGTCTGCAATGGCTGCTTTAACGACTTCTGGATCTTTGCCAGGCCCTAACAGACCAAACACTTTGCCCATGGCGGGGCCCACATAGATGTCATTCACCCGCGAAATCAGACGCACTTGTGCCTTCTCTTCGGGCTTGCGCGGACGCAAAGCAGGCTTTGGGAATGCATCTTCGAGATATTCTAGGATGACCTCTGACTCCGGCAAAGACATGCCAGAATCTGTGACCAAGCAAGGGATTTTCCCGATTGGGTTGATGGCCAGAAACTCTTCGCTTTTCATGCTGCCGCCAGGAGGTGGCAAATACTCAACTTCCAGACCCTTAGCGGCGATCTGCATCTTCACGCGCTGCACAAACGGGGAAAGGTCACTTCCATACAATTTCATCGCTCAAGCTCCCGGGCTCTTATAACAACTAGCGTGCTTGATCTGTCCTCACGACAGATGCTTACCTATCAATCTCGACTCGCGCAGCGCGCCATTCTCGCGTGAATAGGTAGCGCCACATGCGCCTCAGGCCAATAACTTTGACAGCCCAAATGCCAATCAGTGCAGTCAATTCACAAGAATTGACCAGCTAATGTTCATGAATGCAAATTATGCCCAGCAAAGAATGAGAACGCTCGACCGGGTCTTGTTTCAAAGGCCGATAATCGCCACCGAGCAGACGTTGCTGGCAGGGGCACCGCCGAGATTGTGCGTCAATCCCAAACTGGGGTTGGACAATTGGCGATCACCTGCGCGCCCCTGCAGTTGCAAATACATTTCATACAGCATCCGCAATCCCGAAGCACCAATGGGATGGCCAAAACATTTTAAGCCGCCATCAATCTGACAGGGTACTTGGCCATCGCCATCATAAAAGCCATTCATCACGTCCTTCCAGCCTTGGCCTTCAGGCGAAATGAACAGGTCTTCCATCGTCACAAGCTCCGTCACCGAGAAGCAATCATGGACCTCAATCATCGATATCTGATCTCGTGGGCGGTCAATGCCCGCCTCAAGATAGGCCTTCTTTGCGGCGATGCGGGCCGTGTGGAAGTAAGAACCATCCCAAGAATTATGCTGGCTTTCCATCCCATTGGAGACCGATAGCTGCAAGGCCTTCACATAGACCAAGTCTTTCTTGCCCAAAGCGCGCGCGATTTCAGGTGTCGTCACGATAGCAGCCGCAGCGCCATCGGATACACCACAACAATCAAACAGGCCCAAAGGCTCCGCAATCATCGGGGCGGCCATGACTTGTTCTTCGGTCACCACATTACGTAAATGCGCCTTGGGATTTTTTGAGCCATTGGCGTGGCTCTTTACCGAGACATGGGCAATAGCGCGCTTAAGGTCTTCGCGCGACACATTGTGCTTGGCCCGATAAGCGCTTGCCAATTGCGCGAAGTTACCGGGGGCTGAACCATTTGGGGCGGTCTGGGGAATATAGGTTCCCATATTGCCGGTCGGTAGACCGCCATAGCCCGTATCTTTCAGTTTCTCGACGCCAACAGCAATCGCGATATCGGCGGCCCCGGCGGCGACAGCATAGACCGCACCGCGAAAAGCCTCGGATCCCGAAGCACAAAAGTTTTCAACCCGCGTCACCGCAATATTGGGCAGACGCAGCGCGATCGACAAAGGGGTACCGCCCTTGCCGGTGCCGATTTCGTCAATGTGGGTTGAAAACCAAGCCGCATCCAATTGGGTCGGCTCTATGCCTGCATCGGCCATAGCTTCCAAATAGGCCTCAACCATCAATTCCTCAGGACCGCAATCCCAACGTTCCCCGAACTTGGAACAGCCCATGCCAATGACGGCGACCTTGTCACGAATTCCTGCGGCCATGATGATGCCTCCCTGAGCCTATGCGGCATTTATTTTTCTGGACTGTGACGCAGATTGGTCAGGGTTTCAAGCGGCAGTTTAGCTACTTTGATGCGGGTTTCAGGACTGTCCGATCAAAAAAAGAAAGCGCCTCATCCCAATCCTCGGTGTGGATGCCATGTAGGCCGGGCCGCATGTAAAACGCTAAGACGCCTTTCCCATCGGGTCTTCGCAACTTGGTCTGGGTAAAAGCTGGCGCGCCAAACAGCAGATAGGCGGGGTCTGCGCCTTTCAATGCCCGGAAGCTGCCATGCGGGTCACCCCATTGGTCGCGCCGCCCCGTTCCGATCAAAACAGGACGCGGCGCTAACAGCGCGATCAGCTGGTGCTGATCGATGTCGAGGTCAGCTGGTTTGCCTGTATAGGCGCGATAGGACGGGGCAAACCAATGGGGAAAAGAGGCGGTAATGTCTTCCACAGGCTCGCCCACATCATCGCGGCCCAAAGCCGCCCCCGCCGTGCCCGATTGGAGAGCCCAGACACCAGCGGGCCTTGGGTCAAAGGCTGCTGACAGCAAAGCGGCTTTCCCGTGCCGCGAATGGCCCCATAACATAATCCGAGTGGGGTCCAGTCGTGTGTCCGCACTCAAAACATCGACCATGCGCGATGAGGTCCAAGCCCAAGCGGCAATCGCCCCGGTCCGCTGGGCAGGGGGCGTCCCGGCTGGCGTCAAGGCTTGCAGAAAGGGTTCAGCGACTGCGGGCACATCGGGGACCACATCGCCGGGGTGCCAAGAGGCCAGGGCATAGCCTTTAGCGGCTAATGTTTCCCAAGGCGGCGCATTGGCGTGTAGACCAAAGATGGCTGTCACGAGGAATTCTGGCACCCCGCCGCCACATTCTTGCGGCAGCGGCATGGTGGTTGTGCGCATACCCTGCTGTTTCCCGAGCAGGACGTCATTACCACAAAAGGTGCCGCCCGCGATGACGGGGAACGGGCCTTTGCCTTTAGGTGCCATCAAAATTAGATCGACAATGGGGTGCCCGTTCGGCCAAGGCCCTGTTTGGGCAGTCTTTAGGGAAATTGTGATGCGCTCAATGGTGCCAATCGCGCCTTTCTCCGGGGTCTGAAGCACCTCCCGGCTGACGACCTCATATCCTACCGTTTCAGGCATTGCGCCATAGATTTCGCTTTGAAAGCGCGCCTTCAAAAGGGGCGCGCGGCGGTTCTGCCAATCTTGTTGGGTTTGCACTGCTGGGTCAGAGCGGAAGGCCGCCAACACCGGGGGCGAGGCCGCTGGGCCCGTAATTTCAGGCGGGACATTGGGAAGGCGTTGAAGCGCACATCCGCCAGCGCTGAGCGCCAAGCCAGTGACAATCAGAACAGCCCCCAAAACAAGTTTTCGACGCAATCCCATTGGTTTGTCCCTCTTCCTACCCGCTTCCACTAGCCTACGGCTTGGCCTGCCTCGTGGTTACAGGGTTTGGGGGGACGGGTCCATTAAATTGCGGGTTAGAAAAGGCCCTTCAAGTGGCGTTATCAAATCAATTGAGCTTGTAAGTTGCGCGCTTCAAGCCCCTCTCCCTGTGGGAGAGGGGACGGGGGTGAGGGCCTTTCACTCACCCAATTTATAAGGTGGGTTGGCGGGGCCTTTGTGAACAAGGCAACAAGATTTTTCGCCCGTAAGCCCTCACCCCCGCCCCCTCTCCCAAGGGGCGAGGGGAGAGCACAAAACAAAACTTATCCCACCCCATCCGTCACCCCCTTAACCTAAACCCATCTCCGACGAGAGGGCGTTGTTGCTGCAGCGGCGACACCGGTTGGGGATGGGTAAGCGGGGTTAATCGGGGCAGACGTGGCTGCCTCGTGTTTTCATGAGGATTAGCTGTCCTCATGCCCGGTGTGCTCAAGACCGACTGCCGTGTG
>VYLR01000023.1_pt1 | contig 165212 bp, 146 predicted proteins | sample 5114291 | NCBI WGS metagenome assembly VYLR01 (sample SAMN12291774, study PRJNA351875) | freshwater metagenome | isolation source: freshwater lake | place: USA: Michigan, Lansing Lake | collected 2013-08-14 | reverse complement strand
AAATGGTCGCCCTCAACGCCCTCATGCGAAAACTCATCACCCAACTCAACGCCATGATGCGAGACCTCACAGACTGGGCAAAAACCACTCCATCTTAAACACGGTTGCTCTCCCAGTGGGAGAGGGGCTACATCCCCTAATTCAAACGACGACTCTCAAACGGGCTGTCGAGCGAAAAGGCGGGGACTTGGGCTTCGAAGGTTTCGCTGTCGTCGGACTGCGCTATTTCCCAGCCAGCGCTGGCGCAATGATCTCGACAGCGTCCGTCCAAACGCCAACCCCCTCTGGCAGGCCCTTTAAGAGGGCTGGATCATTCAAACCGGCCAAAGAGGATTGAGAATTCTTAGGAACCGGCCCCACCAGATAGACTTGGCTGCCCGCCTTTGCCATGCGCTTGGCAAAACTAGACCGCCAACCCCAAATGAGACCGGTATGGCTGTGCGGCACCAAGATGACGCTCCGCGGCCAGAAGCGACGGGATGGTATTTTCCATAAATACGTGTGTCGGAGGATTAATGCGGCTAGCGGTGCAGGTGTCGCGCTCAAGCCCCTCTCGAGCATAGGTCTGGTGTACGCCGCGATGGGCCAAGATTGGGTGAGATTTGGGTGGGGTTTTTTGGGCGGCTAGTGGGGAAACAATGCCAAACGCCAGGAAGCATCCCAGACCAAGTTGAAATGCAAAAGTGGGCTTTTTCATCAGGACCTCATGTCTTTTCTTTGAGGCCCCCACCCGTTTAATTCACACTACGGATTTCAAACGGGCTGTCGAGGGAAAAGGCAGGGACTTGGGCTTCGAAGGTTTCGCCGTCATCCGTCTGCATCAGATAGCTGCCCATCATCAGGCCTGAGGGCGTCGAGAGGGGGCAGCCGGAGGTGTAGGTAAAGCTGTCGCCCTCGCGCAATATGGGCTGTTCGCCAACAACGCCGGGGCCCTGCACCACTTGGGTGACGCCATGACGGTCGATAATCTTCCACGTCCGCGCTGTTAGCTGCACCGTCTGTTCGGATAGATTGGCGATCTCGACCGTGTAGGCCCACATGAAATCATTTTCTGCGGGATCAGATTGATCGTCGAGGAAAACCGGCGTCACCTGAATGCGGACACCGCGGGTCGTGGCGGAATATTGGGTCATCATCTGCCTATAATGCCCATCGCACTCACGTGCATCCCTTGCTTACAGATCAAAGACAACCCCTTGCGCCAGTGGCAAGGTGGTGGAGTAATTGATCGTTTGGGTCTGGCGGACCATATAGGCTTTCCACGCGTCAGAGCCTGCTTCCCGACCGCCGCCCGTCTCTTTCTCGCCACCAAAAGCGCCGCCAATTTCTGCGCCCGAGGTGCCGATATTGACGTTGGCAATCCCGCAATCCGAGCCTGCCTGCGATAGGAAAGTTTCAGCCTCGCGCAGGTCTGTCGTGAAGATAGAGGACGATAGGCCTTGGGGCACATCATTCTGGATGGCGATCGCCTCGGCCAAGCTTTCAGCCTCTATTACATAAAGGATGGGGGCGAAGGTCTCGGTTTGCACGATAGCGGTCTGGGCGGGCAAGTCGACCAATGCGGGCTGGACATAATTGCCCTGCAAAGCCTGACCGCCCACCAACACGCGCCCGCCTTCGGCTTGGGCGATCTCTAAAGCGCGGGCCATGGTAGTGACGGCTTCTGCATCAATTAGCGGACCAATCAGAGTCTCAGACTTGCGCGGATCACCAATTGGCAGGCTCTCGTAGGCGCGGATCAAGCGCTGGGTCAGGTCTTGCTTGATATCGGGATGCACGATCAGGCGGCGCAGCGTCGTACAGCGCTGTCCTGCTGTCCCGACGGCGGAAAACACAATGGCCCGTACGGCAAGGTCCAGATCGGCACTGGGCCGCACAATCATCGCGCCATTGCCGCCTAGTTCCAGCAAGCTGCGCTTGAGGTGTGTCGCGCACGCTTTGGCCACTTCACGGCCCATGCGGGTGGAACCTGTGGCCGACACAAGCCGGATCAGCGGATGCTCAACCAGCGCTGCCCCAATCTTCGCATCACCCTGCAGCACTTGGATCAAGCCAGCGGGGGCCTCGACGCCAAATTGCGCCACCGCTCGGTTGAAGATGGCGCAAGTGATCTGCGCGCAAAGCGGGGTCTTTTCTGACGGCTTCCAGATGACGGGATCGCCGCAGACCAGTGCCAGCATCGCATTCCAAGCAAATACGGCGACGGGAAAATTGAACGCGCTGATAACCAGCACGGGGCCTAAAGGCTTCCAGCGTTCCAACAAATGATGACCCGGCCGCTCGGACGCCAAGGTAAGGCCCGCCAATTGCCGTGACAGGCCAACCGCATAATCGGCCATGTCGATCATTTCTTGCACTTCGCCCAAGGCTTCTGAGCGGGTTTTGCCCGCTTCCAACGTCACCATATCGGCGAGCTCTTGCTTGCGGGCGCGCAATTCTTGCCCCCACAGCCGAACTAACTCCCCCCGTCGCGGGGCGGGAATGGACCGCCATGCCAGATAAGCGGCGTGGGCGGTCTCACACGCTTCATGGCAATCCTCCGGCGACGCCGAAGGCACTTCACCCAGCTTTTGGCCGTCTATGGGAGAGATGGAGGCGATCAGCATGTTAGGACCATGGCTCAAACAGTTTCGATAATTTCAGGCCTTGCCCCTGATAATGGCTGCCGACATCGCCGTAAAAGGCTTCTGGAGCCGACGATAAGGGCTCATAAATCAGGCGGGCCACGGGTTGATTATGCTCCAGCACAAAGGGTACATCCCGGCCGCGCACTTCGAGCACGCCCCGGGCACCTGCACTGCCATGATCTTTCGCGCCAAATCCCGGATCAAAGAAGCCGGCATAATGGGCGCGGAACTCTCCTAAATCTTCGGCCGTCGCCACCATTTCTGCTGCGACATCTTTCGGGATGGAGAGACCCGCCTGACTGGCCAGAATGTAAAACTCGCCGGGGTCCAGCACCAAACGACCATCGCGCGCCGTTAAAGGCTCAAACCAATCGCGAGGTGCATGGCCGCCCACTTTAGCGAGGTCTAACAAAGGTGCATGTCGCCTTGCCCGATAGCCGATAACTGGACCTAAAGAGTCGTGGGAAAGATCGAGGTTCAGATCAAGGCGTTGCAGCGTCGGGGTTTGACCCTTCTTCAAGCGCAACTGGGCCAAGCGGTCACCGGGGCGGGCCAAGATGGAGAAGGTACGCGGGCAAATCTCAACCCATAGCGGGCCCTGATAGCCGGACCGCACGCGGTCAAAGCTGGTCGCGCCGTCGGCAATCACGCGCACAAACACGTCGATCCGCCCGGTTGAGCTTTTGGGGTTAGCCAATGCAAACACCGTTTCTGGCAGCGCAAGGCTTTCTTGTAAGGGGGCCAGATAGACGCAGCCGGTCTCCAGCACCGCGCCTTCGCGCAGATCAAGCTTATGCAGCACCAAATCGCTCTCGCTTAAGCGCTGCGAGACCGTGCGGCCTTGACCCGGCAAGAAGCTGGCGCGCACACGATACGCAAAGTCACCCAGGCGCAAGTCGAGGCTGGCAGGCTGGATTTGTTTGTCTGCAAAAGGGGTAGCGGCCGTGATAGCACCGCCATCGGCCAAAGACTGCAGAATGTGGTCGGGCAAAACGCCGTCAGCGATGGAATCGATCATGCCACTTGCATAGCGGGTTTGAGGCGCTTTCACTACGCCCTTAAACGGGCGCTTGTGGTCTAAGCCAGTTCGGCAATCGCCCAGCGCGCGTCGACACGGTAAGAAGCGAGGAAGGCCTCGACCTTGCCGCCATCCAACCCGTCGGCATTGGAAAGCTCTGCCGCATGAATACCACCTGCGACAAACAGGCAATCCAACTTTTGACCATGCGCACCGGCCACATCGGTCTGCACGCCGTCGCCAATGCATAACAGGCGCCCGCGCGTCAGGGGCTTGCCAGCGAGGCGCTCAGCCTCGGCAATCGTGAGGTCATAAATGGGCGCATAGGGCTTGCCCGCCATGATGACAGGGCCACCCAATTCCTCGTAAATGTCGGCCAAAGCGCCTGCACACGGGATCAAATGGCCGCCAAACTGCACCACACGGTCGGGGTTCGCGCAAATGAAGGGAAGATTACGGGCGGCAAGTGCTGCCAATTCTTCGCGGTAGCTTTCGGGCGGCTCACTCAAATCATCGCGTAGACCGGTGCAAATGACATAGTCCGCCGTGTCGGCTGGGCGGAAGTCGACTGGCAGGCCTTCATACAGGCCTTCGTCCTTGGAGGGGCCAATTTTATAGCCACGCGGCCCCCGCTTTTCGATCTCCGCCCGTGTGGCATCGCCCGAGGTCACAATCGCATCCCACGCATCGCGACGCACATGCAGCGCCTCCAATTGCTTTGGGATCACATTGGATGGGCGCGGCGCATTGGAGATCAGCACAACCGGCTTACCCAACTCGCGAAATGCTGCCAACGCATTGCAGCCCGCCTGATAAGCCGCCCGCCCATTATGGATCACCCCCCACACGTCACACAGGACGGCGTCATAATGATCAGCAATATCGGCGAGGGCGTGGATGATTCGAACAGTCATGGCTTTTGATACTGCGACTTGATGACAAGGTCGAGAATGGCGTGTGTGGGTGGGTGGCCTTATGGCTACTTGCGTGGGCGAGGTTTGCGGCAAGGAGCCTCTGAGTCGAACGGTTACTCCCCTCTCCCTCTGGGAGAGGGGGCGGGGGTGAGGGCGTGCAGGCGCTAGTGTGCTTCTTTCCGCCTCATGAAGGCTTCGGCAATGAGCACCTTAGTTCTTGCGGGTGTAAGCCCTCACCCCAACCCCTCTCCCACTGGGAGAGGGGCTTCACCACTAACGTCACCCGCGAAAACACACCCAAAATCCTGACACCCGCCATAGACCTTTAACCATTTCCGCGCTAAAGCAGCCTCGCTGCCGGACACGGTGGCGAACCGCCGGTCGATACGCCGCTCACAAGCGCGCGACCCTTGCGGGCGAAATTTGGTTTGCTTGTTAGCCTCTGGTTAAGGGCAATCCAGTGATGATCAACTCGCTCGAACAAAGGACGGCTTACCATGCCCTCACTCAATAGTTTTAAATCACGCCAGACTCTCACTGTCGGCGACAAGACCTATGTTTATTATTCTCTCGAAGCCGCTTCAAAAAATGGTCTAGGCGATGTTTCTAAACTGCCCGTGACTTTGAAGATCTTGCTTGAAAACCTGTTGCGCGCCGAAGATGGCGTCACGGTGACCAAGGCCGATATCGAAGCGGTCGCCAAATGGGTGGAGAATAAAGGCAAGATCGAACACGAGATCGCCTTCCGCCCTGCCCGCGTGCTCATGCAAGACTTCACAGGCGTGCCGGCCGTGGTCGATCTGGCCGCCATGCGCGATGCCGCAGCAGCGCTCGGTTCCAACCCAGAGAAGGTCAATCCGCTGATCCCCGTCGACCTTGTGATCGACCACTCGGTGATGGTGGATTATGCCGGCAAGGGCGACAGTTTCGCCAAGAACGTTGACCTTGAATATGACCGCAATGGCGAACGCTATGAGTTCCTGCGTTGGGGCCAAAGCGCGTTTAAGAACTTCCGCGTGGTGCCTCCCGGCACCGGCATTTGCCACCAAGTAAACCTCGAATACCTGGCCCAAACCGTTTGGACCGCCGAAGATGGTAGCGATGAAGTCGCCTATCCAGATAGCGTTGTCGGCACCGATAGCCACACCACCATGATCAATGGCTTAGCCGTATTGGGCTGGGGCGTTGGCGGGATTGAAGCTGAAGCAGCGATGCTGGGCCAGCCCATCTCGATGCTGATCCCTGAAGTGGTTGGCTTTAAACTCGACGGCAAATTGCCGGAGGGGGCCACCGCGACCGACCTCGTGCTGACCGTCACGCAAATGCTGCGCAAGAAGGGCGTCGTCGGCAAGTTCGTCGAATTCTTTGGCCCCGGCCTTGATTCCATGACCTTGGAAGACCGCGCCACCATCGCCAATATGGCCCCAGAATATGGCGCGACCTGTGGCTTCTTCCCGGTTGCAGAAGACACCATCAATTTCCTGCGCTCCACTGGCCGCGATGGGGAACGTGTGGCCTTGGTTGAGGCCTATGCCAAAGCCAATATGATGTGGAAGCATGATGCCGGTCAGCCCGTCTTCACCGACGAATTGGGCTTGGATCTGGGCAGCGTCCAACCTTCGCTTGCCGGACCCAAGCGCCCACAAGACCGCGTCTTGGTGGCCGATGCCGCAACCGCGTTCAAGACCGCACTCGAAGGCGAGTTTGGCAAAGCTGGTGAAGTGGCCAAACGCGTTGGGGTGGAAGGTCATAATCATGACCTCGGCCATGGCGATGTCGTGATTGCCGCGATCACTTCTTGCACCAATACCTCTAACCCTTCGGTGCTGATCGCAGCAGGCCTTGTCGCCCGCAAGGCCCGCGCCAAGGGCCTGACCGTAAAGCCTTGGGTGAAAACCTCGCTCGCACCGGGCTCGCAAGTCGTCACCGATTATCTGACTCAGTCTGGCTTGCAGTCTGATTTGGACGCCATGGGCTTCAATCTGGTTGGTTATGGCTGCACCACTTGTATCGGCAACTCAGGCCCACTTCCCGAAGAAATCACCAAGGCCATTGTCGCCGGTGATTTGGTGGCCGCCTCTGTGCTGTCGGGCAACCGCAACTTTGAAGGCCGCGTCAACCCAGATACACGCGCCAATTATTTGGCCTCGCCGCCATTGGTCGTCGCTTATGCTTTGGCAGGCTCGATGCAGATTGACCTCAACAAGGAGCCTCTGGGCAACGGCACGGATGGCCAGCCTGTCTATCTGAAAGACGTGTGGCCAACATCTGCCGAAGTTTCTGCCATCATGCGCGAATATGTGACGGCAGAGATGTTTGCCCGCCGCTATGCCGACGTGTTCAAGGGCGATGTGAATTGGCAGGCGATCCAAGTCTCGGGCGGCCAAACCTATAATTGGCCCGCCAAGTCGACCTATGTCGCCAACCCGCCTTACTTTGACGGCATGACCATGACGCCAAAGGGTGTGGAAGATATTCTGCACGCCCGTGTCTTGGGTCTGTTTGGCGACAGCATCACCACCGACCACATCTCGCCCGCAGGCTCGATCAAAGCGTCGAGCCCCGCAGGCAAATTCCTGACCGAAAATGGCGTCTCAGCCATTGACTTCAACTCCTACGGCGCGCGTCGTGGCCACCATGAAGTCATGATGCGCGGCACCTTCGCCAATATCCGCATCAAGAACCAAATGGTTCCAGGTGTTGAAGGTGGCGTCACCAAGCATTGGCCAGATGGCGAAGTCATGCCGATCTATGATGCCGCCATGCTCTACCAGGATGCTGGTACGCCATTGGTGATCTTTGCGGGCAAGGAATATGGCACGGGCTCATCGCGTGACTGGGCCGCCAAAGGCACCAATCTCCTGGGTGTCCGGGCTGTGATCACCGAGAGCTTTGAGCGTATTCACCGCTCGAACTTGATCGGCATGGGCGTTCTGCCCTTCCAATTCCGCGATGGCGTGACTTGGGCAAGCCTCAATCTGGTCGGCGATGAAATGGTGTCCATCTACGGCATCAATGACATTGCACCCCGCAAAGAGATGGACGTTGAAATCCGCCGCGCCGATGGCACCGTGGTGATCGCACCGGTCATCAGCCGCATCGATACGGCCAACGAGCTCGATTACTACTTCTCGGGCGGCATCATGCAGTTCGTGCTACGCCAATTGGCCCGCGCGGCTTAAGCCATCCAATCCAACTAAGAATAGGGCCTTCTGACGTCGTCAGAGGGCCCTTTTTTATGCTGCATCAGGACTTCTCATCCAAGGCATGACGAAACCTTACCAATCATTCATCAGGTCAGGCCTTTATTTTGCCTAACCGCACTCCTAAGTGGAGTCTCGAACGCCGGAACGGGAACCAATTCCCTGCCCCGACGCTCCTACTATTACCCGACTTACAAGGGTAATTCTTTTGGGGAGTGGACCTATGACTCGCGCACTCGCGCTTAATGTTGGGCCAGAACTGGGCCTTCAGCGGTATCTCACTGAGATCCGTAAATTTCCGATGCTGCACAAGGACGAGGAATATATGCTCGCCAAGCGCTGGCGTGAGCATGAAGATACCGGTGCAGCTGAAAAGCTGGTGACCAGCCATTTGCGCCTCGTGGCGAAGATGGCGATGGGCTATCGTGGCTATGGCCTGCCGGTCGCGGAAGTGATTTCTGAAGGCAATATTGGCCTGATGCAGGCGGTTAAAAAGTTCGACCCTGAAAAAGGCTTCCGCTTGGCAACCTATGCTATGTGGTGGATCCGCGCGTCGATCCAGGAATATGTCCTACGCTCTTGGTCCTTGGTCAAAATGGGCACGACCGCCGCGCAGAAGAAGCTGTTCTTCAACCTTCGCCGCATGAAATCGAAAATGCAGGCGATCGAAGAAGGCGATCTGAAACCGGAAGACGTGAATTATATCGCGACCCAATTGGCCGTGACGAATGACGAAGTCATCTCTATGAACCGTCGCTTGTCGGGCCCCGATGCCTCGCTCAACGTCCGTGTTGGCGAAGATGGCGGGGGCGAATGGCAGGATTGGCTGGCTTCCGACGAGGAAAGCGCCGAGACCGAATATGCTGAGCGCGAAGAGCATGACGAGCGCATGATTTTGCTGAACCAAGCCTTGTCGACCTTGAACGAACGCGAACAGCATATCATCCGCGAGCGTCGCTTGCGCGATGACCCAGTGACGCTGGAAGACTTGGCCGATCAATATGGCGTCAGTCGTGAGCGCATCCGTCAAATCGAAGTGCGCGCGTTTGAAAAGATGCAAGCCGCGATCAAAAAGGCAGCGCTTGAAAGTGGCTTGATCGCCGCCTGATTTTGATAGGCGCAACAGCTTATCCGCTCTATCTGACTCAGATAGAGCGGGCGTTGCTTGAACTTCTTGCACCCCAAGGCATTGAATGGTCATGTAGCTGCTCGAAGGAGTGGGTGCATGACGATTTCTCGGCGAGGGGCATTGGCCGCAGGGCTTGGACTCATGACCTCCAGCGGGCTTGTCCGCGCAGGCTTGGCAACGTCGGCTCAACAGCCCAATCACCCCGATTTTTACTTTGGTGCCGACCTGTCTTATGTGAATGAGATGGAAGATTGCGGCGCGGTCTATCGCCAAGGCGGCAAGCGCGTTGACCCTTATCAATTGTTTGCCGACACCGGCCATAATTTGGTTCGTCTGCGCTTATGGAACAATCCAGACTGGACGAAGTACAGCAATTTTGACGATGTGCGCCGCTCGATGCGTCGGGCCAAAGCGAGCGGCCAAAACGTGCTGTTGGACTTTCATTATTCCGACGATTGGGCCGATGGCGACAAGCAATGGATCCCAAAGGCTTGGGAAAACATTCCAACAACCGAAGGCCTCGCTGCTGCCGTCTACCAATTCACTTTTGACACCCTCACGAAGCTCGCCAGCGAAGGCTTGATGCCGCACATGGTCCAAGTCGGCAATGAAACCAATAAAGAAATGATGGGGCGCAAAGATTGGAAGTGGGAGACCCGCTCCACCGATTGGGTCCGCAATGCTGCTCTGTTTAACGCCGGGATCAAAGCCGTGCGCGATGCGGGTAAAGCCAAAGGTACCGACCCTAAGATCATGTTACACATTGCCCAGCCTGAAAATGCAGAACCATGGTTTGCCAAGGCCGCCGAGGCTGGTGTGACCGACTTTGATTATATCGGCCTGTCCTATTATCGGAAGTGGTCGACCGAGGGCCTAGATGGCCTCAATACCACCATCACGCGCCTGAGTGCCTCCTACAAGGCCAAAGTGATTGTTGTTGAAACCTCTTATCCTTGGACCAATGACGGGGCCGATGAGGCCGCAAATCTTCTGGGTCCGGACACTTTGATCAAGGAATACCCTGCCACACCGGATGGCCAATTGCGCTATCTGGTCGACCTGACCCAAGGGGTGATCAGCCATGGTGGTGTCGGCGTGGTCTATTGGGAGCCCGCTTGGGTCTCTACCTCGTGCAAGACCCGCTGGGGCACCGGTTCGCATTGGGAGAATGCAACCTTCTTTGATTTCAAGCGCGGCAATGAGGCTCTGCCCGCGTTTGGCTATGTCCGACACCCATACATTTGGCCGAAGTAGCGCACCGGGACACTAGGTTGTTGCTCTCAAGCAGCCATTCCTTAACCCCTATCGGCTAGGTTGGGGGCATGACAACTTTAACTTTCACTTTGAGCGACTTGCCCGATTGCGCCATTCTTGCCAGCAAAAATGGCCGCGTTTTAGAAGCCAATGACTTGGCTTCACAACGATTTGGCCAGCAAGTGGCCTTAGGAGCCTTTGCTCCTTGGTATGAAGCCCGGTTTGGCTGGATGATCCAAGAGCGCGAAGATGGCAGTCAATTGGGCTTGTTCCGCCCCGATGCCGACGAGACGGCGCGCGGCAAGACCATGTTGTTTGCCACCCTCAGCCATGAGATTCGCACGCCTTTAAATGGGATTCTGGGCATGGCGGGCCTATTGGCCATGAGTGAGCTGACCAGTGCCCAGCGCTCTTGGCTTGGCGCGGTTACCGATTCTGGCCAACATTTGTTGGCGCTCCTTAACGACATTCTCGATTACGCCAAACTGGAAAGCGGCAAGATTGAGCTAGAGACTATGGTCTTCAGCCCAGCCAAAACCCTACAGTCAGTCGCGGAACTGTGTTCGCCACGGGCGCATGAAAAGGCGCTGGAGATTGTACTGGTTGTTGACCCCAATGTGCCGGTCGAAGTGGCGGGCGACGATGGTCGCTTGCGCCAGATCATTTTGAACCTCGCCTCAAACGCCGTAAAATTCACCCAAGAAGGTGGCGTTCTGCTGCGCTTGGAAGCGACGGGCGTCAACCGGCTGCGCTTTAGCGTGGAAGATACGGGCATTGGCATTCCTGTCGACAAGATGGAGCGCGTCTTTGAAGAATTCCAACAAGCCGATTCTTCGCACTCGCGCCGCTTCGGCGGCACAGGCCTAGGCCTTGCCATCGTGAAGAAGTTGACCACGGCTTTGGGGGGTACGGTTAGCCTGAAGAGCCGTGAAGGCGGCGGCAGTGTATTCTGGATTGATATTCCTTTTGAGACGGTCACCCCCGCACCTGCCCCCAGCCAGCGCCTAATAGGGAAAACCATCGCAATTCAAAGCCAATCGACCCTTCTGGTCGAAGCCCTTACTTTGGCGCTGGAAGATGAAGGCGCGCGGGTCAAGCAAGTCACATCGCCGCGCCAAGCCAAAGAGGCCAGTGTGATCCTGCTCGATCACCATAATGACACCGTGCACGCAGCCCCTTGGCTCAAATGCGCCAGCCCAGTTGTGGCGCTGATCCCGCAAGAGCGCCGTGACCTGATTGATGACTATCGCGCCAAGGGCGCAATCGGCTATTTGATTAAGCCTTTGCGCACCGCGTCCTTGATTGAGCGTGTCGCTTTGGCGGCAGGGGAAGGCGTGGATACGCGCCCTGTGGTCGCCAATGACGAGCGCGCCGATACGACGCCTCTGGCGATTGGGTTGCGCGTCCTCTTGGCCGAAGACAATCCAATCAATGCGCTCCTGGCGAAATCGCTTCTGGTCCGCAATGGCTGCCATGTCGTGGCCGTGGGCAATGGGGCGGAAGCGCTGCGAGCTTTGCAAGACGCCCCCTATGATCTGGTGCTGATGGACGTGCACATGCCAGTCATGGACGGGTTTGAAGCCACCCGCGCCATCCGCGCCTTGGGCGGCCGCTTCCTAGAGACGCCCATCATCGCGCTGACCGCCGCTGCCATGGAAGAAGATCGCCGTGCTTGCAAGAATGCGGGCATGAACGACTTCATCACTAAACCGCTCGACCCAGCTATGTTGTCGTCTGTATTAGAGCGCTGGACGAATGCCACCAGACAGGCCACTTTCGCCGCCTGATTAGGGACCGCTTTTCTGAGGTCCTGCTCCTTGTGAGGACCTTCATGGCTGGCAAAAAAGCGGACGAACCGGAATTAGAACTTGGAGCGGATGCCAAAGTAGGCATCGGGGCCTTTTTCGAGCGGCCTTCGCTGGTCATGTTCGGTCTGGGTTTTGCTGCTGGCATGCCCAATCAATTGGCAGGTTTGGCCTTAGCCATTTGGCTACGCGAGGCTGGAGCGTCGCTGGCTTTGATCGGCTTAATGGGGCTAGCCACCCTCACCTACGCACTAAAGTTCCTGTGGGCACCCTTGGTAGACCGGGTCGCGATCCCCGTGTTGGACAAGGCTTTAGGCCGCCGCCGGGCTTGGATGCTGTTGACCCAAGCCATTGTCATTGTCGGTCTATTGTTGATGGCAACGAACGACCCAGCTCTGGCCTTCACCAAAGAAGGCGATGCTACCGCTGCCTTCATCCCATTTGCGGCCTTCGCCGTGCTGATTGCCTTGGCTGGGGCCACACAAGATATCGCGATTGATGCGTGGCGTATCGAAGTGGCCAGAGACGCCAATCGCTTGGGCGTTTTGACCGCAACCTATCAATGGGGCTACCGGGTCGCGATCCTATTGGCTGGGGCGCTACCGTTGTTTGTCGCCCAGGCTCTGAATGGCGACCAATATGGCTGGCTTGGCTGGGCGGTCGCCTATGTAGCGATGGCGGGATTCATGGGCTTGGCCATTATCTCTACGCTTTTGGCCCCGCGCGAGACCACAGCCCCAGCGCCCCGATGGGTTGCCCCCGCCGATGTGCCCGACCGCGGTGTCATTGACTATCTAGAGTGGGGTGGCCGCATTGCCCTGATGGTACTGGCCGCCTGTGTGCTGGCCGTGGGCTTGGCTGGCAAGGCAGAGCCCCTAGCGTGGTTGGTCGGTGACCTGTATGGCGGCACCAAGGCCATGAGCGAGGCGCTGGCTGCAAAGCCTTGGGGCGTTTGGCAACAAGTAGGCTATGCGCTGATCGGCCTCAGTCTCGTGGTGGTGGCTTGCCTCCAAATCCCGCGCCTAAAGACCCGCCCCGGTGCGTATTTCAAAGCGGCCTTGGCAGACCCTCTGGCAGACTTCTTCAGCCGCTATAAGGAGCTCGCCAGCCTGATCTTGGTGTTCATTTGCGTCTATCGGATGGCGGACTTCGTCCTCAACTTGACCTCGACCATGTATTTGGATGCAGGTTTTTCAAAAGACTCCATAGCCTTTGCGCAAAAATTCTTTGGCGCGGCGATGAGCGCGATTGGCGCAGGCTTAAGCGGTTGGTTAGTCTTAAAGTTCGGTCTGTTCCGTTGCCTCGTCATAGGGGCCTTTTTACAGCCTTTGTCGAACTTAGCGTTCATCGCAATCACGCTTACCGGCCCCAATGTGCCTGCCCTTTATGTGGCGATAGGCATCGATAATTTGTCGGGCATGTTCGCGGGCACCTGCCTGATCATGTATATGTCGATGCTGACCAAAGAGGGCTTTACCGCGACGCAATATGCAGTGTTCTCCTCGCTCTACGCCCTACCCGGCAAGATCATCACCGCGCTTTCCGGGCGCGTGATTGAAGGGGCTGCTAAGGCGTCTGAAACGGGCTGGTTGGCCGCCATGAAGCCTTGGTTCAACCATTTGCCGGCAGAAGCCTTTGTCGCAGGGGGGGCCAAGCTGGGCGTATCGGGCCAAGCGCTTGCAGCTGGTTACACCGCCTTCTTCTTCTACACGTCCTTGATCGGAATTTTCGGCATCATTATGGCTTTAGTCATCTCGCGCGGTCCTGCACGGGAGATTCTCGAGCGTGAAAAGCGCGAAGAAGCAAAAGCCGACGGCGCTTAGGCCGCACCTTCTGCCGCATCGGCCTTTTCCGCCGATACTTGCACGATGAAGTCGGTGCCCGATGGGCCTGTCGAGGCCAAGACAATGTCCCCACCGTTCAAGCGGGCAAGTTCGCGCGCAATGGCAAGGCCAAGTCCTGTCCCACCGGTTAGCCCGCTGCCCGCAAACGGCATGAACAAATTGTCCTGCACGCGTTTAGGCAAGCCCGGTCCCGTATCGACTATATGCAGATCAATGCGATCCCCATCGACGACCGCATAAGCGTGGATCGTGCCAGGTTTACCCGATTGGGTGATGGCTTGGGCCGCATTGCGGATAAGGTTGGTGAGGATCCGATGGAGATGCTCGCTATCCATTTCAACTTCGAGGTCATTAGGAACCTGATGCTGCCAAGGCACAGCCAGGCCTGCCAAAGCCTCCTCTGCGGCATCATCGAGTGCATCAGACAGATAGAGGAGCTCACTTTCTGGTGGGCGCTCTTGCGCTTTTCCAAAGGCCAACGTGGATTGGGCTAAATTGACCGCCCGTTGCAACGCCCGCTCAAGCCGTGGGGCAGTTGCCCGGACGATCGGATCATCTACCGCAGCCAAACGCTCACTCACCAATTGGGCTGCGCCCAGAGAGTGGCGCAGATCGTGCGAGATTTTGGAGACTGCAAGCCCCAATTGCGCCAAGCGATCCTTTTGAATGAAGGCCTGCCGTACGGTATCTTGCATGGCAGAGAAAGCCACTTCGGCTTGGCCAATTTCATCCGACCGCCCAGAGGGTACAAGGGCGCGGCTTGCGTCGGTTGGTGCCGTACTGAAGCGGGCAATCGCGCGCGTCAAACGCCGCATCGGACGCACAAATCCATCGGCCAAGGCGGCATAAATCAGCGCCCCGATGGTCAATGACAAGGCCAAGGACGATAACAACACCTGCCAGGTCGACCGCATCAACGAGTCTTTTAGGGGTGCTTCTGCGACAATGACTTCAAGCTTGATGGCCGCATTGGTCTGGGGTCGGCCAGTGATGCGAAGGAATCGGCCTTCAGGCGCTGCATAGGCCTCCAACACACCTGAAAGCGATCGGCCGATGGTCTGGGCTTCAGGATCAATGTTGATGATCGTGCCTTTCGGCGAAGTGCCGATGACGGGCAGACTGACATCATTCTGGATAATCGTCACCGACTGGATTTCTGCCGCCCGCACCAGTTCAGACGTGCGCCCCCCCATTAGACCATCGCTGTCCGGCGCGGTGACGGCCAAGGCCACAATCTCAGCTGTATTGAGACGATTCATGAGCCATTCGTCGCGTAGGCTCGCCATGGTCGGTAGAAAGAACAAGGCTTCTGTCAGCAGAATAAAGCCAGCCCCAATGGTCAGCAGCCGCGCAGTCAGGCCATCATTGGTCTTAAACTCGGTGGGAGTCGTCGACGTGGCCGCCTCAAGGCTATCTCTTGGCACGTTTAGGGTCACTTGTGTCGCACGCTCATTTTCAAAAAAGCTTCCTGTGACCAAAGAGGCAAAGCACCAAATGCGGCACGATCCCCTTTAAATGTGGGCGCAAGGGGTACATGTCACTCCCCTAATCTGCCTCTGTTCATAGAGAGGAAACCCTGAAAAAGCCAGTGACGACTGTAATCTACGAATTTGGCTAGTTGTTTTTGCAAATCATTCGCAATATGAAACTAAGAATGAGTATCATTATAAATAACACAACCCGCCAGCTATCCCGCCTTACAACTGCAGTGTGCGCTGGTGGCCTGATCGCCCTAGCCCCTGTTATCGCGTCAGCCGAAGCAGTCGCACCAGTGGAAACCATTATCGTCATTGGGCAAAAAGATGGCCTGCGGACCATTCCTGGCTCTGGTGCCACGATTGAACAAGCGGATTTGGTTCGCGCACGGGTCTTGTCCGTCAATGAAGCGCTGCGCCAAGTGCCGGGCGTTTTTGCGCGCGATGAAGAAGGCATGGGCCTTCGCCCCAATATTGGTATCCGCGGCCTATCCCCTACACGTTCGACCAAAGTCCTTTTGCTGGAGGACGGGCTGCCGCTAAGCTTTGCGCCTTATGGCGACAATGCCACCTATTATCACCCACCCATCCGCCGCTATAGCCGGATCGAAATCCTCAAAGGCGCAAGCCAAATCCGCTTTGGACCCAATACCGTCGGCGGCGTCATCAATTATGTGACCCCGCCTGCGCCCGAAGCCTTTGAAGGCCAAGCGACGTGGGCGGCGGGGTCTGATGGCTATCTGGAAGCAGACCTCAATCTCGGTGGTCCAATCGCGGGCATGCGCGCCCTCGTCCACGCGAACGCGACCCAATCCGATGGCGTACGCGACAATCAATCGCTCAAGATCAATGACCTCTATCTCAAGCTCGAAAAAAGCTTGGGCGAGCATCATGATTTGACCTTGCGCGTCAGCCGCTATGGCGAAGACAGCCAAGTCACTTATTCGGGCCTTACCCAGGGGGAATATCTGGCCAATCGCCGCCAGAATGCCTTTGTGAATGACGGATTTAAAGCGGTCCGTGTGGGCTCCTCGCTCCTATGGGCTTGGTCGATCAATGACACGACCACTTTGAAGACCTCGGCCTCTTATTCGTGGTTCAATCGCGATTGGTGGCGGCAATCCTCAAACTCAGCCCAACGCCCCAATGATGCGTCGGACCCCACTTGCGCCAGCATGGCCAACCTCTTGACCACCTGCGGCAATGAAGGCCGCCTGCGCGAATATCATACTTATGGCCTTGAAAGCCGTTTGAGCCAAAGTGGCGCGATCGGCATCGTTAAGTTTGAGAGCGAATATGGGATTCGCTATAGCGATGAGCGGCAAAACCGCCTGCAAATCAATTCCGACACCCCAATAGGCCGCGCCCCGGGCACCAGCGTGAATGCAGGTGTACGTGAAAACAATCTGCGCTATCTGCAAGCTTGGTCTGGCTTTGCGACGACCAAGGCCAGCATCGGGGCTTGGACAATTTCGCCGGGTGTTCGCTTTGAACATATTGATTTTCAGCGCCTGAACCGCCTCAATCCGGCCAACCCTGTTCGTGGCGAGGATCAAATCCAAGAGTGGATTCCAGGCCTTGGTGTCTCCTACAAGATCAACCCCAGATTTGCCGCCTATGTCGGCGTTCACAAGGGCTTCTCCCCACCACGCGTCGAAGATGCCATCAACAACACGACGGGCTCATCCATCAATCTGGACGCGGAGACCAGCACCAATTGGGAAGCGGGCTTGCGCGGCGATCTCACCAAGGGTGTCGCGGTCGACCTTACCTGGTTCCGCATGGATTTTGACAATCAGATCGTGCCGAGCTCTGTCGCGGGTGGGGCGGGTGCCACGCTGACCAGCGCGGGCGAAACACTGCACCAAGGGTTTGAGGCGTCGCTGCGCGGATCACTCGCTGATATGGGCCTGATGACAACAGGCAACGACCTCTATTTCCGCGCCGCCCTGACCCATGTGGCCGATGCCAGCTATGTCGGCACACGTTTCTCGGGTGTCTCGGGCAACACAACGCGGTCGGTCACCGGCAACCGCCTACCCTATGCGCCAGAATGGCTGATCAATGCCGCCATTGGCTATCAGTTTGGTACGATGGGTGAGTTCCAAGTCGAATATGTCCGCACCGACGAGATGTTCACCGACGACCTCAACACGGTCGCCCCGACCGCAGACGGCCAACGCGGCTTGATCAAGGCCGCCGATATCTGGAACCTAACGCTGAACATCCACCCCGAAAGCTGGCCACTAGGGGCCTATATTGCCGTCAAAAATGCGGGTGATGCCCGCACCATCGTCGACCGCTCCCGCGGCATTTTGCCGGGCGCACCACGGCAGGTGCAGTTTGGGGTTACGAAGGCGTTTTAGGGCTCTGGCAATGCGTCAAGCACGCCGCAATAGGACCGCGCAGCACGAGCTGCGCACCTGTACGCGGTGGCAAGCGCAGCTAGTGCTGCGCGTTCCTTTGTAACAACGCACTGGGCACCAGGCTCAAGCTAAAATTGAATCTTTTTTGACTTAGAACGGCTCTAAGCCTCGCTTCGCTCACATTAGAGCCTCCCGACAATTCTTCTTGCGCAAGCTCGAACACGGCCTTTGCCTAGGCAGGGCCTACGGCAAAGGCGGTCCAAAGCGGAAGAAGCTTCAGTGGGTGGCGATAGGGATGGTGCTGCGCGTTCCTTCTCTTAGTTAAAGGTTGCCAGCCTACCCCTCGTTCAGACCATCCGGCACGCCGACGACGTGGAAGCCTGCGTCGACATGGACCACTTCGGCGGTGGTGGAGCGGCCGATGTCGGACAAGAGCCACAAAGCGCAGCCTGCGATGCCTTCCATCGTCGTATCTTCCTTCATCAAGGACCACTCGCGGCCCGTATTGACGAGGCCACGGCCGCCTTGAATGCCGGCCAAGGCCAAGGTGCGCATCGGCCCGGCGCTGATGGCATTGACGCGAATGCCGCTGGGGCCCAAGTCACGCGCGATATAGCGGGTGGCGGCTTCCAGCGCTGCCTTGGCGACGCCCATCACATTGTAGGATGGCAAGACGCGCTCGGCCCCCAAATAAGACAAAGTGATCATTGAGCCGCCGGGCGACATCAAGGGGGCGGCGCGCTTGGCACAAGCCACCCACGAGAAGGCCGAAATATCCATGGTGCGGAGGAAGTTTTCGCGCGTGGTATTTTCCACAAATGAACCCTTCAGCTCATTCTTATCGGAGAAAGCGATGGCGTGGACCAAGAAGTCTAGCCCGCCCCATTTTTCCTGGATGGCGGCAAACACGGTGTCCAAGGCCGCATCATCGGTGACATCGCAGGGCAGGATCAAGTCAGAGCCAACGCTTTCCGCCAAAGGCCGCATACGCTTTTCCAGCGCTTCGCCCTGATAGGTAAAAGCCAGTTCCGCGCCTTGGGCGGCCAATTGGCTGGCAATACCCCAAGCGATCGACTTGTCATTGGCCACGCCCATAACAAGGCCGCGCTTGCCCTTCATCAGGGTTCCGGTTGGATAGCCAGTTTCTTTCGTTTCGCTGCTCATGAGAGCTCCTACCGCTGACACTACTTCCAATCATGTGGACGTCACATGATGCGTCAGGCTTCATTGCCCTGTCCGAGCCAAGGGTCAAGAGGCTGGTGTGGCGTTGGTCGAGAGCAGTAGGTCTAGTGGCGGGTGAACAGACGCTGCAACATACCCAGTGCACCAGTCAAAGCGATATCACCTTCTTCGACCGTCAAAGCGATGCAAACACCGCCGGGCAAGGCCACCGGATGGTGCATTTGGCCGGGCCGTTTAATCGAGAGGTCGCCGGGGCCAAACATGCCAGTGCCATCCTCAAACGCACCACAAACGACCAATGTATATTCAGTACCCGTGTGGTCATGATGGGGTGCGCCATGGCCGGGCTCAATCCGCAACAGCTTCGCACGCAAAGCCCCGCCAGTTTCCAGTACCATGGATTTCACACCGGGGCCCGCAAAGGTCCAACCCTCCTGAGCGGCGGAATCAAGGCTAATGTCCCGCAGCGGCTGGGGCAGGCCTAAGAGTTCGTCCAAGGCACGCCCAGCCGCATGAATGGCTTCGCGTGCTTGGGCTTGGCTGTCTTCAAGCGCATCAATTTGTGCCAAAACACCTGCAAGGAAATTGTCGGAAACGTCGACCGGGCTTTGAGCTTCCAAGGCAGCACCGCCAACCACGTCACCAAAATCGAGGGAGAACGAGCTTATGCCCTTCAGGGCAGCTTGGGTTTCCACCAAAAGACGCAGCGAGGGGTCTGCCGTCAGGAAGTCATCAGGATATGCGCTGACCATCATCTTCCCTAATCCAAACCCTAAAGGTCCATTCCAAGTCGTGGCGTAACCGAGCACGGGGTCGTTCACGTTTCTAAGATAAGCGATATTGGTTGCCATTTCCTAACGTCAAGGCGAACTTGCCGCAATGGATCAGTCTGGGCTGTCCAGTTTCGATCTTAGCTTCAAAAAAGCCAATCGAAGTCGGGACTTGACGGTGCCGAGTGGAGTGCCGGTCTGCTCAGCGATCTCACGGTGCGAGAGGCCGTCGTAAAAGGCTTGATGCAAGAGCTGACGCTGTTCTTCTGGCAAATCGACGATGGCAGCGCGAACCAATTGGTCGCGCTCGGCACCTGAGATCACCTGATCCGCAGCTGGCGGTGCAGATGGCAAAAGTAAGGGATCATTGGGATCAAGCTCTGGCTTTGTAGTCCGCCGAATCGCATCGATTCGCTTGTTGCGCGCGACGCGAAACAACCACGTTGAGACCGATGCTTGGGTGCGATCAAACAGATCAGCCTTACGCCAAACCGTGACCATCACATCTTGGGCCAATTCTTCGGCTAACGCATTGTCCGCCCCCAGCCGCATCAGATAGGCCTTCACGCGCGGGCCATAATAAGCGAACAACTCACCATAAGCCGCTTTATCTTTGTGTATCGCGACAGCTTCCATTAGATCCGCAAAGCGATCACGTTCCCCGTCACTTAAGGTCCCCGGCGTCGCCGGGGTTTTGCCGTTGACGGCCCCCATCGGGCTCGTTGAGGGCTTAAATGAAGAATTGTCCGAAGAAGACATGGGGTTTGGAAGCTACTTTCTAGGGCGCGCTGTCTATCACGAAAACCACGACGCGCCCTTCATCCTTACCACGCAGGACAAAACAAAGTAAGGCAAACGCAACAGTCTGTACTCGGGCGGTTTTTAGAACACCGAACGCCTAAAGTGAACAAGTTAGAGCGGAAAAGCGGCCCAAACGGTCAAAAGGTCGCGGGCTAAAGCGCAAGGCTATCAACCTTTGACACGTTTCGACTTATCAGAGAGAATTCAACCGCCTCCATCTAGCGGATAAGCCTGCTCAAGATCGAAGAATGGGACCGATGATGAAGGAATTCGAACGCTCACTTCTGTTTTCACCATTGGTTTCCGCCCTCTTCTGCGTGCTCGCCTGTGTCATTGGCTTTCCGTCCGGCGCAAACGCACAAGCCGGCGCCGTTCAGATTGAACCTGACGCCATAGTCGATCTCTGGCCCGGCACGCCGCCGGGGGCACCAAATCCGCTGCCCAAAGAAGAGATTGTTTTCCGGAATAATCCGTTCAACCTGATTGACCGCGCCGCCCATCACGTCGCCAAGCCCAACCTGAGCCTCTTTCGCCCAAAAAGGCCAAATGGTGCGGCCATTTTGATCATTCCCGGTGGCGGCTATTCGTGGGTAGTCGTCGACAAGGAAGGCTATGAGGGCGCTAAGCGCTTTGCTGCAGAAGGCTACACCGTTTACGTTTTGCGCTATCGCCTGCCCCACCAAGGCTGGGCCGCAGGACCAGACACGCCCTTGCAAGATGCGCAAAGGGCCGTGCGCCTGATCCGCTCGCGGGCGGCGCGCGACGGCATTGAAGCCAACAAGGTCATGGTGATGGGCTTTTCCGCAGGCGGCCATGTTGCGGGCTCACTCGCGCTCAAGTTCGATCAAGCCATCACAGCACCGCTGGACAGCGTCGACAGGCTTTCTGCCAAGCCTGATCTAGCCGTCCTCATGTATCCTGTTGTGACCATGACTGAGCCCTTCAGGCACCCCAAGTCGCGCGAAAATATGATTGGGCTTACCCCCACTCCGGCGGCAATTGCAGCCTATTCGTTGGAAACCTCGTTACGGGCCGACGCACCACCCTTATTCATTCTCCACGCGGGAGATGACCCCGCTGTGCCTGTTGAAAACGCCTTGATGCTTTATGAAGCAGCACGGCGTGGGAAAGTCTCGGTCAGTCTGCACCTGTTTGAGAAAGGTGGTCACGGTTTTGGCTTGCGCGGTATTGCGGGCACGCCTTTGGCCCTGTGGCCCGAGCTTGTGCTAAATTGGGCGCAGGATCACGGCTTTCCTAAACCTTAAGTCCCGCGTGATTTCGCTCCAGAATCAAGTACATCCGGACGACGTGGTTCCATGGTCGCCAAGTCCCAATCGTCGGGCACAAAGGCGCGATAGGTGGGCTTTTGAACCGGATAGCCACCGACCTCGCTCTCGCTATCGATGATTTTGCCGCGCCCTTCAGCGATATCGGCCAAAATCCGCACATCGTGCGCATCACGGTCCCAAGGCCGAGCACCCACTGTGGTCAATAGATCGGCTTCCAAGGCTGTTGCTGGGACGATCTTGAGGCCCGCTGGCAAGTCGAGCGGTTGGGCAGCTGGATTGATCTTTGCCGTGCCCGAGGTGTAGCGACCCGTCTGCGGCAGCGTTTTGCCGTTCATGTCTTGGGCAATATTGTCTCGCAGGAAGAGGTCTAGGTCGCCGTGCCCGCCTAGCATCACAAGCGGCAAGCCCGGTGTTGTATTGTGCCCACCGCGCATGGCATTGCCGATCACGGTCATCCGCCCATTCTGGAACGGCTGCGTACCCCATTCATTGGCCATCAGATTGTAGTGGATGGCACGATGGCCCGGATTATAGATCAGATTATTGATGATCGCGCCATGCACGCCACCCTTGAACAAGGGGTTGCGCTCCACGTTATGGGCATAGACGTTGCGATAGATGAGCACGTCATTGGCATTGTCATGGATAAGTGAGCCCTTCGAATGCTCCCCCTTCGCATGCGTCGCATTGGCCAAGCTTTCGGCCAGCAAATTGTTGGAAAAAGTGATCTGACGAGAGGTGCCAGCCCGCCATTCGGCCGGGGTTTTCCCTGTAAAGCGTGGGCCCGAGGCGGACAGATTTTCATCGGTCCCCCAGGTCATGCTGCACTGATCGACAATCACATTGCGCGCCCCAATGGTGGAAAAGGAATCAAAGTCATTCCCACTCATTTTCGGCTTGCCAGCCTCGCCTGCGCGTACCCGGATGTGCCGCATGATGACGTCGGAAGCGGTAACGTCCAAACCGCCACGGATGAAAGTGATGCCGGGTGATGGTGCCGTCTGGCCAGCGATCGTCAAAAACGGCTCGGTAATTTTCAAGGTCGTGGCTTCCAGATCAATCACGCCACCGACTTCAAACACGATGATTCGAGGGCCTTTGGTCTCAACGGCCTGTTTGAAAGAACCCGGACCATCCTTCGCTAGGGTCGTGACGCGCAGGATTTGTCCACCTCGCCCGCCGACGGTGTTTGCGGCCCAGCCAACGGCACCCGGGAAAGCCTTCTGTACCGCCGTGTTAGCGATGGTCTGCGCCAGGCTGGGGCTGGCAATCAGACCCACAACCGCCACTGAAGTCGCACCCAAAAGCTGTCTGCGGTTCATGCCGCTTCTCCCTTGTTTTACGATCCAGTCTGAACTTGGCCAAACTGAACATGATCGTTGATTTTGTGTTGCTCATGCATATTGACACCGGTTTCCAAAATGCGCAATCATGAAAATCAAAGGACGAAAGCGCAGATGTTTGAGACCAATGACTCCGTGAAAGAGACTTACAGCGCTACACAGGCCAGCACCATTGCCGGCGAGTTTCGTGCGGCGCGGTTGAGCCGGACTGCCCTAACAGACTTCCCGGGGCCATTGCCTCGCGTTTTGGATGAATCCTACGCGATTCAGGATGCCGCGATTGCACATTGGCCTGACGAAATAGTCGGTTGGAAGGTTGGGCGCATCCTAGGCGATCTCGTTGACGTGCATGGAACGGACCGCCTGATTGGACCCATCTTCGCCGCTTCGCTACAGCGAGCTGCTGGTGAGACCGAGCAAGATTTCGCAGCCATTGCTGGCGGCTTTTGTGCGGTTGAAGGCGAATACGTCTTTGAGCTTGCGGCTGACGCCGAACCCGGCAAAACCGACTATGATGCAAGCTCGGCTCTGGCATTGGTCAACGAACTTTGGACCGGAATTGAAGTGGCCGGCAGCCCATTAGCCACGATTAACGACCTTGGACCGACCGTGGTGGTTGCAGATTTCGGCAATAATTGGGGCCTGATCCTCGGCAAACCACTTCAGAATTGGCAAGCACGCCTCGAAGAACTGATCTGCTCGGTAACGATAAATGGCGACTTGGTCGGCACGGGGATTGTCACCGCGTTTCCCGGCGGCATCACCGAATCCCTAGTCTTTGCCCTTAATTGTGCTGCATCTCGCGGGCAACCGCTGAAACGCGGCATGTTGATCTCAACAGGGGCTGTCTCGGGTGTTCATGACGCAAAGGCCGGTGATCATGCGATAGCAGACTTTGGGCCGGATGGACGAATTGCCTGCCATCGTTTGGCGGGAACTGCAGGTTCAGGACAGGCATGATGATTACACGTCGCACACTTTTAGCCTCAGCAGGCCTAGCTTTGCCGCTCGTCTCTGCTTGCCAGCCTCAAGGCAGTGGCCGGGTTTTGACCGCTTGCGATGTGCACCGCGACGGTTATCCGACTGTCACCGCTGTTAAGTGGTTGGGGGAAGCGCTGTCCAAGGAAACAGGCGGCCGGCTGTCCATTCGCAGCTATCCGTCCGGTCAATTGGGCGGCGAGGATGATACGATCTCGCTGGCCCAATCCGGTGTGATCGACATTTGTCGTGCCAATGCGGCGGCGCTCAATAATGCTTTTCCGCTCACGCAAGTCGTCTCGATGCCGTTCGTTATCCAGAATGACGATCATTTGCACCGTGTCCTCGACGGGCCAATTGGGCAAGAGATACTTGATGGCTTCACGGCGCGCGGACTGATTGGTCTGGCTTCCTACGATGCGGGTGGACGCTGCTTCTACAATACGCACCGGCCAATTGAGACGCCCAAGGACCTGCACGGCCTGAAAATCCGCGTACCACAATCAGATGTCTTCATCGATGCCGTTGGAGCCATGGGGGCCAACCCGACGCCTTTGAGCTTCAGTGCCGTCTATTCCTCGCTACAGAGCCGCTTGATCGATGGCGCGGAAAACAACTGGCCAACTTTTGAGACCGCGCGGCACCTCGAAGTGGCGCACTACTGGTCTCAGACCCAACACTCCTACTCACCTGAGTTTTTGATGATGTCGGCAAAGAGTTTTGGCCAACTCAGCCAAAAGGACCAAGAACTGGTTCGCGAACTCGCCAAGGCCTCGGTGCCGATCATGCGGGAATCTTGGGTCAAAACCGAATCAGAGTCTCGCACCAAAGCGCTCGCGGCTGGCACCAAAGTGGTTGAGGTCAACAAAGCGGCCTTCAAAGCTGTCTGCGATCCCGTCAATGCAAAGCGCCTAAACAACCCTGATGTTGCCCGCCTCTACGCGGCCATAAAAGCGATGGTTTGACATGGAAAATGAACACAACGCTGCACCGAAGGGTCAAGAAAGTCTATTGGATCGGCTAGCCGATGCTTGCAAAATCGTGGCGCTGACCGGCCTTGTCATCATCACCTTAGTACAGGCTTGGCAGGTTTTCGCCCGCTATATTCTGAATAATTCACCGGGGTGGACAGAGCCTGTATCGGTCTTCTTCATGGGCATGACCGTCATGATGGCCGCTGCGGTTGGGGTTCGAGAAGGCACACACTTTTCCTTCTCGAATATCCTCGATGCCATGCCTGCTGGGATCCAGGCCCTCGTCCGCAGGTTGCTTCTCGCCCTCACCTTGGGGGTCGCTGTTTTGTTGGCCTATTGGGGCATGACATTGGCCTTGGATAATTGGGATGTCAGCATGGCAGGGGCCCCAATCCCCGCAGGCATTCGCTATGTTCCCTTCGCCGTCGGTGCCTCAATCATGGCGCTGTTTGCCGCCGAGCGCTTGTTAGCGCCCACGAAAAACTAAGGACACTTGATATGGCTCTCGCGGCACTTTTCCTTGTTTTTGCGCTGCTTTTGGTTGTAGGCGCCCCGGTGGCGATTGCCTTGATCATCTCCACCATCAGCGCTGCCTTGGTAGCAGGCATCCCCCCGATTGTGGTCGGCCAACAAGCCGCAGCGGATATCTCCAATGTCGGGCTTTTGGCGATCCCGCTTTTTGTGTTTGCTGGTGAGTTGATGCTGAAGGGCGGGATATCGGAACGGATTATTGCGCTAGCCAGCGCCCTTGTCGGCCGCTTCCGCGGTGGTCTCGCTCAAGTCAGCGTCGTAGCTTCAACTCTGTTTGGCGGCGTTTCAGGCTCGGCCATTGCCGACATCTCGGCCGTTGGCGGGACCATGATCCCGCAAATGGCCCAGCGTGGATATGACAGAGATTATGCAGTCAATGTGACGATTTCGGCTGCACTGGTCGCGCTATTGGTGCCGCCGTCGCACAACATGATTTTGTTCTCTGCCGCTGCAGGCGGCGGAATTTCGATCACGGCACTCTTCTCTGCAGGCATTATTCCGGCGTTGATGTTGGCGCTAGCTGTGATGGCTACGGCCTATATTCTCGCAGTAAAGCGCGGCTATCAGGCTGAAGGTAAAGTCGGCGCGCGCGCGCTTTTGACGACTTTTGTCACCGCACTTCCGGCTCTGGTGCTGGTGTTGATCATCTTTGTGGGCATCAAAGCTGGGATTTTTACCGCGATTGAGAGCGCCTCGGTCGCCGTGGTCTATGCGGTCTTGGTGACGCTGATTGTCTATCGCAGCTTAAGCTGGAGCGCCTTTTTAGACGCTGCCAAGGGTGCCGCTAAAACGACAGGCTCGGTTCTGTTCGTCATTGGTGCAGCTGGTGCCTTTGGTTGGATGATGGCCTATTTGCAAGTGCCCAGCCATGCGGTTGAGGCCATGCAGGCGATTGCTCATGATAAGCTAACCGTGTTGGCCTTGATGGTACTGTGCCTCTTGGTGCTGGGGACCTTTATGGATCTGGCACCCCTGATCATTATCTCAACACCGATCTTTCTGCCTGTGGCTAAAGCGTATCATATCGACCCGGTGCATTTTGGTGTCGTGCTGATCTTGTCGGCTGGCATTGGTCTGGTCACCCCACCTGTTGGGTCGGTGTTGTTCTTGGGTGCCTCAATCGGAAAGATCAGCGTGATGGAAGCCGTGCGCGGCATGTGGCCTTTCTATCTGGCCGCATTGATCGTTCTGGCTCTGGTGATGATCTTCCCGCAGTTGTCGCTGTGGCTGCCGAGCTTGGTTGCCTAATCAGCGAACGAGGGAATTCAACCAGACTTCAAAATGGCTGATGCCATCTTGATCGGGGTCTTGGCTCGCATCGCCAGCGTCATTTGGATTGAGCTTGTGCTGGATTTCCCATGCATCGGGTAAGCCATCACCGTCTTGGTCTGGGCGTGGGTTGCCAGTTGCCAACACGGGCCAACCGCCAACGTCGTTTTGGGAATTAATGATCTGGCCGGTGCCCTTGCGCACGCTTAAAACGACGCGGGCATCCACGGCATCGCGCACCAGCGAAGCGCCTGCCTTTGCCAAAACCTTCTCTTCGGCCTGTAAAGCAGGCTCAGCCTCGAGGTCACCGTGGTCAAACGGAGTGGCGGAGAAATAACCCTCGAGGGGCCGCTTCAGACGAACTATCGCCTGCGTCTCCACGCCGACGCCATTCATGAAGTTGCCGGAAAAATGCGCCTGCGCACCGGGTGCGGATTCTACAAAGGCTAAGGCTGATTTCGAGTTCACGCCTTGGCGGTAAGAATTTGCGCGGAAACTATAACGGCTGATCGCCGTCTCATCGACATTATAGCCCGAGCCATCACCGCCCCAATTGTAAAGGACGTTGTTGGTAAAGTCGAAAACCGGTCCTAGTGGGTCGAGCTTGGCATCGGCGAAATTGCCGGGCCGGGGCAGACGCGCCCTGTGATGGGCCCATAGATTGTGGTGGAAGCTATAACGCGAGCCTGCCGATCCGCGCACGAGGGAACCGTATCCATGCGCGCCTTTGGAATGAACGGATTTGTCCAAGGATTCTGAGACAATCGACCATTGCACCGTCACAAGGTCTAATTGGCGCTCACCTTGCGTCATTTGCTGGGAGACGGACAGGGTCTCATCGGTCGACCAAGAGGCCGAGCAATGATCGATGATGATGTTACGCCCGGCCGTCAGCGAAATAGAGTCGGTTTCGGTCTTGGAGATGTCGCCGGGCCGAACACGGATAAAGCGCACGATTACTTCGCTGGTGGACACCAACAGGGCGTGGCCTTTCAAGGTAATCCCATCACCCGGGGCTGTTTGCCCTGCCACAGTGATGAAGGGGTTACGGATGACTAAAGGCGATTGAAGCTCAATCGTGCCGCCGGTTTCAAAGAGGATGATGCGCGGGCCCTTGGCCTCAATGGCCGCGCGCAAACTGCCCGGTCCGGCATCTGCCAGATTGGTCACTTTAATCACGCGACCACCACGGCCGCCATGGGTGAAAGCACCAAAGCCCTCGGCCCCGGGAAAGGCCCGCAACGGTTGAACTGGTGTTTGCGCGCTGGCGTTAGCCGCCAGAAGCAAACTGGCCAAACCAAGTGACGACACAATTCGACGCATCAGCTACCCCATTGGATGAACGGAACGGTTTGGAACAGGGCGCGCTCCATGCCGCGCGGGTCTAAGGCCACACGCGTTGTCGCATCGAAAATCATCGTCTCGCGCCGCTCGAGGCTGTAACGTGGCCAAGCTGGCAGGCGCTTGGACTGCGGCGATCCGTTGCGAGCTAGGCTGACGAGGGCGGACGAAAGCTCGGCACTCACCTTGCGCGCCTCAGGACCTGTGCCCGTCATCGGGCCAGAGGCGGCCAGAGTGCGGAAGACATAGGGAATGTCGAGCGTATGATAGGCCCCCCATTTGCCGCCATCTTCCGGGCTCTTCAGATCAAAGCGGTACACCCAAGTTGGTGCGCCTTGACGGGCACGCGCATCAGCCTCTTCCACTTGTCCGCGCCAAGAACGCCCTGCCGTAGTTGCGGCGAAAAACAGGTCAGGCGCTGAAATACCGGGATAAGCGGCTTGATAGGTCGCGATCACATAGGCTGGCGAAATGTCGGTCCGCATATGGGTGGCCAGCCAAGCGGGGAGCGCATCAAAGGTCAGGCTGAAGGCGGCCGGGTTAGAACGGCCAATCAGATTGCGGGTTTCATTTGCCATATTGCCCAGGATCATCGGGATCCTGGCCGATTGAGGCGGCGCGTCGGGCCAGAATGGATGGCGGGGCAGATGGCGCTGGTCCAATACCGGCCCGAAATAGAGCTTTTGCGTGGAATTGATCGGATCAGAAGTATTCAGGGCCTCAATCAAGCGGGCTGTCGGCACGGCGAACACCTCTTGCGGCGAGATTTTCAACGCCTCCAAAAACGCTTTTGTCCTCGCCGTGGCATTGAGCGGCCCTGAGGCGGTGACTTGTTGGCCACTCATGGTCGCGACCGCATAGAAGAGGCCAGAAGCTGCCGGGGCCGCCATCAGCGAAGCGATCTTAGCCCCACCGCCTGATTGCCCAAACAGCATGACGCGACTGGGGTCTCCTCCAAAGCGGGTGATATTGGCTTTCACCCAAGTGAGCGCCAACACCAAATCCCACTGTCCGGCATTGCCACTATCTGGCGCGATGCCCGGCACAAGCTGGCCAAGATAAAGATAGCCGAAGGCATTCAAGCGGTGGTTGATCGTCACCACCACCACATCCTCTTCGCTGGCCAAAGCGCTGCCATCGGTCAAAGGTGAGGAGCCAGAACCCGTATTGTAAGCCCCGCCATGGATATAGACCATGACCGGCTTCTTCCCGCGCGGATCAAGGCTGGCGGTCCAGACATTTAGGAACAGACAGTCTTCAGACTGATTGGGCTCGCTGCCTGCTTGCGGGCTGGCCGGACCGTAAGCGATGGCCTCCACAGGCTCTTGCCAAGGCTCGGGTGGCTTAGGCGGGGCAAAACGGGTGGTCGCCGTGTCAGCCCCATAGCGGATGCCCTTGAACACATGCAAGCCTGCCTGCTTGCGACCCCGCACAGGGCCAAAGGTCGTTTGGACTAGACTGTGCGCCTCATCCGCCCAAAGGGTTCGGGGTAGCAGGCCTGTGATCAAGCCACCGGCCAAGATCATGCGGCGCGAGGCGGCACCGCCCAGCGGGCTAGCCTCACCGACGGACATCGAGCCCGCCACCAGCCATGGCTTCAGAAACTTCCTGAAGCGTGGTCAGGTTAAAGTCACCGGGAATGGAATGTTTGATGACGGCTGAAGCAACCGCAAATTCTAAACAAGCTTGGGGTTCGTGCTGTGCCAACAAACCATGCAAAAGACCCGCAGCAAAAGCGTCGCCCGCGCCAATGCGATCAACAACGCCCGCCAGCTCATGGTCTCTAGAGACATAGCGCTCGGTCCGGCTGACCATCTCGCCTTGTAAGCCTTGATGCGTGACCGAGGCCAACGTGCGCGTGGTGGCTGCAATCCATTGAAGCCGTGGGAACGCCTCAAAAGCCCGTTTTAATGCAGCTTCACGGCTCGCGAAGCGCTCCCCCAAAATCAGCTCAACATCACGCTCATTGATGAACGCCAAGGTCGCGTGCGACAGGATTTGTTTGAGGATGGCAGGGCCGTCGCCCGCCCAAGCGGCCCAAAGTTGCGCGCGATAATTGCCATCAAACGAGACCTTGACCCCGGCTTGCGTCGCGGCCTCCACCAGCGCCAGCGCCGCTTTAGACGGCTCAGGCCCGACGGCAGGGGTTACGCCCGAAACATGCAGCCACTCGGCCCCGGCCAGAACCTCGGATGGCAGGGTCAGATCGGCCGCAGATTTTGCAAAGGCACTGTCAGCGCGGTCATACAAGACAGCAGACGGACGGCTAACCGCGCCATGCGACAAAAAGTAAAGCCCCATCCGGCCTTTAGTCTGGCGGACGAGACCAGTATCCACACCATGCTTGCGGATTTCGGCAATCGCTGCTTGGCCCAATTCATTGTCGGCCACCACGCTTGCCATACTTGCCTTGTTGCCAAAGCGGGCAAGGCAAACCGCGACATTGGCTTCTGCCCCGCCAATCGCGACGTCTAAACTGGGCGACTGCAACAGACGTTCATGGCCCGGCCCACTCAGGCGGATCAGCAATTCCCCGAAACAAACGACTGATCCTGCCATCGTGAACTACCTTGCCAGCCATCCGCCATCGACGGGGATGACGGCTCCATTGAGGTAGTCTGACGCTTTTGATGCCAAAAAGACAGCCGTGCCGCCCAGATCCGAGGGCTCTCCCCAACGACCTGCAGGTATGCGCTTTAAGATGTCGCTGGAACGTTCTTCGTCTGCCCGCAATTGAGCGGTGTTATCCGTCGCCATATAGCCGGGCGCGATGGCATTGATATTCAGACCTTTCGAGGCCCACTCACATGCCAAAAGCTTGGTAATGCCAGCAATGCCGCTTTTAGAAGCGGTATAAGACGGCACGCGAATGCCGCCTTGGAAGGACAGCATGGAGGCGATGTTGATGATCTTGCCACTGCCTTGGCCAATCATCACTTTGCCGGCGGCTTGGCTCATGAAGAATGCGGACTTGATGTTGACATTCATCACATCATCCCAGTCCTTCTCAGAGAAATCCACCGCATCCTGACGCCGTATAAGCCCCGCATTATTGACCAGAATGTCGAGGCCACCGAGGCCAGACAAGGTCTCAGCCACAATCCGGTCGATAGGCTCAATACTCATCAGATTGGCGTCAATATTGATGAAGCGACGACCAAGTGCTGTCACTTTCGCGCCAGTCTCTTCGGCGGGGACGATTCCAGCTGCCGCAATGTCGGCACCTGCTTCTGCCAAAGCCAAAGCAATGCCTTGACCTAGACCTGTGTTGGCACCTGTGACCAGCGCGACTTTGCCAGCCAGATTGAAAAAAGAAAGGCTCATGATCGTGTCCCTGTTCTATTTCAACTGGCAGATGTCGCAGACCGCGAGGTCTGTGTAGTCGAGGTTTTCCCCGCCCATCGCCCAAATAAAGGAATAATTGCGGGTGCCCGAACCCATGTGGATCGACCAAGGCGGCGAGATCACGGCCTCATCATTTTCCATGACGATATGGCGGATCTTATCTTCTTCACCCATGAAGTGGAAAACTCGGTCTTTCTCGCCCAAGCCAAAGTAGAAATAGACCTCAGAGCGGCGATCATGCAGGTGCGGCGGCATCGTGTTCCAGACACTGCCGGTGTTAAGCTGGGTTAGACCCAACAGTAGCTGGCAGGACTTTACCGTCGCGGGCACAATATATTGGTAGATCACGCGCTCGTTTGATTCCGCGAGCGATCCGCGCTCCAGCGGCACAGCCGTCTCGATCGAGATTTTAGCGACCTCAAATCGGGCATGGGCTGGGGTGGAAACCAAATAATATTTGGCAGGTGCATCAGCCGATTGCGACTCGAAGATCACATCTTTGGAGCCCATCGGCACATAGAGGCCATCGCGCGGCTTAATCTCATGCGCCACACCGTCTACATGGACAATCCCAACGCCGGTGCCGACATTGATGAGGCCCAGTTCGCGCCGTTCAAGGAAAGGATGGCCTGCAGCTGATGCAGGCTCTGTCTGATGCGGCAAAACGACTTGGCTATGCACAGGCATCGCCCCACCGACTACCATCCGTTCATTATGCGAATAATTCAGATGAATTTCATCGGCTTGGAACAAATCAGTGACCACATAGCGCGCGCGCAGCGCGTCATTGTCGGCCCCGGCCATCATGTCGGGATGGGTGGCGTGATAAACCTTGTCGAACATCTTTTTGGCCCTCCCAAGCCAGCGTCATCACCAGTATGGTAACCGGTGTCATTCAAGGGAAAGTCTTATACAGGAAGATTTCATCTGACAAGTGGCGGTGTGAGCGGTGGCGTGCTTTTGTACGCTCTAATTTGCGCTTGGTGCGGTGGTCGATCCCCGGACGACAATCTCGGGCGAGAAGGTGATGAGCTTCTTGGCGGTCATGCCTTCAGCGGTCTGGACCAGCAAGGTCGCGGCCGCAGAACCCATCTCGCGGATTGGCAGGCGAACTGTGGTCAACGCGGGCCACAGCCTGCCCGCAATCGGTGTATCGTCAAAGCCAACGATAGAGATATCCTCTGGAATTCGAAAGCCCGCCCGGCGCACGGCGACATAGGCCCCGGTCGCCATTTCATCATTGCCGGCAAAGATGGCTTTGGGTGGATCTGATTGCGCCAGCAATTGCTCAGCCGCCACAACACCGCCTTCAAACGTATAGCCGCCTTCGACGGCCATTTCCGGGCGCAGGACAAGACCCGTTTCGGCGAGCGCGCGCTCAAAACCCGCACGGCGTTCATGGGTGGAGCGGAAGCTCAACGGCCCGTGGATATGGGCGATGTGGCGATGGCCAAGTTCGGCCAAATGACGCCCTGCCGCAGCCCCACCGTCGCCGTCTAGGGTGCGGATCATGCGCGATGGCGTATCGAGTTCTACCGAAGCAATGCGAACATAATCGACATCGGCTTCATTCAGAGCCAATGCCAAGGGCTCATCCTCAGACACCGATGGTGGCAAGATCAGGCCAAAGGGCTTATGTTGTTGAATGAAGGACTGAATGCGGGCCACATGATCAGGCTTGGACCGGTCACATGGATGCAGAACCAATTGAAAATCTGTGCCTTCTAGCGCGTCTAAGATGCCACGCTGAATGGACACAACATATTGCGGGCTGGGATTGTCATAGACAAGGCCAACCAGAAAACTCTTCCGTCTGGCCAAAGCCCGAGCCTGCGGGTCGGGTGTAAAACCCAGTTCCGCGATCACGGCCTTAATCGCGTCGCGCGTCTTTTGCTTCACAAAGGGGGATTCGTTGATGACGCGCGAGACGGTCTTTTTGGAAACCTTAGCCAAGCGCGCCACATCATTGATGGTCGCCTTACCGCGCAGGACGGCTTCCCCACCCACAGCTTGCGGGCTGGACGATGGCAATGCGTCTTCGGGGTCGCCTTCGTATTTCACAAGAACCTCTGCATGCGTCTTTTCCTTTTAGCCTTGCCTCTCGCAGCGCTGCAAGCAAGGCCCATCTGCATTGAGCTGCCCCCTACACTGCAATCAAGTTTCATCCCATCGTCAAATAAGGATTGACACCGGTGACATTTTCGAAAATGCTACCGGTAGCAAAAGACTGTCAGATGGGTCTCTTTACGTTGTTGCAGCGGGCCCGGAAAGACGAAATAGGGGCAACGCCTCGAGGGGAGTAAACAATGTCACGGAAGATACGTCTTACCGCCGTTTTGATGATGGGTGTTGCTGCGGCAAGCCTCCAAGCTGGTCTTGTCCATGCGCAATCCGCAGCGGCCAGCGCCGCCGAACCAGAGAAGGAAGTTGAAGTCGTCATCGTGCGCGGCTCATTCCGCGAGTCACTGCGCTCAGCCATCGCAACCAAACGCGCGGAGATCGACATCGTCGACTCGATCAAGGCTGAAGACATTGGCAAATTCCCAGACAACAACTTGGCCGAATCCCTCCAGCGCATTCCAGGCGTCGCCATCGACCGCGAAGGCGGCGAAGGCAAGACCATCACAGTCCGAGGCTTGGGCCCCGATTTCACCCGTGTGCGGCTAAATGGGCTTGAAGCCATTTCAACCACCGGCGGTAAAGATAAGGACGGCGGCGCGAACCGCGGCCGTGGCTTTGACTTTAACGTCTTTGCATCGGAATTGTTCAACTCGCTGACAGTGCGCAAGTCGACCTCGGCTGAGATTGAAGAAGGTTCGCTCGGCGCAACCGTCGATTTGCGGACCGCTCGTCCCTTTGACTACAAGGGCTTCACGATGGCTGGCTCGCTGCAAGCGGGCTATAATGACCTGTCCGAAGATGTCGGCAAGCGCGGCACCTTTATGGTGTCGAACCGCTGGGCCGATGGCAAACTAGGGGCCTTGTTCTCGGTCGCTTATTCGACCAAGCAAAATTTTGAAGAAGGTCCAAACTCGGGCCGTTGGCAGAATGCGTATTCGGCCGGCAATGCGGGTCGTCTGCAATCCTATTCCACGGACGGCGGCCGAACCTTTCTGCCGATCACGCCTTGCACCACGGCAACCACCCGCGTGTGCAACACCACCGAAAACAACGCGACAAACCCGACTTTGACCGGTGAAGCCTTGGCAGTGACCCAAGCCATCTACCCACGTTTCCTGCGCACCTCGCAATTCGTCACCGATGCAGAGCGACTAGGGGTTACGGGCGCGCTACAATATCGCCCGACTGAAGACACCACTTTCAGTTTGGACATCTTGCATTCCGTGTTCAGTGCAGACCGGATCGAATATAACCTCGAGCCAATCTCCTTCTCGCGCAATACCGCTGGTGTTCCGCAGAGCGATATCTATGACTACACGATTGACGGCCGCAAAGTGATCACCAAAGCGGCCTTCAACGACGTGGATATCCGCACGGAAATGCGCTTTGACGAATTGAAGACCACCTTCAACCAAGTCAATTTCACCATTGATCAGCAGTTCAATGACAAATTCTCTGGCAAGCTCTTGATCGGTGGCTCGCGCTCTTATCTCGACAACCCCGAGCAGACCACGTTCACGTTCGAATCGTACAATGTCCAAGGCTATAAATATGACCTAACGGACATGACTAAGCCGATCATCGATTTTGGCCGAAGCGCGACTGGCTGTAACATCGCCCAAGCTTGCTATTGGCAATATGCAGCAGCCTCTTCCGCCACCGTTGCAACCAACGCCAATGGTGACGCATCTTTGATCCGCCTGCGCCCACAAACGGTTGAAAATACCTACAATACCGGCGCGATGGACTTCAAATATGAGTGGAACGACAATGTGACGTTCAAATTTGGTGGCTCGTTCAAAGTCTTCTCGTTCGAGACCCAAGAGTGGCGCCGCTACACCACGTCTGAACAAACCAACAACGAAGCTGCCGCACCTGGCTCTGGCATTGTGACCGAGTTGAACGGCAATTTGGCCAATTATTCGCGAGCCGTCACGGTTGCAGGCTTGACCTATTTGGTTCCTGACCTCGATAAGATCCGCGCCAAGTTCGACTATAATTGTAATTGCACCAACCAATGGGGCCAGTTCACGGTCAATAAGATCAATAACAATGCCCGCGCCAACAATCGTTCGGCGCAAGAAGAAGATACGGCGCTTTACGTGCAGTCCGACTTCCAAACCGAACTGGCGAGCATGCCAGTCCGCGGCAATATCGGCGTGCGCTATGTCGGCACCTCGCAAACGGTGGACGGCTTCTTCTCGCGCGGGGCAGTCTTGGAAAAGATCACGCTAAAGCGTTCTTATGACGACTATCTACCTGCGTTCAATTTGACGATTGAGCCGATGGAGAACGTCTTGGTGCGCTTTGCAGCCGCTAAAGCCATGTCGCGGCCAACACTGGCCAGCCTCTCGCCCGCTGGCTCGATCAACACATCCAGCAACACCTTGTCGATCGGCAATCCTTATCTCGATCCGATCCGCGCGACCACTTATGATATGAGCTTTGAATGGTATCCAACCAAGGACACCCTCTTTACGGTCAGCCTGTTCAAGAAGGATCTGGAATCTTGGATCCAATCCTTGGTGCGCACCATTCCGTTCGGCGAAACTGGCTATGACGTCTCACTGCTTGATGGCACGGGCCAAAGCGCGGCGACGGCATATACGGTGACCCAGCCGATCAATACGAAAGGCGGCGAGCTGCAAGGCTTTGAAGTATCGGTCAACCAGCCGTTCAACTTCTTGCCAAGCTTCCTGTCGAACACCGGGATGATCTTAAACTACACGCAGGTAGAATCGACGATCAATTATGTGATCTCCTCGACGGCTACAGCCACCACTTATGCCGCTTACAATCTGATCGGCATGTCGCCCAATTCCTACAACGCCACCCTTTATTATGAAGGCAAGCAATTGTCGGGTCGGGTGTCCTATTCCTATCGTGACGGCTATATCTCGGTGCTCTTGCCCGGTTCGTCAGCCGATTTGTGGGGCAAAGAAGGCGTAAGCTCGTTGGATATGCAAGTCTCCTACAAGCTGAATGACAAGATCACCTTCGTGCTGGAAGGCACCAATTTGACCGATGAGGCTCAAGACAGCCGCATCACCTACAATACGGCGCAAGGCAATGTTGCCAACGACTTGTTGTTTGACGTCTCTAATTCGGGCCGCCAATTCTATTTTGGCGCTCGGATGAAGTTCTAAATCACATGGACCGCAGGGACCTGATCGGGGGCACGTTTGGGCTGATTGCCAGTTCAGCCGTGACCCCGTCAGGTCTTTTTGCTGCGCCGCAAAAGGAAGGCCTGCTCTCGCCCCACGGTGCCGCTTGGCGCAAGCAAAAATGGGCGACCGGCTTTGACGGCCAACGGCGTGCCGACTTAGGTAATGGCCGCTTTCTCAACCCGGTCTTTCCTGGTGACCATCCAGACCCCGCTTTGATCCGCGTCGGCGACACCTTCTATCTCACTTTCTCAAGCTTCGAGGCCTATCCGGGCCTTGTGATCTGGCAGTCGAAAGACTTGGTGAATTGGGCACCAGTCACGGCAGCGCTCAAGACCTATATCGGCTCGGTCTGGGCCCCAGCTTTGGCCCAGCATGATGGCCGCTTTTACCTCTATATCCCGGCGCGCACCGCTGAGTATCGCTCCATCTATGTCATCCATGCCGACCGCATTGAGGGGCCGTGGAGCGAGCCGATTGACTTAAAGCTGCCTGCCCATATTGATCCCGACCATGTTGCCGATGACGCAGGCGGGCGCTGGCTGTTCTTAAGTGGCGGTGACCGCGTTCCGCTATCCGCCGATGGCCTTTCCACCACGGGCCCGGTGGAACATGTTTATGACCCTTGGCGCTATCCAGACAATTGGACAGTGGAGAGTTTTTCGCCTGAGGGACCCAAGATCACCAAGCGGGGTGATTATTGGTATATGATTACCGCAGTAGGTGGCACCGCTGGTCCGCCAACAGGCCATATGGTGATTGTCGCGCGGGCGAAGGATCTAGGCGGCCCGTGGGAAGACTGCCCTTACAACCCAACCGTTCGCACCTGGTCTGCGGAAGAAAAATGGTGGTCGCGCGGTCATGCCACGTTGATTCAAGTCCCAGACGGCTCGTGGTGGATGGCCTATCATGGCTATGAGAATGGCTTTTGGACTCTAGGTCGGCAAATGCTGTTAGACCCTGTCCGCTGGACCAAAGACGGCTGGCCATTGGCTGCAGGAGGGGACCTGTCGCAGCCTCTGCCAAAGCCTGTGAAGCGGCCCGTCAGTCCGCATGGCAAATCGCTGTCAGATGACTTTTCAGGCAATCATTTGGGCACGCGTTGGTCCTTTTATGAGCCTGCCCGCGATGAAGCCCGCCGCTTTCAGATTGGGCCTCAAGGCCTGCGCCTAACGGCAAAAGGCACCAGCCCAACCAACGCCTCGCCTTTGGGCATAATCTCCGCTGATTTGGCCTATGAGGTAGAGACCAAGATTATTTTGGAACCGGGCGCTGAGGCTGGCCTCCTCCTCTTTTATTCTAAGCGGCTTTATGTCGGTCTTGGCTTTGATGGCAGCGGTCTGATCATGCACCGTTATGGTCGTCAGCGCCGGTCGCGCGCCCCAGCCGGGCTTGCCCAAACGCTCTACCTGCGCATTCGCAACGACCACCATATCGTAACGATCCACCATAGTTTGGACGGCAAAGCGTGGACGAAATTCCAAGTCCAAATGGAGGTCTCAGGCTATCACCACAATACCGATGGCGATTTCTTAAGCCTCAAACCTGCCCTTTACGTTAGCGGCACGGGTGCGGCCGTCTTCCACCATTTCATTTATCGCGGACTTGCAACCTGACCATGACCTTTATGCCCCGCCCATCTGCCTCTGCCTTGGCCCTGCATCCTGACCGCCTGTTCTCATCCGATACTGCCCAACGCCAGATGGCACGCACGCTTTATGAGACGGTCAAGGACCTGCCGATCATTAGCCCGCATGGCCATACCGATCCGTCTTGGTTTGCGACCAACACACCCTTTGCCAATCCCGCAGAGCTTCTAATCACGCCCGATCATTATGTGTTTCGCATGCTCTATAGTCAGGGCATCCCGATGGAGCGTTTGGGCGTGCCACGTGCCGATGGCGGCTGGACCGAGACGGACCCGCGCAAGATCTGGCGCTTGTTTGCTGAAAACTTTTGGCGGTTCCGGGGTACGCCCTCCCGCCTGTGGCATGATTGGGTTTATTCAGAAGTCTTTGGCTTGAAGGTCCGTCTCGGCCCAGATACGGCGGACCATTATTACGATGTCATTGCCGAGAAACTCGCCCAAGATGCTTTTCTGCCGCGTGCCTTATTTGAGCGCTTCAACATCGAAGTCATCGCCACCACCGAAAGCCCGCTCGATCTGTTAGAGCATCACCAAACCATCGCCAGCTCGGGCTGGAAAGGGCGCGTGATTACAGCATTCCGCCCCGATCCGGTGCTCGATCCCGACTATGAGGGCTTTGTCGACAATCTGCGTACCCTGTCTGAAATCACCGGCCAAGATGCCTTGACCTATCAGGGCTATCTGGCTGCCCTTCGCGATCGGCGGGCCTATTTCAAAGCCCATGGCGCGACCTCCACCGATCACGGCCACCCAACTGCCAAGACCGCTTTGTTAATTGCCTCAGACGCAGAGGCCCTGTTCGCGCGGGTCACAAGCGGCCCTGCTTCAACAGAAGATGCTGAAACATTCCGCGCGCATATGCTGGTGGAGATGGCGGGCATGAGCCTTGAAGACGGCCTTGTGATGCAAATCCATCCGGGGAGCTTCCGCAACCACAACGCAGGCGTTTTTAGCCGTTTTGGTCGCGACAAGGGCAGCGATATTCCGACCCGCACCGATTATGTCCGCGACCTCAAGCCGCTTCTGGACCGCTATGGCAATGATCCGCGCCTGTCGGTCATCGTCTTTACTTTGGATGAGAGCACCTATGCCCGCGAACTGGCCCCTCTGGCCGGGCATTATCCTGCCCTGAAGCTGGGGCCTGCTTGGTGGTTCCACGATAGCCCCGAAGGCATGCGCCGGTTCCGCGAGATGACGACGGAGACCGCAGGATTTTACAACACGGTCGGCTTTAACGACGATACGCGCGCCTTTCTGTCAATCCCAGCCCGCCACGATGTCGCCCGCCGCATGGATTGCGCGTGGCTGGCGCAACTGGTGTGTGATCATAGATTAGAAGCCGATGAAGCGGCTGAAGTCGCCTACGACCTCGCCTATCGGTTGGCTAAAGAAGCCTATCGGCTTTGATGTGATGCGGCTTTCAGACACCCATCTTCCAAAGGGTCTTGAAGCGCCCGCCTATGATCGCCGTGCCGTTCGTATTGGACAGGTTCATTTGGGCGTTGGCGCATTCCACCGTGCCCATCAGGCCATCTATAGCGAGGCCTGCCTTGCAGCCGGAGACCTACGCTGGGGCATTGTGGGCGCAAGCCTGCGCAGCCCGCAGGTGGCTGACCAACTTAATCCGCAGGATGGGCTCTATAGCTGCTTGGTGCGCGATGGCATGGATAGCCAGGCCAGCGTCATCGGCGCGATCGGAAAAATCCTCGTCGCGCCGCAGAACCCGGCTGCCTTGATTAAGGCCATGGCCGACAAGGGCGTTCATGTCGTGACGCTGACGATTACCGAAAAGGGCTATCATCTAGACCCAGCCACGGGGGCATTGCAGATGCAGGACCCGGCAATTGTCGCAGATCTCGCGAAACCAAATGCGCCTGCCACTGCACCCGGTCTGTTGGTTGCAGCCTTAGCAGCCCGCCGCGCACGCGGCCTAACGCCGTTCACTGCTTTGTCCTGCGATAATCTCCCTGACAATGGCGGAAGACTGAAACAAGCAGTGTTGGACTTTGCTCGCGCCCAAGACCCTACCCTTGCCGATTGGATTGAACGCTACGGTGCTTTTCCCGCCAGCATGGTCGACCGCATTGTGCCCGCCACGACGACAGACGATCTCACCCAATTTGAAGCAGATTTTGGTGTGCAGGACTTAGGCCTCGTCAAGACAGAGCCCTTCTCGCAATGGGTGATTGAGGATCATTTTGCTGGCGAAAGACCCAATTGGGAGATAGCTGGCGCGCAGTTCACAAAGGACGTTGCGCCTTGGGAAATGGCGAAGCTGCGGTTGCTAAACGGCGCGCACTCAGCCCTTGCTTATCTGGGCGGGTTGGCAGGCTATCAAACAATCGACCAAGTTTTGGCAAATCCCGCGTTTGAGCGCTTTGTGGATCTACTCCAAGATGAAGCCCAAAGCACGCTAACCCCGCCACCGGGCCTCAATCTGGCTAGCTATCGCGCCGACCTGAAGCGCCGCTTTAGGAATACTGCCTTGATGCACAAGACCTATCAGATCGCCATGGATGGCTCGCAGAAATTGCCGCAGCGCTTGCTGGCGACGATTGAGATGCGGATGTCGCGTGGCCAAGACTTTGCCTGCCTAGCGCTTGCCGTCGCTGGCTGGATGCGCTGGCAGGCAGGCGTCGATGAGCAGGGCCAGCCCTATGAGGTGCAGGACCCGTTGGCGGCTGAAACACGCGCCTTGTACCAAAAGGGCCAGAACGGGTTTGAGAAGGCCGCAAGACTTTGTTCGCTGGAGGCCGTCTTTGGGCCAAATCTGTCGCGTGATCCCGGCTTTGTAAACGCGGTCGGGGCAGCACTGGACGCACTCCTGCAACAAGGCGCGCGCGCATCTGTCGAAGCCCTCGTCCTGAGAGAGGCTGCGCTGTGAAAGTCTTACGCCTAACCGAAACCGATGATGTCGGCATTGCGTTGACGGCCTTAGCGGCGGGCGACGCGCTAGGCATCGGCGACCTCCGCGCGCTCGAGCCTATCTCCGCTGGCCACAAAGTCGCCTTGCGCCGGATTGAAGCGGGTAAAGCCGTCGTCAAATATGGCGCGATTATTGGCCAAGCCTCTCAGGCGATTGAGGCGGGTGCCCATGTTCACAGCCATAATCTGGGCTTTGTTGCGAGTAGCCATAAAGCCGCGATCGGCAGTGATTTGCGGCCCGTGCCGACTGTTCTGACCCCGCGCACCTTTGAAGGCTATCACCGCGCCGATGGGCAGATTGGGACGCGTAACTACATCGGCATCCTGACCTCGGTGAATTGCTCAGCCACGGTTGCCAAGCGGATCGCGACCTATTTCCATGAAGACCGCATGGCAGAGTTTGCCCAGGTCGATGGGGTTGCCGCCTTCACGCACACAACAGGTTGCGGCACGGCCAGCACGGGCGACGGCGTTGATAATCTCCAGCGTACTTTGGCGGGCTATGCGCGCCACGCCAACTTCCATTCCGTCGTCATCATCGGGCTGGGGTGTGAGGTCAACCAGCTAGACCGCTTGGTCCAAGACATGGGTCTTGCTCGATCGGAGCGCCTACAAACCTTCACCATTCAAGACGTCGGCGGCACAGCCAGAGCCATCGAACATGGGCGCGGGCTGGTACAAGAGCTCGTGCAAGAGGCCAACCAAGCCCGCCGTAAGACCGCCCCCGTCAGTGCCTTGACCCTTGGCCTGCAATGCGGCGGATCAGACGGCTGGTCTGGCGTGACGGCGAACCCTGCCTTGGGCGCGGCGAGTGACCTATTGGTGGCCCATGGTGGCACCGCCATCCTGTCGGAAACCCCTGAAATCTATGGCGCGGAATATTTGCTGCTCCAACGCGCCAGAAATGCGGACGTGGCCCAATCCCTCAAAGACCGATTGGCTTGGTGGGAAGAATATGTTGGCAAGCATGGTGCCAGCCTCGATAACAACCCCTCACCCGGCAATAAGGCTGGCGGCCTCACCACCATTTTGGAAAAGTCATTGGGCGCGGTCGCCAAAAGTGGTTCCACACCCTTGAATGGCGTCTATCGCTACGGGCAATCCATCACCGAAAAGGGCTTTGTCTTTATGGACAGCCCGGGCTACGACCCGTGCAGTGCAACGGGCCAGATTGCGTCAGGGGCAAACCTGATCGCCTTTACGACCGGGCGCGGCAGCGTGTTTGGCTCTAAACCCAGCCCCTGCTTAAAGCTCGCCTCCAACCAAGCCCTCGCCCGCCATATGGATGAGGATATGGATATTGATTGCTCGCCTATTCTTTCGGGCGAAAGCATTGAGGCGGCAGGCGCTCGCATCTTCGAGGCGCTGGTCGAAACCGCCTCTGGCAAGCTTACCCAGTCAGAAGCTTTGGGCCTTGGTGACGAAGAATTTGTGCCGTGGCAAATTGGGGCCTATCTTTAAGGAATCAGCGGATATTCCGCCTCGACCCCATATAGGTTTGAGCCCTTTTTCGAGATATGGCTGGCGTAAAGGTAAAAACGGTCAGCCGTCCACGGCCCTGCCTTGAACAAATGATGGCGGGCTTGATAGGCAATCACCGCTTCCAGATTATGACCATCTTGTAGATAACAAGTGGTCACATGGGGGGTATAGGCTCGTTTATCGGGTTCGAGGCCCACGTGCCGACAGGCGCGTTCGCAGGCCCGTTGCAAGTGGTTCAAGGCCTCACTAGGGGCGACCCCCATCCAAGCCGCATGGGGCTTTGAATTGCCGAAAAAGCCTGAACCCTGCAGCGCCAACTCAAACGGTGCGACGCGGATGTCTGCTAAAGCTAAATCCAAGTCGCTCGCTTGTGCCTCATCCACTTCACCGACAAAGCGCAAGGTGATGTGCAAATTGTCCCGCTTGCTCCAAGAAGCCCGCTCCAGCCCGCTTTGGGTCTTCGCCACGGCTCCCGCAATCGCGTCGGGCAAAGGCAAGGCAACAAAGAGGCGCAGCATGGGCTTGGCTGATCTTAGGGGCAGGGATTGGGGATGGTTGAATGCAGGGTCTCGACGGCGCTTTCAAGTTCTGGCGTCCAAGGCTTGTCGAATGCCTCAATCGCATGGCTCAATTGTGCCATCGTCGTCGCACCGATGATGACAGAGGTCATGAATTCCCGCGTGGCGCAGAATTTCAACGCCAATTGCACCGGCGTCAGATCATGGGCAGCAGCCAATTCCATATAAGACTTGATCGCAGGCTCTGCCCCCGGCCCCTGATAACGCTGGCCGCGCTCAAACAAAGTCGTGCGGGCACCAGGTGGACGCGCGCCACCCAAATATTTGCCCGTCAAATAGCCTTGCGCCAAAGGCGAATAAGCCAGCAGGCCGACATTTTCGCGCATGGAAACTTCGGCCAGCCCCGTTTCAAACGTCCGATTGACGAGATTATAGGCGTTCTGGATCGTCGCGATGCGCGGCAGGCCATTGCGCTCTGCCTCTTCAACAAAGCGCATCACGCCCCAAGCGGTCTCGTTCGACACGCCAATGTGGCGGATCGCACCTTTCTGGACCCAAGGGTCTAATGCGGCCAAGACATCTTCAAAGGCGGTGTAATCGTCCTTGTAATCGCGATAGCCCCAACCGCCGAACATATTCACGCGGCGGTCGGGCCAATGGATTTGATAAAGGTCGAGATAATCGGTTTGCAGACGCGAAAGGCTCTTTTCAATCGCCTCATCAATATTGGCCTTATTGACGCGAGAGCCTTCGCCCGAGTCACGAAACCAATTCATCGGCGAGCGGCCAGCCACTTTCGAAGCCAAGAAAATCTTATCGCGCGTGCCGCGTGCTTTCATCCATGTGCCGATAATGCGCTCAGTTGCCCCGCTAGTCTCGGGGCGCGGCGGAATGGCGTAAAGCTCTGCCGTGTCAAAGAAATTGATGCCGCGCTCAAAGGCATAATCCATTTGGGCATGGCCCTCGGCTTCGGTATTTTGCTCGCCATAGGTCATGGTGCCGAGGCAAATCAGCGGGACGGATAGGCCAGTGCGGCCGAGCGGTTTCATGATCATGGCTGAGTTCCTTAAGACGGCGAGCAGGGTTTAGGGGCGCTTGGGCGTAAGACCAAATGATTTTGCCACAAAGGGCACGAGGCGGGCGGCAATCCGGTCGGCACCTACCGGGTTTGGATGGATCCCATCAGCTTGGTTGAGCGCAGGGTTTAAGGCCACGCCTTCTAGCACAAAGGGATCCAGCGCGATCTTATGTTTGCGGGCAAGGCTTGGGTAGATGGCGTCGAAGCGCGCCCGATAATTTGCGCCCCAATTGCTAGGCGCTCGCATGCCTAATAATGCCACCTTTAGGCCCCGAGCCTTAGCCCGCGTGATCATGGCATCAATGTTCGTCTTAGCATCTTCCGGGCTGCGCCCTTGCAGCATGTCATTGGCCCCAATGGCGAGCAGCACGGCATCTGTCCCTCGAGGCACGGCGAAATCAAACCGCGCCAAAGCCCCTGCGGTCGTGTCGCCAGACAGACCAGCGTTGGCGATGCGCAAATCATAGCCGGCTGCCTTCAAGCGGGCCTCTAGCCGGGCCGGAAAAGCCTCACTGCGCTTCACGCCGAGGCCAGCCGTCAAGGAATCGCCAAAGGCGACGATCGTAAAAGGTTTTGGTCGCGCCGCTTTGCTTGTTTGGGCAGCAACCTCTTGCCCAGCCAGCACCAGTGCAGCGCTACCGGTCACAAGGGCTCGACGGGTGGTGAAAATAAGGGGCAAGTGCAGCATGACGCTTATTTAAGCTATCGCACCCATTGCGACAGCCCCTTTCAAGATTATGTGCAGTCTATGACCCAAAACGATATTGTCCTCTCGCTTCACAATGTAACCTTGTCACTGCCCGGAGCTGATGGCCCGGTCCATATTCTTAAAGGGATAGATGGCGAGATCAGGGCGGGCGAGATTGTCGCGATTACGGGCCGATCGGGCTCTGGCAAGTCCAGCCTCTTGGCGGTCTCGACGGGGCTAGAACCCGCCAGTGGCGGCTCCGTGAAGCTGTTGGGAACTGAATTGGTCGGACTTAATGAGGACCAATTGGCCGCAGTTCGGCGCGGGCGGATTGGGATTGTGTTTCAAGCCTTTCATTTATTGCCAAACATGACAGCGCTAGAAAATGTCGCCACCGCGCTCGAAACTGCTGACATTTCAACCGGCAAGGTTGCGCGCGATGCCGCTGCTGCCGCGCTTGAAAAAGTAGGCCTCAGCCACCGGCTCAAACATTATCCAAGCCAGCTTTCAGGTGGCGAGCAACAGCGCGTCGCCGTGGCCCGCGCGACCGTCATTCAGCCGAAACTGATCTTTGCCGATGAGCCGACCGGCAATCTCGACCAAGCGGCCGGTCAATCGGTTCGTGACCTGTTGTTTGATGCTGCCCGCAGCCAAGGGGCAGCATTGGTACTCGTCACCCATGAGGCGAGCTTGGCGGCCGCATGCGACCGGATTGTGCGCCTTGAAGATGGGAAGGTCGCTTCGTGACGCGCTGGTCCTATGCGGTCAATATTACGGTGGCGGAGCTGCGCAGCGGCATTAAAGGCTTCCGTCTGTTTCTGGTCTGCCTCGCGATTGGCGTCGCCGCCATCGCCGCAGCAGGGAGCATGGCGCAGGCCTTTCGTTCAGGCCTTGATGCAGAGCAGAGGCGCATCTTGGGTGGCGACTTTGTCCTAAATTTACGCCAGCGCACGCCGAGCCCAGAACAATTGTCCTTTTTCAAGCAACGGGGTGCCACTTCCCTTGCTATAGACAGCAATACGATGGGCACGTCCGGCGACATTAGACGCCTGATTCAATTGCGCGCGGTCGATCAAGTCCACCCGCTTGAGGGTAGTGTCACCCTTGCCCCGCAACTGCCCTTGCAAGGCCTGTTGGCCGAGAAGGATGGCCTGTGGGGTGCGGTCGCTGAACAGGCCCTGCTCGATGCGTTCAAACTGAAAGTGGGCGATGAGATCGCGCTGCCCTATGGCAAGGTGCAGATCCGCGCAGTTCTTTTGAAAGAGCCGGATGCTTTAGGTCGTGGCTTTGCCTTTTCGCCGCGTCTGATGGTTTCGACGGCAGCGCTAAAGCCGCTCAATCTCGCCCAACCCGGTGCCCTCTTTTCCTCTGCCTTGCGGGTGAAGCTCACAGATGCCGGTGCGGCGGGTGCAACCAAAACCGCTTTCGAGAAAGCCTTCCCAAATGATAAAGCTTCCTTGCGCGACAAAGCACGCTCGGCTGAAGGCTTTGACCGCGCGCTCGACCGGGTGGAACTCTTCTTATCCTGTGTTGGCTTTGCTGCCCTTCTGGCTGGCGGCTTAGGTGTCGCGGGTGCGGTACGCGGGCATTTACAAACGCGGCGCGGCTCCATCGCCATTTTAAAAGCCATGGGGGCTTCAGGCGGCGATGTCCGCTTGGCCTATGGTCTCCAGATTTTGTGCTTGGCACTTCTGGGTGCGCTTTTAGGTGTCGTGATTGGCGGCGCCGCGCCCTTTTTGACGTCTTGGGCTTATGGCAGTGCGCTCCCGATCCCCATTGAGCTGACGCTATTTCCAAAGCCCCTCGCCTCCGCGGCAGGGATTGGGCTGTTGTGTGCTTTTGCTTTCGCCGCGCCACCTTTGGGTGCCGCACGCGCAACCCCGCCTTCCCATCTACTGCGCGGTGGTGGTGGCGATAGCCCCACGCCGATGGTTGAGCGGATCGCAGCTATGGTTGGCCTCGTAGCGCTGGCCGGTCTATTCGCGCTGACGAGCCCAGATCCCGTGATGGCGATTTTGCTGGCAATTGGGGCTGGGCTTGGCTGGTTGGCGTTTTACGGACTGGGCAAAGCCGCCCAAGTCATCGCCCATCGTGCACCCCGCCCCGGTGGCGCTTGGGGATTGGGCCTAGCGGCACTGGGTGGTCCAGGCTCTCTTGCCCCCGCAGCAGCCCCAGCTTTGGGCTTAGGCCTCGCGCTTTTAGTGGCACTGGGGCAAATCCAGTCCAATCTGGTGGCACAAGTGCGCGATACGGCCCCCGCCAAGGCACCCAGCGTAGCCTACACTGAGATTCCCGATCTGAAGGCGCTTGAGTTCGATGCTTTGGCCAAGGCAACGGTCCCTCGCCTCAAGCCAGAGGATTACGCCCGCACGCCGGTGATGACGATCCGCGTCATCTCTCTCAATGGCCAAGAGATTGATGTGGAGAAGGTCAAACCGTCTGAGCGTTGGTTTGTCGAACAAGAGATCGGCTCAACCTGGCAAGCCAAACAGCCTGAAGGCGCTAAGCTCACCGCTGGATCGTGGTGGCCGGAGGATTGGAACGACCCATTTGAGGCCAGAATCAGCCTTGAAGTCGAAGCCGCAGAAGGTATTGGGGCAAAAGTCGGCGATACACTGGGCATTCTGGTCTCAGGCCGGGAGATTGAGGCCAAAGTCGAGAACCTACGGAAAGTGGATTGGGGCGGCTTTGGCGCAAACTTTGCCGTCGTCTTCGCCCCCGGGGCGTTTGAAGGCGCACAATTCCGCCATTTCGCCATCGCGCGCCTGACACCCGATGAAGAGGCGCAGATGACTAAAGCTTTGGCGAAGGACTTTCCCGCTGTCGGCATTGTGCGGGTGCGCGATGCTTTAGCTGCAGCCGGTGATCTGTTCGAAAGCCTCGCTATCGCCATTCAAGCCATTGCCGCCGTCGCCTTGGCTGCAGGCGCTGCTGCTGTCGCGGGGGCTTTAGCAGCCGGTAGCCGCAGACGACTTTATGAGGCTGCGATCCTCAAAAGTCTCGGGGCAAGCCGAGCCCGTATTGTGGGTGCCATGGCGATTGAACAGGCCTGTGCAGGTCTGATTGCGGCGCTGATTGGCGCAGGCCTTGGCCTTGGCGCAGCCTATGTGATCGTTATCCAAGTGCTGGAGGCCGATTGGTTGTTGAACATCGGACTGGTTGCTTCCATCGTCGGCGGCGCGGTTACAGTCTTCGCGCTGGCAGGTGTCGCGATTGGCTTTGCGGCCCTTGGTCGACCGCCTTATCGCGTGCTCTCAGCTGCTGCAGAATTCGGCTGAGCAACAGCTTATCCACCAAGCGCTTGCAACTGGCCACCTTGGCTTTTCAGCCAGGCGCGGGCTGGCTTCCAGTCGGGCATCAGGCGCGCAACATGGGCCCAAAAAGCTGGCGAATGATTGAGTTCCAGCAAATGCGCCATCTCATGGGCGACGACATATTCGAACACTTTCGGCGGGGCACCAATTAAGCGCCACGACAGCATGATGTCTCCGCGCGAGGTGCACGACCCCCAGCGAGAGCGCGTGTCACGCAATGCAATTGAGGTGGGCTCTTTGCCAAGGCGTGGGGCAAAACTCTGGGCGTAATTGACGGCATCAGATTGTGCGAACGCCTTCAGAGCAACCGCGACGCGGGCACTAAACCGGGCTGGTGTTGCGGCAATCACCAAGCGCGGCTCAACCCCATCTTGAAAAATGGGAGCACCCCGTCCGGGCACGCGCACCAGTCTCGTTGGCCTGCCACGAAAAAGGATATCAGCCCCTTCAGCAAAGGGCGCTGGTGCAGGTAAAGCATCCAAGCGCGCTTCGATCCAGGCTGCATTCTCCTGCACAAAGCCCAAGGCTTGCTTCTGAGAAACACGCAAAGGGCCACTGACCACCACACGCCGTTTGATCGGGTCGACGCGCATGGTCAGACGTTTGGACCCACGACGGCCAGTAAAGCAGGTTTCAACGCTGCGCCCCGATGGCAGGCTAAATTGGGCGACCCGTGCCACCATGTGACCACCAGCCCTTAGTTTGGCGTGACTGGGGCCCCAGAAACAGGCGATCTTGTACCTTCGGCGGGCTTGTTCTCAGCCCGACGCGTGGTGACAGTAGGTGCGCGCTTTGGAAGACCCGCGGCCAGCAATTCATAGGCACGCTTCAGCTGATAATCTTCGGTTTCCTTCCAGCCGACCGGCGGCATTTCCGCCGGCATGTGTGGCGGCTTGCGCTTCACACCGCTTTCATTGTCGAGCGCATGGGGTAGGTCTTCCTCACCTTGGAAGAGCGCTTTACGCTCTTTCAATTGCTCTTCTGTGATGCGGACAGCACCGATCTCAATGTCTGGCTCAATCCCTGCACCTTGGATCGAGCGACCGGCTGGCGTGTAATATTTCGACGTCGTCAGGCGCAACGCACCATCCCGACCATTGCGCAACGGGATTACGGTCTGGACTGAGCCCTTGCCGAATGAAGCCATGCCAACAATCGTGGCGCGGCCGCGATCCTGCAGGGCACCGGCCACAATCTCTGATGCAGAAGCGGTGCCTTCATTGATCAAGACCACCATGGGCACCCCGGCCAAACGCTCACCTGGCGTGCCATAATAGCGTTGAATATCGTCAGCGCGGCGGCCACGGGTCGAGACTACTTCGCCACGATCCATGAAGATATCGGTCACTTCAATGGCTTGATCCAACAAACCGCCACCATTGTTACGCAAATCAAGGACAATGCCCTTCAGGCGGCCGCCCAATTGGCGCTGAACATCATCAATCGCTTTGTTAAGCCCTTCAGAGGTGCGTTCATTAACAAAAGTAGAAATGCGAATATAACCGTAATCACCTTGAATCTTGCTGGTCACCGGCTTCAGCACAATGGTTTCGCGCATGACTTTGGCGACAAAAGGTTCTTGGCTTTCGCGAGCGACTGTGATGTCGATCGACGTTCCAACCGGACCGCGCATCTTCTTGACGGCTTCATCCAAGGGCAGGCCCAAGATAGAAACGCCATCGACGGCAATCAATTTGTCGCCAGCCTTTATGCCAGCCCGGACCGCTGGGCTATCGTCCATGGGCGAGATTACTTTTACCGCGCCGTCTTCGCTGGTCACTTCGATACCGATGCCGCCATATTCACCCTTGGTCGATACCTGCATATTGTTGAAGGCTTCGGCATCCAAAAAGCTCGAATGTGGGTCTAGCGATTGCAGCATGCCATCAATGGCCGCCGCCACCAATTTGTCGTCCTTAGTTGGCACGACATAATCGGTGCGGACGCGCGCCATCACATCGGCAAAAATCTCTAATTGGCGCAGCGTATCCTCACCCTTAGCCGCTGGTGCTGCCGCGTCTGGGCGACCACCGGCAGACCACGCCACCGCCGTCGCGCCTAAAGCAGCACCCAGTCCCAATGTCCCGGCCAAGACTGGCGCAATCCACCAGCGCTGTGTCTTTTGGGAATCTGTCATAAGCGGCTACTCCAAGTGGCTACGGCCATACGTACATCGGGAAACTTGCACACTCTATATAATCCAAGCAAAGTGGTTAAGCACCACCTACCACAGTTGATTGCGGTGATTTAATCTACAGTCGGACCGGGATGTCGAGCAGTCTTAGGTGCCGTTAGGCCGCTTTAGCCACAAATTGGGGTTTTGTGGCGTGCTTTGCTTGCGTACTTCCATATAAAGATCGGGCATAATGCGGCTGTCTGTCGCCATTTCGCCAATCGGCTCCCCTGCCAAAACTTCCTGACCGGCCTCAGCATAAATCGTTGCCATGCCAGCTAAAACAATGTGGTAGCCATTGCCGACGTTCAAAATCATCACGCGACCATAGGAGCGGAAAGGACCAGCAAACTCAACCTCGCCATCATAGGGGGAAACAACTTGTGCTGAACGGCGGGTTCGAATGGTGATCCCTTCAGATCGCCCCCCACTGTCCAAAGCAGCGCCAAACCCGGTTACGACTTGGCCATAGGCCGGATAGGGCACTGTGCCCATGGCACGGTCAAAGCCGCGCGCGAAGTCTGATCCGTCTTGCTGTTGCAGTGGGTCAAGGCCCGGTACCGAGCCGCCTAGCCGGATCACCAGATCGCGTAAATCATTGGCACGCCGCACAATCTCAGAGATCCGTGCGCGCTCGGTATCGGCATCGCGCATGATGCGGGCTTGGACCATGCGCCTTTCCTGGATCAAGGACCCAATCGTTTGCCGGGCTATCATCAGACGGGTGTTACTGTCCCGATAGCTGGCATTCTGCATTAAAATGGACTCACGCAGGCTTTGCAGCTTCGCAATATCGGCAGCCGCTTGTTTTGCACGATTGTCGAGCAAGGGCGCAATTTCTCCCATCAAAATGGCCACGCGCGCGGCCTCTGCCGCATTTTTAGGTCGGACTGCCAACGCCGGTGGTCGGTCGCGTTCCATGGCGATCAAGGCAATAACGACATCTTCCAAAGCATCGCGATTGTTGGCGAGCTTTGTATTCAATTGCTTTTCTAGCGCACGCATCTGGATCAAGCGCACTTCAGAACGCTCTACCTCGCGCTCTAACCGATCTCGATCTTCGGCAGCGGCAACGAGCTTTCTTCGAAGGGCTTCGGCATCACCTGCAACGCGATTGGCATCATCGACAAGCGCGCCAACGCGCTCTTCGCGTCGCTGGCGTTCGGCTTCGAGGCGCTTGAGTTCCTGTTCGGCAGAGCTTTGGCCGTAAACCGGCATGGCTGCGCCCAGCGTGACACACAACAGAAGGATCGCTCGAAATCTGCGCATGGCCCCAGAGATAACCAGATTTGAAGCTGCGGTCATCTCGCTGTTACAGGCGGGCCTCGCCGCTCTAAACCCGATGATAGGGCGTACCTGCAAGGATGGAGACTGCACGATAGAGTTGCTCTGCCGCCATGGCGCGTACCAGCTTGTGCGGCCAAGTCCAAGAGCCAAAGGCGAGCTTCATAGAAGCGGCTTGGGTCAAGGCTTGGCCGTGCCCGTCCGGGCCGCCAATCGCTAGGACAATGTGCCTTTGGCCTTGGTCGCGCAGGTTGGCCAGTCGGTTGGCAAAACCAACCGAACCAGGCGCTTCGCCGCGTTCATCGAGCGCAATAATGAAGCTACCCGTCTCAATCGCAGCCAACAGAGACGCAGCCTCTTTGTCGCGGTCGGGCTCCCGAAGACGTGGGTCAATTTCGGCGAGGCGGACGGATTTGATGCCCAATGGCCTGCCCATGGCGTCGGCACGGCCGAGCCAGTCTAGGGTCATAACTTGTTCAGGTTCTTGCGCCTTAAGCCGCCCAATGGCAGCCAAAGTTACATTCAAGCAGCACCTGCTGCGTGACGGGTTTCCCCGGTCCAAATGCGCTCAATCGCATAAAAGGCGCGCACTTCAGGACGAAATATATGGGCGACAATGTCGCCGGCATCAATCAAGACCCAATCAGCATTGGGCAAACCCTCAACGCGCGCCTTACCAACGCCCGCATCTTTTAGTTTGCGCACGATATGGTCGGCAATCGCGGCGACGTGGCGCTGCGACCGCCCGGAAGCGACGATGATCGCGTCAGCAATGGAGCTTTTGCCTGTTAAATCAATGCACAGCACATCTTCTGCTTGGTCGTCATCCAAAGATGCGAGGATGAGGTCTTTCAGATCAGGGTTTTGAGTATCACTTAGTTCGGACGACAGGGTGTTGGCCTTTCAGAAATTTGAAGCCCTCCCTAGCACAAGTGAAGTCAAAATGCATGCCCTGTTGCAGACAGTGCAAAACCGCCGCGGAGAATGGTTTTTTAAGCCCAAGATGCTAGACGACCACTAAAGGGGTTTGGTGATGAAAGAGACGGTGGCATTGGAACATGCACAGGCGCAGATGCGGCTGCCTGTAGGCATGGCCGATGCACGCGCCGCCACCTACGATCTGATCCAAAAACGCAGTTTGATCGTGTGGGGCGAGCATTGTTCTGAATGCGCCGCCCCCACGTGTTATACCGCCTGTAGCTTCTACACCCCACGCCCGGATGGCCATTGCCGCCGCTTTACGCAGGGCATCGAAACCATCGAAAGTGGGCCAGCGAACAAAACCCCATTGACTCGGATCGCCTTCCGCCGCTGGGGTAAGTTGGAGGGGCGAGGACCAGTCCGCCCGCTGACCAAACAAGAAGCTGCCAGCGAAGAACAGGCCGCACGGCCTGCGCTGGGGTTAGGACTGGCCTTTTTGGCGCGTCGCGAGGCGCGTCAGCGTACGGCAGACCACGTTACGAGGGGCCTAGGCGCTGATGGCGACTTTAATGCCTTTCTGATCGAAGGGGCAGCCCTTTCTGCCAAGACGATCTCCTTCACGCTAACCATTGTCCCCGTCGACAAAACCAATCCTGCCCTATTCCAAAGCCAGTTCTCATTAGAGGCAAGCTGGACCCGGGTCTCTATCCCGGTCGCAGACATTGCGCGCACCATCGACCTCTCCCAAGGCTATCTGGTCCAGATTGAGCCGATGGGTGAAGCTGAAGGTCTTGAGGTCCTTTTGGGCCTGTGTGACTTTGTCACTTGGTCACAGGCGGTGACGCCTCCATCAGTGCCAAGCATGTCCGCCGCCAAAGTCAAAGTCGTGGTCTGGGACCTCGACCATACGATTTGGGATGGCATCTTGCTCGAAGACGGGCCAGAGGGCGTGATCGTAAAGCCCGGCATCCGCGAGATGATCGAAGCGCTGGACGCGCGTGGCATTTTGCAGTCCGTCGCCAGCAAAAATAATCATGACGAGGCGGTGGCGGCACTCGCCCATCATGGGCTCCTCGACTTCATGCTTGCCCCGCAGATCAGTTGGGGCCCGAAAAGCGCGGCCTTGTCGCGCATTGCAGAGACGCTCAATCTCGGGCTCGACTCCTTTGTCTTCATCGATGATCAACCGTTTGAACGCGGCGAAGTTAGTGAAGCCTATCCCTCTGTGACAGTTCTGGCGGATACCGAGGCGCTTGGCTTGCTGGAGCGGCCACAATTTGACGTACCTGTGACGCCCGAAAGCAGAGGCAGGCGCGCGCTTTATGCAGTAGAGGCTGCGCGCGCTCTGGCGGCCGACTCTGCGGCTGGCGATATGGACCAATTCTTGCGCGGTTGTGATCTCGTTTTAAGCATCGCACGCTTATCTCCAGAGGATTCTGAGCGGGTCTATGAATTGTCGCAGCGGACCAACCAACTTAACATCGCCGCGACCCGCTATAGCCGCGACGAGGTTGCCGCCATGCTTTCCGACACAAACGGGGCTGAGGCTTGGACGCTACGCTGTGCCGACCGCTTCGGCGATTACGGCCTTATCGGCTTTGCCTATGGCACCCCGCAGACCGGGCACATCCGCGATTTCTTTATGAGCTGCCGCGTTCAACGCAAGCGCGTGGAAGCGGCCTTCTTTGCTTGGCTGGCCGCGCGGTATGAGACGGCAGGGGCTCCTGACCTCACCATTTCTTATCAGAAGGCGGCCCGAAATGGCCCCGCATTGGACTTGTTTTTGGGCTTAGGATTCACTTTGGACTCGCGTGATGATGTCCACGGCCAGTTGCGGTGCACCCTGCCCGCCAGCTTTGAGGGCAGCGACATTGTGCGCGTCGTTCACGCCGCTAATGAACCCATTCCTACGCTTAACACGGAGGGTGTTTAGCTATGGCACCCAGTCTCCGGACACGCATCGAAGGGGCCATTACCCGCGCCATCCCCTTAAACCCAATCCAATCACGTCTGACCCAAGCGCTTGCTTCAATCAGCTTTGACGACATTCCTCATTCTGCTGCACGCGTGGGTGCGCCTATTCTAGAGCGCGCTGAAATCCAAGGTACCTTTTATGTGTGTGGTGGCCACACCGGGCAGACCTTTGAAGACCGCGCCCAGCATGAAGCCCATGACCTTTTGGCCTTGCACCAAGCGGGCCATGAGATCGCCTGTCACACCTTCGCCCACCCCTTTGTCACCAAACTATCGGACAAAGCGCGCGATCAAGATCGGCAAGCCAATGCGAACTTTATACGCGACACGCTGGGTGACGTGATGATGACCAGCTTTGCCTATCCTTATGGCGCAGTGAGCTTGGCGGCCAAAGCTTTTTATGCGCGCAAGTTCTTCACCTGTCGGGGCGTCTATCGCGGGCTGAACACGGGCCGAGTTGATTTCGCTGAGTTACGCGCGATCGGGATTGAGCGCCGCCAGCACGATATCGGCCAAGTCCGCGATCTGGTGGCCGAGGCCAAAGACCGCAACGCCTGGATTATTTTCTTCACCCACGATGTGGGGCCAGACCCATCAGACTATGGCTGCACCCCTCAAAATCTAGAGGACGTGATCACAACCCTCAAAGATGCGGGAATTGAATCATTGCCGGTAAAAGCCGCAGCCGCAAAGGTGATGTTCGGCTAGGCCCGAAACGCGCGAATCCGATCAATCATCGCTACACTGGCAGGATCTCTTCGGTCGCTCGGGCCATTTTGCAAATCAAGGTCGATCTCACTAGCAATCACCTTGCCCAGTTCAACGCCCCATTGGTCAAAGGAATTGACGCCCCACAGCTTGCCTTCAACAAAGGTGCGATGCTCGCAGAATGCCAAATAGGCACCAAAATTGGTCGGGCTCAAGCGGTCCATCAGCACAAAGCTGGACGGGCGATTGCCTTTGAAAACCCGGTGTGGGGCGATGGCATCAATCTGCTCAGCGCTGGCACCTGCAGCTTGCATCGTTTCAATGACCGAAGCCAAGCTCTTGCCATGGGTCAAGGCTTCGGCTTGGGCCAAGACATTGGCCAAGGTCATGCGGGTGCGAACCGGCGCGTCTTCGTCATCTTGGGCGATGGCGATAAACTCAACTGGAGTGACATCTGGGCTCTGATGCAGATGCTGGAAGAAGGCATGCTGGGCATTTGTACCTTCTGCGCCCCAGACAACCGGACCAGACGTTTCAACCCCCTTGCCATCTAAATTGACGGACTTGCCATTCGACTCCATCTCCAATTGCTGCAGGAATTGCGGCAACAATCGCAAACGCTTGGCATAGGGAATGACGGCACGGCTTTTGAATTGCAGGCAGGTGCGGTTCCACCAGCCGACCAGACTGGCGATAACAACGGGATTTTCTGCCAGCGGTAGCGCCTCGAATAGATTATCCATCGCGGCGGCACCCGCATGCATCTCTGCCACGACTTCTGGGCCCAAGGCGATTTCACACGATAGGCCGACGGCCGACCAAAGCGAAAATCTTCCGCCTACCCATTCTTTGAAGTCAAACACACGATCAGGCCGGAAGCCGGCTGCCTTGGTCTTTTCCGGTGCCGCACTGATCGCAACCAGATGGGCGCTATCATCTGGGCCGATGGCGGCCTGCAGCCAAGCCCGGGCGGCTTTCAGATTTTCCAAAGTCTCCAGCGTCGTGAACGTCTTCGACACACACAGGATCAACGTCTCACGCGGATCGAGGCCAACGAGCGCCGAAGCGAGTTCACCGGGCTCAATATTGGCGGCAAAGCGCAAAATGATGTTGCTGCCCGCTGTTGGGGCCAAAGCTTCATAGACAAGGCGCGGGCCAAGGTCTGATCCGCCAATCCCGATATGGACGATTGATTTGAACGGGCGACCATCCGTGGCCGCAATCGAGCCATCGCGAACGGCTTTGGCAAAGGCCGTTGCCGCAGCCCGGCCTTCACGCACGGCCGCGCTGATCGCTTCGCCCTTAGCCAAAAAGTCTCGGTTAGGTTGACGAAGGGCCATGTGCATGACCGCGCGACCTTCGGTCACGTTAATTGCTTTCCCAGCGAAAAGATCGGATCGTGCTTGTTCCAGCCCAATTTCTTGGGCATGGAGCAAAAGGGCGTCCAAATCAGTCTGGCTGAGCAGGGCGCGGGAAAAATCGAAATGCAATCCGTCAGCCTGAAAGTTCAAGCGTTTGTGACGCGCCAGATCGGGCAAAAGGGTTGATAAGGAGGCAGTAGCTGCCGATTGGCCACGGGCGATCAAATCATTGTGTGTCATGGCTCCCCTCTGCCAAGACCGCTCGAACTTGTCGAGGCCTGAAGACCCTGACTATCAGTCATCACGCGTGACCATTTTGAGGAAATCCAATGCCGCAACCAGTTCATGAGACAGAATTCGAAGAAGGCCATGGCACTTCTGGCCTCGGTCAGAAGATCGGCTTTGTCTTGGGGCTTGTCGTCGCGGCTATCATGCTTTGGATGGGTGCCCCTGAGGGCCTCGACCCCAAAGCTTGGAAAGCCCTCAGCTTGTTGGCTTTGATGATCATCTGGTGGGTGAGTGAGGCCATCCCGGTCGCGGCAACCGCCCTTTTGCCACTGGGAGGTTTGCCGCTTTTTGGCGTTCTAAAGCCGGTGGATGCCGCGGCCCCTTATGCTGACCCCATCATCTTTTTATTCATTGGCGGATTTATGATTGCCGCAGCTATTGAGCAATCAGGCCTGCACCGCCGCATCGCCATCCATGTCTTATCCGCTGTCGGTTCAAGTCCAGCTGCCATTGTGGGTGGCTTTATGATCGCGACCACTTTGCTGTCGATGTGGATATCCAATACCGCCACCGCTTTGATGATGACGCCAATTGCCTTGGCAGTCTGCACCGCAGCGACCCCGGCAGGGCCAGAACGGCGCAAATTGATGGCAGCTTGCGTGCTGGGGGTAGCCTATTGCGCGTCCATTGGCGGGGTCGGCACGCCCATTGGTTCGCCCACGAATTTAATCGGGGCTAAATGGCTCGACGCCAATGGTGTGGGCCTGAGTTTTCCCGAATGGATGGCAATTGGTGTCGCAATTATTTTGGTGATGGTGCCCTTGGCTTGGCTGATCCTAACCAAGATCGCCTATCGTTTGCCCGCCCATTTAGGGGATAATACTGCCCGCGAGGTGATCGCGGCCGAAGCCCGCGCACTGGGCCCGATGAGCCCGAAGGAAGCACGCGTTATGGCCATTTTCCTCGCGGTCGCCCTCGCTTGGATCTTACGCGAACCGTTGAGCAAATTGCCCGGCCTACAAGGCCTAACCGATATGGTGATCGCCATTTTGGGTGCCGTCGCTTTGTTTGTTGTACCAGCAGGCGATAAAGCTGACCCCAATAAGGCCTTGCTCGGTTGGGACGTGGCGGAGCGCATCCCTTGGGGCATTGCCATTCTGTTCGGCGGCGGCCTGTCGATGGCCGCAGCTTTAGAGGCAACAGGCCTGTCGACCTTTATTGGTGGCCATATGGCAGGCATTGGCGCTTTGCCGATCCTGCTTGTCGTTTTGATCCTTGTTGCAGCGACGGTCTTCCTCTCAGAGCTTGCTTCCAATGTCGCGACATTAACCGCCATGCTACCGGTCTTAACCGCCATGGTGGCAGGTTCTGGCGGCGATCCCTTTTTGATTGGGGCGTCGGCGACCTTTGCTGCTAGCTTTGGCTTCATGTTGCCGATTGCGACGGCAGCCAATGCCATTGCCTATGCAACCGGAGCCCCCAAGCAGTCTGAAATGCTGCGCATTGGTTTTGCGTTGAATCTGTTTGGCGTTCTGACAATTGCCGCAGCAATTGGCCTGATTGGACCGCTGGTTACCGGTTAATTTCCCGCCCTTGCCCTTAACAAGCTAATCGGACCGCAATAAGGTAAAATCAGATCTTTTCTCGAGCATTTAGAAGGATTTGGTGTAACCCATGAGTGAGTCCATTCTAATCGGCGCCGGTGGGGAGCCGCTTGCCTCCATTGAGCTTTTGTTGAAGCGCGCCAACCGCCATGGCTTAGTCGCGGGTGCGACAGGCACCGGCAAGACCGTGACGCTGCAAGTCTTGGCTGAAGGGTTTTCGCGCGCCGGTGTGCCGGTGTTTGCCGCCGATATCAAAGGCGACCTGTCGGGCATGAGCCAATCGTGGGAGCCCTCGCCCCCGTTCAAAGCGCGCGCAGAGCAAATTGGCTTGACCGACTATAAGAGCGAATCGACCCCGGTCGTCTATTGGGACCTCTATGGCCAAAAGGGCCACCCCATCCGCACCACGATTACAGAAATGGGCCCGACCCTGCTCGCCCGCTTGATGGAAGTCAGCGACGCGCAAGAAGGTGCTTTAGCGGTCGCCTTTAAGATGGCCGATGAGGAAGGCCTATTCCTCCTCGATATGAAGGACCTCAAAGCCATCCTCGACTTTATGGCGGAAAACGATAGCGTCGTTTCGAAGAAATATGGCCTTGTAACGCCCCAGTCGATTGCTGCCCTTCAGCGTAAAATCATGCAATTGGATCAAGCCGGGGCCGATGGTTTCTTCGGTGAGCCAGCCCTTGATCTGCGCGATTTCATGCGGACCGATTTGTCTGGCAAAGGCATCGTCAACATTCTGGCGGCAGACCGTCTGGTACAGAGCCCAACGCTTTACTCGACCTTCCTCTTGTGGATGCTGTCTGAATTGTTTGAGCAATTGCCAGAGGTCGGCGACATGGATCGGCCGAAAATGGTGTTCTTCTTTGATGAAGCCCATTTGTTGTTCCGCGACGCGCCAAAGGCGCTGCTCAATACCATTGAACAAGTTGTGCGTTTGATCCGCTCTAAAGGGGTGGGCATTTATTTCGTTACCCAGAACCCGCAAGACATTCCAGAGACGGTGTTGGCGCAATTGGGTAATCGGGTTCAGCACGCCCTTCGAGCTTATACGCCGAGCGAAACCAAAGCGGTGCGCATTGCCGCCGAGAGCTTCCGGCCCAATCCAGGCTTTAAGACCGAAGATATGATCACCGCTTTGGGCGTGGGGGAGGCCTTGGTCTCAACCCTCGATACAAAAGGTATCCCCACCATGGTGGAGCGAACTTACATCCGTCCACCGCTGAGCCAAGTTGGCCCGTGCTCACCCGAGGCGCGCGCCCGCGTGATTTCGGCAAGCCCCATTGGTCCGCGCTATGATGCTGTCGTTGACCGCGAAAGTGCGTTTGAAATCTTGGAGCGCAAAGCTGCAGAACTTGAAGCCCAACAAGCCGAACTCGAACAGCCTGAGCCCGCACGCTCCAAGCCCACCCGTCAAGTGGAAGAAGCCCAAGACGATGGCGGGATCATGGGGATGATTTTTGGCACCCAACGTGGGCGCTCTGGCCGCTCGCGGCAAAGCTTGGCCGAGACTGCGATGAAAACCATGGTGCGGCAGGCCAGTTCCACCATCGGACGCGAATTGATGCGGGGCCTGATGGGGTCACTGCGCCGCCGCTAGGCCCTTTCCTGACGGCTCCTTTGCGTCCGACGCGATAAAATTCATGTGTAGGTCCCTCGCCATGGCGTGTGGACCTTGGTATGAAGGGACCGCTACGCACAAGCTCCGATCAACGGGGTTGAGAGACGCAAAAAGGGAGTCTGCCATGATTGAACGCAAACAATTTTACATCGACGGCGCTTGGGTTGATCCGGTCACGCCGCGTGATCACCATGTCATCAATCCAGCAACGGAAGAAGCGATTGCCGTCATCTCTTTGGGTGGTGAGGCAGACGCCGTAAAGGCCATCCTCGCCGCGCGCGCAGCCTTCCCGGCTTTCTCCGAAACCAGCCATGATGAGCGCATTGCGCTCTTGGAAAAAATCATCGCGCTTTATTCGGCCAAGCTGCCTGAAATCGCCCATGCCATCAGCCAAGAAATGGGCGCGCCCATGTGGCTGGCAACAGCCGCCCAAGCCCCTGCTGGCCTCGGCCAATTGATGGGTGCTTTGAATGCGCTGAAAGAATTCACCTGGGAACATTCGCGCGGCAACACCCGCATTCGCTATGAAGCCATTGGCGTCTGCAGCCTGATCACCCCTTGGAACTGGCCGATGAACCAAATCGGCTGCAAAGTTGGTCCTGCCTTGGCTGCTGGTTGCACCATGGTGTTGAAGCCATCCGAACTCGCCCCACTCGACGCCATGATCTTGGCCGACATCATTCATGAAGCCGGCGTGCCTAAGGGCGTGTTCAACCTCGTCAATGGCGATGGTCCAGGCGTTGGCAGCGTGTTGTCGACCCATGAAGAGGTCGACTTTGTCTCCTTCACCGGCTCGACCCGCGCTGGCATTGAAATCGCTAAGAGTGCCGCGCCAACGGTAAAGCGCATCGCACAAGAACTGGGCGGCAAGTCGCCCAACATCGTTCTCGAAGATGCCGACATTCAAAAGGCGGTTTCGTCCGGCGTGATGCAAGTTATGACCAATTCGGGCCAGTCCTGCAACGCGCCGACCCGCATGTTCGTGCCGCGCGCGAAACTGGGCGAAGCAACTGCAGTTGCGAAAGCCACGGCAGAATCGGTTGTGGTGGCAGATCCTGCTGGCGACAAGCGCTTTGCCATGGGCCCATTGGCCAATGGTCGCCAGTTCGAGAAGGTCCAATCCTTGATCGAAATCGGCATGAAAGAAGCCACTTTGGTAGCTGGCGGCATGGGTCGCCCTGAGGGCTTCAACAAGGGCTATTTCGTCCGTCCAACCGTGTTTGTCAGCGACACCAACGACACCACGATCGCACGCGAAGAAATCTTTGGCCCCGTGCTGACCATGATCCCTTATGATTCCGAAGCAGACGCCGTCGCGATGGCGAATGACACAGTTTATGGCCTGTCGGGCTATGTCCAGTCCGAAAACCTCGACCATGCCCGCGCTGTCGCCAAGCAAATCCGCGCTGGCATGATCCACATCAATGGCGCCAGCACCGACACGGTCGCGCCCTTCGGTGGCTATAAGCAGTCGGGCAATGGCCGCGAATGGGGCGACTTCGGTCTTGAAGAGTTCCTCGAAGTCAAAGCCGTCATGGGCTATGGCGCGGTCGCGGCGGAATAAGGTTTAGGCCAAATTCAGATTGTCATCCCGGACGGCGAAAGCCGATCCGGGACCTTGTGCTGCATGGGCCGTTGCCGCAAAGGCCGTTGAGGTCCGCGCTCAGCGCTTGAACCCCTTCAGTCCCTTCGGGACAGCTTCCCCATGAATGGGGAAGCGGCATGTCTCCACCGTTTCCGCTGCCGCTTCCCCGCTCGCGGGGAAGCTCCGGCGAAGCCGGTGAAGGGGTAAGATGAAACCTCTTTACCGTGCATTTTTAATGCTCGAGCGCATCTTGTCTCTGATCGTTTGCGGCACCAAGCCGCCATCAATTGCTTCTTGCAGTTGCTGCCTAATCGTCGGCCAAGAACATACATTCTCAGACGGAACCACAAGGTATGCATCAACCTTCTTCCGTCGATGATGTACACTACAACCGATTGTGCCGTTGGGTACTAAGCATGTAATCAATGTCTCTGAGTCGGGGACAATAAGTACCAACAACCCACCATTATCCAGCGCATGGGCGCGAGCATACACATCACGTGCAAATTCAGTATGCTGGGTGACGCGAAACAAAGTTTGCCCACAAGAATTTTTGCCAATCACCTTACCATATTGCGAAAGTCTAACCTCATCCAAACTACCTGAAGGAAAGCTCGGGAATGGTTTTGGTGGCCCCATGACAGAAATAAACAAGCCGGATTGAAACAATCTTGGTCCAGATTTAGGTGCAAAATTTTTAACGACCAAGTAAGAAGGGCTTACATCATCAATGCTTTCAAACGTTTCCTCTGAGTCAATGATTCGGGGTTTTCCTCCGTCTCCAAACTGACCGTTGATCCAGTCTGCTTCTGTCTGCGGCGGGTCAACAACCGGCTTATAGAAAAGGGCATCGCAACCCGCCATCAGCGCAGCTGCAATGATGATGGTACCCAAAGTGATTGATTTGAAGCTCTGTCTCAAACGGTCCACTTCAACGTCCCTCCTCCCTTTCCAGACTCATCGGCGTATACGCTGATATCCCATGAATGGAGAGGGAGCGTGTCTCAGCTGCTTCCGCTGCCGCTTCCCCATTCATGGGGAAGCTCCGGCGAAGCCGGTGAAGGGGTGTTTCAGATAGCTTCCTCAACCGATTTAAAGGCGTCTTAGCATATGCTTCTGGAAACAAAGTCATGCGCTCCAAGCGAGACGCATCTAAAGCTTCATCTATTGCCCGAAGCGTACCGCTTGGGTTTTGAAACCAATCGATATTGAGGATCCTGAGCACTTTCCAGCCTTCGGATTCCAAATAGCGGTCGCGTTGCGCATCATAGGCGGATGTTGCCATATGTTGTCCACCATCCATCTCAATAACGAGACCTAAGTTCAAGCAAGCAAAGTCGGCTCGATACGGGCCAATCTGATGCTCACGTCTGAACACGGCACCCGTGCGGCCTGATCGCAACGCAAACCACATTGTGCGCTCTGCGTGTGATGGGATTGGCTTGAGCATGGCTTTAAACTGTCACGCGAGTTGAAAATCTTCAAGTATTTTTCTTAAAAAAACTATTTTAAGAATTTTCCCTCGCATCGTCTAAATTGCCCCTTCAGTCCCTTCGTGACACATCGGCGCATGCGCCGATACCCCATGAATGGGGAAGCGGCTAAGTGCCAATAATTGCGCTCCTTTGACGCCCACGCCCTCACCCCACCAAAAAATCCGCCGCCGCATGAAACACAAAACTATGGCGGCGGGCGACCGCGTCCACATCATGGCCATAGCCGCCGCCCAAGACCGTCACCAGTGGAATAGACCGCCCGCGCACCGCTTCGATCACGCGTCGTTCGCGGGTCATGAGGCCTTGATCGGTCAAGGCAAGCTTGCCTAAGCGGTCGTCCTGATGCGGGTCAACGCCGGCAATATAGAACACCAAATCCGGGCGAACCTGATCCAATAAGGCAGACAAACAATCATCTAATGCCGCCAGATAGCCAGCATCCCCCGTCCCTTTGGGCAAAGCGACATCCAAATCGGAAGGCGGCTTTTCAAGCGGCCAATTGTCGTCGCAATGCATGGAGAAGGTGAAGACGCGCGGTTCATCGTGAAAGATCAGCGCTGTGCCATCGCCGTGATGCACGTCTAAATCCACCACCAAAATCTGTTTCACAAGGCCTTCTGCCAGCAAAACTGAGGCGGCGACCGCCACATCATTGAAGACGCAAAAGCCGGCCCCTTGATCGGCTCGGGCATGGTGGCTACCGCCCGCACTGTTGCAGGCGAGGCCTTCTTGCAGCGCAAGACGGGCAGCTAGAAGTGTGCCCGCAGTAGCCAGCTGCGCACGCAGGACAACGCGTTCTGTCAGGCTAAAACCAATGCGTCGCACGGCCGCTGGGTCCAAGGTCCGACCCAACACGGCATCGACATAGGCAGGCGAATGGGCGCGGATCAGGTCAGCCCGCGAGATAGGTTCTGGCGTGACAAAGCCGTGTGGCACCAAACCATCATTGCGTAACATCTCTGCCAGACGCGCAAACTTCTGCATTGGGAAGCGATGCCCGTCTGGTGTATCGGCAGTGTAATCCGGATGGTGGACGATGGGTAGGAGGCGCATGGGCTTAGCCTGCCCTCAGCCCGTCCTTGATCTTCTGGACAAGGCCCGGCCCTTCAAAGACAAGCGCCGTATAAAGCTGGATCGCATCGGCACCTGCTTCGAACTTGGCTTGCGCATCTTCGGCAGATGCCACCCCGCCCACGCCGATCAAGGGCATAGCATTGCCAAGTGCACCCTTGAACTCTTTGAGCAAGCGGGTCGATTTCTCAAATACGGGTCTGCCTGACAGCCCGCCTTGTTCGCCCTTGTCTTTGGCTTGTAGATAGTCCGGGCGATCCACTGTGGTGTTGGACACAATCAACGCGTCAATCTTCTGCGCCACTACGGTTTCAGCAATGGCGCGCACTTCGTCCTCATCCAAATCGGGGGCGACTTTCAGGAAGACGGGTCTGCGACCATGGGTGCGGGTTTGCGCTTCGGCCAGAACCATGACTTGGCCCAGCAAATCTTCCAGCGCGGCGCGGGTTTGCAGTGCGCGCAGGCCCGGTGTGTTGGGCGAGGAAATATTGATCGTGATGTAGGAGGCATGCAGCCAAACGCGCCGCAAGCTTTCGCAATAATCGGCGATGCGGTCTTCGCTGTCCTTATTGGCCCCGATGTTCGCGCCTACAATACCCGGCCGATGCGCGCGGGCGCGCAAGCGGTTCACAAAGTGCATCAGGCCATCATTATTAAAGCCCATGCGATTGATGACGGCTTGATCTTCGACCAAGCGGAACAACCGCGGCTTAGGGTTGCCAGCCTGCGGACGTGGCGTAACGGTGCCGCATTCGACAAAACCAAAACCTGCCGCCAGCATGGCGTCGGGCACTTCGGCATTCTTATCAAAGCCAGCCGCAAGCCCGATCCGATTGGGTAAAGTCAGGCCAGCAAGTTGCGCGGCGTCCTCAGGACGGTCTGGCTTGGCCTTTGGGCCAAAACCTGCTTTCAGCCCCGCAATTGTAGCTTGATGGGCGGTCTCAGCCGGTAGGGCGCGTAAAGCCTCAGTGGCCTTGGCATAAAAATCGATCATGGGAAGCTCACGGAAAAATCTGGGGCAGATCGTGGCCACCCTCAGCTAGCAGCGGCAAGTCGATCACTTCTTGCACAGCAGACATGGGAATGGGGCCATAAATGTGCGGGAACAGGGCACCACCACGCGAAGCCTCCCAAACCACGGTTTCGCCCAAAGCAGTCAGGTCAATTTTAGCCAAGATTAAATCAGGTTGGTCTTTGAACCACATCGTCAAGGTTGCACGCACTTGATCCAAAGCGGACAGATGGATGAAGCCATCGGTCATATCGAGGGCAGAGCCGGTATAGACACCAGCGCTCTGGGCCTTTGCCCAAGCACTGCGTGTTTCAATCTTATAAGCAAGTGAATCCATGGCCGTGACTTAATGGCAAAACCGGCAGAGTCGACCCCTGCCCGTCACTTTTGTGGCTAACAAAGACAGGCTAGGCTGCTTCCAACAGGCTTTGGAACACCAAAGCCCCGTCAGCACTGCCCAGTTCGGCTTCAAACGCGCGGTCTGGGTGGGGCATCATGCCAAGGATTCGGCCAGTTGGATCGACGATGCCGGCAATGCGGCGAAGCGAGCCATTGACCTCTTCTTTGTAACGGAAGGCAACGCGGTTTTCTTGCTCAAGCTCGTCCAGCACCGCGTCTTCGGCAAAGTAATTGCCCTCGCCATTGCCGACGGTCATCACAGCATCCCTGCGATTGCCAAAAGCGCGTGTGAAGGGGGTGGCGGCATTGGCGACTTCCAGCGCCACAGGTTTACAGACATATTTCAAGCTGGCATTGCGCAAGAGCGCGCCAGGCAAAAGGCCCGTTTCACACAAGACTTGAAAGCCATTGCAAATGCCCAAGACAGGGACACCTGCTTTAGCTGCATCCACCACCGCGCGGGTGACTGGCGATAGAGCTGCCATCGCGCCACAGCGCAGATAGTCGCCATAGGAAAAACCGCCGGGCAAAACGATGAGGTCCAAACCGTCCGGCAGGCTGGTCTCTTTATGCCAAACCATGGAGACTTGCGCATTGACGCTGCGCTCCAAAGCGACTTTGCAATCGCGATCACAATTCGATCCGGGGTAGATGATGACGGCAGCTTTCATAGGTTCGACCTACGCGGTTTTGGCGCAGAGGTGAAGTCCACTGCGCCACCTCCTGCAGCCAGTGTGCAACCGCCCTGCAGAAAAGAGCGTATGGAGAGGCAAGAATAGGTTAGGAGTGGCCATGATTTCGCGCAGAAGCTTGGTAATTGGAAGTACGGCCCTGATGACCCTGACCCCGCCTGACTTAGAAGCGGCACCCGGCAAGGCCCCGCAAGCTGTGTGGGACGAGCTTTTAGGCCGCTATGTCCGCCCTGATTCTGCTGGCCTGAACCGCGTCGACTATGCGGCTTGGAAGGCAAGTGCAGCGGACATACGCGCATTGGATGCGGTCGTGGCGAGCCTTGCGGGAATGAAGATCTCGAGCCTAACCAAAGCCACTCAATTTGCGACTTGGGCCAATCTCTATAACGCCATCACCATTCAAGTCGTGCTGGCGCGCTATCCGGTGAAATCCATCCGCGACATCAAGCCAAGTCTCTTGGCTATGGGGCCTTGGAAAGAGCCACGCGTTCGAGTTGAGGGCAAACAACTCTCGCTCGACGACATCGAACACAATATTTTGCGCAAGCAATGGCGCGACCCGCGCGTGCATTATTCGGTCAATTGCGCTTCGATTGGCTGCCCAAACTTGGGTCGACGCGGCTGGCGTGCTGAGACCCTAGATGCCGATCTTGATGCAGCCGCGCGCGCTTTTATCAATTCCCCGCGCGGTGTTCGTGTAACAGGGCCGCAAAAACTACGCGTCTCATCCATTTATCAATGGTTCAAAGTTGATTTTGGGAATAATGAGTCAGGCATTCTCGCCCATCTGCGCCGCTATGCGGCACCCACCCTCTTGGCCCAAATGACCAATGCCCGGATTGTGGGCGATGATTATGATTGGTCCATCAATGCGACGTCAGGTTCTTAAACATGCAAGCCATCAAACGATTCGGCCCCTTGGTGGTCATTGCCTTGGGCCTGATCATCGCAATTTCGATGGGCTGGCACAAATATCTGTCGTTTGACGTATTGGCTAAGCAGAGCGAAGTGTTGCGTGACTTGGTAACAACCAAGCCGTTGTTGGTCATCGCTTGCTATATGGGCATTTATATCTTTGCCACGACCATTGCCTTGCCTGGTGCGATTTGGATCACGATTGCAGGCGGCTTTTTGTTTGGGCCCTTGTTTGGTCCGATATTCGGGCCGATTTTTGCAACGGCCATTGCCTCGACCTCTGCAACCATTGGGGCCACCTTTTTGTTTATGGCAACCCAATCCGCCTTGGGCGGGGGCTTACGTGCTCGGGCTGGGGGCATTATTGACCGATTGGAAAAGGGCTTTCAGGAGAATGCTTTTGGCTATCTTCTAACTTTACGGCTGCTGCCCATCGCCCCCTTCTTTGGCATTAATCTGGCAGCGGGCTTCTTGGGCGTGCCGCTGCGCACCTTTGTTCTGGCAACCGCCATTGGCATTTTGCCCGGTTGTTATGTTTATGCCTCGTTGGGCAATGGGATTGAGCATTTGATCTCCCAAGGCCAAACGCCAGATTTGAAGATCATTTACAACCCCGAAGTGATGGGACCTCTGGTGGGATTGGCAGTCTTGGCGCTGCTGCCCAGCGCGTGGAAATTTGTCCAATCGAGACGGAAACAAGCATGAGCCAGCAGCAACTCAACGTCGATATCTGCGTCATTGGTGCGGGTGCCGCAGGCTTGTCGGTTGCGGCAGGTGCGGCACAGCTTGGTCTGTCGGTGGTGCTCTATGAAGAGGGCGAGATGGGCGGCGATTGCCTAAACACGGGCTGCGTCCCGTCCAAGGCCCTGATTGCTGCGGCCAAGACCGCCCACGCGATGCAACATGCCAACCGCTTTGGCATTGAAAACACCAAGGCAGTCGTCGATTGGAACAAGCTGCGCGGCCATATCGACGGCGTGATTGAGACCATCGCGCCGATTGACAGCCAAGAGCGCTTTGAAGGCTTGGGCTGCACAGTCTTTCGCGAACATGCCGTCTTTATCGACCCCCGCACGGTTGAGAGCGCCTCTGCCAAAGTCACCGCGCAGAAATTCGTGATTGCCACAGGTGCCAGCGCCTTTGTGCCGCCAATCCCGGGCCTGAGCGAGACGCCTTTTCTAACCAACGAGACCGTCTTTGCCCAAACAACCCAGCCTAAAAGCCTGATCGTGTTGGGGGGTGGGGTGATCGGGGTTGAGCTCGGCCAAGCCTTTGCCCGCCTCGGCACGCAAGTGACCGTGGTTGAGGCCATGACCATCATGGGCCCGCAAGAGCCTGAGGCAGTGGAGATTGTCCGCGCTAGCCTGACCGCCGATGGCGTGACCGTGCATGAAGGGACCAAAGCTGTCGCCGTATCGGGTGACCATGCTGAAATCGCCGTCACCCTAGAAGATGGCCGGGTGCTCAAAGCGGAACGTCTCTTGGTCGCGGTTGGCAGAGCTGCGCGGGTTGAGAACATTGGGCTGGATAAAGCCAATGTCACTTATAGCCGTAAGGGTGTGGCGACAGATGATCGCTTGCGCAGTGTGTCCAATCCCCGGGTCTGGGCGATTGGCGATGTGGGAGGCAAAGAACAACTGACCCATGCAGCGGGCTTCCATGCGAGCGTCTTTATCCGCAATGCCGTGTTTAAAGCGCCAGCAACCGCCGTCGTGCCCTATATGCCGGCCGTGGCCTATTGCGATCCGGAAGTGGCCAAAATTGGCCTGACTGAAGCACAAGCTCGCACCCAATTTGGCGGCGACGTCACCGTCACGAAAGCTGAATTTGAGGATAATGACCGCGCCCAGACCGAACGGTCCACCGAGGGCTTTTGTAAGCTTGTTATCGGTAAGGGTGGCAAGATTTTGGGTGCCACCGTCGTGGGTGAAGGGGCGGGCGAGGCCATTCAGCTGGTTGGCCTGGCCATGGCCAATAAGAAAGGCGTGAGTGCAATCACCAGCCTAATCTCGCCCTATCCAACGCGCAGCGAAATCGTTAAGCGGGCGGCCGGGGCCTATTTCACCCCCACCTTATTCTCAGACCGCACCCGGAAGTTGGTGAAATTCCTGAAGCTGTTGGGGTGAAGGCAGATAGGCGTGGCGGTCGCAGAAACCACCACGCCTAATTTTGCACTAGTTTTGGCTTTGGTTTGGCAAGCGCTCCAAACCTTCGGCGCGCGAGACAAGATCGATAAATTCCTCGCGGATACCAAATCGATCCTCGCCCTTAGCTGCCTTCGCGATCCGCGCGACTTCGCCATAGCCAAAGCCTTTGCCAATCCAAGGGTCTTGGCGGAGGAGTTGGGCGTAGCCCGCTACTGCAACCGCGAAGCGCGTGGCCTCGGGTGCGCGGTCGAAGCTGGCGCTCCGGTCAGCGTCGGTAATTGGCCGCTCAATCAAACGGGAATTGGCCTCGCCCGGCACTTTGTAGCGCAAGCGCAATAGCCCCAGCTCTCGGCCCTTGCCCGCAGAGGGTGCAGGGCTGGCCGCGCCATAGCGCAAGGGATCTACGCTGCCTTGAGCCCCAACCGGTGTGATTTCATAAAGCGCCGTAACCTGATGACCTGCGCCAATCTCGCCCGCGTCAACTGCATCATTATTAAAGTCCTCGCGGTTGAGGGCGCGCGTCTCATAGCCGATCAAGCGCCACTCTTTGACGCGCGCTGGATTGAACTCCACTTGCGCCTTTACATCGTCAGCGATGGGGAACAAGGTGCCGCTGATTTGGGTATCAAACACTTTGCGAGCCTCTTGGATCGTGTCGATATAGGTGGCCACGCCATTGCCGTTCTGGGCCAAGGCTTGCATCATTGTGTCATTATAATTGCCACGACCAAAGCCAAAGACGGAGAGATAAATCCCCTTCTTGCGCTGGTCAGTCACATAGCTTTGCAAGGCGCGCGGATCAGAAATGCCGACATTGAAGTCGCCATCCGTCATCAGGATAACCCGATTGACCCCATCTTTATTGTAGTTCTTGGCCGCCGTTTCATAGGCAAGACGAATGCCCTCCCCGCCAGCTGTAGAGCCGCCAGCTTGCAGAATTTCCAAGGCGCAAATAATGTCGCGCGTATTATTTCCAGCTGTGGGCTTTAGAACCACACCGGCTGCGCCCGCATAGACCACGATGGACACCCGGTCGCGGGCTGTGAGATTTGGCGCTAACAGGGCCAGAGCGCGCTTGGCCAAGGGCAAGCGGTCTTCGTCCATCATCGAACCGGACACGTCCATCAGCATCGTGAGATTTAATGGTGGGCGCTCGCTACGAGGAATATCATAGCCCGAAAGCCCGACATGCACGATTTGCTTTTCTTCAGCCCAAGGCGAGGGCGCTACCGCGACCGTGGTGGAGAAGGGCAACTTGCGATCCTTTGACTTGGCATAGCCATAGTCAAAATAATTCAGGAACTCTTCAACGCGTACGGCGTCAGCTGGCGGCAATCTCCCTTCACTCACGAACCGACGCGCATTGGCATAGGAAGCGGTATCAACTTCCATGGCGAAGGTTGAAACAGGGTTCTCTGCCGTTTGCTTGACGCTGTTGATGGCCGCAAGGGGATATTTTTCCGTCGATTGACGCTGTGGCATGGGGGCGACGCGAGTCCCTGTGACAACAACGTTCTGCATCGATGCATCCGCTACTTTGCTTTGCGCGGCATAAGATTGAGCCGAAACCTCGGCCAGCGCAGGTGCCGGTGGGGGTGGCGGCGGCGGAGGTGGTGGTGGGGCCATTGGGGGCGACGGCATCGGAACAGTCGTAACCGCCGAAGGTGATGTCATGGCGACACCCATCCGAGTGCGACTTGGATAGACCCGCTCGGGCGGCGCCGGACAATTATAATCGGTCGCATCGGTGGATACTGACTGGCTGACCGGGCCTGCATATTGGCTATAGGCAGCGGGATTGATCCCGCAACTTGCGACCAACGCCGTTAGAGAAATGACTGAAATGACTTGCTTAGCAGCAGACTTCATTTGGGTCTTCGGTGTAGACGGGTGCGGGTAAAGTTGGATCATGTGGCTTGCCTCCAAACGCTTCTGTGAACGTTTCTCAGGATAAAAGGGGTGCAACAAGGCCTTGTTTGGGAGGCTTCAGGGCTAAATTGGGGCAATCTTAACCAAGAACCTACTGGCGCGCAGACTTGCCGAAGCGCGCGCACAGGCTTAATCGATTTGCATGGTTGAACGTCCTGCATTTCTCGACTTCGAGAAGCCCATTGCCGATCTTGAAAAAAAGATCGAAGAGCTGAACGCGACTGCGGAAAAGAGCGGCGCAAAAAGCGTGCGCACCGAAGTCTCGAAACTCCGCCAAAAGGCCAATCGTGCCTTAGCCGACCTGTATCAAAATTTGGACCCTTGGCGGCGGACCCAAGTGGCGCGCCATCCCGACCGGCCGCACTTTAAAGACTATGTCGAAGAGCTGATCACCGACTATGTCGAGCTGGCAGGGGACCGTAAGTTTGGCGAGGATGCAGCAATTCTAGGTGGTATGGGTCGTTTTCGTGGCCGCCGCGTTGTCGTGTTGGGTCACGAAAAGGGCCGGACGACGCCGCAACGTCTCAAGCATAATTTCGGCATGGCCCGGCCTGAAGGCTATCGGAAGGCCGTACGCCTGATGGATATGGCGGAGAAGTTTGGCTTAGGCGTCCTAACTTTCGTCGACACCGCAGGAGCCTATCCCGGCCTTGACGCCGAAGCGCGCGGTCAGGCCGAAGCGATTGCACGGGCGACGGAACGCTGTTTGACTTTGGGGGTGCCGATGGTATCGGTCATCACCGGTGAAGGTGGGTCTGGCGGGGCGGTTGCCATCGCAGCTGCCAATAGCGTGCTGATGCTTGAAAACTCCGTTTATTCTGTGATTTCGCCCGAAGGGGCGGCCTCCATCCTTTATCGTTCCGCCGACCGGGCGAAGGATGCGGCCACGGCGATGAAGATTACCGCTGAAGATCTTTTGGGCTTTGGCGTGATTGACGGCATTATCCCAGAGCCTTTGGGCGGCGCGCATCGCGCGCGCGCCAATGCCATGAAGTCCGTCGGCGATGCCATTGAGAAGGCGCTCTACCAGCTTGAAGCCCTCGACGCAGAGGGCTTAAGGGCACACCGGGCAGACCGCTTCTATCGGATCGGGCGTTCCTTAGCCGAGCTGCCCTCAGCGACCGATACGCCGACCAAAGCGAGCTAAATCTTCTACGAGTAAGTCCGGGGCCTCCCAAGCGGCAAAGTGCCCGCCATGGGGCATATCCGTCCAATGTTGAAGATTATAGCCTAGCTCAACCCAGTCACGGGGTGGATTGGGGAAGATGTTATCCCCGGGGAAATTGGCAAAGCCTGTCGGCACCTCAATCTTTTGGCTCGCTGGAAGGAAATAGCCACTGCCTTCTTCCAAGACCCCACGATAGAACCAGACAGACGTGGCAAATCGGTCCGTCAGCACATAATGCATGACATTGGTCAAAAGGCCTTGTTTGCCAAAAATCGTGTCGAGATTGCCCCGCGACGGGTCGCTCCAATTCTGAAACTTCTCGACAATCCAAGCCGCCTGTCCGAACGGGGAATCGGTCAAAGCCATGGCCAGCAATTGTGGCCGCGTAGTCTGAAGTTGGAAATAGGCACCGCCCATTTGCATCATGGCTTGTGACTTCTGCGCCCAAGCGCCCCGCTCTGGCGTGGTCAAAGTCGACACATCGGGGCGCAGCCCCAGCATGTTGAGGTGAATAGCTGACACGACATCAGCGTGGTCCAGACCAAGCCAGGAGGTGACGACCGACCCCCAATCCCCGCCTTGAGCGAGAAAGGACTTATAGCCCAAAACATCGACCATCAATTTACGAAACAGGCCTGCCGTGGTGCGGGGGCCTATCGGGCGGGCGGGCCGCCCCGAAAAGCCATAGCCGGGCAGGCTGGGGATGATCAGATCAAACGCATCTTCAGCCTTGCCGCCATGCTGGCTTGGGTAGGCAAGTGGACCAATGACCTTGTGAAACTCAAACACTGAACCCGGCCAACCATGGCTGAGTAAGAGAGGCCGCCTGCCCTCTGCCTCGCCTACAATATGGAGAAAGTGGAGATCTTGGCCGTCAATCGTGACCTGAAACTGCGGCAGGGCGTTAAGCTCCGCCTCAACCGCGCGCCAGTCATAGGTGTTGAGCCAAAAATCCTGCAGCCCTTTTAGCCAAGCTGTGGATGCGCCACGCGACCAATCGTCAGCCCCTTCATCGCTCGGCACGTCAGGCCATTGGAAGGCCGCGACCCGTTGCAGAACCTGAGCTAGCTTTTGGTCTGGAATATCGATTGCAAACTGACGCACCTGCACTGTGTGTCTCCTTGAGTTACGAGCTTAAGGGTGTCGGAGAGTTCTGACCAGCAGGATACCGCACACGACACATAAGCCGCTTGCAGAATGGTCTATTTATAGTAGCTTTGAAGCAGAACTTATTCTTGGATGTATAAGGCCGGGCTTGCCATGTCGACTGACCAAAAAACGGATTCCGGGAGCTGGGAATCCAAATCCGCTGTTTCAAACAGACAACTAATAGGCCAATCAATATTTCTATTAGCGATCACCATCCTTGCAACGACCATTTTGGTCTGCGCCGATATGGCACGGAGCTTCCGTCAGTCAGACACGAGCGCGATGCAATCCGGCCAAGCCATGTATGCGGCCGCAGCAGACCTCAAATTGCTTCAAAAGCAATTTTCTACATTGAATTCGGAGCGCGCTAGGCTGACCCAAAGCTATGCAGAAGCCGTTCAAAATCTGGAAAGCCTTGGTCGCGTTGAATACGCTTCACGAGTCCAATTTCGCCGCATCCTGTTTCAATGCTATTTCAACCAATACAATAAACGCGTGCTGGAGAACGAGAAGCGACCTCCTGAAGAGCGTCTCAGTGTCCTAAGTCAACGCTTCTTAAACCAAGTCTATGGAGATATCAGCCAAGACCCAAATGTAAGTAACAATTGTCGCGACATGCCTCGTGTAGAAGTCGCAAAGACCGACCCGACATTAGACCTCGAGCGAATCGAGATCTTGTCGTTCCCGGAGTTGGACGCAACGTCTGGACAGGATAGTCGCGCACTTGGACCCAAGTTTGCCGACAAATGCGCCTCCATCCCTGTAGCGAGCATGGGTCCTGTCCAAGCGAAAGAGTGCAGCTATTCAAACGTCATGACCTATGTCAGTCGGCACGAAGGGGCAAAAACTCGCCTGACAGAGTTATCAGACTTCAAGAAAATTCTGGACGCGCAGTTAAAGGAAGTCACCACGGAACTAACCGAACATAAAATCCTTAGCCAGCCTGCCGCCTTAGAGGCGACGCGATTGCTGGTGAGCTTAATGCCGGCAGAGGATGGGCAAGCCACTTCAAATAACGCTTCAGGTCGAGAGAAGGCGAAGCAAGACTGGGTTCAGGCGCTTTATGGGCCAATTGAGTCTTGCGTCGACTTTGTCTTACGGACTTTACTAACGGCCCCAGCCTTGGCGCTAACCATCCTATTATCGCTGACGACCGGCGCTGTCGGCGGCGCTTATCGCTCGGCTTGGGTCAAATATAGCCCTGACAGTGACAAGGTGGACTTCATGGGCGTGAAAGACTCACTATTGCTCGGCGCATTCTTAGGCGCGGCTGTTGGCCTTCTAACCTGGCTGGGCCTTATGACTACAGGGGCGGTCGTCGGCGGCGAAGAAGGCCCGGCTGCCAACTTAGACCCTAAGCTCCTCGCCGCCATTGCGGTGGCCGCTGGCCTCGCAAATCGCGAGGCCATGCACTTCTTGGTGACGACGGCTCAACAAAATAGAGGCCAGCTTAAGGAGAAAGCCACTAAGTGAGTTTAATTCGGCCAATAGGCGATGGTGTCTTCCTTGGTGGCCTTGGTGCCCAACGCCCGATCAATCGCGATGGGGCCTTCCAGCGTAGCGGGGTAGAGCGGCTTGCGACCTCCGGCCTTATGATCGTCCAGCAACTTGCGCAATTGCGCGACTATGTCAGGCCGGGCCGCAGCCAGATTGGTTTTCTCGGTTGGATCGGTGGCGAGATCGTAGAGATAAACAGCGCTTGGCTTATCGACCAATTGCAGTTTCCAATCCAGATGGCGCACAACCCGGTAGCCATCACTCTGCCAGAAGATGGTGTCATGCGGACGCGCATTTCCGGCCTTTCCCTCGGCGTGGGGTAGAATGTTGACGCCATCAATCGCCACGCCCTTGGGAAGTGCCGCCCCAGCTGCTGCTGCCAAAGTTGGCATGAGATCAATGTGGGCGACAGGGGCTTGTATTTGTGTGCCCGCTGGGATTTTGCCCGGCCAAGACATGAACATGGGCACGCGAATGCCGCCTTCAAACAAAGAGAGCTTCCAGCCCCGGAAAGGCTTGTTGATTTCTGGCAGCCCAATATAGCCCGGGCCACCATTGTCGCTTGAGAACACGATCAAGGTATTGTCGGCCATGCCTTGCTCTTTCAAGGTCGCGACGATCCGGCCTACGCTGCGGTCTAATGCGGTGATCATGGCAGCATAGACCCGTTCACGCTCTGAGCTCATCGGGCCTACCGCATCATAGTCAGACTTCGTGGCTTGTAGCGGTGTGTGAACCGTCCAATGCGAGAGATTGATGAAGAAGGGCCGGTTCTTATTGGCCTTGATGACTTCAATGGCCTCATCGGTCCAGTAGTCGGCGAGGTAGCCGCGTGGCTTGAACCAAGGACCATCATTGTAGGAGGCCGCATATTCCATACGTGCCCACAAGAATTTGTCGATTGGATCAAATTCGACCTTGGCGTTGACGGCATTCGGATCATCTTCGGGTAAGTGAAGGCCGCTAGCCATCAACAGGCTTTCGTCAAACCCCTGCGCATTCGCACCAAACTCTGGACCAAGGCCCGTGTGCCATTTGCCAATATGGACTGTGTGATAGCCACGCGTCTTCAAGACTTCGGCGATGGTGACTTCTGAACCCGGCAAGCCCTGCTTGTCGTACTTTGGCATCTCAGCCACCCGGTCGGCATGATAGATGGCGGGCGGCATACCGCTTTGGCTGCGCATCGAGTCAGACACCATTTTTACAATCCGGCCCATACCGTCTGGCGTCGGGGTAAATTCAAAGCCTGTGCGCGTGGGATAGCGCCCGGTCATGATCATCGCGCGCGAGGGCGCACAGCTTGCCGTGCCCGAATAGGCCTGACGGAACGCGACACCGGAGGCCGCTAAGGCATCGATATTGGGGGTCTTGATTTTGCCATTGGCGAGGCCACCGCCAAAGGTGGAGATGTCATTATAACCCAAATCATCGGCCAGAATGAAAATGATATTGGGCGGACGGTCGCTTGCGGTGGCTTCTGCTGCGGCGGGTCCCTGCATCCAAGCAATAGGTTTATTTTCTGGAATATCCGTGCGCTTTTGGGAAGCGGCTAATGCCAGAACAATGTCTACCCGCTTAACATAAGCCAAGGCGCCTAAACCCACGATGGCAACCAAGCCACCTAACAGGATTTTCTTCAGCATGACGTCAGTCTCCCCCAAGTATCGTTTTAGTTTGTTTCGAACAGCGCTTCGCATCCTGTGCCTGCAAGGATCGCGCGGCAAGCCGTAGAATCATCTAGCGACAAGGAGTTTGCATGGTCTCTGAGCCAAGCCAGACATTTCGCCTGATAGGCAAAGGTTGGTTGCGTCCAAGCTCGCCCGTCAATCACGGTCTCAAAACTCGGTTGGCCGGCTTGTGCAGCTTGGGCATTGGCGTAAAGGAACGGCACGTAAACCCTGCCTATCTCGCCCAGCAGCGGCGTAAGGCGCGCTTGCGCCTCATCGCGGGCGAGCCAGTCTGAATCCTGCGGTTCAAGGCCGGAGAGGTCTTCCATCCGGTCGATCCAAGCGCGCAAGCGCGGTGCGCGTTCAGCACATAGAGCAGCGGGGGTTGGATCAACCACACCTAGCTGCGTCAACTGACCATAGAGACCAAAATCAGCGGTGCCGGGCCTAGCCCCCATCACAAAGCCGGCTGGCTGGATCAAAGCCTCCAGCAAATCCACCAATCGCTCATAGGATTGTTCGATTGTTGTCGCTGTGACGGCATTTGAACCCACGACATAGAGGCGATCAATCTGGCGCTTGGAAATAAAGTCTGAGGCGGCCTTCGCATCGGCGTCACCCGTTGTGGTATCATGCCAGAACACCAATTGCGGTCCGGCATGAGCAATATCGGCTTCGCGTGCCCAGCGATAATGGAACATGGCCTTTGTCAGCCATTCATCGGCAAAGTCTTCGATCAGATGATCGAGAAACTTGATGACCGGATCGCTCGGCACCAAGGCGCGCCCTGGATACTCCCGCTCTAGCCTTGCCAGAATGGGCGTGGAATCGACTTGCGCTTCATAACCACCATCGGCTTGGGGAAAATAGACGGTTGGCAGAAGCTTTACCTTGGCCTCTGGAAAGCCCCGCATAGGGCTACGATGGCTGCCCCAATGCAGCGCGTAGGGAATGTGGCGATAGCGCAAGGCTGCAATGACTTTGCGGGTATAGGGCGAGCCGGCAGCCCCCAAGACATGGAGACGCGACGGGGCTTTAGCATCAGACATCAAGCAGCTTTCTTTTTTCGGTTGAAGAGTACGAGCGCGCCACGAACAAGGGCGAACAAGACAAGGATCAGGACCAAGGCAAGGCCTGCTAAGTGCCAACCATAGAACTCAAGCTGGCGCATAAGGCTATTGTGCGCGGCCTGACGCTGAACCTTATAGCCCTTGGGCAATTCAAGCACGCCATTGGCTTTAGCATAGTCGGCATAAGCGCGTTCTAAATCCGCGCGGACTTCGGGCAATTGCGCTGACAAGTCTGTTGTTTGGCCGGGATCATTGACGACGTGAAAAAGCCGCCACTGATTGTCGCCATACGGAGGGTTGAATTTCACCAATGTGTAATCGCCCTTGGTGATGGCGGCGTTGCCAGACACCTCTACGCCCACCGCATCATTCGGGCCATAAACGGATTGCGCTTGCCCCGTCAGCACGGGGGCAAGGCTGCGCCCGGAAATCGGCTTGGCATTGGGGATGGTGGGTGCACCCCCCACAAGGTCGATCAGGGTCGGTGTGATGTCTTGCACAAAGGCTGCGGCATTCACGGCCTTGTCGGCGGCAATGCCGGGGCCAGCCATCAGCATCGGCACATGTAGACCACCGCTGGAGGTATAGAATTTGAACAAATAGCTAGGCGTTGCCAAAGCGCTTGCCCATTCTGGCCCGATCCAATTGTGGCTGCCGCGTTCACCGAGATTGGCCATCTCGCGCGTAAAGCCGTGTGTCTTCATCCAGAGATTAAAGCCGCGCTCGACGCCGGGATTGCTGGGCTCTGGGCCATTGTCCGAGGTAATGACAAAGATCGTATTCTCAAGCTCACCCGTCTTTTCCAAATGCGCGACCAGTCGGCCAATCTCCATATCAGTGGCCTCGATCATGCCGGCATAGACCTCCATCGCCTTGGCCTGCATCTTCTTCTCGTCGGTACTTATGCTATCCCAAGCGCGCATACTTGCATGCATGGCCGGGGCTTTGGCGTCTATTGACACGAAGCCCAAGGCTTTCGCGCGCTCAAACCGATCTTTGCGCAATTGGTCCCAACCGCCATCAAACCGACCTGCGTATTTTTGGGTGTATTCGCGGGGCGCTTGCACTGGGATGTGGACTGCTTGCAAAGCAACATAAGCCAAGAAGGGCTTATTGTCTTTTGGTCGCGCGTCCAGATAGCTCAACATCTTGTCGACGATCACGGTCGAGGAAAACTGGCCGCTGGGATAGGAGGTGGGCTTATCATCCTCAAACCAAGGTGCCTCGTTATAAAACGGCATATAGGGCTTATCATCCCAATTATCCGCCCCCGAAGCATCGAGCGCAAAGGATCGGTCAAAGCCGCGAGCGCCGGGCAATTGCCCCGGCCCATCGCCTAAATGCCACTTGCCACTCATAAACGTTCGATAGCCCGCCAGACGCAGGCGCTCTGGCAAAGTGGCGGCATTTGGTTCTATATGCAGACCATAACCGGGCTTGCCGACATGCTCTTTCGGCAAAACCTCTTTGATCGTCGCCACCCCCGCTTGATGATTGGTAAGGCCCGTCAGCAACATGGCGCGGGAAGGCGAGCAGAGGGGCGAGGTTGAATAGCGGTTAAAGCGGGTGCCCCGGCGGGCGAGCGCGTCAATGTTCGGCGTCTTGGCCTCGCCGCCATAAATGCCCAGATCCATCAAGGCGGCATCGTCAAACAGGATGATGACAACATTGGGCTTGGTCGCCGCGCCTTTGGGACCTGCTTGCGCAGAAGCGGACCCTGCACCTGCAACAAGGGCCAAAGAACATAGGGCGGCACCAGCCGCGCGCATCCAGCCAAACAGATGCCTATTCGTTCCGCCCACGGTCGCCCCCAAACCATTTCATTGTTTTAACACGATGATTGTCATTGGAGGCGCGAAGGGTCAAGACAAATCCAATTACCATCACAACCTACCTCAATTGCGCAGAACATGACGTTTGGATAGCTTGCCTTGGCTGTCCAAAGAGACCAAATCGCCATCCTGCATGATCCAGAACGGCCCCTTAAACTTCTGCTTGGCATCGCCTAAGAAAGGTCCTTCCAAGGCCTTCAGCGGCAAAGCGGGCACGATATGGGTCAAGGCTACTGCACCGACCTTGGCGGTATTGGCAATGTCAGCAATCTGGCTTGGCGTCGCGTGATAATTCTCAATATCGTGGAAGACTTGGCCGACACCCGCCTGTCCTGAATCCTTGGCAGCCTTGCCCATGATTTGGGTGAGGTTCGGCGCGATGGCCTCATGCACCAACAGATTGGCGCCCTGTGCGGCTTTGATCACGCAGTCACAGGCCTTCGTATCACCACTGATAACAATCTTCTGCCCGCCATACTCAATCCGATAGCCCAAAGCTGGCTCGATTGGACGGTGATCAACGCCAAAAGCAATGATCTTTACGCCGTCCTGATCATAGACGACTGCCTCTGACCCAATGGCTGGGGCAGGAAACGGCTTAGCTTCAAATCCAAAGCCCGAAGGTGGAACAATCGCTGCGCCATGGTGGGCGACGCGGTAGCCGCGATCTTGGCTGTAGACTTGAGAGAGCCCCGCCGCGATCTGTTCAACCCCGGTCGGCCCATAGAGTGGCAAGGGCGACTTAGCTGAACTCGACGCCCAACGCTGCAGGCCCAAGCCGCCCAGACCATCGATATGGTCTGAGTGGAAATGGGTTAAGAATACAGCCTGCACTTGGCCGGTTGGCAATCCCATCAGATTGAGCGTTTCAGCCGATCCTTCGCCCGCGTCAAACACAAAGAGCTTGCCGCCTGCGACAATGGCCAAGCAAGGACCGGCGCGATCACGGTCTGGCATGGGCGACCCGGTCCCGCAAAACCCCGCATGAAGCCCGGTCTTCAGACCTTCGATGGTTGGATGAGCAAGAGCTTGATCGGCACCGCGCTCCAGCACGGCCAAAGCGATCTTATCCCGGTTCAAGAACCCGACTGCAGCCCCGCAAACTAGCAGCCCCACAAGGATGGCAAGAATTGGCTTGGCTTTCATGGCAACCCCGTTAGCGGCTCAACGGCAAAGCGCTATATTGACACTATAAGTGCAATAATCAGCCTGTCAAATGACAAGTCGGGCGCGGCATCGTCTTGCGGATCGCCGCCCACTTATGATAGTTACCAGCTGGTAATTTCCCCCCGATTCATTGAAATCAGCCTAAATGCACCCGACGAGTGACCCCCTTTTAACCGCTATGGGCCTGGCAGAGGTCAGCGCTTTATGTGCGCTTGAAGGAAAGATGGCCTTCGTCACCAGCCATACTGGCCGCCTCTTGTTTGCAGACGAAAGCTGCCTCACGTTTCTAGACGGTGGCCAGTACATTTTGGAGCAAAATGGGCAGATTATAGGGGCATCGCATGCCAACCAGCGCGCCTTTGAAGCAGGATTGGGATCGCCGACCCCCATCCGAATCCTGTTTGTCAGCAGTGATTCCGACGCGTTTGCGCTCTACGAGGTGACCCCGAACACAGAAGCAAGATTGTGGCGCGGCCGCCCGATTGAGGCAGACCCGCCGCGACTGCCTTCTGGGTTTGATCAAGCGTTTAATCTCACCCCATCCGAGGCGAGCCTCTGCCAGTTGTTGATCAGGCCCGGCAAGGAGACAGATATTGCCGCTGCCCAAGGCCTATCGACAGAGACTGTCCGCACGCATCGCAAGCGGGTCTATATGAAGCTGGGCGTCACCGAGCGTGCAGGGCTTATCCACTTGGCCTGGCGCTTGTCAGGCGGGCTTTGAGGCCCGCTTAAGACCGGGATTGAATGGCCAAGCTTAAATTCAAGCTGTCGATCCCATTGGCACCTGCGTCGAGCAACAGCGGGCGCACACGGTAGGCGGCACCGCGAACATTGGACACCACCGCTTTTCCCGAACCGTCGAGGATGACCGCATCTTCCCCTAAGCGAAGGGTCGCGCCCACCAGCTTGCCAGGTTCATAGGATACAATGACGGCATAGCCATTAGCACCATTGCACAATTCCCGCACCGACCCCAAAGCCACAGTGTCATCATCAATATAGGACCCACTGCCCATCACAGAGATATTGCAAACGAGCGGCACTGTTGCACGCAGCGAGATGGAGCCACTGGCGTCCAAAGCTAATGCCGAAACCGGCGCTAGGGCCAACAAAGCGGCTAATCCAATTCGAAACGACGTCATTCCGGCCTCCTACCTTTGGATGCAAACTAATCTACAAAGGTTAAGCAGACTATAATCCTTATAGTTAGCGTTTAGGCATGCAATCTACAAATTCAATTGAATTTCAGAATATGATGTATTAAAGACTCGTTTTTTGTAGAAGCATATAATGATTTATTAAAAAATGCTATAAATTTATGTATTACTGACTCTTTTTTACCTGTCAATACATCGTTAACTATCAATATTCGAATACATAACCCTTAAGGGTGATGTTTGATTTGGATTTTGCCGATATACCTTCGATTAACAGAATATTAACGGCGGAATCACGGTGAAGACTCGATTTAACATAAGGTTGTTTTGGACGGTGGCGCTGATGGCGTCCGCGGTTTCAAATGCAGGTGCCCTGGCGGGGAATGCATCCTTGGATGTGACCGTCCGTGGTGTGGTGCCTAATCTGTGTGCGATCAAATCCTCGACGTCCACCACTGGATCGTCTTCCGTTTCCGTTGACTTGCCTGTTGGGGCCAACACAAGTTTGGGGGCCTTGTCTGCGCCCGGCGAAATCTCTGTCGGCTTTAACCTATCCTGTAACAGTAAGTTCGAAGTCTCGCTTCAATCCCAAAATGGCGGGTTGCAGCACACAGACCCTTTAGTTGCGCGCACTGGCGCATTCACCACCAAGGTCCCCTACCGGATTGGCTGGAAAGTCGGCCTTGATGACGGCGGCTTGGCCAGTCGCAGTGACTGCGACAGCAAAGTTTTGCGCGACGTCAGCGGGTGCTCTGCCACCTCCGCTTACAGCGCCATGAACAAGGAATTGACCGCCCGAATGGCTTGGGACGGCGCACCCGCGTCAGCCCCGCTGCTGGCCGGGGACTTCAAGGATGTGATGACCATTCGCCTCACCGCAACGGGATGGTGAACTGGATCAGAACTGGGGTCTTGGCGGGCAAGTATCCGCCAAGATGCGAAAGAATTGCACGGCAAAGCTTTCGGCCGATGCAATCCAATTTAGCCAAAGGGACATCGGCTCCGAGGCACCAGACTTTGTGTGTCAACGCGTCTTCACGGGCGTGAATTTAAACCTCAACCCAAGGGCCAGGTAATTTTGACCTGTGACCCAAACCGCGTCGAAATGGAAACCAAGACATGAAAAAACTTCTTATGTTGGCCGCTGCCGCTGCAGCGATCTTGCCAATGACTGCACAGGCGGCTGGTAATGCTTCCGGTGCGGTCACCTACACAACCACAGTTCCCAATACTTGCGCAATCTATAAGCTCGAAAAAGGCTTAGGTTCCGGCTATACCGAGCCCACCTACAACGTCCCCGCGGGCAGTCCTACTGCGGCCGCTGCAACGGTGACCTTCAACTCAAATGAATTGGTTGATGAGAACACTGCATATGCCAAGTACCATCAAGAGCAAGTGAATCTCGGCGGGTTTTGTAACTACAAGCACAAGTTGAGGTTGGATTCGAAAAACGGTGGTCTGATCAATACCTCTACAAATGAGCCGGCAACGGACAACTTTAGCCGCCGCATCAACTACGAGGCTTACATCAGTGGCTGGGGTCCCGGAGCAGGAAAGGCAAATTTGGACACAACAGGTGCCGCCCTCCTTACCGAAAATACTCCGAGCCCAACGAGCGGCGATCTTACCATAGATGTCGCTGCGACAGATGCGCCCAACGCGCGGCTTAAGATCAGCACATTCAACGACACAAGTCGCCGATTGCTGGCTGGTACCTACACAGACGTGCTCACCATTCGTTTGGGTGCCACTTTCTAAGACTATAAGACCTGCGCGTCCGCGCGCAGGTCTTTTTTCTTTCACGCAAAGCGAGAACGTGGGGGCGCTTTGCCCCCGCTTTGGCCAGTGACAGCAGAAGCGCCACGCTCCTAGGTTCTTTCGAAAATTATGTGTTACTAATTGGTAATATCAGTATGCAAGACTGTTTGCACCTCATTTTTGGCGGCCAGTGAGGGCGGAAATTTCCGCCATCAATCAAGCAATCGCACATGGCCTGACACCATGGGGAGCGTTGCAACGAGGCACAGGCAAACACCAGGCAACATAAGGGACCCGATTTCGGCATGACACGCGCCTCCTATCTAATCAGCAGCCAGCAAGTCCAAGGCCAATTCAGGCACGGCGACAATCCTTTGGCGAAGACGCCAGAGAGACCTAGACAAAGCTGGTTCGCATCTTGCCAGACTTGGTTCGCGATCGGGTTCACCATGCTGGCTTGGGCGCTGACAACCGGGTTTTCGGTTACACCCATCGTCCTAGAGGCCGTGTCGGTTGGGCCGCGCTCATCGGCCCAAATTACCGTGACCAATCCAAATTCAACCAACCTGCCCCTTGAAATCACCATCCAAGAAGTCACGATGGATGAAAAAGGGGTCGCCAAGGATCGCCGCGATGCCAGTGCCGACTTTGTGATCTTGCCGCCACAAGCCACACTGAATGCCGGCCAAGCGCGGGTCTTTACCTTGCAATATATCGGCGAAGCCGATCTTGCCGAAAGCCGGTATTTTGAATGGGGGGTGGATCAAGTTCCAGTAACCCTGGCGGAAGGTCAAAATGCCGTCCAGATCGTCTATGCGATCTCTGGGATTTTATGCGTGGCCCCCGCAACGGGTAAATCCGACGTGTCTGTCGTTGGCACGGCGATTGAAACCACCCCAGAAGGCAAGTTTCAGCCTGTCCTTAGCATGCGCAATGCAGGTAATGCCCATGCCTTCCTGTCGCGGGGGGTTCTGCGCTTAAGCCTGCGCGACAAGGCCGGCAAAACCATATGGCGGCAAACCCTACGCGCCCAAGATATTGAGCAAATTGTGGGTGTTGGCGTCCTGCCCGCCTTGCGCACCCGCGATGTGAAAGTCCCCATCGATTTGCCGAGCGCAGATGGCGTTGTGGTTGCTGAATTTAGCTTGCCAGCGTCAAGCAGCCGTCCAAACCGTCGATAATCTTCAAACCATGGCCAAGCGCACCCTCTATGGAACGGGCTTATTGCTGATCTGCGCCATCAACGCCGATTCTGCATTGGCGGACGGCACACGAACAGTCGCGCCGGCGAGCCCGCCAGCCGCTAAACCCTATAGCATCAAAGACGTGGTGGTGCGCACCGGCCCTGGCTCGCCAATCTCGCCCCCAAAGGCGGACTGGCAGCAACCCCTGAAAGTAATTTTTCCACCCTCGCCGACGCCCGTTGCCGTGCGGTTTGACAAGCCTACAGCCGGGGCAAGCCAAGACCCCACAGCTGGGCAAAAGCCTGCTCCACCAGTACCCAAAGTATCCACGTCCACGACACCTGCGCCACCGTCAGCAGGCGCATATCGGCCCATCCCACGCGTGACCACAGCCGCCCCATCCGTGACTGTGGGTGCCGATAGGATCAATGTTTGGGGGCGGGAGATTACGATTTCCGTGCCCGTCCGCGAGGGCAATCGTTTCTATGGCAACTTACCGCTGCGCATCTCCGTCGACGATGTTTTAGAATTGCCAGTGGACCAATTGGCCGCCGCGCTTGGATTAGCCATTACGCCAGAGGCGCGCGCAGCCTTGATATCAGCGGGGGTCGGCTCGGGTCAAATCCGCTTAGACCGATTGGCGCAGGCCGGCCTTGAAGGGAAATTTGACCCTCAACGGGGCGAGATTGTCGTAACCAGGTCGGGCACCGTGCGGCCCGTGACCGATATTGCCATGTCAGACAAAGACCCCCCTGAAGTTGGCAATTTTGAAGCCCAAGGCAAATTTTCAGCCTTTGTGACCACGCGCGCCGGGCTTGGCTGGGAATTGACCGGACCCGGGCGCGGGTTTGACGGATTGGACACGTCGGTGACGTTTGGTGCGAACCTGTTTAATGTCGTGTTCGAAAGCGAAGTCACGGGCACTTTCAGCTCCGATGAGAGCCGCTTTCAACGCAGTTTTAGCCGCTTTGTCTATGACCGACCCAGCAAGCGAGAGCGTTGGTCACTCGGCGATGTGTCGGTTGGGTCGCTTGGCTATATGGGGGGGCCTGACTTGTTGGGCTTGCAGGTCACCAGTGATCGCGATCTATTTGATCCCAACCGAAACCTGCGCCCAACTTCCTTTGAGACCTTTAGCGTCAGCCAACCAAGCCAAGTGGATATCCTCGTCAATGGACGGGTTGAGCGCCAATTGACCTTGGACCCCGGCCAATATCGCCTGACAGACTTTCAATTCAGCAGCGGGGCCAATGAGGTCCAAATTGTTGCGACAGATCGAACCGGGCGCCAGCAAGTCTCTCGCTTTAATCGCTTTTATGACTTTTCGCTTTTACCAGCGGGGGAGGTCGAATATGATTTAACATTGGGACTGACCTCCCAACCGACACTGTCTGGCCCCAGCTATTCATCGGATTCTTGGATCGCAAGTGGCATTTACCGCCGTGGAATCAATGACCTATTGACCTTGGGTGCGGGGTTTCAATCCGATCGTTATACCCAAGTTGCCTCCCTTGAGGGGGCTTCGGCCCACCAGTGGGGCACCATTTCGTTTGCCGCCGGCCTTTCAAACGACTCACGCTCTGCCCTTGGTTATGCCGGACGCTTCACGTTTCAACGTCTGTCTAATCGTGAAGCTAAACGGCGCCTGATTTCGGGATGGACCGTGGGCGGGGAAGTTTTTAGCGAAGATTTCTCTGGCGTCGGACGCGAGATCGCCACCCCAAATTCAAATGCATGGAGCCTTTTTGGCACCAGCACCTTTGATATCTCACCAACTCAATTCGGGAATCTCACCTTTTCCTACCAGCAACCACGCAATAATTTGGACCCCACTTATAGCGCACAAGCCAGTTACGGCTTTCGATTGTCCAATGACTTATTCCTTAACTTCCAAACCATCTATCAAGCCACCCAGTCGCAACGAGGCCAATTTGGCGTTGGCCTAAATCTCTCGTTCCGCTTTGGTGCCAACACATTGGTCTCGGCCGGATATGACACCGTTCAAGACGATTATGACCTCAGCGTTTCCCAGATCAATAATCGAAATGTCGGCAGCGGTGCGCTCAATGGCCGCCTGTCAGGTAATAAGCAGGGCCTTGGCCTTACTGTCGGCAGTAACGGCAGCATAAACCGCTTTGACTATGGCCTGAACCAATCTGCCAACTACAATTTCGATACGGGCGAAATCAACTCTGCCATCACATCACTCACAGGTGCCTTTAGTGTCGCGTTTGTCGATGGGAGTATGGCGTTTGGCCGCCCGATTGCCGATTCCTTTGCCATCGTCCGGACCCATCCAATTCTAAAAACCGCGGCTGTTGAAATAGATGCCAGGGAAGGCTCCTTCAGGACAAAGAGTGGCGCTCTGGGGCCCGCTTTGTTGGGCGACTTGAACGCCTACACACCGCGTGTGTTCACCGTTTCTGCACCAGATGCGCCAATTGGTTTTGACCTTGGCGCAAGTAGTTACCGCGTGCGGCCCTCTTATCGGTCTGGCTATTCCTTTGTCGTCGGCAGCGAATATGTCGTGACCGCCCTTGGGACCCTTTTGGATGAGCGCGGCCAAGCAATCCCGCTCTCCGTGGGAAATGCGCAATTGGCCATAGATGGCGATGGGCGACAGGTGGAGTTCTTTACGAACGCCAAGGGTCAATTTGGCATTTCGGGGCTCAAACCCGGCAAGTGGCTCGTACAAACCGCGGGCGAGAAAGCCGTCAAATTTGAATTCGTCATCCCAGAGGGTGCGGAAGGATTGGTGCGATTGGGCACAATAGAGGGCAAGCCATGACACACAAAGCGATGATCTTATCCCTAGCACTGGCAGGGGCGGCGATGGCTCTACCCCAAGCGGCTATTGCCTGCACGGCCATCACCCTGCCACAGCAGCCACCGACCATAAATTACGACCCCTTTTCAGGCCTGCCCCAAAGCGTCAACTTTACCATCCGTCTCAGCAACACCTGCGTGTCAGACGCACTGGCTGAAGACCGCGTGGTGAGCGTTTGGTTTTCCGACGAAATGGATATGCCGCTCAACAAGACAATCGGCGGCGTGTCATTTGATATCAAGCGCAACGCTGAAAGTGTACTTTTTACGGCGGCAGACACCCAGCCGCCCTTTAGTTTGGTAACCTTGTCCTACGATCCGCGTCGAGATTTGGTGGGCTATAGAGACTTTGACTATGTTTTGACCTTGCCGGCCGACCAAGCCGCCCAGAGTGCCACCAAACGCGTACGATTGCGTTACAGATATCAAAACGCAAGCGGCACACTCGTCGAAGGCAGCCTCGAAATCCCCCTGAACCTTCAGGTCAAACCCTCCTTTGACCTGAGGCTCGCCGACACAGGCGGACTAAAGGGCGAAATTGACTTTGGGACATTTAACGGCTCAGACGCGACGCGCGAACTCCAACTTCGAATTGGGGCAACGGTGCCCTTCAAGATCAGCATGCAATCGACCCAAGGCAGTGTGCTGCGGCGAACCAACACCTGCGGTCTTGCGTCCGCACCGACATTGGATCCCGCCGAAAAGATCGACTATAGCGCCTTCCTAGGCACGCAAGCCCTTTCGACCAGCATGGCCTTTTCACAGGATCAAACAACCCTTAAAGAAACCGGGCAGCGCATCAACCTGCCCCTTAAAATCCTTGTCCCCGGCTTTAACCCAATTGAGCGTCGGGCCGGCCAGTATTGCGATGTCATCACGCTAAAGATTGAACCGAAAAGCTGACCCCCTATCGCACGTCACGAACCAAGCGAAAGCCGATGTGGTTGCTTGAGAAATCAATATCTTGCGGCTGACGGGCTTGGGGTCGGTAGCGACCGCAGAAATTATCTGAACACAACCAAGACCCGCCCTTAACTGTCCCCGACACACCCTCCTGAAATGGCGTTTCAGTCCACTCCCAGACATTGCCGATCATATCATAAAGGCCCAGTTTGCTAGGCGGAAAGCAGCCGACCGGCGCAGTGGATTGAAAGCCGTCGTCGCCTTCATCCAAAATGGGAAACAGCCCCTGCCACGTATTGGCAATTGGCTTCTTCTGAGGATCATAGGCGCCAGATCGCGTGTTCGCCTGATCGGGCAAGCCAGATTGGGCGGCATATTCCCACTCAACCTCATTGGGTAAACGGGCACCGGCCCATTCCGCATAGGCTTTGGCATCTTGGCGGGACACGTGGATGACGGGCTTATTCTCTTCGCCTTCGATTGTGCTCCCCGGTCCTTTTGGACTTTTCCAAGTCGCACCCGGCACCAGCTTCCATTGCCCGGGCTGGCCGCCCTTGCCAATCTCAAACACAGCAGACCCCGCGCCACCATCTTTGCGGGTCAGCGACTTTTCGGCGTCCGTGACATAGGCCTTCGCCGCGACAAAGACGGCAAACTCACGGTTCGTGACTTCATGCGCTTGCATTTCAAACCCTTTAACCTGCACGCGCATAGACGGGCCTTCTTCTGGGAAGGACGGGTCTTGACCTAACAACACTGAACCCGCAGGAATTTTCACCCAGCCGCCCTGCTGTGCGACCGGTAAACCGCAATTGACCTTGGCCTCACCGGTCTTAACCTCGGCTGCAGGCTGACAGCCAGAGGCGAGGAAGAGTGGCAGCAACATGAGGATGGCCCGGTTCAAGATGTTAGCTCTTTCAAGGCGTCTTCAATCACCCACAAGCGGTCTTGGCCCCATACGCAGACATCGTTGACACGAAAACACGGCACGCCCCAATGGCCAATCTCCAAAAGCTCCAGCCGATTGGCCTCGGCTTCTTCGCGCCAGCTTTCGCGCGCCAATTGTTCGCGCGCCTCTGGCCACGGCAGGCCGGCTATTTCCACAATCTGCTTCATCCCGGCATCAGAGCCAGCATCCACACCTTGCGACCACACGGCACTTAAAAACGATTCAACAAATTCATAGCCCCGCCCCCGCTGCATGGCCCAAGCCAGAATGGCATAGCCGCGCTCAACGGGCTTGCCGACTGGATCGGCAATTCGCCCAAAGGGGATGTCGAGGCGACGGGCTTCCCGCGCATTGTCGAGCGTGAAATAGCGGCTCTTCATCGGTGGCACAGGCAGGCCGCGCATCACCATGGGCAAAACAAAGCGCAATCGCAATTCCGCCCCATAGGCATCGGCCAGCGCCTTGGCCCGATGGGCTGACAGATAGGTATAGGGGCTGCGGAAGGACAAATACCAATGCAAAACAGGCTGTTCACCAGATTTCGCTTTGGCTGGTTTGAATTCCAAATCTGGTGCCGGGAAAATCAGTTCGGCAGGTGCCCCGGATATTTGTGCCCCCACACCCCTCAAGCGGGTTTCAAGATAATGCAGACGATCTATGCCCCAATACCACTCACCGCCATAATGCAGCATCGCGCCCATGAAATGGCCAAGGCGAGCACGTTCGGCATCACCCTTTGCACAAGGATCGCTGGTCGCCTTAGTTGCTAAGGGCTCGATGGTGCCAGCCCAGAGCGCCTTGCTGATGGACAGCGCACGCGGCCAGAAATCTTCAGCCCCTAAAGCAGCGGCAAACTGAGCTTGCGCCGCCCGAACGGCCTCGGGCGCGGGCTGCACGCCGTGATCCTCAAACGCAAAGCCAGATTTCTTCGCCAGCTGAGCGCAATCTTCCCGGGCATAGGCAATCAAGCGATCGCGCTCTGGTGCCGCCCAATCATCGGGGGCTCCAACCAGCCAAACGTGCAGGTCGACATCATAGCGGCTGCGAAACAGGTCCAAGGCTTGTAGTGCCAGATGGCCATAAGGATCATCGATCTGGTGAAAATAGTCGACGCGGTGGCGCGCACCTTGGCGCTGGCGCTCTTTCTCAAACTTGTCGCGGGCCGCGTCTTGGCGCTGCGCACTGGTGATGGCCTCCGCCACTCGCGAAACTACAAGCGTTTTCAGTGACATTGCTCGCTCCCCTTTTTGTTTCTCGCCAGCCTATGTTTTGGCGCACGGAATGTCAAAAAGAAGGATGCCACCGCACCCATCATTAACTGTCCTGATAGACCCTAAGGGGAAAACGGCTTAGGTAGAATAAGTTTCTTTTGCACGAGGATAGACCATGCAGGTGTCGAAGCTTTTAGCCTTTTGCCTTTTGGGCAGTGCCGCCTGTGCGCAAGCACCGGGACCTGCTGCCCTTGAACTCGACCAAGCTTTTTCGACCCGAATCAGCGCCATAAGCCTGTCCTCCGAAAACATGACGGGGATCACCGCGACAGGCCCCGCTGACTTAATTTATGCCCTGCGGCTCGACACCCAACGACAAACGCCGAGCGTGCCAGCAGAGTTTGGCGGACTTTCCTCCCTCTCGGTACAAACGATTGAAGGCGACTCAATCATTTTTGACGCTTTGACGGACCAAGGCCACCTCGCCCGTTTCTCGGCACCCAATCCGCTAACTTGGGGCGCAGCAGCCGTGCCCGCAGCCAGCCAAGTTCACCTTACCACACTCAAAGATGCGGCGGATAAGCCGTTACGGGGAGCCAATCAAATCGATAGCGAGGGCCTTGCCCCCACTGACACGGGCTTCCTGATCAGCTTTGAGCGCGACCACCGCCTCGTGGAACTGGTCAAAGCAGGCGAAGGCTATCAAAGCCAAAAGGGCCCAAGCCTGTCTGGCTTTGAGGGCCTTGAATCCAATGGCGGGATGGAAGCCTTGACCCGCCTGCCTAATGGCCAATTTCTCGCCTCCGCCGAATATGGCCCCGATCGGTTGGGCGATCCTGCCGCCAAGCTGAAAGCGCCCTATTGGATCTTTGATCAAGCCAGTAAAGCGGTGACTGCCCCGCTTGGTACTTTTGAAAACCAAGGCCGCTTTGGCATCACCGACATACGCGTGCTGGATCAGGATGTCTGGGTGCTCAAACGCTCCTATGACCCCGCCACCAAGATCACTCTATCTCGATTGGAAGCATGCGACGTCTCAACCGTTCTGGCAGGCAAGCCAGTCTGTAATTTGAAACTCGCCCTCTCTCCGCCCTTTCCGATGGACAATTATGAGGGCCTAGCCGTGATGAAAGACCCAGAAACCGGGGGCAATCTCGTTTTCATCTTGTCAGACGATAATTTTTCTGCCGATCAAAGCACATACCTTCTCGCGTTTCGGTTAGGCACTTCCCGCCTCACCCGCGGCCTAAGCCCCGGAGCAAAGCCATGACTTCCATCAAGATCCGCCTCTTCGTCGCGACCTGCCTTATGGCGACCCTTGCCCTATCTGCCTGCCAACCGGCCCCCACCAACACGGTGGCCGCGGCTGGGATGGACAGCATGGATCACAGCCAAATAGATCATGGTCAAATGGATCATGGTCAAATGGATCAAGGGAACATGATGGGGCTAGGCGGTCCGGCTGCTGCCGCAACGCCCTCAACCAAGGCTTTTCAAGCGGCCAATTCGACCATGCACCAGAAGATGGCCATACCCTATTCAGGCGATGCCGACAAAGACTTCATCGCGGGCATGATCCCCCATCATGAAGGGGCTGTCGCCATGGCCCGCGTCGTCCTTGAGCATGGCAAAGACCCTGAAATCCGCAAGTTGGCCGAGGACATCATCGCCGCTCAAGATCGCGAAATCAGCCAGATGAAGGCGTGGCAAGCCAAGAATATTAAGCCATAGACGCGGCCACCTCGACTGCCCAAGCGATGTTGAATCCAACGCCCATCTGGGCTACCGACACTTCTGCGCTGCACCCGTAGCTCAGCTGGATAGAGTGTTGCCCTCCGAAGGCAAAGGTCACAGGTTCGAATCCTGTCGGGTGCGCCATTTTTCCAATAAAAAACAATATTTTATTGAAGACTAATTTCCGACGCACTCGGCATTTTTTATTTGGATACCACCTGGATACCACGTTTTCGGGCTCGAATCGGGTCGGGGGATATTGTGCCTTTCTGTTTCGAAGTGTGGCAGAGCGTTCCTACGGATAGTGTTTCCTAAACAAGGACGCCGTCCCTAATTGGCATCACCTGATCCGCTGCGACATTTTTTTGTTATACGATTTGGGTGCCGGGGACTTCATGTGACGTTAGCTGACTAGAGACAGCTGCTGAATTGCCAGAGATTAAACTGCTATTGGTTCGCACCAATTTTCTAAACCAGGTTTTGGACTAAACTGACTAGGCCTTTACCGTTTTGATTGCGACGCCCCGCTTAAACCCAAATAACTTGCTGTCGATTTGCACGTCCGTTATCTAAAGGATTGGCATCTGCTTTATAAGCCGACCAGATAATAGCGCTGCATCAGCAGTTATCCTGTAGTTGACCCGGCGACCCAAGCATGATTCACTCATCAGCGTGGAAGAAAGGTGCTCCCGAAATGGCAATTAGAGCCTGTGATGTTGAATGAGCTAGCGGAGTGAAACCGCCACTAGCTATTTATAAGTGGCTCTTTAGTGCTGCCTTGAAGTGGGCAAAATCAAAAGACCTTCAGACCGATTTTCCATTCTCCACTGACTTTAAACAAAAGGAAGTATTCGGGCGCTTGAGTGTTCCCTAAAAACGTTGTGATGCGCACGACACTCTTTGAACCTGTAACATCGACCCATTCTATCTGCCGTCGAAATTCGAGTGATCGTGCGGGTGGAGTTCCTCTGAAGTTGCGAGCGGCGAACTCGTCAGCAGTCCAAGAAACAAACCCACTTGGAAGGTTTCCTTCAATTCTACCGCCAGGCAAGAATGTCGCACGCACAGCTTGGGCACTACCCGAATCGACAGCAGCAAAATAGCGCTCAACTGCTGCGCGTGCCGCAGCCGCTTCTGTCGTAACAACCGCTGTTGGCGGAATGGTGACCGCTGGCATAGTTGTTTGCGCGAGAGCCTGCATCGGGGAAGTCAATAGGGCTAACCCCAAGACAATCAGGCCTAGTTCGCGCTTAGGCATCATTCGGTTTGGCATTTGAAACTCCTTTGTCGATTGAGGCGTACAGGTCTGCTGAGCAATCGGTGAGTGAATTGCGGACAAGAAGACTACTTCGCTTACTTCGCGATAGTTTTTGATTGCTTGGTAATAAACGGAGCGCGTTCGAATAGGGTTTTGCTCTCAACAACCCGCCCAAGCTCCCTCATGGCCAATCCGTCTGGAAATACGTCCTTATGCGATGATCTAATTGGAGCCCAGCGTGCTTTAATCCCCTCGAAGCCTTGCTCGTCGTTGTAGGTAACGATGACGATGGCATTCCAATCACCACTATCGGTTCCTGTGTCGAGCCACTCATAGCTAACAAACAGGCCTTGTTCGACGGCGGCTGCATCCATCGCAAACCAGTTGGCGCGGATGTATCGTTCCAAATGGGCCAAGCGCGCTGGTTCTGACTTTAGGTACGTCAGGGTCACAACCCGCGACAAAGGCCTGGCCTGAGTTGGGGTTGCAGACTGGCCGACCATCTTGGTTGGGGCCGGTGATTGGGCGACAGCAGATGTCATGCTGATCGCAAGCAGTACGCCGGTGCTAATAATGGCTTGGACCGCCCGATAGCCTATCATGACTTTACTCCACCTTGCAAAATTATTGACCCGTTGTGCTTTGCTATAACCAACAGTTCTTATTCAGAATTGATCTATTACCACCTCTCATTTAGTGATAGAAACGAAATATGTTGATCAGATCGTTCGGATTTTTTGATGACAAATCGTTTCCCCAGTATCTCGCTTGACGCCCTTGTTGTTATTGACGCGGTTGCGCGACACACGTCCTTTAATCGTGCAGCCATCGAACTCAATAAAGTGCCGTCCGCTATTAGCTATACCGTCTTGCAACTCGAACAAAGACTTGGCTTGCTATTGTTCGATAGATCCAAGCGCAAAATTTGTTTGACGCCAGTTGGGGCTGAATTGTTGGAAGAAGGGCGGCTTTTGCTCCGAATGGCAAGTGATATGGAGCGGCGGCTCATTGGGCGTTCTAATGGCTGGGAAACCGAGTTGCGCATTGCTGTGGATACGATTTTTGGCGCGCAATTGCTATTTCCTCTGGTCGAAGCGTTCGACGCACTTGAATCAAACACCCGGCTTAACTTGAGAGAAGAAGCACTTGGCGGCTGTTGGGATGCCCTAACGAATAACCGTGCCGACCTTGTCGTTACTGGGTTAGGCTCAATGGTGAATCCTTCTGGCGGCGGCTTTGACATTGATGTCATAGGAAATCTTAATTTCGACTTTGGGGTAACACCAAACCATCCACTGGTGATGCTGGCCAACCAGCAGGATGAGCCAATTACAGACGATCAACTGCGACCCTATCGCGCCGTGAGCGTTGCCGATAGCTCGTTGGCAAGATCAGCAGCCACATTTGGGCTGCTAACGGGACAAGACACACTGACGGTTGCATCTATGCGGGACAAGCTGGCCGCTCAGATCGCGGGCTTAGGTGTTGGATTTTTGCCAAGCTTTATTGCCGAACCCGAGTTTTCTGCGGGTCGGTTAGTGAAGTTGCATGTGCTTCAACCTCGCCCTGCAGCAACATTTGCGGTTGTACATCGGCGTGGCAATCTAGGCAATGCCGGGAAATGGTTTAGAACTCAGATGCTTGCAAACCCATCGCTGTTTCCAGGCTTGTATTCCTAGCGCGACTTGCAGGATTTAGTGTCGTGGCTTTGAGTTGATCAAGAACAAGGTAAGCAGATACAGACCGCACCTGTTTTCGGATTGGTCCGCTTTCAGGCATTGAAGAAGTGCGCACAATTGGCAGAACTTGGCGGATATTGTTGAAAAACTCGAAGTTTAGACGAGATTGGGTGCTTGGGCAGCACTTGTTGCCCAAAGTTCGGCCTTGGGATCAAAGATCAAAGCCGACCAATTCCAATTAAGAAGGCTGGGCACCACAATCCCGCGTCCCTTGCCCGACCGCGTGCCCCCTGTCACCAACATAGGCCTCATATCCGGCGAGACCAAAAGATCAGGTGCGATGAAGGAAAGCCGGTCTAACGGGCCTTCGGGCTCAAGTCGGCCGAAGATGACCCCTTGGTCTTTTGTGAGCCCTGCTTTGATGAGCGCCTTTTTATCCCCCCAGCCAGAAGATCTTTGACGCTTTTTGGCAAGGCTCAGATCAGAACCCCCTGCCCCAGTTGGTGTATCAAAGAGCTTGATGAGAAAGAGCGAAACCATCAGGCCCAGCATTAAGAACGGGAGCCCCGAGCCGATCACAGCCTGATGCTTTGGGAGCAGCCCCCAAGTCTTGGCCCAAATCAGAAAATCCCAAGGCGGATAGAGCTTGGTCCCATCGCCAATCATCAGTCCCCAACCAAGGGCCGGTTGAAACTGATAGCGCCAGGCAACAACTTGGGTGGCGGCGGCCAATCCTATGACGGCACCAATTCCCAGACAAACAAGTCGTGCGCGAACGCCCATCCTGCACCCCCCAAAAAGGACGCACAAAAGATGTGGCGTCCTTTGGTTGACGCGGCGGGGCCGCACAGGCGGTCCTGCCGCAGAGGAGGATCCAAGCATAGTTCATGCCAGTTTAAGTATCGGCCCACACCCTCAGATAGCCCTTAGATGGTTATCATATTTAATATTAAAATACAATGACTTAAGGGTGTACAGTATTGTTGGCGCTAGCCCTCCATGTCCATAAATGAGCCTCGCCGAATCCTGAACTGGCACAACAGGTGGCTGCTTCGGGGTGGCTCAGAATGCTTGATTAACCAAGCTGTACTTGCCGCGCACGGCCGACGAACAGGACATCGCTTGCCAGACACGGTTTGCCGTCAAGCCGCAAGGGCGTTGACGGCTTCACCTTTGGGTCTGGCCGGGAGGCTTCTGGTTCGCCGGCATGGTGCGCGGCGGCCTCAAAGAGGCTCAAATGACACAATCACTTTTTACCCAAATCATCCGTCAGAAATTATTGGCCAATGGCGCACGCTCTGCCGCGGGCGAGCACATTGATCCCGTCCCGGTCGTGAAGCTATTTACCCCTGACGCCAATGCGACTTGGCTTCTGACAGAGCTTGATCCCGATAATCCCGACATTGCCTTTGGCCTATGTGATTTGGGGCACGGTTATCCGGAATTAGGCTCCGTAAGCCTGAAAGAGATTGAAAGCGTGCGTGGGCCCCTAAGCTTGCCCGTCGAACGAGACGCTTATTATTCGGAGACGCGGGCTTTGAGTGAAATTGCGAGACTGGCTCGGCGTGCTGGCAACCGATCACCCAGTAGACACTTGCCAGTTTGAGCGATGGCCGCGCCCCTATCGCTCATAAATTCATTGCTTATGAGCGATAGAAGGGCTAACTATCGCTCATGACATGGAATTGGCAACAATCAGATTGGCCCCGCTTCACTTTTTCAAGTGAAGCCTACACCGCTCTTGAGGCCAGCTTTCTCAAAAATGCGGGCGTAATCGTCGGGGCAATGGCCCATGTTCCAAAACTTGAGCGCCTTACCCTGACTGTAGACCTCATTACGCAAGAGACACTCGATAGTTCTGCGATTGAAGGCGAGGTCTTGGACCGCGAAAGTGTGCAATCCTCCTTAGCACGGCAACTGGGCCTTCAAGCCCCCTTACGTCGATCTGGCCCCAAAGAGGCCGGAGCCGTCGAGCTTATGGCCGATGTTTATCGTGGCTTTGATGCACCCTTGGATCAGGATCGGCTCTATGCTTGGCATGGCATGCTGATGAACGGGCGACGAGATCTGTCGAGTATTGGCCGATATCGCAACCATTCTGACGCGATGCAAATTGTCTCCGGTCCAATCGGCCGCGAAACCATTCATTTTGAAGCCCCACCATCAGACCGCGTTCCTGACGAAATGAATGCCTTTCTTGATTGGTTCAGTTCAAGCAGTCCGACAGGGTCAGCGCTCCTGCCCGCTGTGACACGCGCAGCAATCGCCCATCTTTGGTTTGAATCCATTCACCCCTTTGAAGATGGCAACGGGCGGATCGGGCGCGCCATAGCAGAGCTTGCCCTAGCACAAGCCACCAGCGCACCAAGCCTCACCGTTTTGTCTGAGACCTTAAAGCTTCACCGACGTGCCTATTACGCCAAACTGCATGAGGCGAGCCTTTCAAATAAGATTGATCCCTGGATCGAATGGTTTGGCGAAACGGTGCTAGCTGCCCAACAAAATACCCGCCGACGGGTCCTCTTCGTCATTGCAAAGACAAGAATGCTTAGTGACCTGCAGGCACTCATCAATCCGCGTCAAGAGCGAGCTCTCCTCCGCCTATTTGAGGCAGGGCCGTCTGGGTTTGAAGGGGGAATGAGCGCGTCTAATTATCAGAAAATCACCAGCGCTTCCCCCGCCACGGCAACCCGTGACCTCGTTGGCTTGGTCGATCTCGGTGCCGTCATACGCACAGGTGAAAACCGAAATGCGCGGTATTGGTTGAACTGGGAAAATGAGTAAGCTTTCGGCCACATGTCTTGCGATTATTATTGAAGCTGTGAGCGAATGCGCACTCCAGACCTTCCGCTTTCGGCCAATCAGGCCAGATTTTAACGACGATTTTTCAGAAATCTCCTTGGCCAATTTGGGCCTGAGAAGGAGATGACTATGGGACTTTCAAACTTCGATCCCGGGGCCTTGGTTAGGCGGCCCTGGAATGCTGGTCGATTGTTGGGATCAAAGCGGGCTTTGAAGCCGCAGCAGGTTTGGGCGATAAGATTTTTGCTCGATCGGGAGGGCCACCTACGCGATCGGGCTTTGTTCGACTTGGCAATCGATAGCAAGCTAAGGGGCTGCGATATCGTCAAGGTCCGAGTAGGCGATGTCACGAGTGGCGGTCGCGTCAAAACTCGTGCGATCGTTATTCAAAAGAAGACTGGTCGACCTGTTCAGTTTGAGCTTCTGGGACCTGCGCAAGCGAGCATGTTGGCGTGGCTGGAGCGTCGAGGTGGATCTCTTGATGATTTTGTCTTTCCAAGCCGAACTGACCACACAAACCACATGAGCACCAGACAATATGCGCGCCTTGTCGATGAATGGGTAACTGGAATTGGGCTAAGGCGGGAAGACTTTGGTACCCATTCCCTGCGCAGAACCAAGGCTTCCATAATCTACAAGCAAACAGGCAATCTCCGCGCAGTCCAGATTCTGCTGGGCCACACAAAGATAGAAAGTACGGTTAGATATCTTGGTGTAGATGTCGAAGACGCTTTGGCCTTGGCAGAGGCAACCGAAGTTTAGCTTCTCATCGGGCTATCCTCGTTTCTCCAAGACATCAGGATAGCCCCCAGCATTTTCGGCGTCCCAAAAAGCAGACATTCTGCTTCGCGCCATAACTGGTCAAACAATTGCTTAAGTACCATGCCCCTCAGCGGACTTTGCTTTGCAAATCAGATCAGGTGGATGTTTTGCACAGATAGGATGGCAGAAACTGTTAAAGGCTTGTGCCATTACCCAAGATAGGACTTTTGTACTTTATCCATGATACCTTGGAAGCTCATTGCGGCGGCCATGTTGCCGATGATTTTGAGTTTGCCGCGCATCATGGCTGCCGGTGCGGTTGTTTTGCCTTCTGACAGTTCAAAGAAGGTTGCGTTGTCCATTTTGATGGTGGCGTCGGTATCACGGTCGGCATTGTCTACACTGGCTGGGGTCACTGTGCCATCATAGATAATTGGGGCTTCAAAGCCCACGTCCATTTTGATGGTCTTGCCTGTCGAAGGCAAAGTTGCGGCGATCTCTGCGATCCGCGCGGTTACAGTGTCCAGATTGATTTCGATGTCCATTTCGCTCCGCCTATTGCTATCATTGTTCAGATAGCCAATATCAGAAATTGACACTTATGTCAAAAACAAATACTGAAGTGTCAGCGGAGAGGATGCCGCCCATGAATCTGACACTTTATCATAATCCCATGTCGACCTGTTCGCAGAAAGTCCGGATGGCGCTGGCGGAAAAAGCCGTGGCTTGGACCAGCGTGGAGATTGATCTGCTATCGCGTGAGCATAAAAATGATGCCTATCTGGCTATCAATCCCGCAGGTGTCGTACCGAGCTTGAAGGTGGACGACGTTGTTCTTGTCGAATCCAGCCTCATCAATGCTTATCTTGATGAGGCATGCGCGGGTCCAGAGTTGATGCCCAAGGGCGCGCTGGAAAGGTATAAAGCGCAGCGCTGGATCAAGCGGATTGATGAAGGGGTGCATGAGGCGTGTGGTATCTTGACATATGCGACCGCTATGCGCGTGATCATGATGCAAATGGACCCTGACGCCGTGTTGGCCGAAATCAACAAGATCCCCGACGATCATGCCCGCGCCGTGCGCTTATCCTTGTTCGAACAGGGCGTTGATGCGCCTGCATTCCAAAGTGCCTTGGATCGCCTGCTTGATTTCATCACCTCCATGGAAAACGCTTTGGCGCAAGACAAGTGGTTGAGTAGTGCCTCCTTTGGCCTCGCGGATTGCGCCGCTTTGCCCTATGTGCTCCGCTTTGATCATTTGAATCTCGCCCAAATCTGGAGCGACGGCCGCTTACCCCATGTTGAGCATTGGTTGGAGGCGGTCAAAGCCAGACCATCTTATGAAACCGCGATCGTGGCCCATCTGTCTGGCCCGGCACTGGGCATGTTTGGCGCCGTCGGCAGTCTGGTTGAGCCAAAGCTGGTTTTGAGTTGACGTGGATGGCAAGGGGCTGCCTTGTCGATCAAACACGCACGGTGCTAAACTATATAGTCGCTTTTCTGGGTCGACGCTTTTCTGGCATTTGAATGGAACAGATTGTGGCTAAAGGTTCAAGCTCGGCTTTATTTGTAGCGCCCGCCCACAGCAAGAAAGAGCCAAGCGGAGGGACGCGTGACGACATCTTGAAGGCCGCCTTACGTTGCTTTTCGCTGCAAGGTTTTGACGGAACCTCCATCGCCGATATCGCGCGCGCGGCAAAGGCAGGGCACCCGTTGGTTCACTATCACTTCAAGTCCAAGGATGATCTCTGGCGTAGTGCAGTTGATTTTGCCTTCAAAGATCTGGTGATTGCTTATCGCGCGGTCAGTGCCGCCACCACCAATCTTGACCCGATACAGGCCCTAAAGATCATGGTGCGGTCTTTTGTGCAATTCTGCGGTCAATGCCCTCAACATGTCGGCTTGATGATGATGGAGAGCACGGCGCAGTCAGACCGATTCGACTGGCTGGTTGAAAATTACCTCGCCCCCTTGCACAAGGACGTGGACGCCTTGTTGGAGCGTGCCAAGGCAGACGGTTTGATCCGTGATGTTCCGCTGGTCAATCTATCCAGCATGTTTGTCGGATCTGCGGTTCATTTTGTACACAGCAGTGCCCTGATCAAAAAACTCTATGGCGTCGATACCCGCCAATCTCAGGAAATAGACGCCCACGCAGACTGGCTGATAGACGTTTTATTCCAAGGCATAATGAAGCCGACTTAAGGCCGCGTGCTCGCAAAAGCCGCTGTCGGCCCAAGGCGAGATGCCAGCGCGGCCAGTTTTGGCAAGACAGTCACATTGACCCGGTCCGGTAAAGCGCCGGATAGTGTTTCATAGGCGATAACTGCGACAATATCTGCATGGGTCAGGCGCTGCTCAAACAAAAAGCCCCCCAAGAGCACGTCATCGGATGCGCCCGCTTCTGCCGCGACAATGCCACCCACAGCTTGATCCCCACATTGGGCCGCCCATTCTGGCCAGATCTTTTCTGCCGGGCGGCGACGGGTTTCATAGAAAGTCGCGACCATCTTTTCGAGTGCGCCTGTGAGCAATGCCAGCATCTGCCCGTAGGGTCTCTGGCTTTTTTCCAATGCTGGACACAGACGCTTGTCTTGGGCGACTTGTCGATCCAAATCAGCCAGAATCTGCTGGCTGTCAATTAAGACAGTGCCATCATCCAAGATGAGTGAGGGCACCCGGACCAAGCCATTATACTGGGCAATGGTCGCACGCCCATCCACCACGGATGCCTCAACCCGTTCAAACGTGATGCCATAGCAATTTAGCGCAATTGCGACACGGCGAACAAAGGGTGAGAGGTAAACACCAACAAGCTTCATCTTAAAATTCCTCAACAGACGAGCGGACATCGACCTCAAGTGACCAAGCCCGACTCGGTTGTCGATAAAGGTGCTGGTAGACGTCAACGATACCGTCGATATCCACCAGTCGGTCTTCACCATAAGCCTTGGCAACCTCGGGTCGACCGATGCGAATGCGGTCTCCGTCTACCGCACCATCGATCACGACATGGGCGACATGGATGCCCTTGGGACCGAATTCGCGTGCCAGCGATTGCATCATATTGCGCAAGCCACCCTTAGCGGAGGAGAAAGCGGCAAAATTGGGCTTGCCCCGCATGGAAGCACTGGCCCCAGTCATCAGGAGTGTGCCTTGGCCGTTGGGCACCATTGCACGCAAAGCCTCGCGGCTGAACAGGAATCCGCCAAAACAGGCAATGCGCCAACACCGCTCAAAATACGAAGCCTCCATGGTCAGAAAATCACCGGGCATGTTGTTTCCCGCATTGAAGATGGACAAACGGACGGGGCCATGGGCCTTTGCAGCTGCAAACAAGGCGATGACGGCTTGTTCGTCTGTGGTGTCGGCCTCTATGGCAGTGGCCAGCCCGCCTTGCTCTCGGATGGCTTGGGCGACGGCCTCGACCTTGGCGAGCGTGCGCCCTGCTATAAAGACATGAAGGCCAAGCTTGGCGAACCGGTGGCATAACTGCGCACCCACCCCGCGCTGGGGACCAACGCCAATGATCACTGCGGTTTGTTGCGTCATATCATGTCCTTTTCAATATCAAGGTGCGACCCTGATCAATTGCTTGCCCATATTCCCGCCGCTTAACAGTCGCAGAAGGGCTGCGGGTCCCTGTTCAATCCCCTCCAGGACATCTTCAGCAAGCCGGATGTGGCCTTTGGCTTGCCAGTCAGCGAGCGTCTTCGAGGCTTCTCCAAAACGGGCAGCAAAATCGCTGACCAAAAAGCCCCGCTTGCGCAGACGCTTGACGAGGATTGTGTTGTGATCGCGCGGGCCGACGTCGGCGGAAGTGTCTGACAAATGGGCCGTTGCAAGCCTGCCGCACACGACAATACGCCCGCCGATCGCCATAGAAGGCAACAAACGATCATAAAGATCGCCGCCGACATTGTCGAAATAGACGTCGATCCCTTGTGGGGCGGCACACTTTAGCTGAGCGTCAAAGTCGCTGTCATGGCGTCCAATGGCCGCATCATAGCCATAAAGGTCAATCGCTTGACGGACCTTCTTCTCACTCCCCACAAGCGCGATTGTGCGGCATCCGTGTAGTTTGGCGATCTGGCCGACAAGCGCGCCCACAGCCCCTGTCCCCGCGCTCACAACCACTGTCTCGCCCGCCTTTGGTTGACCAATATCGAGCAGGCCGAAATAGGCTGACCAGCCTGAAATGCCCAAGATACCCAAAGCACTTTGAGGCGGTCCCATAGCTGGATCGAGCACGCGCCCCACTGGACTACCTTGATCCAGCGCCCATTGCTGCATGCCAAACGCGCCAAACACTATGTCACCAATGGCTCGATCTATTCGATTGGAGGCAGTGACGCGTCCTATGCCATAAGCTTGCATGACATCGCCAATCGCCACACCAGCGGTATAGTTTTCTTCCACCCGCAATCGCGCGATCATAAAGCCGTCAACCGACAGCCACATCACTTCCACCAGTGCCTCGCCAGGGCCTGGCTGAGGGATCGCCGCTGTTTCAACCGCAAAGTCCGCGATTGCAGGAAGGCCATTTGGACGCGATTTCAGAACAATACGTGTGTTCACATGCTCATCTGACATAGCTGTGGCCCATGTGGCAGGACATATCGGCCCTACAAATCACTGGTCGAGCCTTGCTGTACCCACTGCGCCAACGGCACACCAGCATGATATTTTGCCGCCAGTACGTCAGGATCAAACTCCACGCCAATGGGATTGGTTTCAAACACCCCAGATGCAAACCACGCATTGAGCGCATCGTCGGTCTCAAAATTGTCGATTTGCAACTCGACCTGATTGCCGTCTGGATCAGCATAGTAAAGCGACGTGGTTGGTCCATGGTTGATGCACCAGCCAGGGGTCAAGCCACCTGCTTTGAGACGCTCATAGGTTGCCACCAAGTCCCTCAAGGAGCCGTAGGTAAAAGCTACATGATCAAGGCCTGCGGCCATTGGGTCACAATCACCAATTTGGGGCATGTTCACAAATGCGACGCGGTGATGCTCTTCATCATAGGTCACAAAGGATATGATAGGGGTCTCAAACGCCAGCGACCCGTCCAGCACATTGACGTACCAAGCAATCATTTCTTGATAGCGCGGCGTGCGCAGGACAATGTGGGCAAGTTTTGCTGGGGAAATCTGATCGGGCCGCTTCTTGGCAAGCGCGATGGGTTCAGAGCTGCTCATATTCATCTCCTTTAGGTCTTGGGCCATTCATGGTCAGGCAACCAATTCTGACGCGGGTGCGAAGGACTTGCACAAAATGTGATTGATCGCTGAGCACAGCTCAGACGTGGGGTCATTGACGGCTGTGATCGTGCGCCAGGCAACATGACCGTCTGCCCGCACCAAGATTGCACCTTCACCTTGTGGCCCACCAGCATTGCGCCATTGCGCATGCGGGTCTTGGTAGTCGCCTTCAGGACCGATGGAGATCACAGCGATAAACTGGCCGGTTAGACGGGCGACTTCACTGACACCAGATCGCCACTGTGTGCCCGTATCGCTGATCATCAAGGTAAAACCGTTACTGCTGATCAGATCAAGGGTTGAAACCCGGCGGCCCGCCTTGGTCAGCCAAGCATGAGGCATACGGGCACCGGGGCGCGTATTGGGGAAATAAGTCTGGACAGAATTGGCAACTGGCGCGCTACCATCATGAACAAAAGCTCCAACTTCATAAGTCACGCCCATGTCAATGCCTAAGGAATCAAAGTGTTCGGCCTGTTGGTTGATCGCGTCTTGCACCTCTGCGCGCTTGGCGTGCACCTGTGGACCGTCCCCGTCTCCGTCCCCGCCAAAGCCAAGGTCAGGTATCACTGTAACGGTCGCAAACGCATCACTGGGCCGAACCGGTGCGAGGCTTGAAGCGCCCAATACATCGTCAACCGCCCCCATTTTCATGGAATTCATCAGGCTTTGTTCGCAATTAACCTGCGCAATGGGTTGACGCTCGCTTTGGTAAGTCTCCAGCAATGCCGCGTCCGCATGACCTTTGAGGACAGCTGCCAGTTTCCAAGCCAGATTGTGCGCATCCTGCACGCCTGTATTCAGCCCAAGACCACCTGATGGTGGGAAGCGATGCGCCGCGTCGCCTGCGAGGAAAATGCGTCCTGCGCCATAGGCCTCTGCGACTTGCGCACTCATGTTCCAATTGCCGATGGACGTGATCTCAAACGGGATCGTCAGGTCGCCAATCGCTTTGGCCACCAAATTTCTGGCGACCTCTGGGGTATAGTCATCAACATGATCGGGGTCACCAAACGGCACCATCAATGCCCATACCCGCGCAAGATCAAATCCGATCAGGACCGCACGCACATCAGGCCCGATAATCCAATGCACCGGCCCGTGTCGCCCGCCCAGCACCCGGTCAAGATTGGCGGTGAAGTAGATATTGATGAATTTTTGCAAAGAACTTGGCCCCATCATCTCAATGCCAAGGCCACGTCGCACGGCACTTCCCGCGCCATCGCAGGCAACCACATAGTCAGCGGTCACTGTGGTTTCCTGGCCCACTGGATCCATAATGGTCAGCGAGGCAGAGGTGTCACCCGAGTGTGCGCTAACCATCGTCGCGTTAAAATGGACCGCACCGCCCAATTGCTGGAGGCGTTCAAGCAAAATGGGTTCAAGCCGATTTTGTGCCAGATTAACCACCATGGTTGGACTATAAGACAGCCGCTCAATCATGCCCTCAGGGTTTGCCCCCATCAAAGACAGGCGGCCAAACTCCCGCCCGGCAAGGCTCTGGACCCAATTGATATAGCGCATTCGAGCAAGCGGCGCACCCGCCGCCGCGACTTTCCGGTCTATGCCCAATTGCCGGAAAATTTCCAGCGTGCGCATATTGATGACATGGGCCTGGGGTTGCCTGTGAAGCTCACGGCGGCGCTCATAAAGGCCAAAGGAGATCCCTTGCTGTTGTAACAAGCATGCCAAAGTCAGCCCAACAGGCCCTGCACCCACAATCGCAACTTCAACACGTGTGCGCCTCATACATCCACTCCCACAATTCTTGTTGACATTATAGTTGGATAAATTGACACTATTGTCAATAGGAGGTGTCCATGAAACTCGCGACTTTTCAAACGATAGATCTCGGCCCAAGGCTCGGGGTAGTTTCCGGTGATGGGGCCAGTATCTTGGATGCCGGCGCGCTGGCTCAATCGGCCACAGGTTCAATTGGTGCCTTTGGCACGATGCTGGACCTTATCGATGCAGGGCCAGAAGCGCTGTCCCAATTGCGCGCTTGGACGTCTCAGGCAGACTTGACGTGGTTCAATATGGCCGATGTCACACTCCTGGCCCCATTGCCCAATCCTCGTCGATTGCGCTGCTTCAGCACATATGAAAAGCATCTGGTTCAAGCGTTTGAACAAGTACTGAAGCATAAATTGAGCGGGCCGGTCTTTGCCATTGTCAATGGCTTGGGCCTAATCAAAGCGCCAAAAAAATTCTTCAAGGTTCCAGCCTATTACAAGGGCAATCATCTGGCGATTACTGGTCCTGACCAAACAATTGGCTGGCCGTCCTATTCACAGATGCTCGACTATGAGTTGGAGCTTGGTCTTGTGATCGGCAAATCGGGCAAAGATGTCCCTTTGGCCTCTGCGCTTGACCACGTGTTCGGCTATACGATTTTTAACGACTTCTCTGCCCGTGATGCCCTGATGGGCGAAATGGGTTTTGGGCCATCGGCTGGACCCGCCAAGGGCAAAGACTTTGATACGTCCAATGCGATTGGGCCGTGGATCGTCACCGCGGACGAATTGGGCGACCCCGCATCAGCCACCATGACAGTCCGCGTCAATGGTGTGGCGCGCGGCGCTGCAAAAGTGGGCGATTCAGCCCACAGCATCGCCGCCATCGTGGCCTATGCCAGCCGCGGCGAAACCCTTTGTCCAGGTGAACTCATGTCATGTGGGGCGGTCGGCGGTGGCACAGGCATCGAAAGCTGGCGTTTCTTGGAACCCGGGGATCGTGTCGAGCTGACGATCGAGGGCATCGGCATCCTTGTAAACACCCTCGGGCCCAAAGGTGCCTTCACGCCATTATAGTGGGATGCCGGACGGCGTGACCCATATCCTCGGACTGCAACACAAGCATCCGCTCATAAAAGTTATGCCCTCAAACCTGCCAACTACCTTTCGGCCAGCTATAACCAGATGCGCTACATCTGCAAAGCGCCAGCTGTTGCCGTTTGGGGTGGATTGGCGGTTGCCCGAAAGCGGACATTTATGGTGCCGGACATTGGGCGCGCGTGCCTCTGACGATCCTGCAAACTACTGGCTGGATTCTAATGGGCGGGGTCATTGTCTAACGCAAGTGAATGAACCGATTTTGGCCAAGTCCTGAAGCTTAAGCCAAAACACCGCCCGAAACGGATACACCAGATCCAATTACTTGGAGTCTGATTGCCCGATCTCGTTAGGGAAACAACTCAACAGCCACTTTTTGCCGCGCCGCGATGCCCCGTCACATAGTTGACCATATGTACGCCCGCGAGAATTAGGCCACCTATCACTGTCAATAAGGTCTCGGCCGCATGGCTTGGCCAACCAAGAGCCCCGCAAGCCAGAAACACGAGGCCAAGCGTGGCGACTACACGCAACAAAATGATGCGCAGACTCCCGTTGCCATGATGACGCAAGGCTAGGAACGAGGTTGGCACAGCTAAAGCCACAAACACCCAATGCACCCATTCTGCATTAGCAGCATGGGACAAGAGCGGCAGAAAGGCTGCGGCAATAGGCAAAAGCAGGCAGTGCACCAGACAGGCACCGCTAAGCACGACAGCAAGCGTATCAAAGCGGCGCGCGACGGTTGAGGATGAACTGAGCATCAGGGCTTACGTTTCCAAATGAGTGTTATAAGATAACATAACATATCTAGGAAAGGGCTCAAAGCTGTGACAACATCAGACCTCCTCCCCGTTACAGTGCTTTCGGGCTTTCTCGGCGCAGGCAAGACCACGCTCCTGAACCATATTCTGAACAATCGCGAGGGCCGGAAAGTGGCGGTGATCGTCAATGATATGAGCGAGGTCAATATTGATGCCGACCTCATCCGGGCTGGGGGTGGCAACCTCTCGCAGACGCAAGAAACGCTGGTGGAAATGTCAAACGGATGCATTTGCTGCACCTTGCGCGATGATCTTCTGGTTGAGGTCCGCCGACTCGCCGAGGCGGGCCGCTATGATAGTCTGCTGATCGAATCCACAGGTATCTCCGAACCTTTGCCTGTCGCGGCCACTTTTGACTTTCGCGATGAGGAAGGTCAGAGCCTCTCCGATGTTGCGCGCATCGATACGATGGTGACGGTGGTAGATGCGGCCAATCTTCTGAAGGATTATTCCAGCGAGGACTTCTTGGCTGATCGCGGCGAATCCTTGGGCGAAGATGACAAGCGGCCCTTGGTGCAGCTTCTAGTCGACCAGATTGAGTTTGCCGATGTCATTGTTCTCAACAAGGTCGACGAAGTCGCGCCAGCTGATTTGACCACCGTGCGCAAACTGGTCCGCGCACTCAATATGGATGCTGACATTGTTGAGACCAATTTTTCAGAAGTACCGCTTGCGCGGGTACTAGAGACTGGCCGCTTTGATTTTGCCAAAGCGGAAGATCACCCGGCTTGGGCAAAGGAGCTTTACGGTTTTGAGACCCATAAGTCAGAGAGCGAAGAATATGGGTTTGAGAGCTTTGTCTACCGGGCGCGCAGGCCGTTCGAGCCACAAAAGTTTGCTGACTTCTGCAATTCAGAATGGCCTAATGTTGTGCGGGCCAAGGGCTTTTTCTGGTTGGCTACGCGCCCTGACTGGATTGGCGAGATGAGCCAAGCCGGTGCCCTCGTGCGCCATGAAGGCGTTGGTCGGTGGTGGTCGGCAGTCCCCCGAGAGCGTTGGCCTCAAAGCGAAGAGTTCCACCAGCACATTCTAACTAAATGGGATGCCCGCTATGGCGACCGCCGCCAAGAACTTGTCTTTATTGGCATCGGCATGGATGAAGCCAAATTGCGCACGCGCCTTGATGCCTGTTTAACCGATCCCAATCCCAAAGTCGGCCAGATCATCAAGCCCCGGACCGATTTGCTAGACCCATTCCCTCTTTGGGGCCAAGCAAACTAAACGCTCGAATCTGTGCACTTGCGACTGATTGCCGCCTTGACGACCACGAGCTGATCTTGCAGGGGAGCAGGAATGGGTAGAAATTTGCCATTTGCGAAACAAGCCTTCAGCTCGCTTTCCAAGCGGGTCCTGCTTGGTTGCGCGCTTGTGGCCATGTTGCTCAAAGTCCTGATCCCGGCTGGTTTCATGCTGGCGCAAAATGCCACCACTCAACTTGTTGCCGTGGTCATTTGTACGGGCTCTGGCTCGCAGACCCTGTTTATGGATCAAGATGGCCAGTTTGTTTCAAAGGATAGCGACAAGAAAGGTCATGGCGGAAGCGAAGATGGCCCCGGCGATCATCCCTGCACCTTTGCCCATCACGGAACGGCTTTACTTGCGAGCATAAGTCCAGACCTTGAAACAGTCGCATTTACCCAAGCGCCAAGCCAGCTGAGGCTTGCCTTGATGGACCAAGCCCCCGGTCGGGGTTTAGCGGCGCCACCTCCGCCTGCGACCGCTTCCCCCTTCCAGATCTAGCACGCCTTCAACCCCATGACCCACAGGGTTTTGGGAAGTCTCTTGCGTTTTAGATCAGGAAAACTCCATGTCACACTTTGTTTTGGCGCCCTTAAAGCGCCGCGCTGCTCTAGCTCTTTTAGGCTTGGCAGTAGGTTTTGGACCCCTCTTTCTATCTTCAGCAATTGCCCATGATTTCAAACAGGGTAGCCTGACGATTGATCACCCCACCGTTACACCGACTAGAGGTATCGTGCCCGTCAATGCGGGTTATATGACAATCCTTAATGCAGGGACCAACGCTGACCGTCTGATCTCAGCGACAAGCCCTGATGCTGGTCGGATCGAATTACACGAACATCGTCGTGGCCCAGACGGCATGATGCAAATGCGGGAGGTCCAAGGCGGCATTGCTGTGCCTGCAAAAGGGCAAGTCCGCTTTGCCCAAGGCGGTCTACACTTGATGATTTTTGATCCAAAGCAGCCGCTCAAAGAGGGGGATTATTTCCCAATCACTCTCACATTCGAGCGTGCTGGCCGGGTCAATGTTGTTGCGATGGTTGAGGCGCCGACACCTCAATCCAAGCGTCACGCACATTAGGGCTTTCTCCCATGGAACGCCCTCAAAACCTTTGGTTTGACGCCGAGGTCCGCCCCAACCGAGCTTTAAGCCCCAAGGGTATGCGGATTTTGTTTCTGTGCTTGGCGGCCGGTTCTATTGTGATCAACGGTGGCCTGATCTTGATTGGTCAATGGGTCGCAGCTCTCTTTATGGCCTTTGACCTGTCGTTGCTCGCGGTCGCACTTTTGGTGAATACACGGGATTTACGGGCGGTCGAGCGGGTGATTGTCGATGATGATTCCATCCGGGTCGAACGTTACGCACCCGGCCAAGAACCATTCCGCGACTCTTTGAGTGTTGCTTGGGCACGCCTTGAACGTGCCCCTAGCCAATTAGTCGAGGGGTTAGAGGCCCTGACCGTTACCTCTCGCGGGAAAACCCTCGCGCTTGCCCGCGCCTTAAGCCCGTTAGAGCGAGCAGCTTTTGCCGACGCCTTGGAAGCTGCTCTGCTCAGACGAAATCGCATGCTTAGTCGCATTGCCTAATTCCCTTCCCATTATAGAGAAAGTCCTTACCCTCATGAAAAACAAACTTCTCCTTTCCACAGCCCTTTTGACTTTTGTGCCGTGCCTCGCACTCGCTCAAGCCGCACCCGAAGCAGGTCAGAGCGAGCAAGCAGGCAGCTGGCGCGCAGTTGAAACCGTCATCGTCACTGGTAAGCGCGGCACAGGTTACAAGGCAGACCAAGTCTCAACCGGCACCCGTACGCCAACGCCTGTGGAAGAAATCCCGCAGTCCATTCAAACGCTCACGGCAAGCCTGATCCAAGACCAAGACTTGCAAAGCCTACCCGACGCTTTGGCCAATGTGTCGAACGTCACCCCTGCGACAATCTTTGAAACCGTCACGCGTGACACGATCATTCGGGGCTTTGACGCGGCGACTTATTTTGATGGTCTGCCAGCTTATGGTCTGACGGCTGTTACTTCCCCCACTTCTTTGATCAATGTGGAACGCATTGAAGTCGCCAAGGGGCCGTCAGCCACTTTGTTCGGCGGCGGCACAGGGGCACCCTTGTCAGGCTTGATCAATGTCGTCTCAAAGTCGCCACTTCCCCAACGCCGGATCGAAGTCGCGGTGCGGGCGGCGAGCGACAATGCTTATGGCCTTGAAGCTGATATCAATTTGCCGCTCGTCGAAGATCGCGTTTTGTTGCGCATAACAGGGGATATCGATAGCTCCGATAGCTATATCAACGCGATTGAAAGTTCCTCCTGGACGTTCAATCCAACACTTACATTTGTCATTTCAGAAGCCACGCGCTTGACCTTGCGTGCGCAGCTCTCAAGCCTTGAGCAATTGGAATATTCAGGCCTTCCGGCCTCGATCGCCTTTAATCCAAGTCTAGGGGTCGATCCTTATGGCTTTACCGGTTCGCGTGCGGCCCCCAAGACCAAAGTTGAGAACAATCTTTACACGCTAACTTTGGATCACAGCTTCACCGAGACGCTTTCAGGCTCGGTGTCTGTGCGCCACTATGACAGCCAGTTTGATGAATATTCAACCACTCCGTTCTTTGTGTTCCCGCAACCAACCCCCACTTCGGCCATCTTCGTCAGTGCGTATCTGCCCACGGATGTGAAACAAACCTTTGGGACAGCAAGCCTGTTGTGGAATGTAAAGACGGGCACAATTGAACATCGTATTTTGGTCGGTGTGGATGCTGACAAAACCGACTATCGCGCACAATTGGGCTTCGGTCCCCTTGGCCCCTTGGACTATAAGGCCCAAACTAATCCTGCATGGGCCCTGCCTGCATTGAGTGACACGCAAGAGGATGAGCTCTCCTCTGTCGCTGTTTTTGTGCAGGATCAAATCAAGATCGGCGAACGTTTGGATCTGACAGCAGGTTTGCGGTGGACGCAACTCAAAACCGACACTTTCTATGAATCAGGTGGATTTCCATTTGTCGACTTGAACCAAACCAAAGAACGCGTGATCCCGCGCCTTGGGGCAACCTGGCGTGCCCTTGACGGGATATCGCTGTTTGCCGGTTGGTCTGAAGGCTTCCAAGGCTTGGTTACGCCTTTTGGGGTTACCGATCCAAAGCCTGAGGAAAGCCAAGCCTATGATGCGGGCGTAAAGTTTGCCACACCCATTCCTGGTTTAAGCGGTACGGTGTCGGCCTATCAAGTCACTCGGCAAAATGTGGTTACCTCCAATCCCGCCGTCTTGTTTGCCTCGATCCAAACGGGCGAACAGCGTTCAAAGGGCGCTGAAATTGACCTAATTTATGAGCCCTCACGTGCTTTGTCCGTGCTGTTCAGCTGGGGCTGGAATGACACCGAAGTCACGCGCGACAATACGCTCGCTATTGGATCGAGACCGGCTCGGGTCCCTGAACAATCAGGCCGACTGGCGGCGCGCTATCGCTTTGCAGACGGGCGTTTCAAAGGTTTGGAACTAGGTGGTGGTCTAACCCACGTGGGAGAGCGGTTCATCACCTTGCCCAACAATCTCAAGGCCGACGCCTTCACGACCTTGGACTTACAAGCTGCGTGGCGGTTTGGGTCGACGACACTGTCCGGCTCGATCACCAATGTTACCGATAGCGATCACTTCGAGCCTTACGCCTATTTGAACCAAGCCGTCGTGATCCCGGCAAAGCCGCGCTCTCTGGCCGTGACGTTAAGGAGGACCTTCTGATGGAGCCGTCCTTGGACCGACGCAGGTTTGCCTCCCTCATTGGCCTCAGCCCTTTGGCTGGGGCCATTGCCCCGTTTCTTGTGTTGGGCGACGCACTCGCCCAGCCAGCCCATGAAAAGCGGATCGGCGATAATGCGGCACACAACAAATTGGCTGCAGTCCCTGACCTCAAGATGATGGGGTCAGAACAGATCGCCATGCTCCTTTATCCGGGCTTTACCGCGCTCGATCTGGTTGGCCCGCATTATATGTTTGCCAGCATGATGGGGGCCAAGGTGCATTTGGTCACAACCGGGGCTGACTTGGCACCTGTGCCCAGCGACTTAGGTCTAGCCATCGCACCTATCATGCGGATGCAGGATTGCCCCGCGGATTTGGACATCTTGTTTTGCCCCGGCGGGCTTGCTGGCACATTAGAGGCCATGAAGAGTGCCGCTGTAATCGACTTCATTGCGGATCGCGGATCGCGGGCCAAGAACATAACCAGCGTCTGCACGGGTTCTTTGCTTCTTGGGCAGGCGGGTTTGCTGAAGGGGAAGCGCGCGACATCCCATTGGGCGGCGATCAATACACTTGATGCATTTGGAGCCATACCAACCCATGAACGTGTCGTCATCGATGGAAAAGTAATTACAGGGGCCGGGGTATCGGCAGGGCTCGACTTTGGCCTCCAACTCATCGCGCGCCTGCGCGGGGTCAATTATGCCAAAGCTATCCAATTGCAGGCCGAATATGCGCCCGAGCCACCTTTCGATGCCGGGACGCTGAAAACCGCCCCTCCAGCCGTCGCTGATGCCATGTCCACGATGTTGGCCCCGTTCGAGACTATGGTCCGCACATCTGCCCGCCCAAGATAAGCCCGATGGCCCAAGTGGTGGCCAGGAGTATCCCATGACAAAGTTAAGTCGACGCCTCGCACTAAAATTTGCTGCTCTTGCACCGGTTGCAGCCTCCGCTGCTTGCAGTCAAAAGCCTTCCGCGCCCGCCTCGGTCGGGACAAATAACAAAGAAGGCCCTGTTGTCCATGATATGGGCGACATGCCAGCGAACTGGCAGCAGGAAAATCAAATCGCGATGCTGGTCTATCCCAAAATGACTGCGCTCGACTTGGTGGGCCCTCAATATATGTTTGCCAGTGCCTGGGGTGCAAAAGTCCACTTGGTTGGCAAGACCCTTGATCCTGTTATCAGCGACACGGGTCTAACCATTCTTCCAACCATGACCTTCAAGGATTGTCCCAAAGATCTGACAGTCTTGTTTGCGCCGGGTGGTACAACCGGCACGTTAAATGCCATGGGCGACGCTGAGACAATCGCCTTCATGGCCGATCGTGGATCACGCGCAACCTATGTGACTTCTGTATGCACAGGGTCTCTCATCCTTGCTGCCGCAGGTCTCCTCAAGGGCTATAAGGCAACGTGTCATTGGGGTGCACGGGAAGCTTTGAAAGAGTTTGGTGCCATTCCAACCGATGCGCGGATCGTAAAGGATCGCAACCGGATTACCGGGGCTGGGGTAACCGCAGGTTTGGATTTTGGCCTACAAATGCTTGCGGAGCTGCGCGATACGACTTATGCGCAAGGCGTACAATTGATGGCCGAATATGATCCCCATCCGCCTTTCAATGCGGGTTCGCCCCATACCGCGCCCCTGCATGTTAAAGCGTTGATCACACCCATGGCCAGTCCATTTGAGGCAGAAGTCCGCAAATTTGCCAAAACCTGGAAGGGGTGACCCTCTTGAACCGGGCGCTCTTTAATCGTTGGCTTACCAGCGGGATTGGCGCCTTTTTTAAAAGCACGAAACGCGGAGTCAAAATCATGCGTCATTTAGGCAAAATCATCCCCTTAAGTCTGTTAGCTTTGGTCGCCAGCTGCGGTGCGCAACCTACTGTCACCAACAAACAGGATCAAAACGCGCAAACCACGAACCAAGTCGGTGCCCTTGCGGCAGAATCTGGCCCCGGCAAAACACTGGGTGCCTTGACCGTGTCAGAGCCTCGCAGCCGTCCGACATCGTCTGGTGCAACAGTTGCTGGGGGCTATCTCACGATTACCAATGCCGGAGCCGAAGCGGATCGCTTAATCCGCGCTGCAAGTCCGCGCGCAACTCGTACAGAGCTGCATGAAATGGCGATGGATGGCAATATGATGACCATGCGGCCGGTAACTTCGATCGAAGTTCCCGCAAATGGCAGTGTTAAGCTGGAACCAGGTGGCTTCCACATCATGTTCCTCGACATTCCAAAGCCTTTTGCTGCAAATGAGACCATTCCAGTCAGCCTGACATTTGAGAAGGCAGGTCAAATTGATGTGGAATTGATCGTGGGAGTACGAGCAGGTCAAAGCGGCCCGGTGTCAGATCATGGCGCGAAAAACTAATCGCGTGACCCAGCCCAAGAACGCCAATAGCGTCGGCGCCCAACGGGATCAGAGGCCGGGCGTTGGCTGGTGGCGGCGTTTGTCTTGGGTAAGCTTAGGCGTTGGTCTGATTGTGATTGCCTGGGCCTTTATTCATCGAATGACCAGCCCGGCTCCCGTTCCGGCAGCATCCAATGCCTTGGCCAGTTTGGGTCAAGGCGTAGATGAGGTCAGCCTGAACGAGTCGACCGGCAAGGTCATTCGTTGGGGCGATTTGAAGGGACAGCCTCGCGCCCTGTTCTTTGGCTTCACTCGGTGCCCTGAAATATGCCCAACCACCTTGAACGAGTTGGATGCTGCGATCGGACTCGTTGGTTCCAAAGCCTCCAAGCTGCAGGTCCAATTTGTCAGTGTCGATCCCGAGCGCGACACCCCTGACTCGCTCAAAGCCTACATGTCTTGGTTTAAGGGCAATGCGCGCGGCTATACCGGAACGCCAGACCAAATCGCTAAACTGGCCAAGGGCTACCGCGTTGGTTATCGCAAAGTTGCCCTCTCAGACAAGGATTATACGATGGACCACACAGCCTTGGTCTATCTGATCGACGCCAATGGAAAGGTCAAAGATTTCATCGCCTATGGCGCAGGCCCAGAAAGAGCTGCCGAACAGATCAAGTCATTTCTCAGTCAGACGCCTTAGAGATTAATAGCGGCAGCTTTTGGAGTTTGAACTCCGCTAAGCAGACCATCCGCTTTCGGCCAACTATTGCCAAAATACAGACAGTCCCAAATGCGCCAATGGTGGACAACAAAGAGGGCTTGATCCGTGCTCCTAGTCAGTCGCGGCTAGCCCGAAGAAGGGGTTCGCTTCTCTACCCGGATTCCCAACCAATCGCTTTAGGTGCCTTAGCGGGGCTGACTTGCTGGCCAAAACGTACAACATCATTAGCAACACAAATCATTACCATGCTGCAAAGGTGCCTTAGGGGGCCCCTGTTTAGTCGGGAATGATATTGTCTTGCCCAAAATGGCTCTGAGCAACTTGCTCGCAAAGCCAAGCGATGCGTGCGCGCACGTCTAAAGGAGCTATAACTAGAACCTCTGTTCCGAAGCTAAGAAGTAGGCGTGCTGCTTGATCCATTGTTTCGTAAGGAAGCGTGGTTTCAAACCAATTAGCTTGATCTGTTGGTGCTGCTTTGTCTGCCGCCGCTTTGCCATAATCGCCCAAGTCACGAAGGTACCTAAGGCCGGTTTGCGTCACGCGAATTTGGGCGAGGTGCGGACGAATACGAGCTTCAAATTCTGCGACATGAGCCGTCCAATAGCTAGAGAGGTCAAAATCTGCAGGCCGCACAAACGTCTCTTCCAATAAGACAATATCTGCCACGTTTTCGACCTTATAGGTCGCAATGTGCTTTGGACCTTTGGCGACTAAATACCAAGTGCTGGCTTTGAGCACCAAGCCTAAGGGTACAAGATGCCAATGGCGTGCAGCCGTCCAGCTTTGATACTGAAGCGAGACCTTGCGCTGCTGGGTCAAGGCGCGAGTCAAAATGGGCAATTGCGGCAGGCTTTGGTAGGACCTGTACCAATCGGAAGGATCGATATGAAAATAGGATTGCGTCTGATTTGCCGTTTGACGGCCTTTTTCAGTCAATGCCGCCAAAAGCTTATTTCGGGTGGCTTGCACCTCCTTGCCTAGCCCCATATCAAGCGCCAGTTTCGGATTGCCAATCAGGAACAAGGTCTGGGCTTCAGCTTGATCCAGTCCCGTTAAGCGGGTGCGATAATTCTCAAGAAGCTCAAACCCTCCACCCGGTCCTTTGTCGCCATAGACGGGAACTCCGGCAGCACTCAGGCGATCAATGTCGCGATAGATGGTGCGCTGCGAAACTTCAAATTCTCGCGCCAATGCCTGCGCGTTTAGGCGACCACGGCTTTGTAATAAGATCAAGATCGAAAGAAGGCGGCTTGACTGCATGAAACTAGATTAGCAGAAAATAACTGACAAGCTATGTCAGTTATTCACCGTTAGAGTGGCGCTTCCCGTTCGGAGGTCGCAACTTGCACATATCAACAAAACGCAACTTCCTAGGGCAGAGCGGAGCGATGCTTTTTGTAACCAGCTGCACCGCTTTAAACCCAAAACCACTTCTAGAAGGACGCGCATCGATGACACATGCCTCTAACTTTGACTTTTTGAGTGGCGACTGGATCATCGCGAACCGCCGCCTCAAGGACTATAAGGGACCCGAGTGGGAGGAGTTTTCCGGCTCCGCCAAGGTATGGTCGGCCATAGATGGCATGGCCAGTATCGAGGAACTGCGGGGCCCAAGTGGTAAGCTCTTAGGCATGGGGGTTCGCGTTCTTAACAAGCAAACAGGGCTGTGGGCAGATCATTGGACCAGTGCGGCCTATGGCGTCGTTAACCCGCCAATGATGGGCAATTTCAAAGACGGGGTTGCTAGGTTTGAATCCGATGATGTCGATACCAACAATCGGCCGATCAAGGTGCGCGGCATTTGGGATCAAATCACTACCAAGTCTTGCCGGTGGCAACAATTGACCAGTAGCGACGAAGGGACCAACTGGACACCCAATTGGATCATGCACTGGACGCGGGCCTGATAGACAGCCCTGCGATACAACTTATCAAAATTCTTCAAGGTAAAAGGCCGGATGAAAACTGAATCGGCCTGCGGGGATCGTGTTGTCGAGCGGCAGAACCATGAAGTATTCGGCAGGCTCTTTCTCAGGCGCATTTGCGGCGGAACGAATAAACCCATGGCGGGAATAGTATTTGGTGTCTCCTACGAGAATGCATCCGCGGGCTTTGCGGGCATTCATCCACGCGGTGGCTTCTGAGATGAGCAAACCACCCACGCCTTTTCGCTGCAGGGCCGGCTCCACGGAGATCGGGCCAAGTCCAAACCATCCCTCTACCCCGCTCTCGTGGGCGACCGGCGAGAGCGCAATATGGCCAACGACTTTTCCGTGCTGCTCCGCCACGAGGGAAAGGCTAAGCGCACCCGCATTCCTCAAGACATTGACTAGGTCCTGTTCGTTACCGCCTGCGTAAGGCATCGGTGCAAAGGCCCGCTTGGTAACGTCGTAAATCGCGTCATGATCTCTCAGCGCTTCTGGTCTGATCAGGATGTTCGTTAGTTGGTTCATGCTTAAAGCTTCCGTGGGTTATTGACAGTCTTGTGCCTTGAACATGGGCGAGCTTCAAGCCGGCATACCTTTCTGGTGTATCTCTTCATGGCACCCCATTCGCGCACCAAGACAGAAAGCGGGCAATGACATGCCTAATGGATCTTCTCCCCTAGCGGACGGTCAAATGCAGGTGCTGCGTCAAAGTCGGCAGGGGTGAAGGGCTTGGCCATAAACAGATAGGGATAATAGTAAGTTCTTAGCTGGGTATGATAGGCCCGGATACGATCCTGATAGGCCGATTGTGCGGCCATATCTGTACGCGCAATTCGGTGGAGGCCACGCTGAATAGCAATCGGGGGCAAGACGAGAGCGACAAGTCCTGCGCGGGCGTCACGCTCTGCGATCCCGGCCCGATAGGCCCGCGACAACGGCTCAACATGCTGATCGCCCAAGTGCTGGAACGCATAATACCATTTCCATTCAAAGGGACGCTGCATGGGCGGCGAAGTCGAATATTCGGGATAGAGTTTGTAAAAGCGCTGCAAGGTCGCATCGCGATCTATATCCCACGCATCATGCACCGCCTCGCGGTTCTCGCGCATAATGGCCGCCCCATCCGGGATTGGGGTAGCTGTATTGATTACCAGATTGGAACCCGCAGGCGCAATCAATGTAATCACAAACCAGATGGTGGCCAGCACAGCCGCATTCGTGGGCGAGCTACCCGCGCCCTTTGCGATCAAGGTTGCAATCAGGGTCCAAAACCCAAGCAATGCGAGGATTAGGCCGGTAAAGGCCAATGTCTCGCCTAGTCCCGCCCTGCTGATCAGGGCACCGACCCAAAAGACGAGAATAAGCACCGCGCTGACCAAGCCAAAGCGCGCCGCAATCCGGGGAATCCAGACGCGCGCACGTGCTTTTGGAATGGCCTGCAAACTTGCAAGTCGGCCGGCTTCGCGCTCACCGGACCAAAGATCGTAGAAAAGCACGATCAGAACTAAGGGCGCCAAATAGATCAAGACAAAGGCAAAATCGAAACGGCCCGGTAATGCTAGCTCTGGGTTCTGGGCTTCATTCTCATGTATTTGGCCCTCGAGCGCTAAAGCCCGAATACGCAAGATAGACGGGGCAATATCGCGTTGGCCGAGTGCGGCAAATGCCAGGGCAGACGGCGGGTCCCAAGTCGGGTGAAAGCGATAATAGGCCGCATCGCCCGCATCGGTAGCAAAGCTCTTGATCGCGGCGGTATCTGTTTTTTGTAGGGCGATAACTTCACTAATGGCCGCCTTTTGTCTGGCCACTTCCTGTAACCCGAGACCGATTGACAAGGCGGCCAATCCCGCCAGCAGCGCGATCGCCCACACGCTGGCGCGTTGGCGCAAAAGGAAGCTGATTTCCCGCCAGAGGTGCTTCATAGCGCCCTGCCCGTCAAAACGCGCCCACTCCAGCCAGCCAAAATCACCATGGCCCCGAGCCATAAAGCCAGAATTAGGATTGGGGTGATTGCGGCGGACAAGCGGTCTGCCGCGCTTGTGGGCTTGAAGACAAAGTCCGGCGCCTTAGCCCAATTAGTGGCACCAATGCGGGTCCGCTGCTCGGCCTGGCTATCCTTGGACCGAGCCGCATCATCAGCAAGGCTTAATCTATCGCGGTGCAGACCATTGAGATATTGAACCATGGCAAAGCGGTGGGCCTCGCTTTGCTGTAAGAAACGCAAATGGGTTTCAAGGTCGGTCCCCGCCCCTGCCATCGACACACGGCGCACAGCGATGGCTGGGCTTAAGATCGATAAGTTGGCAACGATGTTGCTTTGTATGCGCTGGGTGGCGGCCAGCTTGGCAAAGTGTTTGTCAAACAGCCGCGAGGTCAGCGCCTCCCCCTCAGCCGAGACGGCCCCCCGGAAGTTGAACGGCAAGTCCTCGACTTTGGTCACGCCATAGTGCGCCAAGGTGCGCGCCTTAAAGGCGGCGAAGAAAGGATCATCGGGATTGTGGCTGTCGCCCAATTGGCGCAACTCGGCTTGGATTGTCAGATCGGTTGCTGCCCGGCTATCCAAAGGTTCTAAGCGGCTTGCCAGATCGGCGGCCCCGCGTGGAGCGACAACGGCAATGAAACACCAAATGCCGATCAGGATAAGTAAAGCTGCTTGTCCCGAGCGAGCTAAGGCTGAGGTTGCGATGATGCCTACAATCCAGATCAGCACATAAAGGCCGTAACCGAGCCCAATCATAGCTGCGGCACCCGCTTCGCTAGGCATGACAATGGCCATCAGAACTAGGGTCAACCAAGCGGGGGCGATTGCAACAAGGCCGACGGAGCCAAGCGCGAGGGTTTTGCCGAGGATAATATCCCGGGCTGTGACACCTGAAGACAGAAGAAGCCTTAAACTGCCGCGCGTACGCTCGCGCGTGATCATCGAAAAGCCCAAAAATATTAGCAATAGAGGCGCGAGGGTTTGGAGGACAAAGGCCGGCGTCAATTGGCCAAAGCGCATGAGGCTTGAGTTCTCGCGCACCGCAGAAATGGTCGCGCTATTTTGACGATGGCCTTCCAGATAAAGCGTGGTACCGCTGAACGGGTCAATGCCTGGATCAAACCCGGCTAGGGTACCGATCGGGCGGTACACATAGCTGCCATAATGCACCATGCGGTGGGGATGGCGGGCGGGTTGAGCTTCAAAAAGCGCGTCGGTTTCAGTCTGATTGGCGATACGGCCTAGGCGCTCCTGCGCCATGTGGGCATAGGAGGTTGCTGCGGCAATTGTCGATAAAAGCAGCAAGGCAATCACGCCAATCAAGGCCACGCGCGAGCGCACCATCAAGGCAAGCTCAGCCCACGCGATTAGACAGGCGCGCCTCATGCAGCGGCATGCCCGACGCGCGCATGGGTGAATGCGCCATAGAGGGCTTGTAGATCAAACCTTGGATTTGCGCTTTGGGCTTGCCACTCTGACGCCAATTTGCCGTTGATTATCAGGCCGATTGTATCGGCTACATCAACCGCACCCAAAAGATCATGGGTCACCATCAAAATCGCCACATCGCTCGCCTTAAGGTCCAAGAGGAGAGCATGGAAATCCTGCGTCGCTTGTGGGTCCAGACCTGTTGTTGGCTCATCGAGCAACAGAACTGGCGTCCGGCGCAGCAAGGCAAGCGCGATGGCAGTCTTCTGGCGCATGCCTTTGGAGAAGGCACCTAGGCGTTGGTCTTGTGCGGCAGGGTCTAGTCGGACTTGAGCAAAGGCCTCTTCAATCTGGGTCTTGGTGCACGATTGGCCAGCGAGGCTCAAAAAATAGTCCACATTTTCGCGCGCGGTTAAGTGCTCATAGAGGGCAACTGTTTCAGGTAAATAGGCGACTGATGCGCGCGCAGCATCGGGCTGGGTCGCTGGGTCTTTGCCGTCGACAAACACCTGACCACTCACAACTGGCAAGAGGCCCAAAGTGGCAAACAAGGCAGTGGACTTTCCCGCACCATTGCCACCCAACAGAGCGTAAATATGCCCCGCAGGCACACTCAGCGTCAGGCCATCGAGCACGCTACGACCGCCGCGCTCTACCACCAGTTCGCTAAGCGACAGACCTTGACCCCCCATCCTATCGAACCCCTAGAAACTATAGCGCAAAGCCACCGTCACGTTGCGCGGGGCACCCGGTGCAACCCACAGTCTGCTGAATGAATTGGTGTAGAATGTGGTGTCGGCCAGATTATTGACCTGAGCCGACACTTCCAAATCATCGGTCAGATCATAAGTCGCAAACAGTCGCAGCGTGGTATAGGCGGGCAACTCAAAGGCCGTTGCCGTTTCACCTAGACGATCGCCCACATAAAGCAGACCACCGCCGATTTCCAACTCACGCCCTCCAACTTCATATTCTTTCGAGATCAGTACGCTCAATGTATGCTCAGGCACATTGATCAAGCGGTCGCCCTTTTTAAGGAGCGCGGCAAAATTGGGATCAAGGCCATCCTTGGCAATTTGTGCGTCCACAAAAGCATAAGACAGGCGCAGGTCTAATTCGCCGGGCAATTCGGCAGTCACATCGACTTCAAGGCCACGGCTTTCCGCCTCACCAATGGCCAGCGAGAAACCTGCGTTGACAGGATCTGCTGTGATGATGTTCGTCTTGGTCATCGAGAAAGCAGCAATCGTGGCTTCCAAATCGCCATCGAGCAAAGTGAACTTGCCGCCCAATTCGAAGGATTCAGACTCCTCGGGTGCAAAAGCCTTGCCGGCAAAATCTGTCCCCGAATTAGCTCTGAAACCTTGGCCATAAGACCCATAGAAGGTCAGAGCGTCATTGGCTTCAAAGACAAAACCGGCTTGCGGGCTGAACTTGGTATCACCGAACCTTGTCGAGCTATTATTGGCCCGGTTCAAACCGGAGCTCGAGAAATCGTCATACCGCCCGCCCAAGCGGATTTGGAGCCGATCACTCACTTTGATTTGGTCTTGAATATAAAAGCCCCAAGCCTCTTGCTCATCCAAGCGGTTGGTTTGTGGACCCGGTGTTGGCAGCGGGAATTGGCCATAAATGGGGTTTAGAATATTAATCACATTGCCCGCAGCAGCGCTTGGGTTGGCCGCAAACGAGGGTGGCCGAAAGCGCAAGAATAGCTGGTCATTGGAGAATTGGTCATAGTCGAAGCCTGCCAAGAGGCGATGCTCAAGCGCACCGGTTTCAAACCGCCCGCTGATTTCAGCGCGGTAAACGGTATGTTCGGCTTCATAATCGCGGAAGCGGCGCTGGCGGGACAAGGTTTGACCATCGACAAATAGGCGTTGCCGCGCGGTGGCCAGCTCGGCTTCGGTGGAAAAGCCTTGCAGATCGGTGGTGCGATACCCTGCTCCGACCAAAAGGCTCCAATCATCATTGAAGTCATGTTGAAGCTGCAATTGATGGCCGGTCGCATCGGCCTGAAGTGGCCCATCAGCTGGCTCGCCGAGGAATCGCGAGGTCGGAATAACATCCAACTTGTTATTGAGTGAAACGACGCCGCGATCAAAGGGCAGTTCTTGGCGTGTAATTTCGCCTTCATAGGTCAGGCTGGTCTTCGAGGTGATCCGCCATTGCGCGGAAGGAAAAATCCCAGACCGTGTGGACTCAAGCGTATCGCGGAAACTATCACTTTGCTCGTAGAATCCATTGAGGCGTACCGCAACTTTCTCGCTCAAAGGACCCGTCCAATCGCCATCGACGCGGACTTTGTCAAAGCTGCCGACGGCGACCCCAATCGCGCCTTCAGTCTCAAATTCGGGCTTCTTGGTGACCAGATTGACGGCACCGCCCGGCTCGCCACGACCGAATACGGCCGCGGTGGGACCTTTTAAAATCTCAATCCGTTCGAGGCCGACAATGTCGCGTGGTCCACCAAAGCCACGACCGGCATTAAAGCCATTGACGAGATAACCACTGGGCAAATTCTCGTCGCCGGCAAAGCCTCGGACGGCAAAATTATCCCAGAGGCCACCAAAGTTGTTTTGGCGCGCCATGGATGCCGACAAGTCCAACGCATCGGAAAGGCGGGTGATCCCGACTTCCTCCAGTGTGTCTGCTTCCAGAATGTCGACAGACTGGGGAGTCAGCTTCAAGGGAATATCGGCCCGATAGGCTTGGCGTTGTGCGGTCACCACAATGGTTTCCGCTTTGCTTTCCTTTTGCGCGGGATCGGCAAAGGCCACAAAAGGCGTCAGTGTCGCGCCAATCAAGGCACCAGATAACAGTGAAAGGCGTCGACTTGTCATGGTGTCTGTGCTCGTCCTTAACTCGTATAAATCTGCGTATGAGAATGATCTTCTTTATTTGTTATATTATTACATAACAGATGTAAGGGGGAAAATTCAGTGAGAAGCTAATGAATCGACTAGTCACATCATCGACCACTCACACCGTGTCAGGAAATGGCGGGCGAAGGGCCGAGTATATATGCTGTTGCCCGTCTGCTTACCGACTCCACGCCCTCAAACCAGACCATCCGCTTCCGGCCAGCTATTGCCAAAATCATACGGTCTTGGATGGGCAAGATGGTATTGAGTTTTGGGCATTTAAATTGGCTAGAACGCCATTCACCGTTGCTTTGAAAATGTGAAAATCGACAAGCGCTTGTAGAGAGATTTGTCGATCAGGCTTAGAGGTTGCTCAGCACAATAGCGCTTTTACCAACACCGCATGCGCGCACTTTGCGAATGCCCCCGTCCACTCCAGCCGCGCAAGGGACAGCTCGCGCCTCTCCGCCCTTGCGCGTCTGGTTTGGCGTGGGCCGGTGAGACGATTGCCGCGCAGGCGGCCCTGGTGATTGATATCCAACGCTAGGAACTCCCATAGGGAGATTAGTCTTATGTCTCACGTTCAAATGTTACCCTTAAAGGCACTACAGCCCTCCCCTCTCAATGCCCGGCGCATGGATAAGAAAATCGCCATCGATGAATTGGCAGCCTCCATTCAGGCTCATGGCTTGTTGCAGGGCTTGAGTGTCGTTGATGTCGGTTTTGGCAAATATCAAGTCTCCGCTGGCGGTCGTCGCTTGGCCGCTTTGAAGCTCTTGCTCAAGCGCAAAGCCATCACGTCTGATTTTGAAGTGCCTTGTCAGATCGTTCCTGCTGACTTGGCCAAAGAAGCTTCCCTGGCTGAAAACGTCCAACGTGTCGCTATGCACCCATTGGATGAAGTTGAAGCCTTTGGTCGCTTGGCTGGCGAAGGCCAAACCGAGGACGCTATCGCTACCCGCTTTGGTGCGAGTGTTCGCCATGTTCGCCAAAGATTGGCCTTAGCAGCTCTCTCACCCACCTTGAAGGATGCATTGCGGAAAGGCGAACTTGGCCTTGATGCGGCACGTGCCTTTTGTCTGGTCGCGGATCATGAGCGCCAAGATGCGGTCTTTGCCATCATGACCAAGCCAGTCAGCAATGCCTATGCGGTCCGGTCCTACCTTACCCAAGGTGCAGTTCGGATAACCGACCGGCTTGCCAAGTTTGTGGGTGTTGAAGCCTATGAGGCAGCCGGTGGCATTGTCCGTCGCGATTTGCTTGATGATAGCCTAGTCTTCCTCGACAGCCCGGATCTCTTGAATGAACTGGCCACAGGCAAGCTTGAGGAGTTGCGTGCGCCACTCCTCGCAAAAGGCTGGGGTTGGGTGAGCTTCAATCTGGGAAATGGCAGAGCCGATGGTGGCTCTATGTATCGCATTCGCCCTGAATGGCATCAGCCGACTGAGGAGCAAAAGGCCGCTGCACAAGTGATACGGGACAGAGCTTCGCAGATTGAGCAAGCGCTTGTGTCTGATCCAACAGATGAGGCTCTCATCGCGGAACTCGAAAGTCTCCGTGTCAAAGCCCACGAGATGGCCGACGCCTTGTCCTTCTTCGATGCAGAAAAGAAAGCTCTTGCAGGTTGTGTGATCTCTATCGATTTTGAAGGGCATCCAGATACGGTCGTCGGAATTGTCGCCAAGGGTGATCAGAAGAAGATTGCTCGGATCGATGCACGACGTGACGCCGAAAAGGCCAAAGCTGAAGCCGAACGACGTCGCGAAAAGGAATGCCTTGAGGCCGAGGCGATACGTGAACCAGATCCCGTTGCCTACACACCCTCTCCCGATGGTGTGACCGTCCTTGTGATTGATCCAGCCACAGGCACTGCACACATTGCGGGTCAGAGTGTTGGCGAAACTAGCCCTTCAGCTGATGCGGTTACCTCAGGTGCCGAAGGTTCTGAAGACATCATCCCAACTACCCTCGAAGAACGTCCACCATGGGAAGAAGATGAGCCTGCGACAATCCACACCTCAGGCTTCACGCAAAGGACCTTGAATGAGCTCACCAGCGCACGCACGCGCGCCATTCGGGCTCATCTTTGTGAGGCCCCTGATGTGGCCTTAGCCCTATCCGTCTACACATTGGGCTGTCACTTCATGGCGCTGACTGGCCCTGTCGGCATGAGCATTCATGCCTTTGTGTGTCACTCTTTCTCAGATGCTGAACCGCTCACCTCCAAGCGAGACACCTTGAAAGCACTGGACCTCTATGAGGAAAACTGGTTTGACTGGTGCTTGACCCAAGGACCAGAGGCTTTGCTTCAAACCCAAGCACTCCTAATCGCTTCCACCCTTGATCTCAGCCACAGCGGCAACACCCCAATTTGCCGTCGCAAGCAAGAAGTTGCCGATACCCTTGCAACGCGTCTCCAAGTCGACATGACCAAACGGTGGGCACCAACTTCCGACTTCTTCATGGGCCTAAACAAGGCTCAGATCGCAGATGCGATCATGGAAAGTCCTGCAGTTTTGGAATTGCCAACGGCTAAGGATCGTGAGGCGTTTGCGGTAAAGCTTGCCTCCATGCGCAAGGATGAGTTGGCCCTGATGGCGGCGCACACCCTCGATGGAACTGGCTGGTTGCCCAACGTTATCAAAACGGACGGGTTGATCGACGTGGCTGCCTACGACGATGCGCCAGCTTTTGAGATCACCGACGAAGGCCTTGCCGCTTTGGCAGAAGCCGAAGCGGTTGAGCCGGATCTTCAATCGGTAGGCATTGCGGCGGAGTAACCTGATAGCAAGGTCAGCGGCCGGAAACTTGATCAAAGTGGAAGGTCGCTGATCCCAATTCGCCATTATCTTGCTTGATTGGGCACATCGGGATTGGACTATTTCTTGAAACGAGCTTGGAGATTGATAGTATATATGCTATCAGGCCTCATGATCAAAGTCGTGATTGATACTAATGTCTTTGTCTCAGCGGTGTTGAGCCCGGATGGCGGATCACGGGAAATACTTCGACAGGCATTTAAAGGTGACTTCAAGCCTATTTTCTCAAATGCCCTATTCGGGGAATATGAGGCCTTATTGGCGAGAGAGGAGATTTGGGCAAATTGCTCGCTGTCAGCCAGTGAGCGTGATGCCTTGTTAGATGCGCTACTGAGTGTTGCTGATTGGGTTCGAATTCACTTCCTTTGGCGGCCCAATCTCGCCGATGAAGGCGACAACCATGTTCTGGAATTGGCTGTTGCTGGAGGTGCACGCGCTATAATTACCTCAAACCTTCGCGATTTCCATAACGCTGAACTTCTATTCCCGGATATAGAAATCTTTAAACCCGGCGACTTTTTAAACTGGAGAAGAAAGTCATGAGCGTCCTCACCATTCGTTTGCCCGATGACCAGCATGAGCGTTTGAAGGCACTCGCTGCGCACCGTAACATCAGCATGAACAAATTGGTCGAAGAGCTCGCCAACCGCGCGGTGACAGAATTCGACATTGAAGTTCGGTTCCGAGCTCGAGCCACACGTGGTAATCCAACAATTGGTCTGGCTTTGTTGGACAAATTGGATCGGGATTTCAAAAAGTCGGACTAACCCGCTGTCGCGATGCTTCGGTACAATTTCACGAGCACCTCCCCCATCGGCCCAAAATCCCTGCACCCCTGCCTGCCCGCCCGCAACCATTCGGTCGGCCGCTACGCTTCCGCCCCGGTCTGGACAAGCCGGAGACTACCGGGGTGCGGCCAGGCTATCAGGGGTGCGGTTTGTTGATCTCGGCCGATGGGGGCGGTGCGAGCTCAAGGTGAGTATCGCGTAGCGCAAGATCCCATCGGCGGAGGTCTCCGCCATGTCGTTTGCAATTTCTCCTTCTTGTAACTCCCGCTTATCATCAGCGTCCGATGAAGTTCGTCTGACACCCCATGAGCGCGTCACAGCCCAGATCAGTTCCCTGTTGGAGCGCGGTGTTCGCCCCTGGATCAAACCATGGGATGATATTGCCCCGCCTGACGCTTTGGTATTGCCCTTGCGTTCATGTGGCACGCCCTATCGCGGGATAAATATCATCGCCCTTTGGGCTGCCTCGTTAGAAAGTGGTTTTAGATCCCGCCATTGGTTCACCTTCAAACAAGCCTTGGCCATGAAGGCCTGTGTCCGCAAAGGTGAGCGCGGGTCCTTTGTCGTCTATTATACTGAACTGGGCGATAAGTCAGAAGGTGACGGCAAGCCTTCACCTGCTCCCAGGTCCACGGGCGCCAATGGCGGTGAGACTGGTGAGACCCGTCGTATCTTGCGAGGCTACACCGTCTTCAATGCTGATCAAATCGAAGGTTTGCCAGACGCCTTCTATGCACTTCCTGAAGCGCCTGTTGTTTCGCGTACCCCAATCACCAACTGCGAGGATGAGACCCGTTGGGCTTCTCTCTTTGCGCGCATCCCCGTCACCCTTCGTCATGGTGGGAATCGGGCCTTCTATTCCAAAGCCGCTGACTATATCCAAATGCCCCTTCGCGAGGCCTTTCGCGATGGCAGTCAATATTGGGCAACCCTTGCCCATGAGACCGCCCATGCCTCACGTCATGAGACCCGCCTCAATCGTGACTTTGGTCAGACCCGCTTCGGCGATGCGGGCTATGCCATGGAAGAGCTTGTTGCAGAACTCGCTAGTGCTTTTATCGGGGCGCATATCGGCCTCCCCGCCGATCACCTTGAAGATCATGCCGCCTACATCGATGGCTGGCTCAAGTCCCTTGGCGATAATCCATCTTCGTTCCTAACCGCCGCGAGCAAGGCGCAAGCTGCGGCTGATTGGGTTTTGGCAGAGATGGGTCAGGGATAGAGCCTTTCCCTATTCACCAAAACGCAAACGCTTCAGTGGTCCGATTTCGGCAATAGTTGGCCGAAAGCGGTTGGTCTGCTTTGGGGCCGCTTGGTCGGTAAGCGGATGTTCATCAAAACGGCAAATCCTAACTTAAAGTGACCCAAATTCGTGGAGGCACTTCAATAGGAATTCGCTAAAGCAGCAATCGTTTGTTCGACATCCTGATCGGTGGTCGCCCACGACGACACGCTGATCCGTGCAGCGAAGCGCCCTTGCCAAGTTGTTGCACCAAGCCAAGCAACTCCACTGTTCTGAAGTCGCGCCAAAGCCCTGCGTGTTGATTGTTCGTCGGCGCAAGCGAAAACAACTTGATTGAGCACAACCTCATTCAAAACGTCGTATCCAATTGCCTGCAAGCCTGCCGCCAATTTGAGCGCATGATTACAGCAGCGCTCGACGAGCGACTGCACACCAGCTCTGCCTAGCTGATGGAGCGCAGCCCAACATTCGATGCCCCGCGCCCGACGAGAGTTCTCAGGCACCCAAACGGAACCGTCGCGCTGGCCATCCTTACCGAGTTCGCTATAGGCGCAGTGAGCAGTCTTCAAGCTCCTGTGCCAACGCGCTTCGCGCACCGCGACCATGCCACAGTCGTATGGCGTGTTCAGCCATTTGTGCGCGTCAACCGTCCAGCTATCCGCGCGATCATGGCCAGCCATGACCGAATCGAATTTCGGTGTTGCTGCCGCCCATAATCCGAACGCCCCATCGATATGCAGCCATGCCGCGTGTCTAGCGCATAAATCGGCAATATGATCGAAAGCCTCAAAAGCCCCGCTATTCACATTACCTGCTTGTGACGATACGATCTTTGGACCCTTGGTTAAATTCAGTACAGTAGCTAGCGCATCAAGGCGCATGCGTCCCTGATCGTCGCAGGGTATGCGCCGGATCTGTAGCTCCCCTATGCCCATCATGCGAGCAGCCGAATGGATAGTGGAATGTGCCGCTTCGCTCATCAAGATCGTTATTGGAGGCGCACCGAACAAGCCGTGCTCATCAAAATTCCAGCCTACCCCGTCAAGAACCGCGTTCCGTGCGGCAGAAAGGGCAGTGAAATTCGCCATTTGTCCGCCCGTGACGAAACCTACTGATGCCATTGGTGGCAGACGCAAAACGTCGAGCAACCAAGCAGCTGCAACTTCCTCAAGAACTGCAGCGACTGGCGATGTTGCGTAGACTTGGGCATTTTGATCCCAGGCGGCGGCTAGCCAACTTGCAGCTACGCCAACGGGCAACGACCCACCAACTACATATCCAAAATAACGGCCGCCGGCGCTCGCGATTGTTGCAGGCGAACCTATGTCGTCGAGTTTAGCGAGCACCGAGCCTGGATCGGCTGACTCCTCCGGCAATGGCACTCGAAGTCTCTCAAGGGCTACAATCGCCGCTTTTGACGGAAGAATTGATCTCTTGTCGATCTTGTCCAGATACCGCGTAGCGCGCGCCGCTGCGTCTGAGAGCAGCCCGGCGATAGATGTAGGGTTCGACGAGTGTTCAAATTTCGATTCCATAACAAAAACTCTATCGATCCCCATCGAAGGCGGCAATCTGATTCCAGAAATGCTCTTCGCGACTTAGGGTACATTTCATCCATGGAGTGCACCCTGGTCAAGCAATTCCTGAGATCCTTTACATTAGGGCCTCAGCCAAAGCACTTGGAACGGTTCAAGGCCAAACTCCGCTTGCCTTGAAGCCGCCCGACAATTGTTACAGCGCTTGATGTGGGCTCAGTGGGCGCGCCTCTGGCGCGTCGGCGGACGCCGCCCTTGACTCCCCATCTTGCGCGCCCAAACTCGAGCTACGCCTTTGCCTGGGCAGAGCCTGGGGCAAAGGCTTTCCTAGTGGAAACAATCAAAACGAAGCCCACTGTCATTGCGATGGTACAGTCCTGTCGGACCGCACCCGACAAGCTGCCGACTTAAATGTCCGCATTCGAGCAACCGCCAATCCGCCGTAATCGGCAACAGCTGGCGCATTTGAGACCGGCGGCATTTCAACAGAACTGGCCGTTTCCAGACTGCCCTTTTCTAGTGAAAACTTAAGACCCTTACGACCCTAGTCGACCACTTGTGCGCAATTAAGGCCCGTCATAAAGCTGCCGCTCGGCACAGCATCGAGGTGAAACGCTGCAATTGATAGAGATACTAGGCTAAGCAGCGTCGGCAGCGTCGGGCGGTGCTTTCTTGCCGAACGCTATCCGCGCGTTGCAAACACGGCAAACGCACGATCTGTCGTTGACAGCGGTAGCCCTTGGAGCGGTTGGAACGGTGCTCTTGTCAGCATACGGGGTGGCAATTGACAGTGGGCCTGTGACGATTTCCAACTTGGCCGTTATGTCGTTTGCAATGGCGACACAGTATATGAAGCTCCGACTTGGTTGATTGTGACCGATTCATCTTCAAACTTAAGGCAAAATTTTGGTTAACCCCAAACACGGCGACATCAACAAACAGCACTCTCATAATAAACGAGAGGCATTAAGGCGCAGGTCTGGTATATAGAATATCTTTTGAGAACAACATATAATCATTCTTGTTATTGTCTGATGCAGAGTTGCTAGCAAATACCAAAGATAGTAAAATTATGTATTACTTAAAGATAATATTAACTATATACTTCAATGAACCATTTAGAACTCATCGGTAATGTTACCGAGCGTGCACAGTGGGCGCGCCCCGCTCGAAGTAGGGGAGTGTTTAGCAGTAAGGGCTAGAAATGCTCAGCACAAATACAAACCAAGGTGCCATGGTTCAGTCTGAACTTGTGTCTCCTCCGGCTGGCTTTTGGTTTGATGAAAACCCGGCACCTTTGGTTTGGACGGACTCTACCCCCCTTGCAGAGGCGCTTAATGCTGAGGCGGCGGAGCCTGATCCCGATCGTGGTGCCCTTTTAGATCGCTTGGCAGGTGCGCATGCCAAAAATGCCTTGGTCCGTGCCAATTTGGCGGCGTGCGCGTTCTTCGGTTTCGCGGAAGACGACCTGAAGGCGGCCTGGCCTCAGATTTCAGCGGACGCTTTTAATATGGTCAGCGCACGGGAGGTATTCCGCGCCTTTGCCCAGGGCGATGAGGGCTTTTCTTGGCGCTTTCAGCATGTCCGCCCGGATGGGGCCATCTGCTACGGTGTGTTGAAGCTGCGCCCGCTGCCTCAGGCCGAGCCAGGTGCCACGCGGCAATGGGCCAACCTGATCACCCTCATCACCGAACAGCGCCGCGAGTCCGATATCTGGTTTGAGACCAATCCGATCCCGACGATCGAATATGATATGATGGAAATGGCTGGCAGCATCAAGGCTTTCCTGGCCACTGGCCCTGCGCCCTCGGAGTTGCGCGCCGGTATTGACAGTGCGCATGATTTCATCCGGATCCGGCGGGTCAATCCAGCGGCAGAGAAACTATTTAAGCGTAGCGAAGCAGAGCTGATCGGAGACCCGTTCCTGACTGTGAGCGGGCAAAACCGTATTGACGCGGTCGATGCTTGGATTGAATCGCTACGGCGAAAGTCTCTGCAACGCCCTTGGCTCTCGCCGGTCGAACTGCCTGATGGCAGTGCGCGCCACGTCATCCACTGGTCGCGCCCATGGCCTGGCCATGAAGAGGATTGGTCGCGTACACTGGTCCATTTTATCGACGTCACCGCCAGCCGCACCGCAGAATTGCAAGCGATTTCTGACGCAGAGGCTGCTGGTCGCTTGGCGGCCGCACACTTTTCCCAGTCGCCGCTGGCGCTGTTCGAGACTAATCTCGGCTGGCTGCGCGAGGTATTGCGCCGGGCTCAGGCATTGGGACAAGCGCCGTCAGTTTGGGGCAAGACCAACCCCACAACCCTCGTTGAACTGATGGGTCACGCTCAGATCGGCAAGGCCAATGCGGCGGCGTTGAAGCTCTTTGCTGGATCCTTGGGGGATTTGCAGCGCCGACAAAAGGAGATCTTCTCTGCCGATTTCGTGGCAGCGGCCCTTGAGGGGCTCGACAATGCCAACCAAGACTTCCCCCTGCCGGACCAGATGACATTTCGCGGAAAGGCGCAGACCTGCGATGGACGTCTCGTTGAGTGTGTGGTCGTTTCAACCGCCTTACCAGGGGCCGAGGCGGATTGGTCGCGCTGCTCCACAGCTTTCCTAGACGTCACGGATTTGCATGCCACCGAGCGCGAGCTGGAAGCCGCTCGCGCAGCAAGCGCCGCGAAGTCCCGTTTCCTCGCCACAATGAGCCATGAACTGCGCACGCCACTGAATGCAGTGATCGGGTATTCTGAGCTGATGCGCGAGGAAATCCTGGAAGGTGGCACCGTCGATGCACGCGACTGCGAAAAGATCAACCGCTCCGCACGCCACCTTCTTGGCTTGATTAACGATGTGCTGGATCTCGCCAAGATTGAGGCCGACAAGCTGGAAGTGGTGCTGGGGGAAACCTCGCTTGTGGAGCTCTTGCAGGAGGTCGCCGACCTGGCGGCACCGCTCTCAGCCCGAAATGGAAATGCGTTTGCTCTACAGATTGATCCGTCCTTTGGCACGATCATTACGGACGCCCAGCGCCTGCGCCAATGCGTGTTCAATCTTGTTTCCAACGCTTGCAAGTTTACACAGGCGGGGCGGATCACGGTTTCCGCGCGGCCCGTTCAATACGACGGTGCGCTTGGCATTGCAATTTCGGTCTCGGACACGGGCATCGGCTTGTCTCCGGAGCAACAAGCCCGTCTGTTCAGCGAATTCACACAGGTCGACGATTCTTTGAGCCGCCGGGCCGAGGGCACAGGCCTCGGCCTAGCGATTACCAAGAAGCTGCTCTATCTCCTGGGCGGATCTATCCAGGTTGAGAGCGCGTTGGGTGCTGGCTCCACGTTCACGATTCACCTCCGGCAACATTGCCGCGACGATGCAGGGCGCTCGTTTAAAGCTGCTTGAGCAAGTGATAGTGTAGCCTCTTGGCCCCAGTCGAGTGGGGGAGGGGTCGTCCGTCCCAACGGATGGGACATCACTAGGAGCGCCACTGTGTTTTGCCAAGTGAAGCTATGCTCGGGCCGCGTCTTCGCTTTTTTAAACGACCCGCAATGACCGCCGCAAGACCTCTCTTGCCCCTCTGCGCGCATCCCGAAATACGTGTATGTTTGCGGGCAGAGTGTAGAGCGCGCCATCCAAGGCTTGGACCGCACAAGACCGCAAACAAAAGGATCGGGCAAAAAGATAGGGCCGGCTGAGCCGGCCCTAGGTTGGGCATCGTGAGGACGTTGGAGGCGTGGGGCTGACGATGCCGGTCCGAATACGGAAGGCGTTGCTCTAATGGCGGTCAGAAGCAGCCATGCCCAGAAGGCCAGAAGCGAGGACGGAAAGCCAGGCAGCGACAATAAGGTTGATCATGTTTTTTATCCTTGGTGTGAAGCTCAGGGAGGAGCGGGTTTATGGTTTGTTGTAGCCGCGATTTATGGAGGGTCGGAGGAGATAGCGTGGAGGGAGGCTTAAGATTTAAGTGCGCGCTGCGAGCGCGCCCGTGGCAACGGCTCTCCCCACAACAAGTGCATGTTTCGGATTGGTCGGTCAGAAGGTTTTCTCGATTTGAAGCGCGAAAATTGGGCTGCTGGTGCGATCGCGAAACTCGGTGCTGCTGATTGGTGCAATGCCGCGCAGTCCCTTATAGCGGGTCAGTTTGCGATCAACGCGTTGGCCGAACAGCCGGTTGGCTTCGACGCGCATCTTGGTCCCTTGCCAGATGTTCCATTCGCTAAAGATCGAAAAGTCTGGCCCAAGCTCAAACTCACTTTTCAACTGGCTGCGAAAAAGTCGATAGGGCGGGTCATATCTGACTGCCGCGCCATAGCTGAAGCGCGGGTTGATGATTTGACGATAGTTGATCGTCGTACCGGCGAACTCGGCATTTTGTAATTGCCGCGTCGCGCCATTGAACGGATCTTGCACCGAGGTTTCTCGCCAAGCTGCATCCACTGTCAGTTCTGCACCATCTAGCAAAGAGCCAAGCGGGATTGTAGCAAGTAAATCGACCCCGAAACTGCTGGCCGAAGGCAGATTGCCAACGCCTTGGCCATCACCGACTGGCACGATGTCCACCACATTGGTTAGGCGTTCGCTCACGAAGGTGATGCTGACGCTGCCCCGTGTGCCCCAACGGCGTTCAGCCGTCAGACGCAGCCCATCGGTTTGCGAAGGCTGGAGAGCACTGTTCGTCTGGGTTGAGGAGCCGTCGGCGACTTGTTGTGCCCCTACGAAATCGCCAAAGTTAAGTTGGCCGACTTTGCGTTCCGCCTGCAAGCTCAGGGTCATTTGGCTGGTTGGGTTCCATGCAGCCACGACGCGGGGTTTGAAAAAGCGGTAAGTATTGGAAGATCGTAGCGGCTCGGCTAGGGTAATTCGCGATACTTCAAAGGCGATGGCACCCTCAACCGATATCTTGTCGATGCCTGTCCAGGTTGCCGACAAAGCTGCTGAGCCGCGTGTTTCCCCAACATTGGTGCGGCCGGCCTCAAGCGGTGTTGCAATTTTGTTGTCGATCTGAACGAACTCAGTGTTTGAGACTAAGGTCGTCCGCACGCCTTCAAATGCCGCGCTGACGGCAAGCTTTGGCCAACGCGGTGCCCAAGTCGCTCTCAAAATGCTCTCGGACAGGTCATCATTGGATGTATAAAGCGAACTCTGAATAGCCCCGGAAGGAAATTCTGCGCCGACTAGCGAGGAGCCCTTTTCGTTTGACCATGTTCTAAGGCCTATCAGTTTAGCTTCACCGCGGCCGATAGGGCGTGTCAATTCGAGCGACAGCTCGGCGCTGCGGCCAGGATAGTTTTCAGCTTCGATCTGGGTTCTGATCGGCAAAGCAGCGCCTGACGCAAAAGCGGTGAAACGATGGCGTCGCTTAAAGTCATCTGTCCGTAGCGATGTCGCCAACGTGGTGTTGATGCCGGCAATCGGGGTGGCGATACTCAACGAGCCAGAATAGTCATTGTAGCGCCGACGGTCCAATAGAGGACCAGCCTCGACGACCCCGCCGCTACCATCAATTAGCCGCTGTTGGCCTTCGAGTCGCGCGAGCGACTTGTTTCCGGCTTCCAGACTGGCTGACACGGTGGCGCTGCCAATTGATCCGCGCCACGACCCGGCTGCGGATGGTCCAAACCTGCCCCCTTGTGTTGTTTGGCCCCGCAGACGCAATGTACCGCTGCTACTCGTGGAGGCCTTTAGGATGACATTGGCCACCAGCCGACTGCCCCCGCCCTGAAGGCCAGTGACGGCTCCATCGAGCATGTCGATGCGTTCAACAGTGCGTGCCGGAATGCGCCGCAACAGTTCGGTCAGGGAGACGTCCTTAGTCGCGGGCCGCGCGCCATTGACCAGAACATTGCCGGCCGCGTCGCCAAAGCCGCGCAGGTCTTCGCTCGCAACCAGCGTGAAACCTGGGACCCGGGCCAGCATATCGAAGGCGTTCTGCGCCTGAATATCTGCGAAGTATGCTGCAGGATAGCTCGCGCGAGCAGGTGATTCCGACGCCGTTTGCGCACTCGATGAGGTGCACAACCCAATTGTCGCGGCAATACTGATGGTGATTAGATGTCTCATGTGCGCTCCCAATTCTGGGGACGCAATAACTTGTCAGAGCTGCAACAGCGTTGGCGGAAAATTGCGGAAATGTTGCGAACGGCTAACGATGGTTCAGGCTTTACCTTCTCCGCCAATGGGGATGATGATTTCGGCGAGCGCGCCGCCACCTTGCCCTGCGCTCAGTCGCAATGATCCGCCATGTGCGCGGGCGATGGCAGTGACGATTGCGAGGCCCAGCCCCGAGCCACCCGATTGGCGGGATCGTGACTGGTCGCCACGAACAAAGGCGGCAGCAAAAGATTGTGGGTCGTCACTGGGCCATCCGGGGCCAGTGTCGAGCACCGACAATAGGATTTGATCGGCGGCAGAGCGCACAGACACTTGAATTTCGCTTCCCGGCGCATAACGAATGGCGTTGGCAACCAGATTAACTAACGCGCGCTCAATGCGCCCAGGATCAACCTGTGCAACAATCGGCGTGGCAACCAACTTCAAGGTGTTGCCCTTTTCAGCTGCGTCAAGTTGCAACGTCTCAATGACCGACGCGGCGAGACGGTCCATTGCAACAGGCTCGAGGTCTAGCTGCATGTCGATGCCCAGCGGTGACGCCAGCATATTGAGGTCGGCGACTAGCTGATCGACAAGACCGATCTGGCGCAACAGACCGTTTAGTAATGTGGCGTCAAGCGGGAAAACACCTGATTGCACGCCGATCAAACGGCCACGCAAGACTGACAAAGGTGTGCGGAGTTCATGGGCGATGGCGGCAGAACGCATGCGCACATCATTGTCGGCAGCGGACAAGGCATTGGTCATTGCCGTAAAGTCGCGGTGCAGTGCGGCGATTTCCAGCGGGACGCCCCGACCAATTGGTGCAGGGGCGTGCCGGTCACCTGTTGCGATTTTGCGTGCGCTGCTGGCAATTGCCTCGATAGGTGCCGCGATCCGTCCTGCAGAGATGACCGCAAACCCGGCGCAACAGATGGCGGTCAACCCGATAAGTCCGCCTAAAGCCCAGCCGTAATTCAGTCGCCAAGGCGCAAAGCCGTGATCCATCTTGAAGTCGTAAACCAACGGCGAGCACTGTCCAGATGTTTCAAGTAAGCGCCCCAATTGCATCTTCTCGGCAGGTGCTAGACTGGCCATGAATAGCTGGTCGCGCAGACTATAGACATAGTCGGGCGCCAACGCCGCTACCAGTGCTGCGATCACACTCATGAGGATGGCGCTAAGCGCGATCCTCGCACGTAAACCCAATATCATACGAGATCCAATCGATAGCCTTGGCCGCGAATGCTGGTGAGGCGTACGCCACTGCCGGGCTGGCGTTTTATTTTCTGGCGTAGACGGCTGATATGGGGATCGACGGAGCGGTCAAACGCTTCCTCGTCCAGCGCGAGATCGACAATCTGGCCGCGTGTGATGAGTCTGCCCCCCCGCTCGACGAACAGATCCAGCAACTTGAATTCGGTCGGCGTCAGGTCAAGGGGCTGGGGTCCAACGAACGCGCAGAACGCATCCACATCGATCCGAATATTGCCAAAAGACCGAACGGTGTGTGCCGCCTCGCGGCGTTGCCTGCCCGCCAGCACCTTGGCACGCGCAACGATTTCATGTGGGTCGAAAGGTTTGACGACATAATCATCGCACCCGAGCCGGAACCCCGCCAGCTTGTCGATCGGCTCACCGAGGGCACTGAGGATGATGACACCGGGTTGGACTGGCCCAACGCGCAATTGAGCCAAAACCGACATACCATCACGCCGGGGGAGACCCAGATCAAGGATGACGATATCAGGCTGCCACCAGCGTGAACTATCCACCGCACTTTCGCCATCTCCGACAATGAGGCAATCGGCGTTTTCGCGGCGAAAAAACGCATCGACGATCTCCGCTATTTCGGGTTCGTCTTCAACAATCAGAATTTTGACCCCGGCGAGCGTCACACTGTTAGGGATAATTGCTGCAGTCGTCATACGCAAGGGCCTTAATGAGCGTTGTTTGTTAGAGCGGTTTAGCTGGGCCGGCGCGCATTCGATTGAGACCGTCGACCCTGTCGCTGTTGCGCGCAAGCCAGCTCCGGCGAACAACAGCCGCCACATGGATGACCAGCAAGGCGGTAAGCGCAAGACCGGCATATTCGTGGACGGGCCAAAGCCACTCACCAGCTTTTTTGCTTTCTAAGAAGGTGGCGAGCGGCTCAAAGTTTGGTAAAGGAATACCGAAGGGCTTTGGCGCCTCTCCATAAGCAATCCAGCCTGCATATCCCGACAACGGCAGGACGATCACCAGCAGATACAAAGCAAAATGCGCGCCCCTTGCAGCTAAAACTTCTGTGCGCGTGCCGGCGATCGGCGGCTTGGCGGAACGTAGCGCAATGATAATCCGCAGGAGCATGATACCCAATGCGCTCAGCCCCAACAACACATGAACATCCGTCCACCAGTCTGCGGCTGGGCTATCGGGGACGACAAGTTTATAAGCAAGCGCAAGTCCGATCAGCACGGCGGGCAGGATCAGCGCCGCTGCACTCCAATGCATAAGCCGCATCAATCGTGGATATCTTTCGATCATGAACATTTCCTCCTCGATCCCTAATGCACCAAAGGATTTGTCGCTTTGTTGTGGAAATGTTGCAGATCCATTGCAGAGAATTTGTTGCTACCGACACCGTTTAGTCGGGTGCGCCCAAGTCCCGATAAAGATGAGGATAGGCGCAATGCCACGGCCCCTTCGACGGTGACCCAGCCCCTCATAATCCAGCCAGAAGTTTTTCGAAAATCAACCGTATTGAAGTGTAACTATCCTACCATCTCGTGAATGTCTGTTTTCGATAAGCCGCTAAACCGCCCTAAACGGCAACCCGTGGCGCAAAGCGGAATGTCTGCTTTAGGTTAATTCATGCGCTCCAGCTTGAACCAGATCATTAGCGCAATCGCCAACATGCCGAAGGACGATCCAAATTCAAATCGCATCATCATAGGAGACACAAGTTTTGCCACGCTCTGGCCCACGATCGAGTTTCGGCTCTTCGCCAGTCAACTGCGCGTTGGCTAAAAACAACACAAACTCAGCAGTGAGTTTGTGCAGTCCTTTGCTCCTCTTTTTCTTGTCACTCGGCTCTGGGCTCTTATCCCTATCAGTGTCTCAAGAAACACGCGACATTCACAGATTTTCGCCTAATTCTGATTCAGCCGGATCGAAACGCAATTTGGACCAGCTACATTTCATTCAATTGCCGCAGGCCCCAATTTTTGACAGTTGCAAGAATCTTGCAAGTTTCGCATCGCTAAATGTCGCAAAGGAGATCATCGATGCGCATTTTACTGGTCGAAGACGATAAATCCATTGCGGAAGTCTTGTCCCGGCGCCTGTGTGAAGCGGGTAATGGCGTTGATATTTTCGCGACTGTTGCAGAGGCGGAAGCAGCTTGGCTTTTGGCTCCTTATGATTTTGCCATAGTGGATATCATGCTCGAAGATGGCGATGGTAGAGATCTTGTGCGAAATATGCGGCGGCGCCTGATTACGACACCTATCCTCATGCTAACCGCCCGCGACGAAATCGGCGATCGTGTACAAGGGCTAGACGCGGGTGCGGACGACTATCTACTGAAGCCGTTCGCCTTTGATGAGCTTATGGCACGCATGCGCGCGCTTGTGAGACGGCCAATAAACTTGGTTTCTTCGACAAGAGTACTAGGAAACGTCACCCTTGAAGTAAATGAGGGCCGCGCTACCGTGGATGGGACGCTGATCGTGCTATCAACAAAGGAAATATCCACGCTTGATCGGCTAATGAGAAGTCCAGGCCGGGTTATCCCAAAGCGAGCTTTGGGTGAACATCTTTACACATTCGAGCATGAATGGACCGACAATGCGATAGAGACAATCGTACATCGATTGCGGAAGAAGCTGACTGTGTCAAACTCAAGTCTGGAAATCAAAACCTTACGAGGAATTGGTTATCTTCTGGTGGAAGTTGAGACGTGAGGGACAGCTATTCACTTGAGTTTCGGCTTGTAGTCGTTGGGGCGCTAGTCACCACTCTAACCCTCACGCTTTGTGCCGCGTTAGTTGCTTTAGAATTTATTCGCGGCGAGTTCGCGATTGAAGAACGCAGCCTACTTTCCCAAGCATTAGAATGGTCGGAGAGAGTTGAGACCAATTCAGCTGGACAAGTCCAATTTGCGATACCGCCAGAGCCCACAAACGCACCCGACGCTCCTTTCACGGGCGTGTTAACTGGTGCATTGCCCATTTATGGTTATGCGCTTTTCGACCGTGATGGAAAAGAGGTAGCGAGTTCAGACCAATATGTTCTCATGCGCTCGAAAATGCTGGCGAAGCCGGGTAAGCCCCAACTATTAGAGGGACCGGATCGAACCACCGGCAATATGTTGTTTGTCGCCGAGGTCTTTATCCCTGGGCAAAATGCCTATCTGCATGTTTCCCGACTCCGTGAGGACGAAGATGCTCGTGCCAACACCTTTTTCGGTCAGATCGTTGAAGATTTCGTTTGGCTGGCTCTCGCTATTCTCCTTGGCGTCACAATTGCGACTGTCTTTACCATCCGAATTAGTCTTGCAGGATTGAGACGGTTGGCTCGGCAAGCGGAAAGCCTTGATATTGAGAACCTACCTAAAGGCCACTTGGATACGAAAATTGCGCCACGCGAAATTCAGCCCATCGTAACGGCTTTCAATGCTGCCCTTGACCGGATCGGCGCTGGGATGCAGGCCAAGAGAGAGTTTTCCATTCACGTTGCGCACGAACTGCGAACCCCACTGGCAGATTTGAGGCTGCGCGTTGAAGTCGTTCCCGATAGACACGACCGCACAAGGATGCTCGCAGATATCGATTCAATGACGCGGCTTTTGGAACAATTGCTCCAAGTCGCGCGCCTTGACGCAGCGGCCGGCTTCGCACTCGCCCATCTGCACCTGAGTGAGGTGATCAGCGCAACTTTGTCTGAGATGGCACCACGTTTGCTAGCTCACGGCTGGGAAATTGAACTCAAAGTGTCATCAGAAGCAACCGTTTGGGTCATTGGGCACGAGACGCTCATTCACTTAGTGCTACGAAATCTAATTGAAAATGTCATCCATCATGCCGAGGGCGGCAATAAAGTGCACGTTGAGATTGGGCCGGGACCCAAAGTAGTCTTTGCTGATGATGGGTGTGGTATGGGTCCACAACAAGTTGGGCAATTGTTTGGGAAAGTCACACCTGCATACGGCGGGCCGCGCAAAGGCAGCGGCCTTGGCCTGTCAATCTGCCAATCAGCTATGAACCGCATGGGTGGGTCCATCACAGTCGTGCCAGCCCAAAGCCCAGCAGGGACCGGAGCGGGCACAAAGTTCCTCATACAATTTCAGTCCGCTAGTCCAACACAGCAAGCCGAGGAAACCGGGCTGCGAAAAATTTGATTTTACGTTCAGCTGCAAGGTTAGTGCAAGCTAGTGAATTCATAATGTGCTCCATCAACCAGGAGTAAAGATGATGCCCAACAAATTGAAGTTCTCAACAATTGCGCTTTTGGCAGGTGTAACCGCGGCCGTCGTGACAGTATCATCAGCTAATGCGCAGTCAGGTCAGGATGATGATGATGGGGAGCGATTTCTGATTGCAGGCGTCACCGCTGAATATGAGCCCGTTTTTCTTGGGTCTAAGAAAAATGAGGTCGAACCACAAATTTATGTCAATGCGCGATGGGGTCGCTTCTTTGCTGGCCAACGTGGGGTTGGCCTTGATTTGTTTACATATGATGGCGACCTAGAGTTTGCTCTTGGCACAGCTATTTCACTTGGTGAAGGCCGAGAGGAAGGCGACGACATAAAGCTTAAGGGTCTGGGCAGCATAGATCGCCCAATTGAAGCGACCTTGTTTGGTGAACTGGATTTTGGGTTTGTTGAAGCTGGGCTAACAGTCGGGCGAGATATTGGCAAAGCCCACAAAGGAACATTTGTTGATCTTGATGTTAGCAAAGACTTTGAACTGAACGATCGCCTAGAACTCGAAATTGAGGCGAAAGCGCGTTGGGCTGATAAGAAGTTTAATCAAGTCTTTTATGGGGTAAACGCGCTGCAAGCCACACGGTCTGGATACCGAGCGTATACACCAAAGGCTGGCATGCAGACCGCCGCTTTCAGTGTTGGCCTTACTTATAAAGTGACTGATCGCTGGTCTGTCCGCGCCGAAGCCGAAAGCAAAAACCTTTTGGGTGATTCCAAGAAGAGTCCGTTCATAGCCAAGCAGAATGGAACTGCCTTCGGCATTGGCATCGCCCGCCGCTTTTGAGTTTATACACAATGTAGCCAGCGCTCAATGTGTATAGTCCAAGATCAGTTTAGGTTTTGGCTATAGCTGGTCCCGAGTTCCAACCCTCTCATGAAGCATCTTCCGCTCAGCCACCTGTTTCGACCTAGTCGGAAGAGGGCAAGCTAATTTTGACAGAATTTTCACCCCTATCGAAAGGCTCAAGCTATGCAAGTAGTTAAGACGTACAAAACATCCCCGTCTGCGCGTAAATTCCTTATGCTAGGTGTTATGCTCAGCTTTGGGCTGAGCGTCTTCGCGACACCAGCCATCACTGGCTCAAGCAATGAGAACAAAACAACCTCAAGCAATCTGATGCGAACTGAGGCTGTGCCTGTGAGTGGTGGTACGTCGCTGGCTACCATTGTTTATCTTCCCGAAGGCCAGGGTCCATTCCCTTCTATCGTCATTCGCTCCGCTTATGAGATTCCAACCCCCCCGCCAGGCGGGCTTGTTCCAGAGGAAGATGATGACTCTGCCGAATCCGATCCTGTCAAAGTTCGTGAAGCTTGGGCGAGTGTGATTGACCGAGGCTATGCAGTTGTTTTGCAAAACAGCCGTGGTCGCCATAAATCAGGGGGGATTGATTCCTTGTTTGGAACCGAACGAGAAGATGGGGCTGCTCTGGCTAATTGGATTACACAACAACCTTGGAGCAATGGCTCGATCGGTGTTGCGGGTGATAGCGCCGATGGCTTTATTGGCCATCTAATGATGGCGGCAAATGCCCCAGGTGTACGCGCAGGGTACTTCCAAGTCACTTGTGGTCGCCTTCTCACCGACGGTGTTGTCCGCCGCACCGGCGGCCTGTTGATGGAAACTTTAGTCCCCTGGCTTACAAAAGAAGCCTTTGGCGCGGGCGCTGAATCCCGTGCAGCGCTATCAGCTTCGGGAGTAGAACTTGAAAAATTAAAGCGCCCCGCCAAGAGGTCAGTTTCAGCACTATTTTCCCCAAATGCAAGTCGTCGCGCTCAAGCTTTTGCAAGCAGGGCGCCGGCGCAAATTGAGCCGTTGCGAAGCTTGCGTCCGGGATGGGTCGATTTCATCTCCGAGGCCAACTATTCAAAGCTATCACGCTATTTTGATACGGCACCCGATACCAACGCACCGATTTTGCAAGTGGGCTTGTGGCAGGATGTATTCGTCGACTGTACGGTCAACCAACATCAGGAGATTTCTGCCCGCAGCGATCAACATCGCTTAATAGTGTTTGATGGTACGCATTACGATCTTGATGAACCAGAAAACTGGCCAGTAAAGCCGATGATTGATTGGTTTGATCATCACCTTAAGGGAGCGCCTTTGCCTGACTATCTTGCAGCGCCAATGTCCTTTACGGTTGAGAACGCACGTAAAGCGAAAGAATTGCGCTCAAGTGCAGCATGGCCACCGGCAGAGACCCAAAAGCAAGAGCTCTTTCTCGACACTTCGAGTGGACTTACCAAGACTAAGCCAGAAGGCGAACTCTCACTGGCTAGTGTTGAAACTGATCCCAAACGGTTGATGGTAACAGAGGGTGGCCGCAATCTGATTCTGCCCGCGGGCACAAAAATGAAGGCACCCGACAGAACTCAAAGCAAGTTCTTCACTTCGGCAGCAATGCCCAATGATACAACAATTGCAGGTCCAGTGGAATTGGACTTGGTATTGGTACCATCACAGCCCGATACCGATATCGTCGCGCGGGTTGTCTCAGTCGCGCCTGATGGCTCGCTACGCCTCCTCCTGGAGAATCTATTTCGCGGACGCTATAAGAATGGCCGTGAAAACCCGCGTGCGCTAACTCCCGGCGAGCCAGTTGCGGTATCGTTTTTGATCGGGCACTTGGCACACCGCATTCCTGCCGGCCATCGCATCGGTTTGGTGTTGCAAGGCTCAAATGCACCGCGTTGGGACACAAGCGCCTTTATTGATGCCGATCCGGCTTTGCAGACGGCCAACGGCGTGGCGCGAACCCAGATTAAGTCAACCACCGAACAGCCAGCGCGCTTGCGATATAATGTATTGCCCGATTAGCGCATGTTTCGGTCCACCAAGATCGTCGTACCGCGACAACACCTTGAAAGACACAGGTCTTGCCTTGTTGCAGCAATTACACAAGCGCTTACCTGAGCCGACTTACCTTTGATGGAGGCTGGATTACCTGTGTCTTATGCGGCACTTTTTGTGGACTCAAGGGCCGCCAACCTATGGCGGTCCCCGAAATCCAGACAGGCAGCTTAGCTTAGTTCGCCCTGACGAGAGCATCAACATAATGACCTTGGAGAGGAAGCTTACACTGTGGAATTCAAGACAAATTTGGCGCTCGAAACGATCCGTCGCTAGCAGATGATCGACGGTATATCGGGAGAGTTCTCCGACAAGGCAGTGGCAGGGGGTACTTGAGCCGAACTGCTATGCTACCCATCGTTGGGCCGGCTTAAGCTACTTGTGCGCACTCCTTGCTCTGCAACCTGAAATTTGGGCCATCTGGAATTAGAGTTTTTTGCCGTAATTTTCCTTGGCAGGACGAGGAGGTTTGGCTCTAACTTCTCGTGGAGCAAACACAGTCATTAAACTCGGAGCGTACGCATTATTCGCAACAATCATTGTCTGCTTTGGAAGCGCCCGCCAACCCGCCCTAAACGGCAACCCTTGGCTCAAGGCGGAATGTCTGCTTTAGGCTAATTCAAGCGCTGAAGCACAAACCGGATCAGATATAATTGTTTCTTCAATCCATTCGCGGAGCTATTGTCCGTAACTCCGGCGCTGGTTGCCAGACTGCGGCCCTTAGCACACCTATACTTCCTGAGGCCGCCTAGCATTAAGCATCAAGCGCGGTTAGGGCCGCTGCAGTGCAGTAAGCCGCAGGGTGTCTTCCCGTTGCCCCATCGAATGGGCGCTAAGTAGTTATTGGCTTCAACCATAACGCCTTACTGTGATGTTCTTCTAGCAGGCATGGGCGCTAAGCCTTGGTCTTCTTGATTTCACTCCTGTTGGATGCGCAAGACAGCTAGCAAAGCTTGCTATTGGTCTTGAGGTCTTGATCTCAGCATGCCTGTCCCAGAGGCGACGATAGTTGTCGTATTGGCCTGATCCAAGCTGGTCCTTGATCTCCTTTGAATGGTCTGACTTGCCCGTCTTGACCCTATTGCCCGTCTCGGGCGACGCGTTGACGTGGCTTGAAAACTGCCTCCGGCGGCGTGTCCCACCATTCTTCGAATTCAAGGGCCCGAGTTGTCACTTCGCTCCTGCCCGCGCCAAGCCCTAGTGTGCCACCAGGTCGGTTTCCGCCCCTCGCCTTGTTCCGGATGCTGTTACGCCTCGTCGCCACCGCGACCCCCGGACCGGGACACCAACGGACGGGGCAGCTTCAGACCAAACGGAGAAACCACCATGGATAAGGCCAATTTCGAAATCGTCGGAAACGTCGGCAAGATTGAGATCAAGACCTTCGGCAAGACCGGCAAACTCGCAACCCTCAGCGTCGCCACTTCAGAGCGATGGAAGACCGAAGACGGCACGCAAAAGGACCGCACCTATTGGCACCGCGTCACCGTCTTTGCCCCCGCCCTAATCGCTCGCATCGAGACGATGGTCCAAAAAGGCACCCGGGTTCGCCTCCTCGGTCGCATCCGCCCCAGCTCCTACGACGACGATCAAGGCCGCACCCGCTACGTCATCGAGTTTGTCCTAGGCCCCTTCAGCGAACTCGAAGTCCTCGCTCGCGGCAAAGCCAAAGCCGAAGGCTCTGACACCGAAGCAGACCTGCCGATGGAGACCGCCGCCTAGCCACTTCATCTTAGCAAAATCGCCCAAGGGCGGAGCCTAACAGCTCCGCCCTTTTTGCGTGCTCTGGTCCTAGCTGGGCGTTGCTCGGTCAACCAAGGACGGCAAACGCTTTACGCCCGCACTCAATGGCATCCCCGCACAAAGTCGGCCCGTCATGTGCATCAGCGAAGATGGGCGAACGGCCAAGAAAAAGGGGAGCTGACGCTCCCCCTCGGGGCAATCGAGCCCCTCTGCTAACAACAATTTGTACTAGCAGCTGCTTGCCTCGGTATTGAGACGAATTGCTGAGTTCCAAATCCCATCTGTTATGAACGACATTTTTGAACTGGCGCAAACATCGCTTAGGCCCAGCAAGTTGCGGTGAAGTTAGCTCTAGGTTCTCTCAATAAAGTCGCCATGTACCCATCCAAGCTGATTGGCAGGCGGCTCCAAAGCATCTAAAACAGACACTTCCCACCAAATCCCTGAGCTACGGTGGAGATTTACCACCGTCCCACGAGCTAAGGGACCAAAATTTCGCTTCTCAAATTCAGTACCTGGACCACCGCGCACGTTGAGTGCATCTGCAATCACCTTCGCTTTGCCTAGGGACACAGAAGCTAAGCTTCGACTATCCAACAACTTTTTGAAGCGACGCATTGGGAAAGCCGGACCTGGGTCAACTTTCCAGCCGCGAGTATCAACGTCGCGATGGCCAATAATATCCTCAATCTTGGGGTAAGCTTTTAGAATAGCATTGGTCAAATCTTCGACTGCTGCAATCTGTACTTCCGGATAAAGTGGCCAATAGCGAGGACCGCCCCCAGTCCACGGATCTGGGGCTTCTAATAAGCCAGGCAGACTGTCGATAAGTTCCTCATTAACGGGTCGATCAGCCCAGTCAATGAAGCGCCCGTCAGCCAGCTTTCTCAAATAACCCGGATTGACGATTTCTATGCCTATGGCCCAAGCGTTGATGCCTGTATATCCCTTGTACTGAGACGGCCCGGCATGCCATGCCTTGTGCTCTAAATTCACTAACTGGGTAATATCGCCTGCGGTCCCAACAACAAAATGCGCGGATGATTTCTTGTCAACCTTATCATTTAGAAAATGGTTTATAGCCGACTTGGCAGACCAGCCGGCAGTGTAATGCATGACAATCAGGCGCTGTGAAAATGGGGATTTGTCGAAGTTTTTGGTTTGAACCCAAGAAACTGGCGATTTTGCTAAACCCTTCGATATCGAAATAGCCATTGAACTCTTCCTCACAATTGAATTATTTTTTGAAGCCAAAAAGTTGCTCGATTCTGGCCCTCAGGTTACCGGAGTCCTTAGCGCCATCTGTTGAGAACAACTTATTCAGGTCGACATTCAACGAAACTAAGGTCTCGCGCTTTCTCTGTTCATTTCGAGGGGTACTGATTGCCAGCGTAAGCGGCGTCGACCCCATAAGCTTTAGTGGAGTTCGAATAACCAATGCAGGTGAAATGTCGTCATTGCCTTCAAGATTGTGCCAAGCTGCACCGATCGAAAGACCCCACTCATTTGTGCGGGCACCTTTGTCGCTATATTTCCACCATGAGTATCCTATCGCCTCCACCGTAATGCCAAGTGACGAGGGTTTCCCATTTGATCGAAACGGCGCGTAACCAACCGAAGGATGAAGAAAAGTCCAAGCGCCTTTTGGTGGATCAGGCCAAGCAAAATTTTTGCCTAATTCGTTAAGGCCAACCAATTGATCCTTATTGCTACCAGGCACTAAGGGAATTGCTTCTGGCTGTTTTGTTGCCAGATAAAAATAACTGTTGACCTTGATCTCCCAAGGCAATTGTACGCGGTCTTGGCCGCCACCGAAAGCATATGCCGACCACTGGCTTTCACGAGGGGTGAGTGTCGAGTTAACTTTTGTCTTGATAGGTGCTTGGATGATTTTTTGTTGATTCTCCAGAATAAAACTTGAAATCGGCAGTAATCGCGCAACACTCAATCCGCGCTCTTGGCACTCTGTGTCGCACAGCGTTGCCATGTACTGACTTTCATCATTAGGCCCGCCATTGTTACGAATGGCTAGGGCCTCAGATCGAAACGCATCTTCAGGAAAGTTAAAGTCCCAAGAAGGTGTGTCAGAAACGGGAACAGGAATTATTCTTGAATCACGGTCATTAGAATTCTCCCCCAAATACTCATATCGTTCTTGCCCGCCGCTTAAGACTTTCAAGAACGATGACGTCCGGGTCGCCAATTCAACAATGTACAGGCAGCTTGGCTTGGTAGTATCCTGCTTGCAATTCTCCTTGCTTGAGACGGAACTTAGATAATTTTCTATAAGTTCAAAAGTTTTGATATCTTTCTCAACGGTGTGAATTTCAGAATTAGGATCATTAGTTAGTGATGGATTTTGAGGAACGATCCTATCAGTCAAGAGACTGCAATTGGACTTATCGCTTGATCTTGCTTGAAGGGACCAAAGTGCATCATAAACCGTGAGTGACTTCTCTTGATTTCCGGTCGAGTTCACTTCGTTGGGCAGGAATGGGCGTGACGGGTCTGGAGTAAGTTTGAAACTGCATGCGATTGCTTGGCTTTCAATATACGCCGTTCCCTGTGCTTCACCTCCTGCGACGGCCGAAGATGGAAGAAGACCAGTGAAAACATATGCTGCCACTAATGAGTTAGCAATTTTAAGTGACTTTTCTCGTGTAAATTTCATCACAGTTGTCCCCACTAGGCCCAGCCAAAGGCCGAAATTGCGGCCCTAGCCCACCGCAGTGCGGCGTTTTCTAGACGGTTCTCGAGTGGCTTAAAGCGGCTTTGAACCCAGTCCCGGATTTCTTCCTCCGTTTTTACAATCCGGGCATTTATCTGTTCAGTCAGAATATCCCGGTTATGTTGCAAAACGGCGGTGTGGATATTCTTTGCTTCCCAACCATTAGTCGGTGTGATCATTAATGCTGAAAATAATGTCGACGCGACCTCGGGCTGGTAAAGGTAATGCCTGAAGCCGTGGGCGATGGCCGCACCTGCGATCGAGATCGCGTCCTTCTTGAACTCAGAATGTTGGGGAAGAAAGCGCGAAAGTCCCGAGAGGTTTATGAATGGCCCATCAAGGCTAGAGCTCCAGCCCGGGTTGAAAGGGGCTAGTCTAGTAAAAATATCGTTCTGGTGGGCAGCGCTCAGATAAATTTTGGGGGAGAACCCATCTGCATTTACCGGCTGAACACTTGCTGGATAGGTAGTTCCGGTCCCAGGTATAACCGCAGCCGTATTGGCCAGCATAGCGACAATCGTAGGACCAGACAAAAGACCGGCACTCGCTCCTAACCCATTTAACAACTGAGCATAAGTATGATGGAAAACGCTTGTACCTAACGAATGCGCAATGACGCTCCAACCAGAGTAATTTTGATGAAAATTCTGCTGGCTTAATTTTCCTACTATCGCATTAGCAACCCTTGTTTTTATTTGTTGTTGAACAGTCGCAGCAGCATAAAGCACACAGTCTCCTAGGTGCGTATATTGAAATGCATCTGTTTTATCTTTGCCAAAAACATTGGCAAAGCTCTCCGCTAATTTCTTGGCATCGGGTGCGATGGCTCCGCCGGCCGAAAGTGCTGCTGTTAGGCTGCCTGCCTGCTTATTCCATGCAGCCCAATACTCTTGGAAGATATCGTCGTAATAAATCGGACAAATCTCAAAGCGTTCGCTGAATTTTTTAGGCCAAGGACCGTAGGTTGCGCCCGACCGGATAGGCGCGACACACGATTCATAAACATCAGTGAGTGCCTCAGTTGCATCCTTGGCCCATCCATCCTTGTCGGGTGTCCAAGTGCCAGCTGCATCAAAAGCACCGTATTGCCCCATTCCATGAATCAAAAATATCAAATGCTTACCCATAAAATACCCCCTCAAAAACAGCTCACAAAGAACCCAGCGACCGACCAAAGCCCTCCTCAAATTTTCAATCTAAGGCAAAAATCTAGTCTTCTGAAGCACCCCCAGAGGTTCAGAAATTAGAGCTTGCGTCCTGTGATGTTTGGTGTCAACAATAAAGTTAACGGTTCGAGTGTTTTATACAGATCAAAAGGATAAATAGGAAAATTTAGACAAATCTGATCTTGATTACATCAGTATACAAATAATACTGACTCACTTTAACCAATGAGTGGAAGTTTATCGAGAAACAAAATTATTAATAGGATGAATAAGATGGCGGACGAACCGGAAGCTGCACAAACGAACAAATTTGAAAGACCGCCCAAATTTGTCTGGGTACTTGCAATGCTTGCAGCAATTCTATTTGTTGCAGCAGGCACCACGTTTGAGTATCAAAATTTGAGAAGTGTTCCAGTTTATGAAACTGGCGGCGGCATGCATGAATTCGTTCGCGTTGTTGAACAGGAACAAATGGATGTAAAGAACCAGCTTCGCTATTAATCGTCCGCAGATAGAGAATTGGATACTTTGCTGAGCCTTGAACCAAGGTTTAAAGCTCTGGAGCGCTACAGTATTTTGGCGGCGCGTGACTTCCTTCGATTGAAGCGAAAAGGGGGGGTCCAAGGCCTAGATCAACGTACCTACAATGAAACGGAGGGGGCGCTTGCAACTTATTGTGACGCGAACCCAAGTGAGCCGCAATGTCTCCCGGAACCTGACTGCAAATCCTACCAAGTTTGGGCTCAAGCAGTGGAATTGTCCCAACTAACTGGTGCCACAGCCTATCCTACTGGCCCAACTGAAACCCAAACTGCCACGGCCACACCTAACCAGCCATCTATCCGAGCCATGTTGGGCTGTTCTCAGCGTAGTGTTCAAATTCTAAACGAAGCCACAAGATCGCAGAACAGAACCGATGAGTTGCAATCAACAAAAATTATGCGTCAGTTGACAGTGCCATATCCTGACCTGGGCTCGACAACTTGGCCCAAAGTTCGCTCATTCGTAGAGTCCTACCGAGTTTGGTTTCCAACACCTGACCTTGCCTCAACTAAGCCCACCACAAAGTCTGAATGGTCAAGATTTAAAGCTGCATTAGGTGCCATATGGTCATTGCCTTGGCTGGGGTTGATTTGGATTCCACTTTTCATTCAATACTTAATTCTAGCTGCAATCTGCGGTGCAATTTCAAACGTTGTTCGGAGCTGTATCAACGATGGTGAGACGCGGAACAAATATCAACTAGCGTTACAAGGTGGAGCAGCCGCGTGGTTTGGCATCATGCTAATCATGATTGGCTTCACTATCACCGGTGTGACGGGTGCCCTGATTAGCAAAGTTCCGGAGCCCTCGGCAGTGATGGTCATTAGCTTCATTGCAGGTCTCAACGCCGAACACGTGAATAGCCTTCTAGGAAAGATAGCAAGCGGTATCCTACAAGTACCAGAAAAGCCCGGACCATAGAATCTGGCACCGCATGACCGTCTTTGCCCCCGCCATCATCGCCCGCATCGAGACGATGGTCCAAAAGGGCACAAGGGTTCGCCTCCTCGGTCGCATCCGCCCCAGCTCCTACGATGACGATCAAGGCCACACCCGCTACGTCATCGAGTTTGTCCTAGGCCCCTTCAGCGAACTGGAAGTCCTCGCTCGCGGCAAAGCCAAAACCGAAGGCTCTGGCACCGAAGCAGACCTGCCTATGGAGACCGCCGCTTAGTCACTTCATCATAGCATATCAGCCCGAGGGCGGAGCCTAACAGCTCCGCCCTTTTTTCGTTCCTGGACCAAGGTCGCGCCGTTGGCCTTAGGCCACATCCAAGCATGTTTGATCAGAACTACATGAAAACTGCTCGCGCCTCATCGCTAACCATCGCCAGCGATGCGCCAATGGCCTCCCGCCATTTCGGACCTTGCTCCATCGCTGTCTCATAGGCCTGCTTCAACTCTGCAGGTCTATCTTCAGCCAGTGACATTATGAGAGCTTGGGCTTGGCCCAAGTCTTTTCGGCGTTTCGAAATCCCGTCTCCGGTGCGCTGTTGGGCAACAATGAGCTTGTGAATGGCAAATCGCTCAGGCCGGGGAATGCGGACGAGCACGCCTTGGCGGTAAAGGCCGACAGCAGGAATGGGGTCGGCCAACAAATAGTTCAGATAGTGCAAACCTTGCGCCCACACCCCTAAAGCTTCAAGCCAGACGAGATCTTGGTCTTCTTCAAAAGATGGGGCAAGAAAATCGAGCACGGGCTCGCCGGTATTGCGCCGCCAGCGCCCGCTGCGGCCTTTAGGGTCGATCGATGGTGTAGCTTCTAAGCCGAACTTAGCGAGAGCCTTCGGTAAATCCTTCAAGCTTAAAGCCGCGTCGTCTGCCAGAGCGATCGATAAATTCTGATAGCTCGCAATGTCGATGTCTTGTGTCAGCGCAGGCTCAATGCGCGTGATGCGTCTTCCAAGCTCAGCATCATAAAGCCTAAAGGCCATAGTCCCGACCAAAGTGCCGCCCAAATCAAAAACGCCTTGAGCCGAAAGACTGGCCAGCAAACTGCCGCTAGCGGCGTCAAGAGTTGGCAGTCGCGCTGCACGCAATTGCGCAACCATGTCGCCGCAACGCCTCTCGAACGCTTCTGTCACTTCGCGACGTGCTTCAATCTCGGGCAACCGCGCGTTGGTCTCCTCATTGTCAGGGCCAATGTATCGCTGAGCCACATGGCTGCCGGTTCGGTCACTGGCATACCAATAAGTCTTGCCTCGCACTGTTCGCTTGAATGGCGCACCAGTCGGGCCAGCGCTTGGCGTACGCGACAAGTGCGTATCGACGAGCTCTTGGTAGAGTGTCATCAATTGGAGGGGAAGAGCTTCAGCCATAAAGTTACACTACAAATTTATTCTATGTAGTGCAACATACTTCATGATTGGCTGCATCTAGGATATTTCATTGCATAGATCGTTTCGCGTTTCTAACAGTTTCATTGTGTTTCCAAGTAGGGTCATAAGGAGAACAGAGGAGATATGAGATAGGGATAGGCAAGATAAAGGGAAGAATTTCTTGATTTATCCTACTGATATTATTCGCAAAATAGGTGAATTTGATTGCCCTTCGTAAATTGCCATGAATTACTGCGCCTATGGCTGGTTTCTGGGTCTTCGTGGACCGCCATCTTGGAGTTCCGACCATGGTTTATGGCAGTCAGGATCAAGGTGATCGCGGTAGCAGATCAGAGCGGGTCGTCACGCTTCAGGAGCGCTTGAGCCTGCGCCTCGCAAGCCATGGGGCCGAAGCGCAGGCTCGCTTGCCAAGCCGCCTCAAAGGCGATGGCGGCTCTGTCCGGGCATCCCTTGCCCGCAAGCTTGTCCATGCAAAGCTCTTTGGTCGTGGTAGTGGTGGGACGGCTGGTGTTGGTTCAGCGGCGAGGAATGGTGGGGTTGGCTCGATCAGCGTGCGGGCTTCCCAGCGCGTTGTGGTGAAGGCCTTTGTTGCCCGCCACAAAGGACCGCGCGCTGTTGCCAATCCCGGTAAGGCTATTGTCCAACATGTGAAGTATCTGGCCCGCGAGGGTGTGGGCTTTGATGGATCAGAAGCTAACTTCTATGGACCGGCTGGAGAACTAGCGCCTGAGACCGTCAAAGAAGCCACGCGGGCATGGGGCGATGATCGCCATCACTTTCGTCTGATCATAAGTCCTGAGCAGGCCGACAAGATGGAATATCTTCAAGGCTATATTCGCGATGTCATGGGCGACGTTAGTCACGATCTCAAGGAGCCCGCCCTCACCTGGGTTGCCGTCAATCACCACGATACCGATCAGCCCCATGCCCATGTTCTGATCCGGGGGATCAGAGCCAATGGCTCGACCTTGGTCATTCCCCGCGAGATGATCAGCCAAGGCATCCGCCAGCGGGCAGAGAGCCATGCGCAAAGCCTACTTGGCGACAAAACACGCACAGAGGCCGAACAACAACTCTTTAGTCGTACACGGGCAAACTATTGGACCGAAATTGATCGGAAGCTCACCAAGCTCGCTGAGGCTAATGGTGGGCTTCTCGCCTCCGAGGAACTCACCCGCACCGATACGTTTGGAGCCGTTGCTCGGGGCCGGATCAATCATCTTGAGCGCATGGGGCTGGTTACACGCTCAAAGGCTGGTGTCGCCTTTGCGGCAGACATGAAACAGCGGCTTGATACCCTCCAGCGCAGCAAGGATGAAATCCGCTCTTACTGGGACCGTGAGCGCACGGCGGCATTCAGTCAGCGAGGAGCGCCCGAGCACAGCGTGTCTAAGGAAAGCGAAGCTGCACCCTCGTCCCAACGCGAGGTCGAAGCTCGCCCAGCTGTAGAGGTGGAGCAGCGCTTTGATCCAACCATAGACCGCCTCACCGCTTATGATGTCATTCTTGCGCGACGGGCGAATGGCAAGGACGCGGCAGAGCATGTTTCAGAGGCTATGGAGGCTGAACTTCAGGCTCGGGCAGACCATCTCATCAAAGCAGGACATGGCACCGCACAGGGCCGCGGCGTCGGGTTCAAGGCTAAAAGCTGGTATGCCCTGCGTGATAATGACCTCAAAGCCGCCGCCCGCGAGCAGCTCGGGATCGAGCGAGGAGCCATCGGCGTGCAGCACAATGCCTCGGAGGGTGCCGTCCTTGGCCATATCGATACCGCGCTGGGCCGTCACGCAATAGTTGATCGAGGGGTAAATATCATCGCCGTGCGCGAAATACCCGGAGCGGAACTTGCACTCGGTCAGGTTCTAGGTGCGGGGATCGGGCGGTGACCATAGACGGGCGATCGCCCGAGTTCACGCGAACAAGATCATACTTGCTTGGCTAACTCGATCTTGAGGACTGCATCACTCATCCAGCCGGCCATTTGAGGCCTCGCCTTCTGAAGTGCCCTTACATCACGGGAGTCTAGGCGGCTGGCGAGACTTTGGATGAAATCAGCGTCGACATCACTTTTACCGAGATGCGCAAGCAACTGCAAAACCGCATTAACTTGAAGCGAACCATCATCCAAAATTGGCACGCGCGATCGTTTGAGCGTAAATGTCCTACCAGCCACTTTCTGCGAGCGTGAAGCTCCTCTTGTAGCATAACTCGATTTAGCGGGCACTTGCGTCGAGATGCCAAGTCTATTCGCGGCCACAGCCCCAGATTCAACGATTTTGTAGCCGCTCTGAACTGCAAGGGCTTGGACTATCGTGTCAGCATCAGGTGTAAGCAAGCCAAGCTTATCGTGAATCATGGGAAAATCGTAGAGACCGCGTCCAATACGCCGAATTGAACCTGAGTTCAGAAGCCGTGTGAGCGCCATATCAACGGATGCACGGGTACCAAGGTCAAGGAAGTCTTTGGGCGTAAAAACCCAACCCCGTCCCTTTCCTCGCACACGCTTGATAATTTTATCCGTCATCGCGGTCACTGCATCACTCCATTTCGTTAGAAAATAGCATGCCTTTTTCTAACAAGCCATGAATTTATTATACACAAAAAAATATTTTAATTCAACATAATGAAAAATATCATCTCAAGAAGTGACTATCAAAGAAACTACCTGCATAGGTGGCCCTCGGGGCCTCAAATCCGATAGATCAGCCCTTCCCCTTCAAAAGCCCCGCGATCTCACCTGCCATGCTTTCAGCCGCAGCCTTCATATAGCCATCAGACAAATGGGCATATCGTCGGGTGGTTTTGACGTCTTGGTGACCTAGCAGCTTTCCAATTACCTCAAGCCCAAGGCCGCCAGCTAAACCAAATGAGGCTGCGCTATGCCGGAGATCGTGAAGCCGAACATCAGAAGATTTTGGGACCATTTTTGTGACCGCTTCCTTTAGACAATTGGGCAGCGTGATTGATCTGACCATGACCTTCAACGAGGCACAGCGGTGAGGTGAAATTAGGCATCAAATGTTACCAAGTGTCATTGGCCCCTCGTGCACCTCCAATGCAAAGTATGAGATGCTAAAGTAACCTTTTGACTACTATTCGAATTTCTCCCTGCTAGGTTCGAACAAGTGAAGCCGCTCGCGATTAGCGAGATCCCTAACGCTTAGAAGAGCCAGCTTATTTTTTGGGCTTTCGATCCAGCATTGTGGCGCTCTGCCCCGGTACCATAAACTTAAAGGACAATGGACGAATCCAGACCCAGAACACTAGCCAGAAGACCAAAGTTTGCATTAAACAGGGCAAGGCAGTTTTCTCGGCTGGGGGTGGCAATACCTTGCCGGACAATTCATTTTGAGTAGGCGGAACTGTGATTCATTTGAAGCTATCAGGCTGGGGCCATTACGAACCCCGATATAAGTTGCCCTCGACGGCCTTAGACTTGAGGTTGGGTCAACCGATTGGGACGATTGAGCGCGAGCATGGGATCAAACAGCGCGGCGTCGCATCTTCCGACGAGACTAGCTCGATAATGGCGGCTCATGCGGCGAGAGACGCGCTAGCTGTGTCGGGATGGGCAGATGGCGAATTTGACGTTCTGATTAGCGCTTGTGGCGTTATGGAACAACCTATTCCGTCAACATCAATATTGATTCAGAGTGCGTTAGGCCTCGGCAAAAGCGGAATTACGGCCTTCGATGTCAACCAAACCTGCCTCTCTTTTGTAGCGGCTTTGGAAATTGCCAGTCTCGGACTGGCGACCGGCAAATGGAAGCGCGCATTAATTGCCTCAGCTGACATCGCCTCTGCAGGGCTGGATGAAAAGGATAGCAAGGTCTTGTCCATTTTCGGTGATGGCGCAGCCGCTATTGCCGTCGAAGCGGTCGCGCCGTCGGCAAATGGTCCTGGCGTGCTGGCGTCAAGATGCGAGAGTTATGGCGAAGGCGCTCACCTAGCCACGCTTCGCGCTGGAGGGACGAGGCTGCGGGTGGAAGAAGGCTATGATGCATTGGTTGAGGGCGGGCGCTTTCGGATGGATGCCTTTGGCATCTTCAAGGCCGCCGCAAAGCGACTGCCGAAGCTCATTGCTGCAACCTTGAGCGACGCGGGTCTCAGCATGGATGATGTTGATCTTGTGGTCTGTCACCAAGCCAGCGCACCGGGTGTGGCTCATGTCCAAAAACTGTTCGCCCCGCGTGGTGAGAGAGTGGTCAATATTTTCCAGGAAACAGGCAATCAGATCGCAGCGTCAATCCCAACTGTCTTGAGCCGCAGCCTCTCAAGCGGCGCTGCCAAGCCGGGCGATATTGTTATGTTATTAGGCACGGCGGCCGGGATTAGCGCCTCCGCGATGATTTTGCGGATCTAGTCATTTGGAGAACTCGCTTCTGATCACAGGTGCAACCGGCGGGCTAGGGATCGCACTTGTCGAAGAGGCACGTGCTCGGGGCATTCGTGTTAGGGCAACTGGTCGTAGCTTAACTCACCAGGCGCGAATTGAAGCCTTGGGCGCAAGTTTTGTTCAAGCCGACCTCCTTGATCCCAGTCTCCTACCTGCTTTAGTGGACGGTCAGAGCGGCATCATCCATGCGGCCGCCCTTTCCGCGTCGTGGGGTCCATTTGAAGAATTTAACGCGGCAAATGTGGAGGTGACGCGCAACCTCCTGAAGGCAGCCATCGATCAATCCATCGGGCGGTTTGTCTACATTTCTTCGCCCTCTATCTTCGCGACTTTTGCGGACCGGCTGTCTATTCAAGATCACGATAGCCCCCGAAATCCACCCTTAAACCCCTATGCTCAGACAAAGCTCATCGCTGAACAGATGGTTTTGGCGGCAGCGGGACCAGGTCTTTCTACGGTTGCGATCCGGCCAAGGGCCATAGTTGGACCTGATGATCGCGTTCTTTTGCCAAAATTGATCGCTTTAGCAAAACGCAAAATGATGCCCCTACCCGGAGGCGGCAAAAGTCTGATTGAGTTAACGGATGTTCGCGACGCGGCGAGCGCAATTATTGCCGCGCATCAACGTGCTGAAAACGTTTCTGGCAAAGCCTTCAATATTTCCGGCGGAAAAGCCTTTCAAGTACGCGACATTGCAATGAAGTTGGCAGAAGCGATTGGGACGTCGCCAAAGCTGATTAGTGTGCCACGCCCCATAGCTAAGCCTCTTGCTACTTTAATGGAAGCATTCGCGCGGATGACCCGATCTAACGTCGAGCCGGTCTTGACGCGGTACACGCTCGCCACCTTAGCATTTTCCCAAACCTTTGATCTTACGAATGCGCGACAGGAATTGCATTGGGAACCAAGCTTTCCAGCTTTGGAGACCTTATTGCGGGAAGCCAAAAGGATGGAAGAATGAAACGGGTCGGTTTTCAGTGGGCGAAACGGGGGGCGTGTCAGCATCCTGAAATCATGACGCTCCGTGATGGCAGCATCTGTGCGGCCGATTACCCGGCCTATGTTGGCATCATTAAACACCCTGACCACGGGATCATTCTCTTTGATACCGGCTATGATCCAGCATTCTTTGCTGCCACCAAGCCTTTTCCTGAGCGCTTTTATCGTTGGGCGACGCCCGTACAACTCGATCAAGGCGAAACGGCACAGCAATGGCTGGCGAGGCTTGGAATTGACTTGGGTGATGTGAAGGCACTTGTACTGTCCCATTTCCATGGCGACCACGTCGCTGGCCTAACATCTTTTCCCAATGCGACCGTTTACTGCTCTCGCGCTGGGCTCAAGCAGATTCAATCCGGCAGTCGCTTTAGCAGGGTGCGGCAGGGCTTGCTGTCGATGCTTGTTCCTGCCGACATAGAAAAGCGGGCTGTATTCTTTGAAGACCTCCCGCCTTCTCGCTTGCCAGCTGCCTATGGACCATTTGAAGCAGCGGTCGATGTGCTGGGCGATGGTTCTCTTCTCGCTGTGGAATTGCCTGGTCACTGCTTAGGCCATTGGGGTCTAGCACTCAGAAGTCAGAATGACAGCGACATTTTGTTGATCGCAGATGCGGCTTGGTCGATTGGCGCTGTGACGCGCAATGTTCCGCCGCCGCGGCTGACGACCGCTCTATTGGGTCACACACAAAAATATCGTACTACACTGGCAAAGCTCAATGCGACTGCAGAGCAAAACAAGTCCCTGACGATCTTACCGTCCCACTGTCCGATTGCGGCGAAGGCCTTTGACGAGAATGGTTGATCGACAGATTCTAACCTCTTTCTTGCAAACAAAATTTTGGATGCGTGCGTCGAAGCGCGCTCTTGCCCGCCATCGCGATCGGCTCTGGACTGGTCTGCAGCCGTCTTTGGCGGCAACCCCTGCACTAAAGCCATATGTCAATCGCCCCTTAAGCGACTACCCGATAATCGAGCCTAAAGTCTTGCGCGCGGACTATGGTGCTTGGAACAGTTTGGGCCTGAGCCATGCGCAAGTTATGGAAGGCGCACTCTGTGGGGAACTGGGATCAAAATCGGACCCCGCGGACTTACCTGCTCAAATTAGTTTCGGCTTCTCAACGGGGACGACAGGTAATCGGGGCGTCTTTATCGCTTCGGCAGAGGAGCGGGCAGATTACATCGGCCAGAGTCTCGCACGCCTCCTTCCCTGGTCGACCTTGTTCAAGGGCGGGCGCATCGCCTTGATTTTGCGCGCATCAAGTCAATTGTATAGCGATGTCGGGACCAACGGCCGGTTTACGTTCAAACACATCCCGCTGACGTGCTCTGAACACGAGGTGATCGCGCAACTCAGAGACTACCAACCAACAATCCTGATCGCCCCTGCGCATCGTCTCGCCCTTTTGGCTAAGGCGCGCCAAAGCGGGCAATTGGGCTCCTTGCCGTTGATGCACTGCTTTACCGGCAGTGAACCCATTGGTGAGCAAGAGCGTCACTGGATTGGCAAGCACTTGGGCGTTCTACCTAATTCAATCTACCAGGCAACCGAGGGATTTCTTGGCGCTAGCTGTCGGTATGGGCGCCTTCATTTAAATGAGCATGCGCTTGCTATTGCCAAAGAGCCTGTCGCTGGCACTAAACTCTGGCGACCGATCGTGAGCGACTTAAGACGCAAAAGCCAGCCTATTGTCCGCGTGCGCTTGGATGACTTGCTGGAAGATGACACACAAGATCCGTGCACATGCGGTTACGCAGGACGGACGATTAACCTGGTTTTTGGACGAGCGCAGGACATATGGCGTTGGCCCAACCGTATCTTGACACCGCCAGAAATCTACCGCGCCCTAGAAGCAATTTTGCCGCCCCAGATTGCTTGGCAAATCACCGGCGGGCCTTTGCAAATCAGCTTAAGCCTCGAGAAAGCGTGCCCGGACCACGTGCGTGATTCTGTTGTCTCAAAACTCGCTGCCACCCTGAATCCGGCGGTGCCCATTGTCTTGACGTCAAAGGAACCCGATCAGCCTAATCCAAAGCGCCGCCAAATCCTTTGGCACAGTGAAACCCATGTCTAAGCGCGTTTTGGTCACTGGATCACGCTCGCTCGCAGCGCTCGACATCGCGCGCGAATTCAAACGTATCGGTTACCAAGTGCATGTGGCCGACAGTATGGGGGGATTAGCAGCTCGTCTCTGTCGTTTGATCGACCAAAGTCATGCTTACCCTTCACCTGCACTTCGTTTTCAGGCCTTCTCAACCGTGATTGCCAACTTAGTTCAGAAGCATTCTTTCGACTTGGTGGTGCCCACTTGCGAAGAGATTTTCCATTTAGCTCGACTTGGACCAGACCACCCTGTGGCACCACTCTTGTTCGCACCTCAACTATCTGTGCTCCGGGCCTTGCATGACAAGGCATCCTTTGTTGAGATCTGCTTGGCCCTTGGCATTGCAGTCCCTGAAACCTACCCTGTCCACGATCAATCCACGCTGGAAGAGTTTGCCGAGGTCTCAGACGCATGGGTGGTCAAGCCATGCTTCTCTAGATTTGGTGCAGACACACTAGTTAGTCCCTCTGCGAGCCGCTTGCGGCAGATAGACATCCAAGTACACCGGCCTTGGATCGCCCAACAGCGAATTCATGGGCATGAAATATGCTTCCACGCCGTTGCGCGCGATGGATTTATCACCGCCTTTGTGGCTTATTCAGGCAGCTGGAGGCTGGAAAAAGGTGCAAGCATTGCTTTTTCCGCTGTCTCACAAGCGATCAACGATCAGGCGCGCGCTTATGCCACAGCAATAGCAGCCAAGTTTTCTATTACCGGGCAATTTGCTTGTGATGGCATAGTTGATGAGCAAAACCACTTATGGCTAATTGAGTGCAACCCACGCGCCACAAGTGGCGCGCATGTGTTGTCAGGCGATGGATCGCTGGCGCTGGCAATTGCGCACTCGCAAGATAAAGATCCGTTTGAGCCGCTTGTGACACCACAGCACATCTTGCCTGCGATGCTTACGCTTGGCTTGGTCCAAGCGATCTCAGCCCGAAAACTAAAACAATGGTGGACGGTCGTGACGCTTGGCAAAGATGTCGCGGGGATCGCAGGCGATCGCTTGCCCTTTTTGGGCGCGATCTTGGATGGCCTCGGATTCATTTGGCTTGGATTAAGGCACGCACGCTCAGCGACAGCCGCGACGACCTACGACATCGAATGGAACGGAGAGATTTGACATGACCCTATTGCCGGAAAATGTGAGAGATTCTTGGCATTTAGTTGGGCTCGCCAAGAATGTGAAGCACGGCCAAGTTCTAGGTTTAAAGGTAGCTGGCACCTCAATCGCTTTGTTTCGGTCAACTTCTGGATTAGCTGGCCTCATCGATCGCTGTCCTCATCGCAATTATCCGCTGTCGCTAGGCCGCGTGGTAGGTAATCACCTTGAATGTCCCTACCATGGTTGGGGTTTCGCAGGCGATGGAAAGTGCGTGCAGGTCCCTGGCTGCAGCTTACTGGACGCCAGTGCTGATAAGCTAGCAGCGCAAGCCATTCAGGTGCGCGAGATAGCTGGCGGCATCTTTGTACGCCTGGGTGCAAACGGTCCGCCAGAGCCGGAATTGCCCGGATTGTTTGGGGACGAGGCGCTAGATCACTTCTGGTGGGAGCAAGGTGTTTGGGCCGGGCGCGCATTTGATGCGATCGAAAATGTTATGGACCCCTTCCATACCAATCATCTGCACCATGGCTTTATCCGCCGTCGGGATAAACGTCTGCCCGTGACGCTTTTGGTCAATAGCTTTGGCAATGGGATTGAGATGGTGATCGAACAGACGCGCCCAGACCTTGGACTGATGTCACGTTTCCTCGAAGGCGATCGCGCCAGAAGCAGAACGCGCTATTACCCGCCGACCATCGCCCAAGCACGATGGGAAGGAAAGAAAAAGCTGACCCTGTGTGTCACCGCATTCTTTACGCCAGTCGACGATCACAGTTTCCGCCCCTTTGCTTGTTTCACGACGCCAAAAGGATTGGCACCTAACTGGCTTAAAGAAATTGCCATTCGTTTGTTCCTGGACCCAGTTGTGACCCAAGACCGCAGAGCATTGGAAGCACAGTATAAAACGATCCAAGAGTTTAAGACACCCTTTTACCGGCAAGGACCAGGGGACATTTTAGGCCCCCGGGTGCAGAAGCTGTGGTCTGGCCAGAACATTGGCGAAAGCAGTGACCCCCCGTTTCAAGCGATGCTTTGAATGAATTGGCTTGAATCGCGCGACATAGAGCGGCTGCAATGCTTGCCAATAATTCCCCTCGGCATTTGGCCGACGCCCCTTGAGCGCATTCTAGATTTCAAGCTAGGGCCGCTATTTATCAAGCGAGATGACCTAGCCGGCTATGGCGGAGAGACACGCAGCGGCGTCAAAGCGCGCAAGATCGAGGGCCTTTTGGCCCATATGCGTGATCGAGGCCTAAAAAAGTTGAGCCTGCCCTTGGGAAACATCACAAACTTGGGACCAGACCTGATTAGGACCGCCCAAAGTGTCGGCATTGACGTGGACCTCATGATCACAAACTTGCCCGCATTGCCAGACAGCGTTCGGGAGACCCTGTTTGCGCCAATCCGTTCCCATGTCACATTTTTCAGCCGCAGCTCCATAAAGGCTACCATGCGGCTTATCGGGCGCGCCGTGCAGAGCAGTCTTGCTAAGGATGGCACACTCGTTCTGCCGCCAAGCCCAGCCCATCCAGTCTCCATGGCAGGCACAGCGCGCGGCTATTTTGAGGCCATGTCACAATGCTTGCGGGAGACTGGTACACTCCCCAGTTCTGTCTATGTTGCGTCCGCCTCTGGCAGCACCGTCGCAGGCTTCATCATTGGCGAGGCCTTAATGCGCGCCGCAGGCGCACCGCCAGTCAAGATCGTAGCCGTAACCGTGTCTGAAGAACCGATCCAGCTCTGGCTATCTTGGTTTGTCAAATGGACAATCGGCTACTTTGACCTGCAACTACCCAAGACCCCGAGTGTAAACATTTGTCGCGTCCCTGAAAATCTTGCTTATGCGCGCTTTTCAAAGGTTCATACCGACCTCTGCCGGCATGTTTTTGAAACCCACCAAATCAGGATTGATCCGATTTATGGCGCAAAATCTTGGCTTGCTTTAGAACGGTACGAGGCAGGTGGTCAGACGTCGAAAGACGCACGATTTCCGATGTTTTGGCACTGCGGCTTCACTCCGAATTGGCCCCTCTTCGACATCCCTGATCCTTGTTTGAACTTGTGATCATAGGCGAACTTACATGATCTTGCCATACGCGACCCACAGGATTGTTCACGGCACCTTAGGTCCCAGCTGATGGCATGGCCCACTCCGAAGGCAAAGATCACAGGTTCGAATCCTGTCGGGTCCGCCATTTTTCCTTGCTAAAATTCATCTAGTTTGCGCAGAAACCGCAGGTGATCGCGGACTGATCTGGCGATCAAATAGGTGGAGATATTTGGTGATGGCAAGCATCCGACTTTTTTCCTATGGGACGCTTCAGCTTGAACAGGTGCAGTTGGAGACGTTTGGCCGCAAGCTTGAGGGAAATGCGGACGCGCTCTTTGGCTTTAAACAGACCCTCGTGGAGATCACGGATCCAGAGGTTCTAAAGATCAGCGGCGAACGCTTTCACCCTATCGTTTTGGAGAGTTCAGACCCCGCGGAAACGGTGGCTGGAACCGTCTTTTGGATCACGCCAGAGGAGCTTGCTGCGGCAGATCGCTATGAGGTGGCAGACTATCAGCGGGTGGCGGCAGACCTTGCGTCGGGCGGCAAGGCTTGGGTTTATGTGAAAGCAGCGGCAAAGGCGTTCTGAGTGGAAATTTTCGTCCAGCCAACTGTGTCTTCCCCGCCGGAGCGTGAGCTGCGCGCTCCTCTTTCTCCCATCCCAACACCCATAGCCCCGCGCGGAAAACCACCGGGGGTGACCTTAAAGAGGGGCCGGGGCGCATGGGTTGCGCCAAATAGGGGGTGGGCCAGATTAACGGACTGGCCCGGAAT